>Ga0316189_10004988_pt1 | contig 12711 bp, 18 predicted proteins | sample LowCovwburrow_MG_FD_204930 | JGI IMG/M metagenome (GOLD analysis project Ga0316189, IMG submission 204930) | Coastal sediment microbial communities from Maine, United States - Lowes Cove worm burrow | ecosystem: Environmental > Aquatic > Marine > Coastal > Sediment | place: USA: Maine... | reverse complement strand
ACCAGCTTGGCCCGGTGGGTCGGCTCGACCACGAGGAACCTGCCGGTCAGATCATTCGGCGCTCGGTAGGCCATGGGGATCGCCCCGCTGACATACCATTCGCCCTTGCGCGGTGGCCGAACCCGGAGCCGACGCCAGTAGCAGTCGAAGGTTCTGGTCCCATCGGCCCGCTCGAACGGCATGACTTCTGGAAGGCTATCAGCGTCCATAGCGACGGAACTCCGGGCGCAGGAACCAAGCGATCAGGTAGACCCAGATCAGGATCACCGTGACGAACCAGCTTTCGATGGTCGTCGGCAAGAGCAGGGTTCCGAAGTAGGTGTAGTCGAGGGCTGCCCACCACGCCCAGCAGGCGAAGCAGAACAGGCCAACGGTCAGGATGATGTCACGTACCATTAGAAGTTCCTCCGAGCGGCCCGCTCCGCTTCGAAAGCGGCTGCGACTTCACGGTCAACGATCCGTTTCAGTCTCGACGCGATCTGGTCGCGCACCTCGTAGCCGAAGTTCTTCCGGCACATGGGTCCACGCAGCAGTTTCTCTGCGTCGGACTCTGCGTTCTCTGGCTTGTATGTATCACACATGTTGTGCTCCCATTGCTTTCATAACCATACGCGACGTGCGCTGGTCTCTCATGGCCGCGACCATGCCCCGCATACCAGCGGGCCAGAGATGCCACGGCACCTCCATGGCGGGCTTCTCGACGACTGTGCCGTCGCCCAGAGTGAAGGTGATGGTGCCCTTGTGGGGCGCGATCTCCGTGGACCTGCCGCCCACTGTGACCCGACCGTGGTCGAAGGCACCGGGGATCAGGTCCGCGATGGTCAGAGAGGCCCGCAGCTTTTGCTGCAACTCGGCCTGCTGAGCCAGCTTGTCGTCGAGGCTGGCGAGGATGTGGTCTGCATGTGCCATGTCAGTCTCCTAGGTTTATGGGTTCTCCGATAAGCCACCAACGGCCCTCGATCTTCCTGCACTTCCAGTAGGGGGCCACTACTGAGCAGCCCCCAAAGGTGAAAGTCAGCAGGCAGTAGCCTGCCGACACCTTCACTTTACGGCGACCAGATCGAGCAGGTTGCCGCCTTTGCGTTCCATGTCCACACGCTGATCTTGGTGCGGGATGGTCTTGGCGTGGGCTGTGACGCCGGTCACGGCATCCCAGACGGTTTCGATTGGGCGACCCTCTTCGCGGAGGTGAGCGTTCTCAATCGCAGTCTTCTCCGACTTGGTGAAGCGGTTGCCGAGGAACTTGGCGAGGTCGTCATCGACGCGCTTCTGCTGGGCTTCCCGGATGGTCGCTTCGATAGGCGCGGCAGAGGCTTCGCTGTACTCCATGAGGACCGGGCTGATCTCTTCCAACCAACGGTCAGGGGCACCAGCCGAGTGACGCAGGCGAATCTCTTTGAAGTCCTGTACGCCCCAGACGATCCGGTTCATGCAGGCGTAGTCAAAGAGGAAGAACGCGGCACCGATAGACTTGCTGCCCTCTTCGCTGTTCCAGACAAAGAAGCCTCGGGCCAGCGACCCGGACTGCCCGTCGCGGCGGTCCTTCATCTCGATCCGGTTCTTCTCGTCGGCGAGGAACACGAACATGTCGCGGTCGCTGCCGTAGATCGTGGTGTTGTCGCGGGTGATCGGCACGTCAACGCCGAACTCGCCCGGCACCTTGAAGTCGCCCGTCACACCGTCGCCGAACTTGCCCATGAGGGCGGACACGATGTCCTCGTTCCAGACGCGACCGTAGTTCGAGCCGGTAGCGGCCCGCAGCTTCGTGTGGCTGATCACGTTGCCAGCCTCGTCGATCACCGGGGTCTCGGTCGCCAGCAGCTTCACGTCTTCGGCGTTGCGGTTGAAGCGCAGCCCGTAGTTCATGGCATCGGCCACGATGGGGGACGGCAGCTTGCGGAGGTAGCCAGCGGGGGCACCGGACAGCGAGGCCAGTTGGCCGAAGGACCAGTGTGTCGGGTCGATCAGGCCGGTTTCGTTCTGAATGGTGATGCCACGGATGGGGTCTGCCGCGTGGGGCTGGACTTCGATCTGGCGCGTCGAGACGGTACGCTGGATCGAGGCTTCACGAGTCATCTTCATCGACTGGTGCATCTCAGGGAGCGAGATGAACCGCTCGTCTGTTGGGCGTTTCATCCATTCGTTCGAGGCTTGCATGAGGATAGACATTTGCGCTTAGTTCCTAACTTGGGTTTCACTCAGGGATTCGCTCCCCGTGACCAACAGATAGGCTACTAGCGGTAGACCTTCAACCCCTCGGGCGAAAAAAGTTGGTCATGACCATCAATTTTCTCGGAAAGTCTAAGAAAACAAGGGGGCCAAAACGGAATCCGGCCCCCCAATTTTTGTGGGATTTTCTCAACTACACTTGGACCAGCCGCAATCAAGGCATGTCGAGCAGCCCGATTCGTGCTTGAAGTTATAGCTTCCACACTCTTTGCACGGCCTGCCCTTCACTGTGGCTGTGAACGTGGGGATCGGCTTGTCAGCGTGAGCAAGGTTCTCTGGCGGGAAGTCCGGGATGCCGTCGCCGTCCAGATCGTCCATAGGCGACACGTCCACCTTGTAGATCGTCTTGGCGCAACGGTCGGCATGTTCCTTGATCTTGGCACCGATGGCAGCCACGAGGGACGGACGATAGCCGTAGCCCTTCTGGAAGCCCCCTGTGGTGGCCGAGGTGACGCGCATCAACTCTGCGCCCACGAAGGACGAGTCGTGCGGCCTGCGCATGATGGCAGAGACCAGACGGGCCGTTGTGACCATCCACTCGTCGTGCTCCGGGTCGCTCGACCGCAGGAATATCTCGAAAGGCCGAACCGTGCCGTCCGATTCAACCATGTCGTTGATCGTCAGATAGACCGCCTTCTGGTCTCCGACCTTGATCTTGTAGGTCGAGCCTTCCAGTTCCTCTGGACGGTCAGGCAGAGAGTCGAGCGTGTCCCACCGTCCGATACGGGCCACCATCTCTTCGGGAGTGTCGATGGGCGGCATGTCGGCCCCCAGCGCGGCGATCTGGGCCTTGTCGGTGTCCGCCTCGACCACCTTGGGCTTCTCGTCCACGCTCAGGACGGAGCCTGTGATGTCGTTGGGCCGGTAGGTGGTGCAGCCCTTGCAGCCTGAGTGCCACGCCTGCATGTAGACATCCTTGAAGTCCTCGAACGAGATGTCCTCGGGGCAGTTAATCGTCTTGGAGATCGAACTGTCCACCCACTTCTGGGCTGCGGCCTGCATGAGCACATGCGCCTCGGGCGGGAGCGTCTGGGCGGACACGAAGTAGTCAGGCAGATCGAAGTCCGGGTCGAACTCTTTCTGCTCGGTGTCCCAATGATCGTTGTTGGCTTCCCAGAACTTCCGGTAGGCCGCGACCGCGTAGTCCTCGACCAGTTCCTCGGTGCGGCTGCCGTCCGGTTGCAGCACCTTGCGGGTGTAGGAGTAGGCGAACACCGGCTCGATCCCAGAGGACACGTTGCCTGCGTAGAGCGAGATCGTCCCGGTCGGGGCGATGCTGGTCAGCAGGGCGTTGCGGATGCCGTGCTTCCTGATCTCGTCCTGCAACCCGGTGTCCAGCGTCGAAGCATGGGTGCCGGGGGCGAGGAACTTGTCGGCGTCGAAGAGCGGGAAGGCCCCCTTCTCCTGTGCCAGTGCGACCGAGGCCGCGTAGGCTTCGTGGTCGATCAGCTTCATCCACTGCTCGGTGCGTTCGATGGCCTCCGGGCTGCCGTAGGTCAGCTTGCACATGATCAGGGCGTCAGCGAGGCCGGTCACGCCCAGACCGATGCGGCGCTTGGCCTTGGCCTCTCCCTCCTGCTGGGGCAGCGGGAAGTTCGACACTTCCACCACGTTGTCCATCATGCGGACAGCAGTGTGGACCAGCTTGCGGAGTTCGTTCTGGTCGATCCCGGCGCTATCGGTGAAAGGGTTCTCGACCAGCTTGGCGAGGTTCACGGAGCCGAGTAGACAGGCACCATACGGGGGCAGAGGTTGCTCGCCGCAGGGGTTGGTGGCCGCGATGGTCTCGCAGTAGCGCAGGTTGTTCGCTTCGTTGATCCGGTCGATGAAGATCACGCCCGGCTCGGCCTGAGCGTAGGTGTTCTCCATGATCGCATCCCACAGGTCGCGGGCTTTCATGACGCCGTGGACGTACTTGCCCTCTGCCGTCTGGCCGTGGACGTTCGTACAGGCGGCCTCGACCGGGGTCTTGGGCGGCTCGACGTGCATGAGAAACCAGTCGCCGTCAGCTTCGACCGCTTCCATGAACGCATCGGTCACGAGGACGGACAGGTTGAACATGCGGAGCCGGGCCGCGTCGGACTTGGCTGTGATGAAGTCCATGATGTCAGGGTGATCGCAGCGCATCGTCGCCATCATCGCGCCACGGCGGCTGCCAGCGGACATGACGGTGCGGCACATTGCGTCCCAGCAGTCCATGAACGAGAGCGGCCCGGAGGCGTCAGCGCCCAGCTTCTTGACCAGCGAGGTCTTGGGCCGGATCGTCGAGAAGTCGTAGCCGATGCCCCCACCCTGTTGCATGGTCAGCGCGGCCTCCCGGAGCATCGCGAAGATGCCGCCCATGGAGTCGGGGATCGTGCCCATGACGTAGCAGTTGAACAGGGTCACGGCCCGCTCTGTCCCGGCACCAGCAACGATGCGCCCGGCAGGCGTGTACTTCCAATCTTCGAGCGCATCGTAGAACTCTTGGGCAGCGTTGTCTTGGGCCACTTGGCTCGATTGCAGGTCCGGGGCGTGGTTCCCCTCGGGCCGGGCGAGGTCCTTGGCGATGCGGGTCCATGTGTCCTCGACCGTCTGGTCGATTGGATTGCCTTGGGCGTCTTTGAACTGGTATTTCATGCCCCAGATTTGCTCTGAGATCGGCATTTGAAAGCGTGACATTAAGTTCTCCTGTGGGATTCGGTCATTTGGCGTTCTTAAACGCAACAGGTTGTGGTGATCAAGTCCGAGGCTACAACATAGCCTCTATTTCTTCGAGTTCGGTCGCGGGTAAGGTGGGTGCTGGTCCGAGGCGCATCACGGACTGCCTGCGACCGCTGCGAGCCATGCGCCGTTCCTCAGTCCTGTGGATCAGGTTCTTCCTACAGAGACCAGCGAACCTCGGGGTGATGCTGCCGTACCACTTCTCGTCGTACCGGGCGAGAATGTCGTCTTGGATGCAACCGTCCGGGAAGTCCTCCATGTCTTTCAGTATCCGGGAGAACCACAGGTTCGTGTCGGTCGTATGCGCGGCCTCGACGCTCGTGTCGATGTCGTCTCTCCGGTGCCTGAGCCGTGGGTCGTCCTCGTCAAGAAAGGTCATGCTGGTCCTCCTACCTTCTCGGCACTTTTATCGTCATGTGGGTCTTTATGCCGGGGCTGATCTGGTGAGCGGTTCGGCAGCCTCGGCAGCAGAACCAATCGTCTCCGCTCTGGACCCCGCCTGCCTTGCGGGCACCCATGGCGAGGACGGAGCGTCGAACGCTATCGCGCAGGGATTGGTGCCCGTAGATCACGCGCTCGCAATGCTTGCAGAGCAGAGCCGAGAACACCCAGCCCTGATCAGTCATCGTCTTTCATCCTCTGCTGTATCTCTTCGCTCTCGGCCTCGGCCAGAACGATCTGTTGGTTGACATTTGCCAGCAGTTCGTCGGGCGTCAGACCTGCGTGGTAGATCGCGGCTTCGATCATCGCCCGGCAGAACACCCACGCTGCCTCGGAGGGGGTCAGGCCGTCCTCTTTGGCCGTGGCTACGATCAGTGTGCGGCGGCGGAACATCATCATGGTCCGCTCTTGCTCTGGTGTGAGATTGCTCATGTCAGTGCCCTCGCCCATTCGATAAGGTGACGCCCCTGCTTGAGAAGATGGTCGGGGCAGGGGTGGTTCCAGTCGGTCTGCTCCCGGCCCATGGCGTATATCCATTCAATCGTCTCGGCAGCCTTGTCGTAGCGATAGACCAAGCCCCGGATCGTCTCGCTCGGGTAGTCGAACCCATGGGCATCGCAAATGGCCTTGTCCAATTGAACCTCGGCGATCTCAAGCACGTTGGTCTTGGCCGAGATCATGGTTTTCACCGGGGCCACGATGTCGCCGATGATCCCTTCGTGGTCGTCATGATGGTGCGCCCATCGCCGAACATCTTGATACAGTTCCTCGGTCGCCTCGATCCCGCCGAACGATTCAAGACGATCCAGCCTGACCAGACGGCCCACGAGATGACGGTGCTGGTGGACGTTGATCGCACCCGGCGCACCCGCGAACCGGATCGTGCTTTTCAGGTTCGCGTCGATGGCGTCGAGGTCAAGTTCCTCGGGCTTCGGGTTGAGCATGTCAGCGATCATTTTGCTGCCGATGCGGATACGGAATGGCCCGTCTATCATTTGTTGAGTCCTCTCATAAACCGGGCCATCCGCTTCTTGGCGTCCCCCGGTAGGGTGTCCGAAAAGGTGACTGTCACCTCTCCCGGAAAGTTCATGGTCTCTGCGACCCCTTGAACGTAAGCGACCTTATCGACGAAGGTCTCCTGAAACTCGACGTTGCCACCGAAGTAGCGGTCGTCGATGGTCAGTTTTGTCGTGATGCTCACGTCCATGGGGGGAAGGGGATCGTTCATTCTGTTACCTGCTCCGTTAGCTGCTCCCATGTTGGCACTTTGACGGCGGCGGCATCGAAGCGCAAGCCGATCAACCCCACGCCCCATCGGTCTGCGTCGTACCCGGCCCGTGTCTTGCGCTCCCACATCTGGACCGCGATCTCGCCCGGCATGTCACGCAGCACCGAATCGAGGCTCTGGTTTATGTCGTGCAGTTTCAGGTTCAATTCGCGCATGTCCGTGTTGTCCTCGGTCATGTCCCGAAGGTACGGGCGGAGGGATGACGAAGCGGTCATGAGGCCCAGACGGGACTCGGCGGCTTTGCGGGCCTGCGTCGGGATCATCTGAGCCATTTCAAGGGGCATGTCGGTCGCCGGAAAAGAGACGGAGAAGCGAGCCTGATGTTCCTCGAAGAACGAGCGGGCCTCGGTCACGGCAACGAACCGGATCGAGCGGACGGGGAAGCTGAAAAGCGATCTCATTCTGGCATGTCTCCGATCAGGTCCGCAGCCTCGCTCACGATCCGTTCCATCTCGGATTCGTAAGTCGCTTGCTCGGATTCATATTCGTCCCGTGCGGCCTCGTAGTCGAGGAACGCTTGGTACTCGTCCGTCTCTTCGTGGCCCTCTTCGCCATCGTGATCCGGCTCGACCACTTCGTCGGGTTCCACTGGCTCTTCCAGCATCTCGTACTCGTCGGCCAGACTGTCCAGTTCGTCGGCCTTGGACTCGCACTGTTCCGCTCGCTCGTAGAGCATCTGGCCGGTATCGCCCTGCTGCAATCCCTCGGGCATGTTCTCGTAGGATTCGTTGGCAGCCTCCCCGATCTCACGCATGGCCTCGCCAGCGGCCCGGATGGTCTCGTGGTCGGGCGTCTTGTCGCCTTCCCACGCCTCTTGTGCAGCGAGGTACGAAGACTTGAACGGGCTGTTGGTAAGCTGGCTCTGGCGTGGCCGGGTCAGGCTCCGGTAGGTGGTCCCACCATAGGCAGCCTTGATGCGCCATGTGAAGTACATGTCGCCTTTCGTGATGCCACTGTTGGGGTAGTCCTTGCGGGCTTTGCGGTGATGTACGCGGGGCATTAGTTGGTCCTTTTGATCTCGGCGAGCAGACGCATGGTCTGGCCGAAGCGAGCGACGATGACGAGGATCAGCAGGACCGAAGCCATCAAGGCAAAGGTCTCAGGGAGATCGACGTTCGACATAGGCGGGTCCGGGGTCGTAGTCGTGGTCGAGCAGCAGTAGGTCCATGGCGTGTCCCATGGGGTCGTGGTCGTCCAGATCGGGGTGCCGGGCGTGGTGTAGACCGGCGTGGGCACCAGAGGGGCCACAGGAGCCGCTGTGTACCATACTGGCGGGGCCAGAGGGTCAGTTGGGGCCTGCCACTTGCCGACCCACTTACCCGGCCCGTCTTCGCCCCCGCACATGGGGACGTAGTTGGTAATTTCCTCGGGCAGATCATCGTACCCAACATGGCACTTGATAACGCAGACATTCTCGACGATCTGCCCGTGGAAGAGGTCAGCGCCCTCGGCAGGCCGGAACCCCACGCCGTCGATGAACACAAGGCCCTCGTCCCCGGCGTCGAGCGTGACCGTATCGAAGGCGCTGACGACGCTCATACCGCTGCCGCTCCGCCGAAGGCTTTGGAAGCCATGGCGTTCCGCTTGGCCGCGCTCCGCAGGCTCTTGACCTGATCACGCTCCATGCGACGGCGAACCTGCCGGGTGACGACTGGCTTGGACTTGCGCCCGATCAGTTTTGCCAAAGTCGTTTTGAGCGATTCCTTTTCGCGCTTGATCCGGCGCTTGGTGCCAGCACGGGCCGCCGGGACCTGTGGGGTCGAGGCGAGGTGGGTGTTGAGGGCCAGCACGAAACGCTGGACGGCAGGGGTAGCTTTTTCATGGGATACGATAGTCATGTGATCTCCTGATCAGTTGGTTGGTTTGAGGATTACGCGGACGGTCACATCGGCCTTGGACTTGCCGGTGTGGGTGCGGATGGCTTCTGCCCGGAGAGCAGCGAACCCCCCGCGCTCGGCGATCATGTAGCTGCGTTCGAGGAACATGTGGGCCTCGGTGTGCTGGCTCTGGAACGCATCGTGCCACTCGTCGTCCATGCGCCCTTGGAAGATCACGAGGAACGTGCTCTCGGGCTTGTACGCGGCGACCACGGTGAACAGATCGCCACGCTTGTCGGCGTCGGATTCGGCCTTGTACTTCGATACGGCCTTGGCCTTCATCTGCTCACGCATCTCTTCGATCCGGGACCGGGGCGGCTCAGTCATGCCGTTGCGGACGAAGGGGATCGGCCCGTTCATGGTCATCCGACCTTCGGCGTTGATGGCGGGGCGCTCGGCAATCGCTTGACGTTCGCCGGGCGTGTAAGGGCGAGATGGTTTTGACAAATCCCTTTCGATGGCCTCATGCGCAGCCGTGCCGATCTCGGCGAAGTCTTCGACCGGCTCCGGGAACTCTTCGTCGAACAGTTCGGACAGGGGCTTGATCGGGCCGGGCACGGTGATGCCCAGAGCGCCAGCGATCACGTCCTGTGCCTCGACCGGCAGTTGGTTCACCTTGTCCGCTTTGTAGACGGCGAGGATCGACCGCATGATGAACTTGCGCATCGACGCGATCTCGGTCGGGCGTTTGCTTACGGCGGTGGTGGGGTACTTGTTCAACCAATCGCGGAAGGCGGACAGGTGGGCGTCTGAGGTTGTGAGCGTTGTCATCTCTGGTCCTTTGGTCAGGAGGGAATCGTTGTTGCCTACCGTACATAGGGGACGTGCGGTTGACTATCAACCCCCCAATTTACAGGGAGGGCAGAAAGTCGCTCGACCTCTGCGTCTCAGGGATTCCTGAAACGGTCGCTCATGATTCGTTTTGGGGGGAAAGTTGAAATGGTTGAGGCGGATTCGTTTCGGGGGGACCAGACCCCTAGCGAACCCGCCTCGGAACGCGGTATGGGACCACGCATCTCTCCTGACAGGTGAGAGAATACCAGAAATAGGTCAGTAAGCAATACCTTGCAACACATCGCGGCAACCGTTGTCCGCAAACTCGACATCTGAGTTCTGTGTTGTGGACCACTGGCTCCGACATACTCGGGCCACGGCGAGGCGCATCGCCTCGACTCTCGGGTTAGGTTGGACATCCATTCCGGCTTCTATCCGCCGGGATGCACCCATGTCGTAGGTCCTGATATTATCGGCGATCTCTGGCAGGCACTCGGCGATCCGGTCGGGGTCAACAAGTGGGCTGCCGTCCAAGCAAGGGCTGATGCCGTAGGAGGCAACGGAGACCCCAGAAATGCTTCGAACTTGTTCGGTTACAAGGGCCTCCGGGATCAAGACCTTCTGTTCGGTCACGATCTGGTGCTGTGCTCGGGTGTATTCGAAGGCTCGCTTCATCTCTCCCGGCGACGGGAGGAAAGCTGCTGCTGCGGCCATCGTGAAGAGGGCCACGTTCAAAGTCCATGAGGTCATCTTGTTTCTAACCATTGTCAGGCTCCGGGGACTGATCCATTCGCGGGCTTCCCGTGCTCCCTGCGAACCGGGCGGGACGTGATGCCCCTACCTGACAAGAAGAGATAGCGTTCTTGGGGGCACTTGTCGAGCGGGCAGCATTTTGGCGCTGCCTCCCGGCTCGCTCGGCGAAGTTTCGCAACGGGCTGGACTCCCAAAGTAGCGGTGGAATTTGCGTCGGGCTGACTTCCCAAAGTAGTGGGGCGGGCATCGGTCGATCCTCCATGGTCAGGCGGAACTGTACCACGAAAGCTGGCTTGACGGTAGGTCAGGGATTCCCGACTTCGATTTAGGGCAGGAAGACTGACCTAATAAGGACAGCAATTCTGACCTATTATATGGCAGCAATGCTGACCTATTCCAGACGCGGGCCGCTGCCCCCGGCTGCCGTGATCTGGGGCCGGGCTGGGGCATGGTCTGCCGGGCCGCTGGGGCCGGGCCTCTGGGCTGCCTGTGCTGCCGTGATCTGGGGCCGCTGTGCTGCCGTGATCTGGGGCCGGGCTGGGGCATGGTCTGCCGGGCCGCTGGGGCCGGGCCTCTGGGCCGCCTGTGCTGTGTCGCTGGGCCGCTGCCCCCGGCTGCCGCCTCTGGGCCGCCTCTGGGGGCAGCCATGGGCCGGGCAAAGCAAAGCCCCCGGCAATCGCTTGCCGGGGGCCTCTGGGCCGTCTGTGCTGGGGGCTGGGCTATGCCAGCGAAAACAGCCATGCAAAGGCAAGGCAGAACGGCAGCCACATGCCCGAGTCGACTATGGCCCCCACAATGCCCGCAACAATCCAAGCGGCAGCGATTGCCCGGCCCGCGCGTCTGCCGTGATCAATCAAGAGCACAGCCCCCGCGCGGTTGCCAGATCAAGCCCGGCCCCCTCTGCAAACGCCTCAAGGGGCGACTCGTCATGGCGACTCCACCACAGCCCAGACGCCAAGGCGGCCCGCTCTGCCCGCGCGTCTGCAATCTCTTGCCGCCATGCCGTCACGCTATCGCGCAAGGCCCGGCAGATTGCCGGAATCTCTTGCACGGGGGCCATGGCTGCCCGTCGCTCTGCCAATAGCGCAAGGCAGGCTGTGCGGGCCTGTGCGATTGTTTCGCCTAGGTCTGCCCATTGGCTGCCCGCCTGCCATGCCTCTTGATAGTCGCGCTCTGCCTCTGCCGCTGCCTCTGCCATGGAGTCGGCAGCCCGTGCCGCCTCTTTTCGGGCCGACTCGTGGTCTGTGTCGCTGTGGATTGTGCCCAGATCAAAAACGGGATTCGCTGGGCAGCATGACCCGAAAACATAGCCCGCAATATAGCGGGCCTGCCCGTCACGGCCCGGCAATTGCGCGACACAGCCCCAGACAAGCCCGGACCCGTCACGGGCCGACTCGCTGTGTGGATTGTCAAACCATCCGTTATGGTCCGTTGCCGCCTTGTCATAATCGCGAAACAAGGAGTCGGGATTCTCGCAATAATAAAAGCCCGGTTTGCTGGGCTGCCATGTGCCCGCGTATGGCCTGCCGCCTTGCGGCACATAGCCCGCCTTGCGGGCCACGTTTTCAGAGGCCACGCGGGCCGCGTCTCTTGCCGTCTGCAATGCCTGCCCCTCTGGGCTGTGCGTTTTCGGTTCAATCTTGCCCAGCGATTCAAACAAGGCCCGCAAGGCGTCATGCGCGGCAAGGCTTGCCGCCAATGCGGAGTCCCGCTCTGCCTTGAGACGCGCGGCCCGGATCAAGGCGGCAGCGGGGGCAAGCCCGTGCCCCCGTGCCTTGAGGTAAAATGCGGCCCGGCTGTGGTCTGATATGTCTGTGCGTTTCATGTGCTGAATCCTTTGGTTTATGTGGCGTGAAAATGTGCGGCAACCGATTGTTGCCGGTATTGTGAATCCTTGAACGGTTCACGCTCAAGAGACCGGGCAAGGCGGGCCATATCGGCAGCCAATTGCCGGGCCGCCTTGGCGTCTAAATATACCGTGCCCCCGCCTGTGCCCAGAACGGCAAGAGCGGCAGAATCGTGGAATCTGTGCAGCGATACGCGCGGCCCGTCTGTGTCTGTGTCTGTGGTCATGGTCTGTTATCCTTTGCTGTGGCCTCTGGGGCCGTCTCTGCCGCCTCTGGGGGGCATTGCAAGGGGGCCGGGCCATAACGGCAGCCCAGCCCCCCACAATGGCCCCTAGGCGCGGGCTGTGTCGCGCGTTTCAATCGCGGAGTCGTCTGCCTCATAACCGGCAACGCCAAGGCTTGCCGCAAGGCGATTCACCTCTTGCCAATTGATCCGGTGACAAGCGGCCCGAAAATTGCCGTTTTCGTCAATCGAATCGACTCGAAAATGCCCGACTCGGATTGTCTGCCCGTTTGCCTGCCATGCCTTGCCGTTTTCGCGGCACATTTTCAGGAATCGAAAGGCTTTGATTGCATGGGCAAGCGGCACGGTTGCGGCCCATGACGTGCGCAACGTGCCCCCCACAATGCGGCCCGAGTCGTCACGCTCGACTCCCTCTGCCCGCAACAATGCGCCCCCCTCTGAATCGACTAGGCGGCCCGCGCCATATGGCAAACGCTCATTGCCCCCGGCAAGCCATGCCGCGCGGGCCTCTGCCTGTGCCTCTTGCATGTGCTGGGCAGAGATTGCCAAGGCTTG
>Ga0316189_10004987_pt1 | contig 12712 bp, 9 predicted proteins | sample LowCovwburrow_MG_FD_204930 | JGI IMG/M metagenome (GOLD analysis project Ga0316189, IMG submission 204930) | Coastal sediment microbial communities from Maine, United States - Lowes Cove worm burrow | ecosystem: Environmental > Aquatic > Marine > Coastal > Sediment | place: USA: Maine... | reverse complement strand
ATCCAGTTTCTTGTTGGACATATATTGCGTGCCATCGAAGTCCACGTTGATCGTATCTACTGTAGTCTTGGTCGTCAGGTCAAACAGCACTTCGCTAAAAGTACCACTTCCAGTATGATTCAAATTGTGTAATTCGAGTTTCATTGGACGTGTCTTGTCCATATAGATCAAATTACCATTATTAATAGCCCAGTGATCTATTGCAAAGGTGAATGCACTTGCCTCTTCCACTTCCTCCACAACTACTGAGTCTTCCGATGCGATGGCTATGTCATAGTTGGCTGTGCCATCCTCTAGCACACTGATGTATATACTTGGTCCATTTAGCGAAAGTCCTTTCAACCTCATGTCATCATCGATGAGGACGCTCTTCAAGTTAACCTTTAGCTCAAGACTCCTTAAACCTAAGAGTTGTTGTCCTTCAAATGGCGCTCTATTGATCACACTGAAGTTGTTCACTTCTACTGTCAGGCTTGGAAAATTACTAAACAAGGAAATGTCAAGATCGTCCACATCAAACACAATATCTGCATTTACGGACTTGGCCAGCTCGTCATCAATTGCAGCTTTGATATCATCTTTGAAAATGATCGGAATCAATACTGCTGCCACTACTATGAGTGCAATGAAACTAAGGAATATGATAAGGGCTTTTTTCATGATCAGTTGATGTGTTGACTATAATGAAGGTACTAAGTATCCTACAAAAATGTAAATGAGACCAGTTTTAGTTTCCACAAGAATAATACATTCCAATAGGTGATCCTGCAGGTGGAGCTAGTTCACCTTCTGATTCATATTTAGATGGATTCTTTTTATACTGTTCTATCCGTGCACTTATCCAAAGCATATGCGCTCGATTCGAAGTATTCTTGATGCTTGAAACCCTAGATTTTATCCAGTTATTCAGCTCGTTGAGTTTCATATTGACAATAGCATGAACCTGATCAGATGCTCGGTTATTTGCTCCTAACCTGAACATGGCCTCTATTAAGGCATTTTCAGAAACATGTTGTAATTCTAGTAGGTAGCCAGTCTTTCGACCAGATTTCCAAGTAGCTGCAATCAAGGCATCAATTACCCCCACCAAATCCAATTGATCTTTGCTTCGAGCTCCATACTCCACTAATCTTCCTGCCCTTGCCGGATTGAAAATCATTCCATAAGACATGTCTGCTGCTGCCTCCGCAATACCCAATGCATCAAATGTTAGGCTTGTTCTGATATTGGCCAGCTCACTGGATCTACGATATCCCAATGGTCTTGGTGGTATCATTCTGATCAGGTCATCAGACAGGGCCAGTGCCTCAGGTTGTATCGTACCGATCAACGCGTTGAGAGCTTTCTGTTGCTCTACCTTGGGTACAAACTCTGTGATTGGCTGACCATCTCCTCGAAGTGCATAACGATAATTTAGTCCACCAATATATTTGACCGCAGCTTCAATCTGGTACCTGTGAAAAAAGTAAATAGGGACGAGCACCTCTTCGAGGTTGGCATATGGCACGCCTGTCCTGATATTATTTTCTCCAAAATTTTTCAACGCTAATGCGCGTACTTCCATTACTCTATTCAGCTCGTCATAAGCACGCTCCCCATTGTCCCAAAGATGAGCATATGGGTGAGCACTTCCTTGAGGACGAGCATCTTGATCTGACAAGAATGTAAGTCCGCTTTTCATGCCATTTTGCAAAATTGTTTCAAGTGCTTCCTTTTCGTTGGTCCCTACTTTGAAGTCTTGATATCCATAGGCAATAGCGACTTTGTCCCATGCACCAATTTTGTCATCATAAGCCCGGTCAAGAGTAATCTTCCCATCTTTTATTTCTGCAAAGGGATGAGGATAATCCATCACTGAGGCCCTCCCTTCAGTGCTTGAAGCATAGCTATGTGCCAGTCCTATAGTATGTCCTACCTCGTGTGCTGACAATTGTCGCAAACGAGCCAATGCCATTTTTTCAAGCTCCTTAGGAACCGTTGTGCCATTTTCATATGGCGCGAGTAATCCTTCAGCGATCAGAAAATCTTGACGCACTCTCAATGATCCAAGCGACACGTGTCCTTTAATAATTTCTCCGGTACGAGGATCACTCACGCTACTCCCGTAAGACCAGCCACGCGTTGATCTGTGTACCCATTGAATGAGGTTGTACCTCACATCCATTGGGTCAGCGCCCTCTGGCATTAATTTGACTTGAAAGGCATCTTTATAGCCAGCTGCCTCAAAAGCCTGATTCCACCAACGTGCTCCATCCATCAAGGCAGATCTAATTGGCTCAGGAGCTCCACGATCCAAATAATATACTATCGGCTCTACGGCTTCACTCATGGCTGCAGTAGGGTCCTTTTTGACCAACCGATGTCTACTGATAAATCGTTTTGCAATATTCTCACTGATTGGCGTAGCGTAATCCATATAGGATATTCCAAAGTAGCCAGCTCTTGGATCAAATACTCTCTGTTCATATTGATCATCTGGTAATTCGACAAATGAATGATGTTGACGGACAGTCACGCTATTTGGACTTGGTGTGACGCTTCGGATATACCCACCTTTCGCTGTGCCCTTGAAGGTGAGGGTCGCTTCGAATTCAGTATTCTTTGGAAATGCCTTCGTCCGCTCCATATAAAATGCCGAACGCGTGCGGTCAAGTTTATAACTTCCTTGCTTGGATTGAGCCAGTCTTCCACTTACATTATGGGCATCTTGCAATAAAAAATCCGTAGCATTGACGATATACTTCCCATTGTTTTCTTTTTCGATAATAAATCCCCACAAGACAGATTGTGCAAATGCCTCCTCAACGGCTGTCACTTCATCTTGATTGTCGCTTATCGCTCTGTATTTATAGTTTGGTTGGACGAGTAAGAGTTTATTGCCAGTCTTGACAAACTTTACCACACGTTCTTGCCCCAACTGACCACGATCTAGTCCAATGTCATTTGATCCAATACCCGCTGAAAGTGAGTTGACATACAAAAACTCTTCATTGAGCTTGTCTACTTCAAGTTTGATAACATCCATCGACTCATTGTAAGTAAAATCAAAAAATCCATCAAACCGCGTTTCTGTTGGCGCACTCGAGTTGGTAGATGTATTTTTTCTTTTTTGCGCTATCGTGAAATGACATATCGCCAAGAGTGATATCAATGTAAATAGTGTTGGTCTTTTCATTGTATATGGATTAGATTGAGATGCTAATGTTTGGGTTTATTTTTAACAACTCACTCATGAATGTTTCTTTGTCCTTAGGAGAAATGATAACGGAATCATATTTCCCATATTTAATTTCAATCCTTCCAAAAACAGAAGGCGCAGGGGAAGAAATAATTGAGCTAGTCTTTACAACGGACTTTATCCTCATAATATCAACCTTTTGATTGACAATGAAGCCACATTTTATATGAAGTTGGTTCTCAGCCAAGATTGTATAAGTAGTGTTGAAAAATAAAATTAAGACAAAAACTATGACTGGAACCATGACTGCTAGCATTGTAAATAACCCTACCGTATTCTCAGATTCATAAAGAGGTATTATCATAGTTCCTAGTAGCACCATGAGCACCGGTATTAATAATTCATAGCCGACTTTTGCTTTAAATATTTTCATAATAAGTTATGCTGCAGCGGTGCTCAGCATTTTCAAAATGTCATCCAAATATTCTCTGCTATTAGAGAGTCTAGGCACTTTATTCTGCCCTCCCAATTTCCCACGCTTCTTCATCCAGTTATAGAATGTCCCCTCTTTGGCGCTATGTATCACAGGCATCTCGAGTGCCATATTTTTATATCTTTTCGCATCGTAGTCAGAGTTTACTGACCTCAATGTCTCGTCCAATACTGTCGTGAATCGTTCCAAACTATCGGGTTCCTTCATGAACTCAATCACCCATTCGTGCCCGCCTTTATTACTCGCCCCAAAATACAATGGAGCAGCTGTGAAGTTATTGATGATGGCTCCAGTGACATTGCAAGCCTTAGTGATGGCCGTTTCGGCATTCTCAATAATCAACTCCTCTCCAAAGGCATTGATGAAGTGTTTGGTGCGTCCAGAGATCTTAATTCTGTAAGGCGATAGCGAAGTGAATTTTATTGTATCCCCAATGTTGTATCTCCACAGACCAGAATTGGTGGTGATGATCATAGCATAGTTCTTTCCAATCTCGACTTCGTCTAAACCAAAAGTGGTAGGACTGTCTTCATCCATCTGATCGAATGGAACAAATTCATAGAATATACCGTAATCCAGCATCAAGAGTAAGTCCTCTGAATCGGTTCGATCCTGAATAGCAAAGAACCCTTCCGAAGCATTGTAGGTATCCACATAGTTCATTCCTCTTCCGGGGATTAACTCTTGAAACAAGTTGCGATATGGTCCAAAAGCTACTGCGCCATGAAAAAACACTTCCAGATTTGGCCAAACTTCAAGAATATTAGACTTACCCCTGATCTCCATGACCCGTTGGATCAGTAATATCATCCATGTCGGTACACCCGATAGAATGGTGACATTTTCATCAACTGTATCTTGCGCCATTTTATCAATCTTATCCTCCCACTTATCCATCAATGCTACATCAAGACTGGGAGTACGGATGAACTGTGCCCAAAGAGGCAAGTTTTGCATGATCACAGCAGAAACATCCCCATAGTAGGAGTTGGCTTCGGGATCAAATTCATTGATCTGATGGCTGCCTGAGATGGTCAGACCCTTGCCTGTAAACATCTTTGTATCAGGGTGATTATTGACGTAGATTGACATCAAGTCTTTTCCTCCTTTGAAATGACAATCATCCAATGCTTCCTGCGACACAGGGATAAATTTACTCCTTGCATTGGTAGTACCAGAGGATTTGGCGTACCACTTGATATCACTTGGCCAAAGCACATTTTTCTCACCCTTCATCAGTCGATCGATGTATGGAAATAAAGATTCATATGGCTGAATAGGCACTTGCCGCTTATACTGATCAAGGCTTTTGATGTCTCCAAACCCAAACTCCTTACCGAAAATGGTATTCTCTCCTGACTGAATAAGCTTTTTGAATATCTCATGTTGAACGTCATGTGGATATTTCATAAAGAGCTCGATTTGATGAATCCGCTTCTTCATCATCCAGGTCAATATGGAATTGAGGATCTCCATTATTTTCTCAAACGTCCATTGAGTACACTTACTTTAGAATTGAAAGGGTTGCCTGAAGACCTGCGAAATGAAACCACTTGTCCAACATGCCAGATGGCATCAGCCAATGGGCCGTTCAACATATTCCAGAATGGGAATTCTGTCGTACCTCCATCCTTTCGCGCAAAAACTAACTTATAATCAGCCATTTGATCATCACTACTCATTCTGAGTATTGCGCTTGCAACTTCAATATTTTCAAGAGTAGCTGCCCTTTTCTCCTGAAAAGTCATGGAAGGTGATTCACCAGCATTGACTTTGCCTTCTACTGCATTGCGCAAGACTGATGTGAGTTGAAGGATATGATCTAATGTCTGTTCTGTCGATCTGGCTTCTTCATTGGGCTTGTATTGTAGGTCCTTTTGCTCTAAGCCTTCGGTAGCCCAATAATACCTGAACCCTAGCCCATCTACTACCCTAGAAGCCACAGTGCCAGCTGAGTATTCTTTTGGTGCATCAGGGATGGCGGCATATGGCAAAGTCAAACTATCAGAAGTTTCTTGACCATTCTGACCCTGAGCATAACTCGCTAAACCAAACACAACAGCAAACAGCATATTTTTCATAAGAAGTAATTTAGAAAAATATTCGCTGATGGCAATGCTTATATCTTGCGTTTTAGCTCAAAGTGTTCTCCCAGATATACTTTGCGCACCTGCGGGTCAGATGCGAGTTCTTCTGCCGATCCTGATTTGAGTAATCTCCCTTCAAACATTAAATATGCTCTATCTGTAATTGAAAGCGTTTCATTGACATTATGATCTGTAATCAGAATCCCGATATTTTTATCCTTGAGTTTGGCGACAATGCCTTGAATCTCTTCTACCGCTATCGGATCAACCCCAGCGAATGGCTCATCCAAAAGCACGAACTTGGGATCAACTGCTAGAGCACGGGCTATTTCTGTCCTTCTTCTTTCTCCTCCTGACAGCGACATTCCATTATTCTTACGAACTTTGGAGAGACTGAACTCCTCAATCAATTCTTCCATTTTGGCACGTTGAGCTGTCTTGGATAACTTGGTCATCTCCAGCACCGCCATTATGTTTTCTTCAACAGTAAGTTTTCGAAATACAGAGGCTTCTTGTGCAAGATACCCGACTCCACGCTGTGCCCGCCTATACATGGGCAAATCAGTAACATCCTCATCATCCAAAAAAATCTTGCCTGCATTTGGCTTGACCAGTCCTACTGTCATATAGAAAGTAGTTGTTTTACCAGCCCCATTTGGGCCAAGTAAACCTACAATCTCTCCTTGCTCCACTCTGACCGATACATCATTCACTACGGTTCTATTCTTGTACTTCTTGACGAGATTCTCAGCTCTTAATATCATAACTTACTTATCTACTCTGATCTTCAACAAATTTAATATCCTTTATGAAAAGTTGTAAGCTTTTCACATTTCTAAAATCATTCTCTTCTATGGAGAATGCCATCGAGAATTCTTCTCCATTACTCATCTTTTCATGAAAATGACCAAACCCGAAGCCAATGCAATCTATTGATTTGGTGCTTCCTTCTTGAGTTGCCTTGAATTTCAGGTGCTTCTCTTTTAGCAATAATGGTGCCCCCTTGATACGTAGATTATGCAGCACAAAAACTGGTGTCATATTCTCAGGGCCAAAGGGAGACATTTGTTTGAGAATCTTGTAAAACTTTGTCGTAATATCTTCAAGTGATACCACAGCATCTATGTTTATTTTTGGAATAAGTTGATCTTCGGTGATCGTACTGCTCACGAACTTCTCGAACCTCCTCTTAAACACATCGACTCTATCTACAGGCATGGTAAGCCCAGCTGCATACATATGGCCTCCATACTGATCGATCACGTCCTCACATGCTGATATTGCCCGGTACACATTGTATCCCTCTACTGATCTGGCCGACCCAGTCGCTTTACCTCCTGATTCTGTAAGAATCACAGTTGGCCTATAGTATTGCTCGATACATCGTGAAGCGACTATCCCAATCACTCCTTTGTGCCAATGCTTCTGGAAAAGCACTGTGCTCTTCAACGCAGGATTCTCAGATTCGATCAGTTCAAGAGCCTCCACAGTAATACTCTGATCAACTTCTCTTCTTTCGTGATTATTCTCATTGATCTTCTTACCCAAGTCATTGGCTTCTTCCATTGTTTTAGACAACAGCAAGTCTACAGCTCCTTTGGCATGTGCTATCCGTCCAGCTGCATTGATCCTCGGACCAAGGCCGAATACGACTCCTGAAATATCCAAGTCAGACTTCTTACCAGAAAGCTCTATAAGTGCTCGGATACCAGGTCTAGGCTCAGCGTTGATTTTCTGTAAACCATAGAATGCCAGGGTTCTATTCTCACCTGTAATAGGAACAATGTCAGATGCAATACTGATGGCTAACAGGTCGAGGTATTCGAATACCTTTTCAAGAGGGATGTCATTATTTTCAGCAAAGGCCTGAATCAACTTAAACCCTACCCCACATCCTGATAATTCTTTGTATGGGTATGGGCAATCCCTGCGTTTTGGATCCAAAACTGCGGTTGCATTAGGTAGTTCGTCTCCAGGTGTATGATGGTCACAAATGATGAAATCAATGCCCTTATCCTTTGCCTTTTGAACCAATTCATTGGCTTTAATTCCACAGTCCAAAGATATCATTAATGAATAGCCCTGTTCGGAAGCCCAATCAATACCTTGAGCTGATACGCCATATCCCTCCTTGTATCGATCAGGTATATAGAACGCCACCTTGTCGTAGAATGAGGAAAGGAAATGATACATCAGCGCAACTGAGGTAGTCCCATCAACATCATAATCTCCGTAGACTAAGATTTGTTCTTCATTGAAGATGGCTTCTTGGATTCGGTCTACTGCGGCATCCATGTCCTTCATCAAAAAAGGATCATGCAATTGATCAAGGGTAGGTCTGAAATAGGTTTTGGCTTTCTCGAAAGAATCAACACCCCTCTGAATTAGAATTGAGGCTAAAACGGAGTTGATATTAATCGCCTCAGAAAGAGTTGAAATAGCCCCTTCTTCTGAACGCTCAGTATAAACCCATTTCTTTTCCATAAATCAACCTAAAATAAAAAAGCAGTCCCGAATTACTTCAAGACTGCTTCATTGAGTTTATTTAATACTATTCTTCTTCAGCGGTATCCTCTCCAACTACGCCTTCGAGAACATCTTTGATCTCCACACGTGTTCCATCTCTGTAAGGAACAATCCATGCATCTTTTACGCCCATTTCACGAAGATATTTTTTGAATGTATCTGCTTCCCAGTAGTCAGCAAATTGACCTAACGTGACCTTTTGAGTCCCATCTTCATCAGTTTCACCACTGAAGTTCTCATTGTTCTCAAAATACTTAGACAAGTCCTTATTCTTGAAGGCTCCAATTTGCACTTTGAATACCACGCCTTTCATAGATGTGCTTCTACCTGATGATGGATCAGCAGTGGCTGCAGCCATCATCTCTCTTACTTCCTTCTTAGCGGATCCAAGATCACTTCTCAACTTGGTCATGTCATCTTCCATCTCTGCTATTTTAGCATCCTTGTCACTCAATCTAGATTGCAAGTTACTATTGTCCGCCTGCATATTACTTACTTGACCATTTAAGCTTTGATTCTCATCAATGAGGTTTTTCAGTGTTTCTGGAGCTTTGACATAGGCCTTAGCCTTTTTCTTCCACTCTTTCTTTTCTTGCTTTGATAGTTGTGCATATGAAGTGCTTATTGTTCCTAAAGCCAACAGTGTGCAAAGTAATAGTTGTCCGTATCTTTTCATTGTATGGTTGTTTTCGGGTATATGTAAGTGAAAAATTAAGGAATATAATTCAAATATAAAATTATCTCCCCGAATGAAGATACAAAAATAATGAAGTCATGCCATTATAGGGAAATAATTCCCTCGATTTTCTTCGCTTCTATATATAGAGAAACCACTTCATCACTAGACTGTATATGTGCTTTGATGGTGAGACTCTTGTAGGTACCCTTCGAGGAGGATCGTTCTAGAATATCCTCTGAAGGAAACAGCACTTTAACCTCTTCAATTTTTGCTATTGGGACAATAAACTTGAAAGTATATTTTCCAGGCCACTGATGCTGGCTATTTAGTTTCTCTTTGAAGGATGCTATTGATTCCTGATCCATATACTATTTGGCTATAAACAAGTAAAGCGAGGAATCCTCGCCTTACTATATTATCATCAATATTTCTTAATAGAATTTATACCGCTCGTCTTTGATGTCAGCGTCTTCTCTGATCGCTTGATTTATCTTATACGCAATCCTACCTCTTACTCTTTGCTCAACCTGATTGGCGAAAATAGAATAATCACCTATTTCAGGAGCTTCTGTCTTATTGATCAATTCCATTATCACTACTCCGTTATCAAGAGCAATCGGTGACGTTTTGTTGCCTGGTGCTAGACCAAATGCAGCTCCAACAGCCTCAGGTGCTGTACCAACACTTGTTAGTGTATTACTGCTGATCTTCAAATCACTAGTATTGTGAACATTAGCATCTGATCCGTATGCTTCGGCTATTTCTTCTAAACTACCTGATAATTCATTCAACTTGTCCGAAATTTCCTTAGCCTTAGCTTCATTTTTCACTTTGAGTGTGATTTGAGCTCTTACGCCATTTAGATCAGCATATCCTTCTTCTTCCTCTCCAGTCATCACTGCGATCACATAGTCATTATCCAAATCAAACACATCAGATACTTTGCCTTCAGAAGCATCTCTAAACAACCACCGTACGATCTGTCTAGAAGAACCAAAGCTTCCGACTCTTCTATCGTTCACACCTAGATTGTTTGAAGAGCTAATAGTCAGCCCTTGAGCCTCAGCATTTGCTTTAAATTCTTCATAGTTGGAGGTTGTACTCTTGAACAAATCCGCTTGTCTGAAAGCCTGATCTCTTGTCGCATCACTGGAGATGATCTCCCTAGTGATCGTTGCTATTTTGTAAGTCGTATATGATATGTCCTCTGTCAACTCAATGATATGATATCCAAATTGAGTTTCAACCAACTTATTAATTAACCCTTTGCCTTTAGATGCAAACACAGCATCATCAAATTCCTTTACCATCTTACGTCCTTCTGTGAAGTACCCTAAGTCTCCTCCTCTAGAGGCTGTTCCATCAGTTCCATATTCTTTTGCTTTTTCAGCAAAGTCTGCACCACTGGCGATTTCTCTCAAAACTTTATTGGCTTCAGCTTTAGCGGTGGCTTTGGCTTCGTCAGTTTCATCAGCCCATTTGAAAAGTATATGGCTTGCCTTTGTAGTTCCTACCGTATCCTCAAAAATTTCTGAAATTTTATAAATTTTGTAAGAGTTCCCTTCCAAGTAAGCACCTCTAACATCACCTGCTGTTAAATTTGAAACATTGGCTTGAAGAGATGCTGGAAGACTACCAACATCAAAAGATCCATAGTAAGAATTTACATCTGATTCAATTCTAGCAAAAACAGAATCGTCTTCAACAGTCTTGAACTCTTCTTTAAGCTTGTTCAATTCATCACGGTAGAAAGTTGAATCTTCACTTGATGGAAGTATTGAGAATGACACATAATCCAATGTTCTTGTATGATCGACCTTGTATTCTTCTTTATGTTCGCTGAGATAAGAGTTCAACTCAGCATCGGTTACGGCTGTTACAGAATCACTGACAGAATAATAAGGGACATAAAGGTACTTCACCTCTGCCACATTATTTTGTGAGGCATACTCGCTTTTCGCTTCTGCATCGGTCACATAGTTCGAAGCCAACATCAAGTTGTCGTACTTCAACCTTCTTCTTCCGGGACCTAGATTTTTCTCTAACATAGTCCATCTCAGCTGCATTTGAGGAACCACACTATTAAAATTTTGTAAAAATTGAACTAACTGTGATCTATCAAACTCACCAGTTTCTGGATTCGGAAATGATTGAGCAATGCTCGGATGAATATTCTTCCCTTGTGTCATATCTACTATCTCAGCATCCGACACCTGCACACCTGCTTTATCCAATTGTGCAGAGAATGCAACTTCAGCGATCATTTTATCCCATGCCTGCTGCCTGATTGAAGGCATGTCAGAATCAGTAGGTTGACGATTGTATTGCAATGCGTAGTTGGTCTTGATTTCTTCTATTGCATTTTGATAAACTTCCTGTGCGATATCTTGTCCTGCTATCTCTCCTACATTATTATCCTGACCGGTCAAGAATGAGCTTCCGCCTGACAAAAAGTCGCCAGCTATAAATGCCACTAGAGCAAGCCCTATAAATACCATTACTACTTTGCCCATTTTCTCTCTGAGCGTATTCATTACTGCCATAATCCTTCCAATTTTAAAGTCGGCAAATCTAAGAAGATCAATGTTCAAAAACAATTAAATCAAATTGTTGTTTGTGAGAACGCTAAGTGAGGAAAATTATGACTAGTCTTCTCGAACATCTTTGGTCACATCGAGTACCACTTTGACAGTGTCGATGCGCATATCATCCATCGCCTCTATCGTAAATGCATAGTCTGGTATGACTACAATTTGACCCAGTTCTGGGAGATCTCCTGCAAGGTGCAAAATTAGCCCTCCGAGTGTTTCATATTCACCAAGTGGCAGCTGCCAGCCAAATTTATCGTTTAGGTAATCTACCTCATGGCGTGCGCTCAACACAAATGTGTTGGGTGCAATTTGTTCTTCTTTGTAATCCTCATCATCGTGTTCATCTTGGATTTCGCCAAAGATCTCTTCGATAATATCTTCCACAGTCACGATTCCTGATGTGCCCCCATATTCATCGACTACCAAGGCTAGACTCTTATGTTCTTTTGTGAACTGAACCATCAAGTCACTTGCCAACATAGTTTGAGGAACGATGCTGATAGGTGTAAGAATGTCTTCTATCTCATTGGGTTTTTTGAACATTTCTATCGAATGACAATATCCCACTATTTCATCAATAGATTCTTTATACACGACAATCTTGGAATGTCCACTTTCCACAAATTCTTTTATCAAGGCATCTACACCTTCATCCTGATCGATCGCTGAGATCTCCGTACGTGGCACCATACATTCACGAACTTTGACTTTTTTGAACTCCAGGGCGTTATTAAAAATCTTGGCGTCAACCTCCATCTTGTCTTCATCGACTTGCTTGCTGATGTTTTGTTTGATGAAGTTATTGAGGTCAGTAATACTGAATATTGACTTGCCTTCCATGTAATTGAGGCGGAATACCTTTGTAACAATAATCTTAACAGTCCAAGTTATGGGTGCTAGTATCTGTTGAAGTAGCCACATGGGTATGGCAAAGATAGAGAGCATCTTATTGGGGTTGATCATAAAGATACTCTTGGGCAAAAACTCAGCAGTCGCTAAGACAATAAGCGTAGACAAAAGGGTCTGTACGACCATCACAGTACCGTCATTGTTGAATGGCAATGGTATCCATGATTGGGTCAACCAAGTCTGAATCATCGGGCCGAGCACTCTCGCCATATAATAGCCATAAAGCACTAGCATAAAGGTGTTTCCAAC
>Ga0316189_10004986_pt1 | contig 12712 bp, 15 predicted proteins | sample LowCovwburrow_MG_FD_204930 | JGI IMG/M metagenome (GOLD analysis project Ga0316189, IMG submission 204930) | Coastal sediment microbial communities from Maine, United States - Lowes Cove worm burrow | ecosystem: Environmental > Aquatic > Marine > Coastal > Sediment | place: USA: Maine... | reverse complement strand
TTATATAACATATACTAGAAAAATTAATTTATTAAAAATAAATATTTTTATGGCATTACGAACAAGATTAGGTGAACTTTTACGACCTTTAAATGCTGAGTATGGTAAAGTTGCACCAGGTTGGGGAACAACTCCAATAATGGGTGTAGTAATGGCTGCATTCTTGGTATTTTTATTAATTATTTTACAAATTTATAATTCATCTTTAATTATTGAAAATGTAGATGTAGATTGGACAAATGGTATTGTATGATAGTAATATCAATATCACTAAAAGTAATTTAAAAGGTTTTAAAAAAAACCTTTTAAATTGTAAAACTTAAATAAATTAAAAATATAAATCTATGGATATTTTAAGTTTAGGATGGGCAGCTCTAATGACAATGTTTACATTTTCATTAGCTTTAACTGTTTGGGCTCGAAATGGTTTCTAATTATTTAAACTTTTTATAACATTTAAAATTGAAAATATTATGGAATTAATTAAACAAATATTTCCTTATGCAAATTCAGAAATTGTTACAGCAGCCAGCGTCTGTTTCTTTATGACTTTATTTGGACTTTCATTAGGGTTTGCTTTGTTAAAAGTGCAAGGTGAATAAAGACTCATTTAATAATAATATCTCTCATATTATTATTAAATAAGTTTGAAATTTACTTGAAAACGGGACTGACGAGACTCGAACTCGCAACTTCCGCCGTGACAGGGCGGTGCTCTAACCAATTGAACTACAATCCCATACTTGTATCTACGATAATTTTAATTGATTTTCTAGATATGTCAACTTTTTATTCGTTTTAGTTTTTCTAATAAAGGAGAAACAGGGATTCGAACCCTGGATACAAATAATTGTATGATAGATTAGCAATCTATTGCTTTCGACCACTCAGCCATTTCTCCTGAACTAATAAACTTAAAATAATATCTTTTCTTGAAAAAAAATAGTAATAGTAGATGGCTCTGGTGGGATTTGAACCTACGACCTTGGGCTTATGAGTCCCCTGCTCTAACCACTGAGCTACAGAGCCTTATACTATTATACTATCTTAATCGTACCATAAATTTTAGAAAATAGAAGAAGAATTTCTTTTTTCTGATTGTCAATTAACACATTTCCGAAAGATTAAAAAATTATATATAATTATATAAAAAATTAATGACTATAATATCCGTATGAATGATTTTTGGAATAATATCTCTCGCTATCCACGATTTTTTATTAGTAGTTTAGCTGGCTTAATCTTGGTTATAATAACTCCATTCAGAAATTTATTAAAAATAAAAAAGTTCCGTTTTATTTTTCCAATAGTTTTTATTTTATGCACAACAATCTTATACAAAATTCTTACAAGTATGACAGGTTTATAATTTTTTTTATGCCTTAAAACTTAGGAAGGCAAAATAAGAAGTTAAATTTTCATTTGAAATTATTCCTTCGCTTTGGCCGAGATTTCAAGGCTTTTAGTTAGATTAAACAAAAGAGTTTCAATGTTTGGAATAAATGGAAGAAAAGATTTAAATCCTTCAAAATAAAGTTAATTCTCTCAAACAAAAGTTAATGAATTTAGAAAATATTCTAAAGAGTCAAAATTTAGTGAAAAAATAAAGATTATATATGCACTCAGCGGGTCAAAAAGTAGCTTTAAAGTTAGTTTTATAGAGTAAACAGCAAAGATACCTTTGATCAAAATAAAGCTCAAAATTAGTCTAATTTTAGGACTTTAAGTAAAATCTTCGAGGATGAGAAGACAGATCTTATTAAAATGGACTTTCAACTCAATTATTTGAAGAAGTATTATGATGGAGTTAACTCAATGAACAGTCTTTATAAACTTCAAGGATATCAAATCAAATACGAAACTATTTGATGCACAAAATTATATCAAGATTTAAAAAGGCCTGCGGGTATAACTTTTGTTATTACCTGGAGTTTACTTCTGGAATGTAAGTATTCATTTTCAGATGTATATGTTGGTTCTAATCCAACTCGGGTTACCAACATACTCTTTGCTATAGTCTCACTATAGCAAGTTAACAATTAATCCTGATTTAATATAGGAGTAACGTTTAATGAAACAATTAGTTGTTAAAACTGTCATTTATTGTGGAGTTGGATATTTAGGAGGGTATATATGCCGTTTCTAGATCCATCTACAGGAGCCCGAATTTACTTTAAATTTGTGCCTGGAGAATACAAAGTCCAGATTCTGGCTTATTCTGAGAAACCTCAACAATCTCCCATTACCGACTGGATAGTATCTCAGTATGATAATTAAATTTCATTTAAATAAAAAAAAATTGTGAAAATTGATTTTGATTTTAATGAACTTCAAAACATTGATAATGAATGTATCGATGTGAATGTAACTTTAGACGATGGGCGAACATATACTGTTCAGGTAATAACATATAAAAAGCTTTTATTGTCTGTGGACGAGGATCAAGTTAATTGTAATTTTATACCTCCTATTGCTCCATCGATAATTGTCAAAGAATTAACGATGGAAACTATTGAGGCAGCAATTAAATACTATGTTGAGGAAAGAGATGGGTATTGGTTAAAATTCTGTCATCTAGGAACAGAAATTGATGACAAAACATTAAATGTTTTGACTGATCGATGGTTTGCAAAAACTCAATGGATCCATGAGGTTTTTGATGAAGTTACGACTGGGAATCCATATGAATATGGTTTAATTGACTTTAAAATCACTAACGATTTAAACTTAAAAGTGGAAGAGGAAAGTCTTGCTAGTCTCAAGTTCAAAGCAAGATTAAAGGCGGAGTTAAAAGCGGAATTAAAATAAGAGTTAAGAATGGAACTTAAAAAAGAATCAGAGACTTAATTGATCTTTGATTCTCAATTCTTTCATTCTAGCCCCCTAAATCACCCGCTGAGACCCCATTTTGAATTCCATCCTACCCTCAAAAGTGGCTTTAAAAAGATTTAGAGCCACTTTTAGTAACTTCTGTTTGGTTCGGATTTAGAAAGATTATTCTTTCAATTGTTGATAGAGTTGTGTGCGTCTGATGCTTTCGTATTTAATGCTATATCCTTTGGATTGAAATAAACTATCTTGATCTGTACTTTCATAATATTTCTTTAACGAAATCCTCCCCCTTTTGATTGATACAAAAGCCGGTTTTGATAATCTCAATCTTCTCCTGTTCAGAAATCTGACTTAGAGTAACAAAATTAGGCTCATTTTGAGCTTTAGTTTGGGTTGAGGATATATTTACTGCGGACTCTGAAAAGAATCGTTTATGGTGATTTTAGACGCCTCTGAGAGTATATTTGATTCCTTTCCCTTTGATCTGATAATTTCCTCTTTAACTTTACTCTGATTTCCGAGCCTAGAATCATCTTTTTGAACCTTTAAGCTAGAATCACCCTCTTCGATTCGCTGACCCCCGAAAAATTGACTCCTAGGCGCGTCTGAGAGCACATTTAAATTTTCTTTCTTGACTAAAATTTGATTCTCTAAATTAGTCTCTAACTCAATTACTTTTTCTTGAAGAGAATCGACTTGATTTTGAAGAATTTGAATTTTCTCTTCCAAAGCTTTGATTTCTTATGTAGGACTTGAAGTTCTCAAAGTTTTTAGTTCTGTTATTATCGAAAAGGATGAATTGTAATTTTTTAATGTGTAAATATACTAAAAATTTAAAAAACAAATATTAATGAATTCTAAAAATGAATTTCAATAAAAAAAGGTGTTTAGAGTTACTGAAGGAAAGAAAAATAGTTTTACCTAAAAATTTATTAACTTTATTCTTGCAAAAATTTTCGTTTAGGATTAGAATTAGATTAAAAAATTAAAATTAAAAAAATATCATATATGAGCGGCAAACTAAAAGCATGGGTTATAGCCTATTTGATATGTGTTTTATTGGGCCTATTAAGAAAAACTTAATTGTATTAATTTAATTTATGTACTATTCTTCAAACGTAGCCCTTCTTTTATTACGCACTGCGATTTTGGATATGTTAATGTCAGGTGAAGCATATGGGCTTCCACTTCCTATTATTCTTATAACTACCAAACAATTAGGGCAAGGTGTTCTAGGGACTAGGCTCGTTGAAGCTCAGAGTACTGGTTTTACTAAAGATCTTCTTTTACAATTTGCTAAGGACACCCGTAATTTGCATTTATGGGTGTTGTCTTCGCTAAGTCCAGAAGATTTTGCATTACGTTTTATTCAATGTTTAGCACTGGAAACAGTTGGAGTGTCATTTGGACATCTAAAGTATGGAGCTGGCGCAATTGCAATAGGAGGTTTTAGAAACTTCGTAGCTCAAGAATTAGCACCCAAAATTGCTTATAATTGAACCAAAGTGCTGCGAGTTCTTAAGATTGAAAAAGAAACTCTAGCTGTTTTAGCATATTGCGCAAGTCAAGGGAAAACTAAGTGTAGAGCAGTTTCAGAAATTCTAAAAAACTTACGTGGCGGTTCTGCGATCACACCTTGAATTTTAAAGCCAGCTCCTTCAATTGATCCTAGAATGATTCAATTTCATAATAGTTTTAAGATTGTATTTGATAACATGGTACGGGAACATACTCTTCGTCGATATTTAAATGGCTGTGCTCAAAAAGTCTATCACCCAACAGTAATAACTGTAACTGCAACAACTGCAACAATATCACTAAATATTCCTGCAATTATTGCTTGGAGTATTTTTGGTACAACAGTAACAGTCTTTTCGATTCTTGGATTGTTAAATCTTTTTCAGCGTGCTGAACGTCGACGTTATAATAATTATCAAGGTGTTATTGATGTTATACCTCAATACGTAGAAATTATGGACGAGTAATTTAATAATTTTAACGTCGAAAAAAAGTTTTTATCAACTAAAACTCTGAGATTAACGAATATTATTTTTCAGAGTTTTTATTATTTATTATTTTATTTTCAGATTTTGATAGAGTTTTGTGCGTCGTATGCTTTCATACTTGATTTTGTATTTTTTGAATTGGAACAGTGTATATTCTTCTGAGTTGAAAAAACCAACTCACTTCATAATATTTTTTCAAAGAGATTTTTCCCTCTTAATTGAGACGAAAACCCGTTTCAATAATATTAATCTTTTCCTCTTCAGAAATATTTCCTAAAGTGATAAAATTATTCTGTTCACTCCGTTTACTCGGCGCTAACGCTTCGGCATTTTGAGCCTTAGTTTGGGTTGAGGGTATACTATACTGAGTTGAGCTTAAAGACGTCTTCTGGGCGCTTATAGGCGCTTTAGAGAGCATGTCTTAAGAATCATCTCTTTGGTTAGGTTGATTGCGCTGATTTGAGAGCTTAGAATGATCCTTTTCAACTTCCAAGGTATAGTACTGCTACCAATGCCATTATTGAGAAATCAGTTGATATTGTTGCGAATAAGGTTGGGACATCACTATTTCAGGTTGCTGAATTCCTACCTCCTACTGCTGGTGCTTATATGGCCTATGCTGGTCATGCTGGTAAGTGGGTTACACCCGTCGGAATCCCTAAAACTAATATTGATGTTTTTAAAGGTTGTATGTACGTAACAAATGGTAGAGTAGTGCTATCTTGCGCCTCAACTGCTGCTGTATGTTTATTAACAGTCATCCCTGGCCACAACAGGCTCCGGTATTATTGTTGTGTTAATCAATAGTTGTCTTTGCAAAAAGTATACAAGGAGGAGCGTAAGTGACATCTTGGAAATTGAAAGATGAAGCTTATGATAATATCCGGAAACAAGCAATTGACAAAAATTTAATTACTGGAAATTTGCAACCTGAAGATAAGGATCATGAGTCTATTGACTAGGATCTAATCAAAAAGATTCAGGATGACGCCAGTAATTTATATGTTGATGAAGACCTTAATTTATTATACATTATCAATGATAATGGAGATAAAATTTATGTTCCGAAATTAGTTGAAGGCTTCACTTCAAGTAATATTTGGCTTTCATAAAAATATCCTGAAGTTACATTTGATATATCTCAAGGTAATAACTTGAGAAAGGGTGCTGAATCTGAAGCTATATATACTGTAGTGTGTGTATGTGCTATATTAGGTAATGACTAATGACTTTAGTAACATTTTTACTAAGAGTCAATGCTACAGTCAATGATGCTAAGTCTGAATTGTAATAGCTTAGTTTAAATTTTAATTTTAGTTTCATAACAGATTAATATGTCAAAAATGTCAAAAAAATTCACCGCCAAAGAACGAGAGAAGTTGGCCCAAGAATTGATAGCAGCTAATCTTGATCTTGATATTTTGGGCCCATCCAAGAAACCAAGAAAGTCATTAAAAACACCTATTGAAAAACTAAAGAACTACAATTTGATAGTTGGAGATTCAGTCTTTTGGGCCTCTCGTCAAGCTTATTTGGAGGTGGTAAAAAGTTTTTTATCGAAAAAAATTGACGGAGAGACTTTAACTTCCAAATTCTTTCAATTGAGAAGTCAAGATATGATGAGTACAGATGAATTATGTGCAATAATCGAAGACCAAATCCTACCAATTCCGGATTTGTATTATACTTTCAAGGCTAAGAATTTTAGTTCTGCCATCGATGATCTATACTTGGAAATCGATCGATACGATCCGAATATCGACGATTGGGACTGGGACGATATCGTTTATAGCGAGAGCAAATTAAGATCGGTAATCCAGGAAAAATTTGTTCCAAGATTGCAACAATCTTGTGATCTGAATGATTCATTCTTCCGACCACAAGTGGACTTAGATCAACTAATTCGAAGAAGTTATCTTATATTTATAATGAGCAGTCTTGGTCTATTTACAAGCTTAATTACTCTAAAATACCTGGAATTCAGAGAATTTCAATTCTAGACGCCTTCAGGAGCCGCTGAGAGCATATTTGATATGTTCTGATAAAAATAGTTTTTGATTCAAAATCCAGAATATTAGAAATGAAATTATTGAATATTCTGGATTTCTAATAAATTAAAATTACTTTTTTATATTACTAATTGATTTTTGAGTTGCCCATTCAGTAGTAATTTTCTGTCCGTTAAATAGATAAATCGTTGATACGTTTCTGTCTTTCTTGATCAGATAATTTATTAACGTAAGCAGAAGTAGTATCTAAGTTTCGATGACCCATGGTTTGTTTGACAAATTCAATATCTTTGGAACTTTTCCATAACTGTGTGATGTAGCCAATCCGGAAGCTATGACTAGTGATATTAAGTTTGCCGGGAAGTTGATTAGAAACCTTCCGTAAGGTCATTGGCGAAAATGGTGATAACTATGATTTTGATAATTTTACTAGTAAAGACGGACATACATTTAAAATGGCCATTGAATAATTACAAAAAGTAGATACACTGCTAGTTAGAGCATTACTAGCCGCCGCAAAGTATAAAATTAATGATTCAAAGGAAAAAAGAGATTTTTCCTTTATTTCGACGCTTACGGAAAAGGAAGCGTCAAAATTGTCTAGTCTTCAAAAAATATATAGTAATATTATTTATGATTCTGATGAAGAATTGTTTAAATTTAAGCGAAGTGGCGCGAAAAAACTGAAAATCGCTGAAAAGGTTGATGAACGTGATCAGCGAATAAAGAAAGATTTAAAAAAATAAAAAATATTAAAGAGGTCATTCTAAACTATATAGTTCTTTAGACTTGTGAAGTTGGAAAAAGGCTTCTTTAATCGAATTGTGGAATTCATTATTCCCATAGTTCTCATTAAAATTATCACATTCCGGACTTAAAAAGCTTAGAAAACTTCCAAACCCGTCCGATCTTACATCAGGCTGAAAATCTTTTAACTTTTTAGAATTTATTTCCAATTTAAATGCGTAAAATGAATCTATGGAATTCCCAACGTATTGAATAGAAATCAGCGCTGAACTCTTTACCATCAATTTCTGTTATTGATGAAGTTCTCACGCAGAAATCTGTTCCCAAGTCCAAAAGGGCGTCTGATAGGCTTCAGAAAAATTAACCTGATTTTGGCTTTTCCTCTAAATCCTTTAATTTTTGTTGAGGAAAATTGACTTCATTTTGAAGTGTTTGTATCTTTTCTTCCAAATTTTTAAAACGTTGAGAATCTTTTGTTGGATCTTAATGAGACATTTCTAATTAAGATAATAGGAAAATTCTAAATAAAAACTAACTAAGTATTCCTTTTTATTTTAGCGAACAATATTTTATATCTTTTTTTAAGAAAAAGGTCGGCACTTGATTTTTCAAACTTAAATTTCTTATCTCCCTTTCAGAATTTTTACTGTATAGAGAAAAAAGCCTCGTAAGTATAGAATTTTGTGGGGGTTTGGAATTAATTTTTTAATCATAGCAACTGCTTGAAAAACAAATTCAAAGTAAGTTTTAAAATATAAATATATTAGTATCAAAAAGAAATTCAAACTATCTATTTCAGACTATATACTATACAATGAAAAATATTTTTTCTTAAAATTATTTATTATGCTAAATTCAATTCAAATTGGAAAAATGGCACCAAATTTTATTACAGTGGGAGTTTATAAAAATCGCTTAGGTAAAATTCGATTATCAGATTATCATGGAAAAAAATATGTAATTTTACTTTTTTATCCTGCCAATTTTACTTCTGTTTCTTCGACAGAATTAATTGAATTAAGTGATAGAATTTCAGAATTCCGAAAATTATCTACACAAATTCTTGCAATTTCAGTCGATAGTCCATTTTCTCATTTACATTATTTGTTATCAAAACGTAGTCAAGGCGGAGTCAATGAATTAAATTATCCTTTAATATCAGATCTAACTCAAACTATTACAAAAAACTATAAATTGTTAACAGATGAAGGATTTGCTTTGCCAGGTTTATTTATCATTGACAAAGAAGGTATAATTCAATACTATACGGTTAATAATTTATTATGTGGTCGAAGTATAAATGAATTACTAAGAATTTTACAATCCATTCAATATGTAAAGGAAAATCAAGGTCAAGCATGTCCTGTTGATTGGAAATATGGAAATAAAATTTTATACTCTCATCCTTTAAAATCAAAAGTTTATTTTAAAACTCTATATTCTAAAAAAAAATAATTAAAAGCTTATGCCAAAATTAAAAACTAGAAAAGCAGCTGCAAAACGGTATAAAATTACTGGAAATCAAAATTTTTTACGTCGTCACGCTTTTACAGGTCATCTTTTAATGAAAAAATCAAACAAACAAAAGCGAAAACTATCGCAAACAATTTGTGTCAATACTAATGATATAAAAGCGATCAAATTAATGTTGCCTTATTAATATTACTATAAATTAACAAAAATAAAAATGGTTAGAGTAAAACGTGGAAATGTAGCTCGAAAACGTCGTAAGAAAATTTTATCACTTGCAAGTGGTTATCGAGGTGCACATTCAGTCTTATTTCGAGTAGCAAATCAACAAGTGATGAAAGCATTACGGTATTCTTATGTTGGTCGAAAACAAAAGAAAAGAGTATTTCGGAGAGTCTGGATAAGTCGTATAAATGCTGCATCAAGATTAAATAAAATTTCTTACAGTCAATTAATTCATAAATTTAAAAAATCAAACATCGATCTAAATCGGAAAATCTTATCTCAAATTGCAATTTTAGATTCAGCAACTTTTAAAGTTTTAATTAATTCTTCAAATTAACATCTTTCTCAAGTTTAAATTTTATTTTTGAAATATTTTTAGTAGAAGTTATATGAGTCAAATTTTGATTTTGACCTTCTATAAATATAGGTTTTCAAATATTCTAGTTTTTTCTGTTCTTGATTTTTATAAAATCTATAATTCTAGTTGTCTAGAATTAAAGATTTTATAATTATCGATAATATAATTAATTAGGACGGAAATTTTGTGAGAACAGTTCAATTCTATTATAAAATGAAATTCGGAGTACAACCTAAATTAGAAAATTAAAAACTAACTTTTTGAATATGAATCTTAATGACGATTTAGAAAGATTAATTGAAAATTTACCTTTTTTTCTTCAAGTACATTTGAGTCAACATTCTAATACTGATAAACTTATTGAAATTGTCTTAGATTTGGGAAGGCGTCCTGAAGCTCGGTTTGTTAGTGGAACGGAATATTTGTCACAAAAAATTATTTCATGGCAAGATATAGATTATGTTACAAAGCGAATTAGTAAATTTAGTGATGAAAATCGAGCTGGAATTGAACGAACTTTACATCGAATAAGTTGTATTCGAAATCGTCAGTTTTTAATAAATGGATTAACATGTCGAGTTGGTCGGGCAGTATTTGGAACAATTTCTGTTGTTCGTGATTTATTGGAATCTGAAAAGTCAATTTTAATATTAGGAAAACCTGGTATTGGAAAAACAACAATAATTCGTGAAATAGCTCGTGTATTAGCAGATGAATTAGAAAAACGAGTTGTAATAATTGATACATCAAATGAAATTGCGGGAGATAGCGATATTCCTCATTCTGGAATTGGTCGTGCAAGACGTATGCAAGTAGCCAAGACGGAATATCAACATCAAGTTATGATTGAGGCAGTTGAAAATCATATGCCTCAAGTTATAATAATAGATGAAATTGGTACAGAACTTGAAGTTTTGGCTGCAAGAACAATTGCAGAAAAAGGTGTTCAATTAGTTGGAACAACTCATGGAAATTGTTTAGAAAATCTTATTAAGAATCCTCCATTATCAGATTTAATTGGGGGAATTCAATATGTTACATTAAGTGATGATGAAGCAAAACGACGAGGAACTCAAAAAAGTATTCTGGAACGAAAAGCATATCCAGCGTTTGAGATTATTATCGAAATTAATTCTCAAAAGTCTTGGACCATATATGAAGATGTTAAAAATTCCGTAGATTTATTTTTACGAGAGAATCTTGAAATTCGACAAATAAGACAATTTTTTTTAGTGGAAAAAATCAAGGTTAAATCTAAAAGATTTCCAAATCGAAATAGTTCTTTATTAAACACTAAAAATATTTTAACCAATTCCTCGTCATTGATTAATAAAAATTGGGTCTTAATTAATCAAACAAAATATGATAAATCTTTAAAGTTGCAATCAAAAAAGTTAGTGATTTATCCTTATTCATTGTCAAGTAATTTATTAAAAGAAGTTTTATTAAGAATGGGATTGAAGTTTGTCTTAACAAATGAAATTCGAAAAGCAAGTTTAATTATTGGATTAAAAAAACATTTAAAACAAAATTTTAAATTAACGAGTTTAGCGAGACAAAAGAATATTCCAATTTATTCATTAAATCAAGTAAGTTTTTACCAAGTGAGTAAACTTATTAAATTTCTTTCTTTGGAAAAGATTTGAAAAGGTGAATTATAGTGGAACGAATACGAATAATTTTGCGATTGATGAATTAAAAGTAAAAGAGTAATGGAAAACTGGTAGTAAAATTGATTTGATCCAGTCGAATTGGTCATCTCTTCAACTGAGTCTAGTTTTCAGAGTCAATCTTTTGATTTTGCCTAAGCCAAAAGCATTGAAAGAAAAACTCAACTTCTTCTTTTAGAATTGGTTTCAAATTTATTTTTGGTTTCGACTGGGAAATCATTTTGTTTTCTTAGGAGAAACCAAAAATAAATCTCTTTCATTCTTGAATCTCAAGAATATTTGTTTCTAGTTTCGAATCAAGCCATTTCAGGAAAGTATTTCTAAACCTTGTTGAATTGAGAAAAATTTAGTAGAGTAGTATGTGTCGAAAGATAAGGGTGAATTGATGCCCGGTTGAATTCGGGATATAGCTCAGCTTGGTAGAGCACCTGCTTTGGGAGCAGGGGGTCGTAGGTTCAAATCCTACTATCCCGATTTTTCGATTCTTAAACCTTTTGTTTCAATCTAATTTCACCAATTTCCTGAAATTTGGAAAAAACTATTGATTGAATTTGATTTCTTTTTTATACTCTTTCATTAGAATTAGAAATTGTTCCCTAATTCTAATACTTTATTATTCACTTGATATTAGCTCAAAATTACTAATGAGTTTAGACGAAAAATTTATTCCCTTTCGAAATGGTTTTTATGAGATTGTAGGTAATTTTTTTGAGAAACTAGCTGGATTCTTTGGATATCCAGAAAATCCAGGAATGTCTACTAATTCTGATTTTCCTGATGACTTGTATGGTGGATCAAAATTTCTTGATAGTCTTCCAACTCATAAAACATTTTGGCCTCCGGTCCAAAGACCAGAAACATGGTTTGAAATGATCTTTGGTCCATCTCCTAAAGTAGACGCAGTTCCGAGATATCTTTACGAAAGTAAAGAAGAAGGATTTTATAATTTTTATATTGAAAATTATAAAAATATTTATTTTTTACCAGATTGGGCTTCAGAATTTCTTCAGGTACGGTTTCACATCTGTTTAGATATAACAGTTTTAGAAACAATCCGTGAAGTTTTCTTTGTCGGTCTTATGATTTATTCTCAAATTGTAATTCTCAGAATTGCTTTATCTTGGTTTATTTCTATAAATCCATATACTTTTCCTTGGTGTTATTTAGCAGCCGCAGTTGATTGGACTGAAGATATTTTACAAGGGATTGTACCTTCTATACTAGGCGTAAATATTACTGGAAGTGTATTTTTAGGAATCCTTGGAGTCATAGCAGATAGTTTGAATCACTTGGTCTTTACTATGCCGTTTTTACCTAGTGAAGGAGAAGAAACAAAATTATTAATAAACGAACAGATGAAAGACGTTCTTGTTTTTCATTATTTGCCCATTTTAT
>Ga0316189_10004984_pt1 | contig 12718 bp, 13 predicted proteins | sample LowCovwburrow_MG_FD_204930 | JGI IMG/M metagenome (GOLD analysis project Ga0316189, IMG submission 204930) | Coastal sediment microbial communities from Maine, United States - Lowes Cove worm burrow | ecosystem: Environmental > Aquatic > Marine > Coastal > Sediment | place: USA: Maine... | reverse complement strand
ATCAATATTATTCACTATTGTGACTGATAAAGCGCTCAACTTAATTCAGGTAGATTAACCCTTCCTTTTTGTGTAAATACTCCTACTTTTCAAATCTGTCATTAACTCATATTTGTTTATCCCCTTGTGGAATTTAATGATAGTCATGTAAAAACTACCCATTAAATTGTCTATTCACTTCATGAAACACCTAACACTCAAACCATGAAAAAGCTCATAATCATTTCAGGACTTCTTGTATTCGGTCTTTTGATATTCGTCAGTGCCCAACTGGCAGCCCAGCCTCTACGCATAATTTTTATTGGAGCCCACCCTGATGACTGTGACCAGGATGGCGGTGGTACGGCTGTTTTGTTTTCCAAAATGGGTCATGCTGTCAAGTTTGTTTCCGTTACCAACGGAGATGCCGGTCATCAATCAGAAGGCGGTGGTGCACTGGCCAAACGCAGAACAGCAGAAGCCAAAGAGGCCGGTAAACGATTTGGGGTTGAATATGAAGTCCTTGATCATCATGATGGTGAATTGATGCCAACGCTGGATATCAGGCTCGAAATCATTAGGAAAATCCGGGAATGGAATGCTGATGTAGTGATCGCTCCCCGTCCAAATGATTACCACCCCGATCATAGGTATACAGGCATACTGGTTCAGGATGCAGCCTACATGGTGGCCGTTCCCAATGTTGCCCCCGACACGCCTCCTCTCAATAAGAATCCGATTTTTCTTTATTTCCAGGATTTTTTCCAAAGGCCCAATCCTTTCAGGCCTGATATTGCGGTGGATATCACCAGCACATTTGAACAAAAAATATATGCTATGGATGCCCACACTTCGCAAATGTATGAGTGGCTTCCCTGGATTGAGGGTTACCTAGACCAGGTGCCTGCCAGTAATGAAGAGAAAATAAAATGGCTGGGCAAAAACCGAAAAGTCCGTATCACACCTGAGGTTCGAAAATCCCTGGAAAAATGGTATGGCAAGGAAAAAGCTTCTCAGATCGAATATGCTGAAGCTTTTGAGGTTTGTGAATACGGAACACAGCCAGGCGATGATGAAATTCGAAGATTGTTTCCAATGCTTGGTAAATAATGATTAAATGGTTGAATGAAAAAGTGATTGATTAAAGTTCTTACAATTCATTCATTCAATTATTCAATCACTCTACAATTCCATCATTCTACTCCTCAAAAATCATGAAAAGAAACCTCTACATCGTTGCCTTGATTGTCCTCACTTTTTTTGTGATCTCGTTCCTGACGAACATCATCGGACCCCTGGTGCCTGACATTATCGAAAGCTTTGACCTCAGTCTCACCATGGTGGCGCTTCTGCCTTTTGCATTTTTCATTGCCTATGGCATCATGTCCATCCCTTCGGGAATGTTGGTCGATAAATTCGGTGAAAAGAAGTTGATGGTGGCTGCTTTTTTGATGTCATCTCTTGGCGCCGGATTGCTGGCTCTTTTCCCCGGATTTAACATGTACCTGGTTTCACTTTTCATGATCGGAACCGGAATGGCTATTTTGCAGGTGGCCATTAATCCACTCCTTCGGGTGGCTGGCGGTGAAGAGCATTTTGCCTTTAATTCAGTGATGGCACAGTTATTTTTTGGACTGGCTTCCTTCCTCAGTCCCTTGGTTTATTCTTACATTGTAGTGAGTATGGCAGATCAGGGTCAGGCCGATTTCTTCATCTCCATTTTGTCGGGTCTTGTGCCAGAAAACCTGCCCTGGATTTCGCTTTACTGGATATTTGCAATCATAAGCTTATTGATGGTCTTCATTATCGGATTCACACGTTTTCCAAGCGTTGAGTTGAAGGAGGACGAAAAGGTTGGCGCTCTGGAAACTCACATTGAGCTTTTAAAACAACCTATGGTAATCCTCTATTTCCTGGGAGTTTTTGCCTATGTCGGAACTGAACAGGGAGTTGCCAACTGGATTTCCGAATTCTTGCAAACCTATCATGGGGTCGATCCGCAAACCCAGGGAGCAAGCACTGTCTCCTATTTTTGGGGAATGATGACTGCTGGCACTGCCTTAGGCCTCATTCTATTAAAATTTGTTGACAGCCGAAGGGTCATGATTTGGTTTACCCTGGCAGCAATTATTAGCCTAACAGTCAGTTTATTTGGTTCAAAGGAAATGGCCCTCATGGGTTTTCCCATGGTTGGGTTTTTTGCCTCAGTGATGTGGTCAATCATTATATCATTGGCGCTCAATTCTGTCAGTTCGCACCACGGTTCATTCTCAGGAATACTGGTTACCGGAATTGCTGGTGGGGCAATTTTTCCACTGATAGTCGGTTGGCTGGGTGACCTGGTTGGCCTGCAAATGGGAATGCTATTTTTGTACATTCCCTTAGGTTATATTCTAAGTATTGGTTTTTGGTCCAAGCCTTTAATCACCAATAAAACTTTAAGCGGAAAGATCCAGGAATAAGCATGAAAAATGAGAAAGTTATTGGGGTTGATTTAGGAGGAACCAAGGTTTTATCGGCCAGGATAATTGGCACTTCCGTTGAGACTATGCATCGGACCCTGATAACATCCGACGGCCCTGAGAAGCAGATTATCGATGAAGTAATCTCAAATATCAGTGAGGTATTTGAACCAGATATCGCTGGGATTGGCGTTGGTGTGCCTGGTCTTGTCGACAGAGGGGGAATCCTATACGACTTACAAAATATCCCTTCCTGGAAAAAAGTGCCCCTAAGACAAATCCTGGAAGAGCATTTTAAAGTGCCCGTTCAAATCAACAACGACGCCAATTGTTTTGCCCTGGGTGAGAAATACTTTGGAAAGGGAAAGGATCATAAAGATGTGATGGGATTGATCGTTGGTACCGGGCTGGCAGCCGGAATTATCATCGATGATAAACTTTACAATGGTCACAATTGTGGCGCCGGTGAATTTGGCATGCTTCCTTACAAAGATCACATTTACGAATATTACGCCGCGGGTCAGTTTTTCAAAAACGTTTATCAGACTTCCGGCGAAATTGTTCATCAAGGCGCTCAAAATGGAGATGAACAAGCCCTGAAAATGTTCAGTGAGCTAGGCTATCATTTGGGAAACGCCATTATCGCCATTCTTTATTCGTTGGATCCGGAGATCATCATCCTTGGAGGGTCGGTAAGTAAAGCCTATCCATTTTATAAAGCTGCACTATGGGAAAGGCTCCAGACGTTCGCCTATAGCCCGGTAGTTGGCCGGTTGACTATTGAAGTTTCTGAAAATCCGAATATTGCGGTGTTGGGGGCGGCTGCTTTAGTCTATGATACTGAAAATAGGGAACTATAGCATATTTGTTGTCAACTATTAGCATGACTATTTCTTCGTATTTTTTTGCCTAATATTTTTAAGCTCTACCAAGTCACGCTTATCCTGGAGTCTTCCGGTTTCATTTTTATTAGTCACTAAATCCTGATATCCTATATAATTCAATTCAAGCCCCGAAATTTCTATAGTCTCTCTATTATCAAAGGCAGTCTGAAAGGAATCAACACCAGAAATTGATGTCATAATATCTATCCTTAAGGGTTCTACACCTAACTGTATCACCTGACCGGAAACAATGAAATCTTTCATTTGTAAACCCAGTGAAGAAAATCCAAATTCACTTAACGCAATTTCCATTTTTTCTGCATTCTGCTTGGTTGGATTGATCCAAACATCAAAATCACCTGTATACCGGACAAACCCATGAAATGCAACCGAATACCCACCTACAACTAGAAACTCAACTCGTTTATCTATCAACAAGCTTAAAAACTCTTTGAAATTTTTGTCTAGTTCCATTAATAATAAGTTGTTGTAACCTTAGAGTTTCTAAGGCATCCAGCCTTTGCTTGGGTGTCTTACTTGCCCAGTATTCTGCATCAAAACCGGAGTCTTTAACATCAACCACTTTGTACGTTTTCTTCATTATCTGAAAATGTTGCCAATCCTACTGAGATTGATGTGGTAACTTCTAAAGTTAGCTAATCTAAGAAGCATTTCAATACCTTACTCATAGTTCAGTACGTCAGAAATTCGCCAAATCAACTGGTTTGTGGCTAATCGATTCATACTGGTAAAGTCGATTATTAATCAAATTGTAAATAAGGTCTTTATTTGTTATTTTAACATTCCAACCAATTTCTACCAGCTATGAAGACCTATATACTATGCACTATATTTCTGTGCTGTCTCTCATCCAACCTCAAGGCGCAAGAAATAGATTCCTTAGATTATTATTCATTCGATGAAATTCTAGTTACCGTTTTTTCCCAATTGCTTGAACGCGATGATGATGTAACTGTTCAGGGAAGTGAATACCTCTTCGATCAATGGTCAAAAGCGACCATGGTAGTGAAATTGGGAACCCATTCGCAGGAAATATCATTTGACCTTGTCAGGTACAATGTTGAGAGAGATTTCGTGGAAGTTGTGCATGAGGGGAGGCCATTGGTGACTGAAGGAAAACTGTTGAAAGTGATTGAGTTAACAGACCCACAGACCGGTAAAGTGAGAAGACTGGTGCCTATTGAGGGAATGGCGAAGTATTCAAATGAAGGCTATACGGGGTTGTGTGAATTATTGGCGGATGGGCCCGTAAAACTGATCAGGCATTTTCGTAAAGAATTATACGAAGCTAACTACGACGTTGCTCTTGATGTGGGTGAAAAAAGAGACCGATTAGTCCACATCGAAAACACTTTTCTGGTTAGGGGTGGCTTATTCCTTAAGGTCAATGGCAAAAAAGATGTGTTAGACACATTGCATGATGCTGATGTGAAAACGTTGATCAAAGAAGAGAAACTCAACCTCAAGGAAGATGAAGATTTGATCCGGGTGGTTAGTTATTACAATGATAAGGTAAGTCAGAAATCCGAGTGACGGCAGTGTACAAGAAAACCTACCTTAACTAATCGCCGCTTTCAAAAAGTCATTATATGGCTTGATCATTTTATAAACTTCAACACCTTTCTTGAAATACTCTTTGCCAACCGCATCTTTGTCTTCAATCTTGTGGAGCACAACAAAATCCTTGAGTTTGAGATAATCAATTAATGGATGATCTTCTGTATAATCCTTAGGTGCCCTCTTGAGCTTTTCGCCCCATATTTCTCCAAACGCTGATTTGAACTTTTTATCTTCAGCGAGCTTCAAAAAACTTTCGGAATTATAATCGATCTCCTGCCTCACTTTTTTTAGGTTCTCCGCCTCAGGATGATAAAGGCCACCACCAAAAAAACAATCTCCCGGTTTCAAATGGATGTAGTATCCCGGATTAGCAGACTTTCGGCCACCTTCTGTCATCGAAGCACCGAAGTTCAATTTGTAAGGTGATTTGTCTTTGCTGAAACGGACATCACGATAGATTCTAAAAACGCACTTCTTGGCCTGCAAGCCTGTTAAACCAGGGTCAAACCTTGAAACCTCATCTATATAGCCCTGAACAATTTCTTCAAAGGCTGTTTTAGCTTCAATAAACCTCATCTTGTTTGCTTCAAACCAATCGCGGTTGTTGTTTTTAGCTAAATCCGATAGAAACTTCAAGATCATTTTGGTATCCATGGTTCAAATGAATTTTGTACAAGAAAAAAGGTGGTAGATTAAATCCACCACCTTAATGTCTAAGGTAACAATTTCATAAAAATTCTTATCCACCTATGGCAAACCCAAGCTGTAGCTGGCCTATCCCGGTTAACCTAAGATCAGTATGGCTTCCTGTCGCTATGCCAGCACCAAGACTAAACCCAAAATGAATGCCACTTTGGTAGTTCCTCTGAATGCCCCAAACAGGACCAAGAAAAAATGATTTGGAAAGCTCCGTGGTCCCAAAATCGACATTGTCAACAATTGAGCCGAAGTAATAGCCAGCTCTAACTGCCACATAGTTCCCTGAGTTAGGGTTTAGGTCTTTCTTAACCCTTTTTCGAGGGTAAAAATTTCGAAATTCACCGGTGATCAACGGATTCCATGAAACTCCACCATCATCAGAGAAAGGGTTTGTGTCCTCATCATAGATGGTAGTGAGACTGAAACCAAAAGCAACTGATTGCGCATCAGCCACTTTCTTTTCCCAGGAAACCCCCGGATCAAGAATATTGATATAAATCTGTGTGTCTTTTAATTCCACCGGAATTCGATCCTGGGCAAATACACTTAGTGAAAGGCCTGCCAATAAAATTGAAAAAAATGTTTTTTTGACCATTGTTTTGATTGTTTAGTAGTTCTTTGGATCACAAACCACATTCTGTGCCAAAGTTGCATCCTAATGACAAGATTTGATTGATAAGGTTTACACTTTATTTTTAGAAAATGTTTTCAGAAAATTATGACACCATCCTGGTGGTTAGCTTCATGCTTCTTATGGGCTTCCTTGAATACATTGGTGGCCTCTACCACAATTCAAAAAGGACAAAAGACGACTGGTGGATTGAAATTCTGAGTTTACTTCATGCCTCAGTAATTGCCAAACCACTAATTGTATTTTTATCGATTTCGATAATGACATTACTGTTTCCTGGCTGGAAAGGGATAGCATCAGGCCTTAGTTTATGGATGACATTTCCAATCGTTATTCTCATTGATGACTTCATCCAATATTGGTACCATCGGAAAGCCCACGAATGGAAATGGCTTTGGAATTTTCATCGTCCCCATCATTCCACCCCGGAAATGGGCGTTTTGGTCACTTTCAGGGAAAACATTTTCTACATACTCATCCTTCCAAACCTGTGGTGGCTGGGTGCTGCCACTTATTTAGGAATGGCTCCGGCAGTTATCCTGGGAGTGACGGTTAAATATTTCATCATTGTTGGTGCGCACAGCGACTTCCGCTGGGACCAATGGCTCTACAAGTATAATTGGCTTCATCCGCTGGCATGGGTAACTGAGCGTACGATCTCAACACCAGCTACCCATTTTGCCCATCATGGCAAAACGGCCAAAGACGGAATTAGCAACCCCACGGGAAACTTCAGTAACATGTTTTTCTTTTGGGATTTACTGTTTGGCACTGCTATCATAACCAGGCAATACCCAAAGGAATTTGGCATTGAAAATGACCCGAAAGACCATTGGCTCCCTCATTTATACTGGCCATTAATCAAATCGAACAAACCTGGCAGCGAGATTGGTGATGGCTACAAGAAAGAGAAATTTGTGGGTGGTGGCCCAATTACAACTGAGGTTGAAACCGGAAAACCTTATTGGTGGTGCAGTTGCGGTTTTAGCTCTGGTCAACCATTCTGCAACGGGTCACACAACGGAACTAAGAATAAACCACTGAAAGTAGAATTTGAAAGTGCCAAAAAAGTCTCCTGGTGCACCTGTAAAAAATCAGGAAATCCTCCCTTTTGTGACGGTTCACATAAGCATTGACAAAAAATGAATTGGACTAAAGAGCTTAAAATTAGTGTGGTTATGTGACCTTTTTGTGATAATTCATTTATTCATTTGTAATTGGCAACAGCACAATTATGAATAAAGTACTCATCATAGAAGATGACCGGGAGATTGTCAACCTGCTTGAAATCCACCTTAAGGACTTGTCACTGAAAGTATACAAGGCCTATGATGGTGAGGACGGCTTTAATAAAGTCCTTACTGAAAACCCTGACCTCATTATCCTGGATCTCATGTTGCCTAAGATGGATGGACTGGAAGTTTGCCAGAAAATCAGGGCCAAAGAGATTACCACTCCCATTCTTATGTTAACAGCCAGGTCTGAAGAAATTGACAGGGTTTTGGGTTTGGAAATTGGTGCTGATGATTACATGACAAAGCCCTTCAGCGTTCGTGAATTCATTGCAAGGGTGAAGGCAATTTTCCGACGTACTCAATTGATCAAAGACAGCCTGTCGGATCGAAAATTTTCCCAGATCAAATTTGAAGGTCTTTTCATTGATGTTGAAAAACGAAAAGTACTGGTTGATAATCAAAAAATAGAGCTATCGCCCAAAGAGTTTGAATTGCTAATTCTTCTGGCCTCGAATCCAGGTAAAAGTTACAATCGTTCAAGCCTGCTCAATTTGATTTGGGGCTACGAATTTGAAGGTTATGAGCACACCGTGAATTCACACATTAACCGCCTTAGAGCGAAAATCGAACCGGATATGGCCAACCCAAAATACATCCTGACGACCTGGGGTGTAGGTTACAAGTTTAATGAAGAACTTGACTAAGGGATTCCCTAACTACATAAAATCATGAGCGAAAAAAGAACCCTTTCCAATAAACTGATCAGGAAACTCTCCTTCACTTTTCTGTTTCTCATTTTGCTTGTTGGCACCACTTACATGTTGATAACTGCCTATTTCACACAAAAATATTTTGAAGAAACCAGCCAGAAATTAAACTCAGAAATTGCCAACCACCTGATTAACGAAAAGTTCCAGGACCAAAAACCCTTTCTGGATGACGGCAGCATCAATAAACCCCTCTTCGGTGATATCATGCATGATATGATGGCGGTAAACCGTGGCATTGAGGTTTTTCTTTTAGATAACTATGGTTTCATTTTGTATTCGGTTGTTTTGGATCACAATCCAAATGAGCCCATGAAACAGGTCGCACTGGAGCCAATTAAAGAATTCATCGAATCAAATGGTGAAAAATATATTGTAGGTGATGATCCCCGAAATCCCGGGAAAAAGAAAATTTTTTCCGCTGCCTATTTTAATGAAGGTGGCCACGAAGGATACATTTACATTATTTTGGCCGGACAGGAATTTGAAGCTGTTACTGATACTCTGTTTGCAAGTTATTTCGTGAGATTAGGAACCGGTGCTACGATTGCAACCTTAATTTTCGTTTTGTTAATTGGATTTTTGGCCATTTGGTATCTCACAAAAAACCTCCGGGACATCATTTTCACAGTAAATAGATTTCAGGAAGGGGATTTGAAGGCAAGGATCGAGAATGCCGAGGAGACAGACTTATCAACCCTTGCCCTATCATTTAATCAAATGGCTGATACAATTGTTGACAACATCGAAAAGATTAAATCGGTTGACAAATTGCGGAGGGAACTGATCGCCAATGTTTCCCATGACCTGCGCACTCCTTTGGCCATCATCCAGGGCTACATCGAAACCATCCAGATTAAACATGACACACTTTCGACTGAAGAAAAGCTTCAATACCTGGATGTGCTTCAAAAAAGCTCCGGAAAGCTTTCCCACCTTGTCAGCCAATTGTTTGAATACTCGAAACTGGAAGCCAAACAAATTGAGCCAGAAAAGGAACCTTTCCTGATTTCGGAATTGGCAATGGACATCTACAACAAATATCAAATCCTGGCCGAAAAAAAGAACATCACCATTAACCTAAAAATAGAGGAGAAATTGCCATTAGTTTTTGCCGATATAAAATTGGTTGAAAGAGCAATTCAAAACCTGATGGACAATGCGCTTAAATTTACACCGGACAAAGGAATCGTCAACCTGGAGATGAAAGCTTCTTCCTCTAATGTTGAAATCCTCGTAAAAGATTCCGGTCCCGGCATTCCCGAAAAAGACCAGTCTTACATCTTCGAGCGATTTAAAAAAGCCAGCACATCAAAAAGCAGTACCAGTGGGGCTGGTTTGGGCCTTGCCATTGTGAAAAAGATTATGGACATCCACAACTCAACCATTGAAGTGATCAGCCAGCCAAACCAGGGAACAACCTTCCATTTTTGGTTGCCAGTCTATGAAGGGGGAATGGCGACGGCTTAATCTTTATGAGAACAAAGAGTAAAGACGAAAGAACAAAGATGATTGGATACAAAATGGTTTGATTATTAGAACCGGGTTAGCTCCATTGGCCTTGATCAAAATGCGTTAAGAAATTCAATTAGTGGAGCGGCAAAAAATACTTGTGTTTGACCGAAGGGAGTTTCAAGGATTTTTAGCGTAGATAATTGAATTTTAGCTATTTTGATCACAGCCTTGACTTTTTTGTTTACTCTTTGTGTCAAGACAAAAAGTAAAAGCCTGCCCGGCTAAAGGGCATATAAGAATTATCAAGGACGTTCTAATCTCTAACAGCTTTGGCATTCCAAACCTTGACACCAATCACCATCACCCCGAAAGTAGAGATCAACCCAACTAACCAAAATATGGTTGCTTGATCCAAGGCAAAATTCAAGGCAGTTAAAATAGCTTTTGTGAGGTTGTTAAGTCCCAGGAATAACGTGATTCCTACAATTAAAAGGGTAATTACATTGGTCACTATTCCATTAGTGTGCTCAGTGGTTAGTAATTTCTGATCATTTACCACTAAAAGCAAAAATGCAGCTACAAATGGCAGTAAAAGTCCATTTACGGCCTGGGCCAGAATAATGATCGGGATCGGTTTAACATCAATCAGGCCAAAAACAAATCCGAAGAGCAAAACACCAATGGCAACTGATTTGAACTTAAGACCGCTACTTTTCCAGCTTTCGTTTCCTTTCCCAAAGACGCTTTGGGCTGTTATTGCTGATGCTAATGGCGCCGTAATGGAAGAAGTGAATCCGGCTGCAAATAGGCCAAAGGCAACAAGGTAGGCTGTTCCAATTCCAGCCTTAGAAGTTACATTGTCTTTTAGTGCCTGAAAAGTAAAATCACCCTCAATTTCAGTTGTGCTAATAAGGATAACCATTGAAATGATCCCTCCTAATATGACTGCACCAATCAACCCAAACCGCATTTCTTTCATGGTCTGGCCTTTGGTGATCCCTGATCCCAGAAAGAGGTTATAAGGGACGATGGTCGTTCCGATCAAACCAACAACCATCAGGGCAGAGCCCTCTGGGAATGTTGGAATCATAATGCCGGCTATAATGTCGGGGGCACTTTGTGTGGTTTGAAAAGCAACGTACGCAAACGCTACGCCCATCAACGCTACAAATACTCCCAATAGCTTGGCCACTGACTGAGGATTTCCAAACCAGAGTATTCCTCCAGCCAGAACACCTATGATCACAGTGAATATTCTGGGATCAGCGTTAAAAATAAGTCCGACCCCGGAAATCGCTCCTAAAATGTTGCCAGCCTGGTATGCGGCACATCCCAGAATAATTGATCCAGCCAGCAGCCATTTCCACAGGTTGGCATTGCCATTTCCGGAAAACTTCATTGCTACGGCTTCACCCAAAGTATAGCCCGAAGCAATGGTAATCCTGGCGGAAGCCTCCTGGAGAAATATGGTAGCAATGGTAGAGAAAGTAAGCGCCCAAAGGAGGCTGAGTTTAAAATTGGCACCAGCTGCTGCGGCAGTTGTCACTGTTCCTGGCCCCAGGAATGCCGCTGAGATTACAGACCAGAAAAGGATGGATATGAGGTTTTTACGAGTCAAGGGGAAGTTTCTATAAATATCTTATCTGCTAGGAAATCACTTCATCCCTTGGCACTAAATCACAATTGATTCCGGCTTCGATAGCTTTTCCCAAGGCTACATCCTCCATAGCCTCCTGAAGTATTTCTTTAAAAAGATCTCCTTTTTCAATTAGCAACTCGACCATAACTTCTTTCAAAGTCTCCCTGAAAGCATCGTCTTGAATTGAAATGTCCATATCCAAATAGTTTATACCAAATTACGAAAGAATCAATATACTCCCTGCAAGTAAGCGAACAACTCCATCAGCCAGGCTACCCCCATATGAATCCAAATTCCTCCCCAAACATTGCGGGTATAGTAGGAAATAATCCCTAATACATAGCCACCAAATATTGAGCTGATCGCTTCGCCTAAAGGTTTACCAAAATGCAGGAAGCAGTAGGAGGTCACCATGGCTACCACTGCATATCCTCCCAAAAAACGGCTAAAAGCCATCACCAAATAGCCACGAAAAATGATCTCAACTGAAATAAAACTGGAGCCGTAGCATATTTCATAGAACAATACACTGATCCACTCACTGATCCCATTATCAGCGGCAAAAGCGGATCCTCCTGATTTAGTGTATCTGGGATAGTAACTCTGAATTTCTCCCAAGAATGATCCAATGGCCAGAAAAAAAGAAGTGATCAACAAAAGCATCGCATAAGGCTTCCAATCAAAATGCTTTCTGGTCAAGCCGTAAAGGTTTCGGTCTTCGCCTTTCTCCATGAGCAAATTCACGACAATTAGTGGCAACACCATGCTGATTAATGTACTAGCCCAACGTAGTGATTTTCGAAGGAAATAATAATCTACCTGATCCCAATCTGTGAATAAGAAATATTGATAGTAAAACCCTCGACTAAAGCCAAGGATGCCAAAACCTATCAAAAACCGAATCCAGAAATCTTTTGAGGTCAACCAATCCCTTTTCAAAGAAAAAGCATATAGGAAAAAACAGGTCACCAGATATGGGAAGGCCTCCAACAGTGCCATCACCGGCCAGTCGGTTGGTTTACCGTTAAATTGATCAAAAAACTGGTCGTCGATGTCAAAATAGTAGTTGAGAAAAACGCAGCCAGCCAGAAATAGAGCTGTGGTGAGATAGAACCAGAGGTGGAAATAATCCTTTAGAAATGTTCTGATGTATCCTATAATATTCTTCATGCTTTTCCGAATCCTCCTCCTCCCGGAGTGTTAATAATCACTTTGTCTCCCTTATTCATTTTTGTTCCATCAATGCCGGAAAGGTCATCGGTTTTGCCATTATTTCGTACCACTTTTTGACTTCCTACCTGTCCGGGATTTCCATCCTTCAAACCATAAGGAGCCTCTTTCCGATGCTGGCTTAAAATGGTCAATTCAACCTCCTCCAAAAATTCC
>Ga0316189_10004983_pt1 | contig 12718 bp, 16 predicted proteins | sample LowCovwburrow_MG_FD_204930 | JGI IMG/M metagenome (GOLD analysis project Ga0316189, IMG submission 204930) | Coastal sediment microbial communities from Maine, United States - Lowes Cove worm burrow | ecosystem: Environmental > Aquatic > Marine > Coastal > Sediment | place: USA: Maine... | reverse complement strand
CGATTTATTCCCCATGATTAACATACTATTGATTTTTCTCGCGTATACCTATGATATTTATAAGAGCAAGCTAGAAATCTGACTATTTACATTTGAATTGGCGTGTGCCGCCTCTGACGGTGATGATGGAAAATATTTAGAGCACATGTTTAAGAGGCCTCATTTGAATAAAAAATTCACAGCACGATTCGAAGAACTATCCAAAGAACTAAAACGCCTTGGTGCAGGAGATTTTAAACACCTAAATGGGTCACTTATTTCACACCTTCAAAACACCAGAGAAATCCTTGTTCATTGGGGAGCTAGTGCAGAATTGTGTGACGCCGGATTATTTCATGCTGCGTACGGCTCAGCTGGCTTTAGTAAAAGTATGCTTGGATTATCCCAGCGCGAGAAAATTGCATCGTTAATTGGACATGAAACCGAAAAATTAGTCTATCTATACTGTTCGTGTGAGAGAGCATATGTGTTTCCAAAACTAGGCACGTCTAAACACATTGAGTTTAAAGACCGCTTTGTTGGCAGCACGTTTACATTGTCCAACGCGCAAGCCAAATTGTTTTGTGAGCTGACCGTCGCCAATGAATTGGAACTGGTATACGCGAGCAAAGCGTTTAAAGTTGAGCATGGTGAAGGCTTGTTTGGGCTTTTTGAATCAATGCAAGGCTATCTTAGTACAGCGGCGATCCAAGCGTATAAGTTGGAACTATCCCCTAAAAACAATTAATACCCAGCAGCATGCCCATCTTTTCGGGATTCGGTTGCGCCCCAGTACACGCCATTGTCGGCTAGACGAATGGCTTGATAGCCGCCATACGGCCCGTTTGCGTATTGTATCTTATGCCCCATTCGCATCAATTGGCGTATCGTTGCATAGGGGTAACCGGTTTCTAAATTCAGAATTCCGCCGTTGCTCATTTGTTCCCCGGTTGGCTGTGATGAACCTGTGTGATGAATACGCGGTGCATCGCCTGCCGCTTGTACTCCCATTCCAAAATCGACCATGTTGACCACTATTTGCGCATGCCCCTGAGGTTGCATAGCACCGCCCATCAGTCCAAAGCTCATCCAAGGTTTACCGTCTTTGGTGATGAATGCGGGGATAATAGTATGGAATGGTCGCTTACCACCTTCAAATGCATTGAAATGCCCTTCTTCCAAAGAAAACAATTCTCCGCGGTCTTGTAAGATGAAGCCTAATCCTGGTGGCGTCATTCCTGAGCCCATACCACGGTAGTTACTCTGTATTAGCGACACCATATTGCCTTGTGAATCAGCAGTGGTTAAGTAAATGGTATCGCCTTTTTCTAGCTTGACATCGCCTGCTTCAAATTGTCTTCCAGCTATCTTGGAATTCAATAACTTTGCTCTTTGTTTAGCGTAATTTTTGGAGATGAGCTGCTGCACTGGAATTTTATTGAACTCTGAATCAGCGTAATATTTCGCTCGGTCTTCAAAGGCAATTTTTTTCGCTTCAGTAAACAAGTGCACATATTCAGCAGAGTTATGTTGCATACCACCGATATCAAACTGTTCAAGGATATTCAATATTTGCAGGGCTGCGATTCCCTGCCCATTAGGTGGTAACTCCCAAACATCGTAACCACGATAGTTGGTGCTAACCGGTTCCACCCATTTACCGCTATGTGATGCCAGATCGTCGTAACTCAGAAATCCGCCGTTGGCCTGCATATAATCGGCAATTGTTTTAGCGATTTCGCCCTTATAAAAGGCATCTCTGCCACCCTCTGCGATTTTTTTAAAGGTATTGGCAAGGTTCTGATTGCGCCAGATATCGCCTTCTTTTGGCGCCTTACCATTAATTGTGTACTGCTCAGCAAAGCCAGGCCACTTTTGCAGCAAGGGAACAGACCTGCCCCAATAGTAGGCAATCAATTGCGACACTGGAAAGCCTTGCTCAGCATATTTGATAGCAGGCTTTAGATTGTCTGCCATCGGTAGTTTGCCAAAACGATCATGCAACATAAACCAACCGTCAACGGCACCCGGCACCGATACAGGCAGCGGGCCATGCGATGGTATTTTGCTATGGCCATTATCTAAAAACCATTGTCTTGTTAGAGACTTAGGAGAACGCCCTGAGGCGTTGAGCCCGTACAGCTTCTTGGTCTTGGCATCCCAAACGATGGCGTATAAATCCCCACCCATGCCATTGCCTGTGGGTTCGACTAAGCCCAGCAAGGCGTTTGCTGCAATCGCTGCGTCGATTGCGTTGCCACCTTGGCGCATAATTTCCAAGGCGGCTTGAGTGGCCAAGGGCTGCGAAGTAGCAGCCATTGCTTCAGCAGCCAATACAGGGGAACGAAATGCAAATGTTTCACCAGTGACCCTGTCTGCAGCGATGGCAGACTCAAAAATTATGATGCTTACGAATAGGCTGATTAATAGAATAGACTTGTTCATATTGCTCGATCTCTAATTATGTCTTTTTTGTACCCATAGCTTAGCCTCCAAACAGAGAAATGAACAATAGTTAAGTGACCGATTAGTGATTCATTGATAAACTTTCATTTAGCTAACCTCACACTTTATCGCCATGAAAAGTATTGCCATGAAAACATCATTGACTACACTCTTATGCCTGTCGGCTGGTCTTCCTCAAATCGTTTTTGCTGATGATTTACTGAACCGACTGGAAAATGCCACCGAAGCGATGGGTAAAAAACAAGGGGATTTTTACCTAAGTAGGGTGCCAGAGCTCAAGGATAAAATGCCCGAGTGGGAGTGGGATGAAGAGATCAGACAAGCGTCCAAGTGTGTATTGGATGGCATCGAAAAAGCCAAGGGTCAGGACGTTGCTGAGGCCTATGTTGCTGGCTTGGAAAAAGATGCCGCTATGGAAATTTCATCCATGACCCAATTTAGCGAACAGAGCTCAATCCCTGAAGAGTTACAAGGCGATGACCAAACCATTCTAAATTTAATGGAGTCCTGTAAAACCATCGAAATATCAACGGTTAGACTCAAGCAATCTGGGTTTTGGGATGCAATGCAAGACCCAACTGTGATGCAAAGACTCTTGGCTGAATAAGGCTAATGAAAAATCGATAATGCTGACCAAACAACGAGGCCGAGCTCGGCAGATCCGCAAAATTGCTCAATTATTTTCTTTGACTAATTATGTTTTTCACCAATAGTAGTTCGATGCAACAATCTAGCCTGCCCTTCATAGCCTCCCGTGGCTCTATGCAGTACAGAGCGGTTGTCCCACATCACCAGCATATTTTTTTGCCACTTGTGGCGATACACAAATTGCTCTTGTGACTGCCACTCCTGAAGCTTGAGGAGTAAGGCCATCGCTTCTTCTTGGGGCATCCCTTCGATGCCAATCATGTAGCCGGCGGTGCCGAATATTGTCGGTTCGCCTGTTTCTGGGTGCGGTCGCAGTATTGGATGCAATTGTGTAGCGTTAGCAGTTTCCGAAGGTCGGATATCCATACTTCTGTCTGCCGCATCCCCATCTCCATACGCACCTGCACTGCTATAACCTAAGGTGGCGGAGTGAATGGCAACCTTTCCCACAAGCTGTTCGTGCAACTCAGCTGGCATAGCTTGGCAGGCTTTGTGCTGATCAGCAAACAAAGTATCACCACCTGAATCAGGAATGGTTATGCCATACAGACAAGTGCCCGCTGGGGGAGTTGCTTGAAAACTCCAATCGGTATGCCAAACCTCAGCAAAGATCGGCGAGGTTTCATTGGCCTCACGTTGCACAGCAATGATGTGCTTGCGCCCTGCTATAGGTGCGATAAAAGGATCATCTCCAAACGGGCCAAACTGCAATGAAAACTGTTCCAATTGGTCGTCTGATAACACCTGACTTGGAAAGCTTAATACATGGTGCTTCAACCAAGCCTCACGAATTTGATCCACACCTTCAGCCGCCAAAGGTTTGCTTAGGTCAACTCCTGAAACGATAGCGCCACAAGCTTGCCCGCTTGCTTCAATTTTAATAGTCACAATAGTAATTACCTTTGTGTTGAAAAGTTATGTTTAATTCAGTAATCCTTTCGTTTCGCAAGATCGTGAGTACCAAATAGAAAATATTCCAACCACCACAATAACAGCTGGCAAGATCATCACATTTTCGGTGCTAGCATCTTGAACCCTTGCTATCCCAAACGAATATAACTGCTGGACCAAAACACTCGCTAAGGAAAGTATGAATACTTTTGTGGCTAATTTACGTCGCATGAGGAGTAAAATACTTGCAACAAAGCCTCCAAACACGGCAATTGCGAAGGCGCCAATTGCCCAAGCAGGTCGTGATTCATATATGGCCCGCATCGCGGGGTCTAAAGCGGCTAACGCTTCAGGTGTTTGATTAACATCCGCCAAATAGGCCATCACACCTAAAGCATTCCAGGCTAACAATACAGCGCTGATGATCCAGAAGAGTACTGGAACCTTATTTTCACTTGTTGTCATTGTTGTTTCTCCAGTTAATGTTGATTGACCGCTAATAAATACTTTATCACAGGCCACACAACTTATTGAAGCTGCTTCATAGTAAACGCGTTTGCTATCAGGCTTATCGACAACCAATAAGTAGTTAATATGACGACCTGAGACAAGCTGAATGGCAGTAAGAATTTATTCACCGCAATGATTGCGTCTGAAAATACAAACAACAAACCAGCTATGCACAACAAATTGCTTGCTGGGCTGGGTCTAAGCAGATAAAGATTAATGCCAAGCCAACACATGGTTGAAATACAACACAAGTATACGGCTACTGGAATGGCCAATTCACCAAGCTCTGGATACAAAAAATAGTAAAAGCCAGCACCCACAAACAACAAAATGACCAAGGGAAAATATCTTAGCTCTCCTTTTGACAAATTAAAAAGAACGAAACTGAAAACAAGATGAGCCAATAAGAATGAAGCTAAACCATAGGCAAACCGCGCTTCATCCAGCAGCAATATATCGCCTGCCAGACAAGCAATTAGACCAAGAAATACTAATATAGTATTTTTAGAATTCTTACAGCTATAAAACCAAACGACTGAAATCACCAAGATTGTGGTCAACGGCTTCAATATAGAAAACACAAACTCTTGTCCCAGCCTCTGGCTGGTCATAGCCGCAATAGCGGATAGAGCCACCAAAACATTTAGCAGGTTTTTGTTCATGCGCCGCATGTTAGCACAGACACTTCCCACCGTTACATCACGACTTTTCAGAGATTTTTTACCAAAACTATTAATTAAGGTATTCTAACGCCTATTCTTAATCGCAAAATAGTTTACTCATGAGAACAAATTTTAAGCAAATATCCGATAGCACAAAAGAAGACTGGCAGCTAATAATGCAAGAACAGTTAAAGTTTATTGGAGCGCTGCCCGATAGGATAATGGCTCACATGCTATTGCTAGATGATGATTATGGCGGCTTTCCAATCGATCGTTTACAACATTGCTTGCAAGCGGCAGAGCTTGCAGCAACCGCCGGTGAAGATGATGAATATGTGGTTTGTGCTCTATTACACGATATTGGCGATACACTGGGCAGCACCAACCATCCTGACGTAGCCGCCGCCATATTGCAGCCCTTCGTGAGTGAAGAAAATCATTGGATGATTAAACACCATGGCATTTTTCAAGGCTATAACTTTTTCCATCACCTTGGACTAGATCGCAATATGCGAGATAAGTTTGAAGGCTCCGACAATTATCAGCGAACCAAGCGGTTTGTAGAGCTGTATGATGACCCTGCATTTGATTCAGCCAAGCCAAAAATTGAACTATCGTTATTTGAAGATCAAATCCGAAAAGTATTCAGCAATCCAATAAACAGCGTTTACCGCGACGCCATGAGCGCTGCAAAAGGCGATGGCTGAAGAAGCTAACAAGTTCTAGAAGCTTTTAAGGAGCGATTAAAAACTTAAGAGCGCCTATACTAAGATAGGGCAGCTACAGGTACTAATCACGAATCGTAACCACCATGGACCTTTCATGCGGGCGGTATCGATGTTCCCAGAGAAACACTCCCTGCCAGGTACCCAAGGCTAAACGTCCGTGTGTGATCGGTATGGTTAATTCGGTACTGGTTAACACCGAGCGCGCATGGGCGGCCATGTCATCCCGTCCCTCGGCTGTGTGTTGATAGGCGTTATCGCCATCTATCACCAAACGCGACATAATCGTTTCTAAGTCCTCCAACACACTGGGGTCTACATTTTCTGTAATCAGTAGAGATGCGCTGGTGTGCTGAATAAACACATGAATTGTTCCGATTTTAACCTCGGTAAGTCTAATCGCAGAATTCAGCTGAGGCGTGATTTCTAGTAAATCACGCCCCGATGTTTGAACTGTAAATTTATCTTGGAACGTAGACGCCATATTCTTTAATAAATGCTATTTCCTTGTTGAGTTCACAATAGATTCCCCTTTCGATTCTCATTTTGATTCTAATAGTCCGCTACTTGGGCTTATCAAATACTTCTCACCCGTTTTTTTGGCTACATACTTAGCTATGTTAGAGGGAGTCATTGCTTCTTCGAAAGTTAATTCTTGCGTAAATGTGCTGGCAAAGGTTGATTTAATCTCATCTGCAACACGTTTTTGAAGCTGACCTGCTTTTTCGTGACCAACTCTCTTCAGAAAATGCGGCAATAAAAATCCGCCCACTGCCCAGCACATTCCATAACTGCGATGCAATGTCGTCGGGGATAAATCTAAACCACCATAGAGATAGACTTGCTTAAGTTGTTCGGAACCATAGGTATTTAAGCCAACCGCATTCTTGCTTAAAACGCGTTCCATTGCGGCAAGAATATCGCTGGCCGTTTTACCACCACCAATAGCATCAAATGCCAAAGTAGCGCCGGTGTCATCAATTGCAGCAAGTAAGTCTTGGTAATAGCTGTCTGAAGATGAATCAACAATATGTTTGGCACCTAAGTCTTCTAATATTTTAACCTGCTCGGCACTGCGCACGATATTCACTAATTGCACATCATCAGCAATACAAATTTTGTTAAGCATTTGTCCCAAATTTGAAGCTGCAGCAGTATGCACCAGAGCCGTATGCCCTTCCAGCCTCATGGTTTCGACCATAGCCAATGCCGTTAATGGATTTACAAAAGACGAAGCGCCTTCTTTCGCGCTTGTCCCATCGTGCAAGGGCAAACATGCCTGCGCCGGTATACAACAATACTGTGCATAGGTATTTCCCGATGAAAGGCCTACGGTTTTACCCATTAAGTGCTCAGCACCTTCGCCGGCTTCTACAACAGTCCCGGCACCTTCATTGCCGACCGGTAATGCTTGGTCGAATCGCGACTTCATCATACCGATCATAGATTCACGAATAGGTGCCGATAGCACTTTGCGCTCATCGCTAAATTCCAATTCGGCTTTACTTAAATCCGCCGGTCCAAACAATGGCCACATGTCTGACGGGTTGATTGGCGACGCTTCCATTCTAACCAATACCTGGCCGGCACCCGGGCTAGGTACTTCCACTTCCTGTAACGAAAGTTCAAGTCGTCCAATCTGTCTAATATTCGATAATAGTTGTAGTCCGCTAGCCATGCTTAGTCTCCGTTAGAGATGATGTTTTTGGAACAAGGATTTTTCACTACTTAAGCTGACATAGCAAGAAATAATGATTTATTAATGCCGACTATAGCCCAGCATGAGTGTATTAATATTGCTTCTCCAGACGTGTTTTATTCCACCGCCTTTTCAATTGCACGTTTAAAGGCATCCCGATTGGTCATGCGCTTTAGATAAGCCGCAAGATTTGGGTAATCATCGAGTACCCCCAGACGTTCGCCCATTGATATCATATAGGTAATTCCGAAATCTGCACCGCTCAAGGAATCGCCTAAGATGAAAGGGTTGTCGCCTAATTGTTGCGTGATATGTCCAAAGTGAAGCTTAATCTCAGCATCACTAAACGGTGTAATAACCGGATGATCGACCCCACTGCGCAGAATCAGCATCTTCAGTAGAAGCGGTGCAAAGACTGAACCTTCGGCATAAGACAACCATTGGTTGTAAATTGCCCACGCGTCAATATCTTGGCTCGAAGGACGGTATTTGTGGTCGGTGTCAAACCGCTCTAAAACATAGCTAGTTATCGCGCCCGACTCTGAAAGCACCAGCCCATCGGCTTCAATGACGGGTGATTTACCTAAAGGATGTATATCCCGCAAACTATCGGGGGCACGCATAGTCTCGGGATCCCGATGATAAACTTTCAATTGATAGTCAACGCCAACTTCTTCTAACAACCATACTGTGAATATGGAACGTCCAATGCGTAAATGATGCAATGTAATCATGTTCTTTCTCTCTCTCTAATGGGGTGTGGTTGGCCAATTGCCGTGACCCTACTTTAATTCTGGTACGATTACACAAAGAATGCTAGAAAATCGATTAAAATTAAACCTTTTGGCCACTAATGACGTCTAAGTATCATCAAAAGAGAAAAGGTGGAGAGATTTCCTTGCAAAAGCAGGAATCCTATCTGGTCGAGCAGTCTAAGAATGGCGACCGGAAAGCATACGAACAACTATATCGCAATAATGTCGGCAAGGTGCATGGCTTGTGTCTGCGATTGTGTGGACAGAAAGAACTGGCTGAGGACTTAACTCAGGAAGCCTTTGTAAAGGCCTGGCTGAAGATTGACACTTTCCGTGGTGACAGTGCGTTTGGCAGTTGGATGTACCGATTGACCAGTAATTTAGTGATTGGGTATTTACGGCAACAGACCAAGTGGAAGATGGAAAGTTTTTCCGAAGCGCATGAAAATTCCATGGGCTTTGCAAGCATTCATGAAGAACGTCCAGATCTCGACACGGCATTGATGTCGTTGCCGCAACAAGCAAGAGTCGTGGTGATTCTGCATGAGTATTTAGGTTATCAACACAATGAAATTTCAGATATCACTGGTATGGCGGTTGGTAGTTCCAAATCTCAATTGCATAGAGCCAAGTCACTACTTAAAGCCAAAGCGGCGAAGAAACAGGTGTACCTATGAGCGACGACAAAATTAATACTAGTGATAGTGCAGACCACAGAGACTTGGCGGAGCGTTTGGGCGAGCTTAAATGGGATATTCAACCGAGCAAGGATTTATGGCCAGACATTTCATCAAAGATTCTATTTTCAGATAGAGCCCGCGCAGCTAAACCAGCTTGGGCACCCGTGGCGGTAGCTGCCAGCGTAGTATTGGCAATTGGTTCTCTGGTGTTCTCTTGGATGACCTATCAATTAGCCAACGACAATCGACATCAACAAGCGATGATGGTCACTTACCAGCAAGCGCAATTGCAACTAATTGAACAACAGCACCAAATGGTACGCGTACAGTTCGTGCAATTGCTCAATGACAAGCGAAATTTACTTAATCCGGACTTTGTAACAGAAGCCCAATTGCTGATGGTCAATATCGATCAGGCCTCAGATGAAATAAAAAAGGCCATAACGATGCAACCTAATGACCCCAATTATGCGTCTATGTTAGCAAGCACATATCAGCGAGAAATAAATTTGCTGAATCAAATTAGAACGCGACCCGCCGTGGACAACAACGGCACATCAATTTAGAGAGGTTTAACATGCGTTATTTATTATTCATTAGTTTACTATTTGCAAATTCATCCGCATTCAGTGGTGAAACGATTGATCGTACACTTGATGCCGACCCCAACGGTGAAATCCATATTGACATTATTCGGGGTGATGTCGACATCAAGACCTGGAATAAATCACAAGTTCATGTTGAAGGCAGTTTAGATGATGCAAGCGAAGAATTCATCTTCAAACGTTCCGGCAATAAGACACTCATCAAAGTAGAAATAGATCATGGTTTTTTCAGTAAAAACTGGAACTCGGATGAGACTGACATTACCATTCACATCCCCGCCGACAGCTCCCTGCACAGCACCGGAGTATCAACTGATTTTGATATCACCGGTGTTAAAGGCGGAATCAACGCCAATTCTGTCAGCGGTGACATTGATGTTGACGAGGCCTTGCAAGAAATTGATATTGAAACCGTCAGCGGCGATGTAAGCATCACCGACAGTGAAGGCAAAATGCAGTTAGCTACTGTAAGCGGTGATATACAAGCTTTCAGTAATGCCATCCACTTTGATGCCACCACGGTATCGGGTGACGTAGAAGCAGAGATTGGCCTAAGCGACTTAATAGATCTATCTTCGGTTTCAGGTGACTTAGATATGGATTTCGAGCTTGCTGACGGTGGTCGAGTAGACGCGAGAACAGTAAGCGGCGACATAACACTAAGCTTTGACAATAAAGTGGTAAATGCGCGCTTTGACATCAACACAGGTCCCGGTGGCGATATTAAGAACTCAATAACTAAAGATAAGGCCGAGTCGTCTTTTATTGGGTCCGAGAATGTAAGGTTCAAGAGCGGCAATGGTGATGGCGCAGTTGAGCTGGAAACAATGAGCGGCACAATCGAAATACGGCATTAAGAGGGGTAAAACGCCACACTCAAACTTGTTTTAGAAGCGGAGAGTCGCTTTATCTTCAAGCAACTTGGGGCTACAATTCTCGCATCACCATTTTCGGCCGTAATTTGGGTCACTAAAAAGAGAATTGCTTTCATGCGTAAACCTGTTGCTCTATTTTCCACTATTTTATTTTGCACCTCATTACAGCTTTGCTCCTTAAGCTATGCCGAGCAAGCGCCTAGTAAACGTGCTATTGATCTGGTGACCAATTCGATTATTGTGGACGGACACATTGATGTGCCGTATCGAGTACATGAAACGTGGGAAGATGTAACTGAGTCTACTGATTCAGGCGACTTTGACTATCCCAGAGCCAAAGCTGGCGGATTAAACGCACCGTTTATGTCTATCTACATTCCGGCCAAGTTTGACGATTCTGACGAATCCACCGCTCATGCACACCGCATGATCGATTACGTTGAGGCCTTGGTTGGCCGTAGCCCAGATAAATTTGCCATTGCCACCTCGCCAGAAGAGGTCAAATCGCAATTTGCAGCGGGGCTGATCTCACTTCCACTTGGAATGGAAAATGGGTCGCCCATACAAGGTGACCTTGAAAAACTTGCTATGTTTCACCAGCGCGGTATTCGCTACATCACGCTGACGCACGCCAAGAGCAATCATATTTCCGACTCATCATACGATGATAATAAACAATGGGATGGTCTCAGCCCGTTTGGCGAGAAGATGGTGGCGGAGATGAATCGGTTGGGCATTATGGTCGATATCTCACATGTGTCTGATGCGGCCTTTTACGATGCGCTTGAAATTAGTACTGCGCCAATGATCGCATCACATTCATCGTTGAGAAAATTCACACCAGACTTTGAACGTAATATGACAGACGACATGGTCAAGGGCCTTGCTAAGCAAGGTGGCGTAATTATGATCAACTTTGGATCAACCTTTTTAACCGCCGAGGCTAGGCAATGGTCAGACACTCGTAGTCTTGCCAAAGAAAAGCTAGAAGAAAAATTCGGCAAAGACAGTGCCGAAGTTGAGGCATTTACAGACGGTTACCGCAAAGACCACCCACTGCCCTTTGCAAAACTAGAGGATGTGCTTGATCACATAGATCACGTAGTGGCCTTAGTTGGAGTAGACCATGTGGGTCTGGGCTCTGATTTTGATGGAGTTGGTGATAGCCTGCCTACCGATATAAAAAGCGTATCTGACTACCCAAAGCTAGTTCAGGGGCTGATCGATAGAGATTATAACGATCAAGATATTTCCAAGATCCTAGGCACAAACGCATTGCGGGTCTGGAGCGCGGTTGAGAACGTTGCCAAAAATTCAGCCCAACAATAAGACTAGACCACAAGGCAAATAATATTTCTAGGCTTATCAGCTACTCTTGATTTTTAAGTCTTCGGTTTTCGGCTCGCAGTAGGTCTAGCTCGGCTTCCATTTCGCGTCGAGAAGTAATTTCCTCAGCTGAGGCAAATTTTTCTAGGGTTTCCATGGGTATATGGTCTGCAGTATCTTTACCGTACCAGACCTCACTTATTTGACCATCGATATCAATTAAAAAATCAGCAGGCACAATATTAAAGTGCGGTTTTTTACTCGGACGTCCGCCCTTGGCAAACCCCTTGATTATCTCGGAAAAGTTGAAGAAGAAAGCTCTCAGCAGCGCTGAAGTGGATTGTTCGACGCCATAGGCATCATAAAGCTCTAAACTTGTATCGCTAATCATTTTGAACGGTCTTGGTCGGCGTGCTAAGTGTCTACGACTTGGCTGGATGTGTCACTGAACACAACCACCACTTCCAAACCCGAATCCTTCCACTTGTCATACTGCTGAGTCAACTCATAGATCCGGTAATTACAAAACGGACAGGCGGCATCACGAAAAAACGACAGCACTACCCTCTTGCCCCGTAATGAGCTTAACTTGAATGACTTACCAAAGACGTCTTTGGTTTTAAAATTAATTCCCTTACACGGTGCTACTAAGCGCATATCTCCCTCCGATTAGTGCAAATGCAATATGAAGTTAGTTGGTATAAATGTAGATCTCACGGGTCTAGATTTAACCCGGATTATGCATTAGGGATCGTTGTGAGAAGGAAAAAAGCAAAGAAAACAAGGGCTTTCGAAGGATTATTTGGCGATGCCATAGTCACTCTATGGTGAGCGAAATAATTCGAGAAAGTCATTGTTTTCAAAGCTACTTTCATTCGTACGACTGCATGGAGCAGG
>Ga0316189_10004982_pt1 | contig 12719 bp, 12 predicted proteins | sample LowCovwburrow_MG_FD_204930 | JGI IMG/M metagenome (GOLD analysis project Ga0316189, IMG submission 204930) | Coastal sediment microbial communities from Maine, United States - Lowes Cove worm burrow | ecosystem: Environmental > Aquatic > Marine > Coastal > Sediment | place: USA: Maine... | reverse complement strand
ATATAGCCTGGATTTTTAAGGCCATATTTGATTTTAGCCTCGGCCATCTCACGTGCTAATATGCCTTGAGCGTTGGAATGTTTTGATTCATCGTGAAAACGTATACAGCCTAGATAGGGCGATATTTTCTTAAACCGACCTACTTTCCACATACGGTAAAATAGATCGAAATCCATAATGTAATAAAGTTCAGGGTTTATACCGCCTACGCGCCGATACAGTTCGCTTCGCCAAAAACAGCATTCTTGCGCCATTGGCTGCTCCAATGCCCAGTGATAAGAGGTTAGTATTCTCGGCCATACATGGCTGCCTTGATCTTTTCCGTTGGCATCTATGAGGCGTCTATCACTGTACACAAAATCGACCTTAGGATGCTGCATAAATGCTCGAGATACCTCATCTAAGGCACCGGGCAGGAGCATGTCATCTGAATTTAGCCAACAAAATATATCCCCCGTTGCTCGATCAAAGCCTGCTGACAAAGCAGCGGCTTGACCGCCGTCTGCTTGGCTTTGCCAGTAACTTATTTGGCTTGCATAGCGTTTTATAATATCGACTGATTCATCAGTACTGCCACCGTCATAAATTAACATTTCCAAATTTGGATAGTTTTGAGACAGCACACTATTGATTGCACTTTCAAGATAAGCACCTTGATTGAACGAGGGCATTACCAAACTGATTTTAGGATAATTCGTCGGTGTCACTGAACTCATTTATGGCTACCCGCTATGACTTTTTCATACAGCGCTAAGTGTCTCTCAACTTGATGAATATAGGTGAAACTTTCTGTAATATTTTTTACGCCATTGTCAGCGAGCCTATTGCGTATTTGATCATTGTCTAGCAAGTACTCGATTGCCTTAGAGACAGCGTCTGAATCTCCTGCTGGGCACAAAACCCCATCAGCCAGGGTCTCGTCATAATGTTTAGTTTGTGCAGAGCTACCTGGACAGTCTAGCCCTTTAAGATGTTCAGGAATACCACCGACCGCCGATGCAATAACCGGCACCGCACATGCCCTTGCCTCAATCGTAACTGTTGCAAACACTTCTACTTTTGCGCAATGCACATAGAGATCAGAGGCCGAATAATAATCGGCCATGCGATGAGCACTCGGCTCGAACGGTATAAATTTAATCGTGACATTAGCAATTTTCTCATCTTTACCAGCATGCCCAACCGCTAAAACCATCACATCGATATCACTTGAGAGCTTGGCTAGCGCTGCGCGTAAAGTGGCAAAATCTTTCCATGGGTTATCAACCAGGCCACTGGCAGCGATCATCAATACCTTAGTACTGGCCTGAATATCAAGCCGCTCTCGCACCGCCCCCTTGTTACGCGGATAGAAAATGGAGGTATCTACCCCGTTCGGAATTACAGTATGGCTTAGAATTGAGTCCGCCAACAACGATTCTTGGGCTTTATCCATCAACCATTGAGAGGGCGTAATTAAATGAAATTTTGTATTCTGAAAAATCTTTTTCTTGGCCTTCCAGTTTTCGGCCGTTTTGTCTTTTTTAATAGCTGGAAATAAGGCCAAATCTGGGCAGCTACCACAGCCTGTTTTCCACCGATCACAGCCGAACGAGAACGCGCAATGGCCACTTAGCAACCAAGCATCATGCATGCTTAGCATCAACGGTAATTCTGCTGATACGCTCTCAAGCTCTCTGAGGTCGAAGTAGTCACCGTGCAAGTTATGGCAGTGAACTAGATCAACTCCGTTAGCGAGACTATTGATGGCCACCGAGGTGCCAGGGAAGTCATATTGCTCAAAGCCCTGCCGGTGATGATAGGCTCGTTGCAGCTCCCCCAGTTTCTGCAAACTCCTTAGAAGAAAACCAAGACCTCGTATGCGAATACTCTGACGATCATATTTCGCAACCGCTCGCGACCAGAAGCACACCCATGCATTTCTATGTGCATCGTTGTCGATTTCAATAATTGATGAATTATCTTCCTGCTTTCGCCCGACAAGAAGATGGCTACCATAACCCGCGTTTTGATAGGCCATAAAGAGGCTAAACGCGGTCAACTCAGCACCACCGCCGCCATCCGATGGTGAAACCTGCAAAATAGAAAATTTAGTCTTGGGCATGCAGCTGCTCAAAGCTCCAACCTTGGTCTGCCGCACTCTGCATTTGCAAATATGAGTAATGGTAGCCTATCTGCGAAAATTGCTCGATTTTAAGTTTAACTAATCGCATGTCGACCAAGCCCTTTTTAAATGCGAAGAGATGGTTATGCGAATTCCAGTACTGCACAGAAATCATGTCATAGTCGCCTGATTGCACCAAGAACTCCGCCGCAACGAGTGACGCTTTAATCACCGTTGTTACTGGTTTACCCTCACTTTCTTCTCTATTCATCTGGTTTAACCCTGCTAGCTTGGCAACGCTAAGATCGGCAACCATTTGATCATTATTACCTGTGTCATACCAGATAAATAACGCACTCGGGCTCTGTTTAATCAAATAGTCGAGCTGCAATCCTTGAGTCGCAACCTCTTTAGTATTTAGGCCAACCAAGTCAATGAATGAGTAATTGCTTGCCCAATATGGCAGCCTCCCAGCTTCAGTCACAGCAACTAAACTGTCTGATGGCAGCAACTGCTTAAACCATAAAGGAAAAACGTTAATATAATTTCGAGCAGCTAGGTAGCGAAAGTTTTGACGTGTATTCGCAATCCCGGTCACGGACCAGTAGGCCAATAAGGCTATTGTTACTAAGCTAAAGGCGGCGATAAACCGTTGATGCCGAAAATGATGCCCCAATAAGAATACCAAGGCAGCATAAGAGAAGATAATCTGCGGCGTCTGAAATCGAAAGCCGACATTCTGCGACTGATGAGCAAACCCTAAAGCAGATAAATGCAGCAGAAACGGGATGGCTGCGATCAATACTAAAGACCAAGCGGTTTTAGCCTGTTTATTCTGAGTTAACACAGGTAAAGCAAGCAGACACGATAATGTGGTGGTTAACAGAACCGCATTGCTAGACATCCATGCCCAGTTTTCAGCCCAGCCTTCAAACAAGGACAAGGTCTCCGATTTAACCAACAATGGCAACGGCAAGAAGCTATCAAAGTAGTTCATTCGCCATAAAAAATACGCTAGGCCACCTACAAACGCTAACACTGAGGTTGCGATAAAGCGTCGAGTATTTAAGTTCTTGGAAAAGACTGACCACGCGGTGATAACTGTAAATCCAGCACCTATTACTAAACCGTCAGGGCGAAATAGGCCTAACACCAGTGCGAGTACTGGAATCCAATGCCAGTATCGAGACTGATTTGAAAGATAAAGGTAAAGCATCAGCGCTATGATGGCCGAATAAACCCAGACACTAAAGCCACCAGCAGCGGCATAACTAAGGCTGCTCAACAATAGTGTTAATGACAATGCACTTAACACTAGCTTGGACGCGATCGATACATTGCCGCTAAGTCTATTGATACAAAATAGAGCAACAAAAACGCCTAGGCCATTCAGAACAGCGCTTGCTAAACCAACAGAGAGACCAAGATAATGCAGTGCTGCCAACATTATCAACCAAAGAAAATCAGTGGCACCTTCGGCTGGGCCAAGATGAGGAGAAAACGAAATTCCATTGCCAGCAACAATATTCTCAACATATTTGAACAAGATATAGGCATCTTCATGAAAATGCCCCTTAACCATTGCTAACCAGGCAAAGCCGACATAGCCAACCGCGCCCACCAGTGCGGTCACGAGTTCTATTTGTGTGTGTTTTACATTCATGGTTTAAATAAACGACTAAGAAAAAAAGCGCATTAAACTTTGCCCGCGAAGCCGAGCAACCAGCACGTAAAGACTTAATTCAGACTCGGCGTAGGGCGAATTGCCATAGACAATGATAGGGTCGTTTATGATGCGCGCCTGAAGCTGATCGAAGACAAGCGTGCCGTTAAGCAAAATACCATTGCTCTCTAACGATGCTAGCAGGTCACTGGTATTAATATCGAGCAGTGCATGTTCAAAGTCCGCATCGTATAGATCTCGTAGGTCACTTGATAAGGACCAATAGTTGAACGCAATGGATCGCCCAGGCCATACACCTCTCTCGTAGAGGCTAGCCATCGTAGCAGCAATGCCCACAGCACCGAGTGTTAGAAAGCGTCGGCGGCTCATATGAGAGCACCTTTATTCTCCAATGCCAAATGCTTAGCCAGCCTCAAAGATAATGCCACAATGGTATACGTTGGATTAGCCGCTGCTGTCGCTGGATAAACAGACGAGCCGGTAACATATAAGCCATCGACCCCGTGAACTTTGCAATCGGCATTCACTACCGAGGAACTAGCGCTTATTCCCATACGAGTGCTGCCCATCATGTGCCCACCACCGGTGATTTCAAATTTTTCGGGCAAGAGGCTTAGTCGACCTATTCCCGATCGCAACAGCTGCTCACTCATAGCTCTGACACTTCGCTCGATTTGCTTAGCATCGAACTCTAAGTGAATCTTGGCAATTCTTTGTAGCAAATGATCTTTATGATGAGTTGACGCATTGATCCGATTACTTTCCGTCGGCATCATTTCTGAACGTATTGTCGACTGAGTCACAATCACTTCTCGACGCCTGCCCGCTAGGTTGGCGTATTGCCTTGACAGATTACTCAAGTCAAAAGAAGCAGATAATAGTTTGTTAGCGACAAGAAATTCTGATGATAAGGCAATTGCATGCACCATACCCGCTTGTTCTAGTTGAACTACGTCGATCAGGTGCTGATAATCTAAGGTTAACTCTAGTTGACGATACACATGCGGGTGTTCACAAAAGTATTTGCCCAATGCTGGTAATGTTTTCGCAGTAGGCATCATCGATAATAATCGAGCGTTTTGAATCCCCCCAGTTGCAAGCACAACCTTCGACGCTAAAACCTTGAGCGTTTGTTGCTCACTGACTGAACTCGATTGCAAATATAGTCCGCGAACCTCCCCACCATCTTCATCAATACTAGTCAGTGTTGTATTCGTCATTAAGTCGACTTGAGGTGCCTGCTTCAACCATTGCAAGGTATCATTGTCGTTGAATCGTTTGGGAGGGCTCAGATAATATGGGCGATAGCGCAGGTTAGTATTAGCCGAAAACCCTACTTCAGGTGTTTTATATACGGCCTCTGGCAATTGCAGTATTTTAGCAGCCGCCGGATAGTATTTTGCCAGTTCGGAGTAGTCTAGAGGCCACTCTTGGTTGATAAATGAGCGTTCTTCTAGGGTCGCACAATAGCCACTCCACACGCTCGAGGTTCCACCCACTATCCTTTGATTATGTAGCGGATAGTAATCTGAGTCCAAATCACCCGTTGCTTGATGAAGCGATAACTTCTGTGCCGGACTTTGCAAATCGAAGGCGTCGCCACTTTCGATTATCAATACTCGAGCGTTTTCGCCACTCAACCGTAGGTATTCGCGAGCAAACACTAAACCCGCAGGGCCAGCACCAACCACCACGACGTCGTAACGCGATTCGACATCTTCACTGCCTATAAACATTTTTTAAGGGGAGCTCCTAACGCAATAATTTTCGAGCACAACGCTGACTGACTGGTTTAATCGGATGCTGGCGACTGAGATAAGGACGGTACAATATGAATCTCAACACTACCAAATTCAGAATTAAGAAGCTATTGTAAGCGCTCTAGACGACGCCTTCAAAACACTTTAAATATTATACCCAAACAACGCGCATGAAAGCACTAATTCAACTGCTGCGGCCTAGCCATTATATAAAAAACGCGTTCGTACTTATGCCGCTTTTTTTTGCTGGCCGAGCCGACAACCTAAGCGATCTAAGCTCTGTAGCAATTGCATTTGCTGCTTTTTGCTTAATGGCAAGCGCTGTCTACGTGTTAAACGATATTAGCGACATAGAGGCTGACAAACAACATCACAAGAATCAAACTCGCCCTCTCGCCGCTGGCCTTATCACACTAAAAACTGCGTATTGCTTACTGGCACTATGTTTCGTGATTAGTTTATTGTTGGCAAGCAGCGTATCAATGAGCACATTATTATTGCTATTGGGCTACTTCGCCCTCAATGTCGCCTATAGCGTTCGCTTAAAGCACATACCCATTATCGACATTTCAATCATCAGTAGTGGCTTCGTGCTGCGATTATTCGTCGGCTCAACCGCGGTCGAGGTAGTGCTATCACAGTGGATTGTGATCATGACTTTTCTTCTGGCTCTATTTCTGGCGATATCTAAACGGCGCGACGACGTACTCATCTTTGAGACAACGGGCAAGAAAATGCGCGCGGTCGTCGACGGTTACACTCTAAAATTTCTCGATGCCAGCATATCAATGCTCGGCGCTATCATAGTGGTCGCCTACTTAATGTATGTCACCAGTCCAGAAGTTACGCAGCGACTTGGCAATGATAGCCTCTATCTCACAAGCCTATTCGTGGTAATAGGTGTTCTGCGTTACTTACACCGCACACTGGTTCATCAAGACACTGGTTCGCCGACTAAAATTGCCCTTAGCGACCGCTTTATGCAAACAACTATTGGTCTTTGGGTAGCCTCTTTTGCTTGGATAATCTACCTATGACGGCCCTCAAGTATTGCCTTTTCGCGATCGTCGCAACGATAGTAAACTTACTAAGCCAATTTATTGTGTTTAGCATTTATGCCGGTGTCGGCTCGCTCTATATTGGCATCTTTTGTGGCACCGCTGCCGGCTTAGTGAGTAAATATATTCTCGATAAAAACTTCGTCTTCGAGTATCAAAGTAGCTCGAATGCCGATGAATTACGCAATTTTTCTTTATATTCTCTATTCGGCATAGTCACGACATTGATATTTTGGGGCACTGAAATCTTATTTGACTCTCTTTCGCAGAACCCCAACTCACGCTATGCCGGTGCTATTGTTGGCCTAGCTATCGGTTACTTAATAAAATATCAGCTTGATAAGCACTATGTGTTCAATCAAATAGACAACTCTGTCAAAATTCATGTAGGAACATTTAATGGAGAAGCAAAGTGAGTCTGCCTAGTTGGGGGAATTTTCCAAGTGTGGTGTCGGACATCATAACCATGCGTTCTCGAAAAACGGCGCAAAAGGCACTGCAAGATAAGTCTCCAATAGTCTGCTATGGCAATGGTCGCAGTTATGGCGATAGCGCGCTCGGAACCACCCAACTCGATATGCGCAAGCATAATAAGTATATTGCGTTTGACCCTAAATCTGGGCTGCTAGAGGTCCAATCAGGTGCCTTGATCGGCGACTTACTAGAAACCTTTATACCTCGAATGTGGAATTTACCGGTGGTACCCGGCACCAAATTAATCACCATTGGTGGGGCTATCGCTGCCGATGTCCATGGCAAGAATCATCACCTCAAAGGTTGCTTTAGCGAGGCAGTGGTGAGCCTCAAACTATTGTTGCCAAATCAACAATTAGTAAGCTGCTCTAGCACCGAAAACACTGAACTCTTACACGCGACCTGTGGCGGCCAAGGCTTAACAGGGGTAATTATCAGCGCCAAAATACAGTTAGAGAAGATCACCTCGCATACGCTTGATGTCACAACCCTGAAGGCTCGTAATCTCGAACAAGCATTTTCTCACTTTGAACAAAACTCAGACTCACCCTACTCAGTCGCGTGGATTGATTGCTGCGCTCAAGGTGCAGCGCTCGGCCGTTCGCTCGTGAGCTTGGCCAAATTTTCAGATCAACACGATCGAGAGTACTTAACGCCCAGGCGCCTAAATATTCCATTTTTTTTCCCAAAAATACTTTTAAATAGATGGACAGTCCAAGCGTTCAATGCGCTCTACTATCGACACGCCACCAAGCAAAAAACCAAAAGCCAAGCTGATATTGACCGCTTTTTTTTCCCGTTGGATTCGCTACGCAACTGGAATCGAATATATGGAAAATCCGGCTTTGTGCAATATCAATTCATTCTTCCTCTGGCCAATAGCCACCTCGGTATCGCCGAGGTTTTAGAAACGATTGCTCAATCAAAACGAGCCTCATTTTTGGCCGTATTAAAGCTGCATGGTGCCGCTAATGAGAATTTTCTATCGTTTCCGCTGAAAGGCTATAGCCTCGCACTGGACTTTAAAATCACCGCTGGATTATTTGAATTCTTGGATGAACTTGATCAGCTAGTACTAAAGCATAAGGGCCGAATATATTTAGCCAAAGACGCTCGTGTGCCTAAATCAGTTTTTGACGCGGGCTACACAAGGGCAGACGAGTTTCGTGAATTACGCCGTAAAATCGGTGCAGCCGACTCGATTCAATCGCGACAATCTCAACGACTTGAGCTATAACCTAAGCCACAACTTGGGCTATAGTAAGCACTCAAAACATCATTTAATTATTCAGCCACAGCAGTAACAACACGATGACCAAAAAAACCTTGTTAGTACTAGGCGCTAATAGCGATATTGCGCAAGCAATCGCAAAAAAATACGCCAGTGAAGGTTATCAACTTTATCTGATCAGCCGCGAAAGTGAACGCTTAACCGACTTTGCCACAGACCTGAAGATACGCTACCAGTGCGAGGTATCTTGCTTTGAATTAGATATACTGGATACAACCGCGCATCGCGCTGTCTACGCCGCGCTTCCACATTCACCTGATGGGGTTGTCTGTGCTATTGGCTATCTAGGAGATCAAGCTACCGCGCAAGAAAACGCTAATGAATTAGCACTGATAACACAATCGAATTACACCGCTATCGCTCAATTTCTAGAAATTGTTGCCACTGATATGACTGAACGAAAGTCAGGCTTTATTATTGGCATTAGCTCCGTCGCGGGTGATCGCGGTCGCAAGAGTAATTATATTTACGGTGCAGCCAAAGCCGCTTTCAGTGCCTACCTCTCGGGGCTACGCAATCGTCTAAATGAGTACGGAGTGCAAGTGTTAACCGTTAAGCCTGGTTTTGTGCAAACAACCATGACGGAAAAAATGGACTTACCTAAAGCGTTAACGGCACAAGCAAGCGAAGTGGCAAATGATATCTATAAAGCACAGGTCAAAGGCCGAAATATTGTGTACAGTAAGTCCCTGTGGTTCGTGATTATGAGCATTATCAAGGTGATTCCTGAGTTTTTGTTCAAGAAATTAAATCTTTAAATTATAAGCATGTCGAAAACCTTAGCGCTTTTTGATTTTGATGGCACGATTACTCGGAAAGATAGCCTATTTCATTTTTTGGCGTTTGTTGTTCCCTCGCCAATGTTTTATCTTAAATTTGTTAAATGCCTACCGGCCTTACTCTCGTTTAAGCTCGGGCGACTAACAAACACCCAAGCCAAACAGGTACTCTTTAGTGAATTCTGTAAGGGGTTGACCTTAGACGCTATCGAGGAGAAGGCCAACGCCTACACACATGCAACCTTACCAGCCATTTTACGCGCCAAAGCCGTGGAAAAATTACACTGGCACCTTAGCCAAGAGCATCGAGTATTGATAGTGTCCGCGTCGTTAGACGTTTGGCTGAAACCATGGTGTTCAGCACTGGGCATTGAGCTCATCGCGACCCAGATGGCGACTGACAATGGTTTAGTGACAGGTAAATTCGCTTCTAAAAATTGTCATGGACAAGAGAAAGTTAATCGCATCAAGGCAGCATTAGACTTAGCTCAATACACATCAATTTATGCTTATGGCGATAGCATTGGGGATACAGAGATGCTTGCACTCGCCGATATTGCCGCATACAAACCGTTTAGATAAGCTACGATAGCTTTGTAGAATTACTTTTTTGCGGTGGCGTATATCGATTCATCACGACGAAATTCTAAATCAATAGATGCGTCGAACTCTCGTTGGGTAGCCGTTTCAAAACCAGCTTCTCTTAATATGCTAACAAGGCCATCAATATCGAACAAATGTCTATGCTCATCACCCATATAGGCGATGAAATTGACTAAATCGATGGGTGTTTTATAGCTCAAGCCGACGTCCCAATTACAAAATTTTTCTTTATCGAATTCATCCGGCGAATAGTATGCATCTAAAAATAGTCTCGCATTGGGCACAGCAATACTAAATTCGCCGCCCTTTTTCAGGATGCGGCGACACTCTTTGAGAAACCCCATCATCGGATTTGGATAGGAAAAGTGTTCGAATATATGTGAGCTGTAGATACGATCAACACTATTGTCGGGAAATAGTAATGGCTTGGTGAAATCCATTTTAATGTCACCATCGCCGTTGATATCCGAGAACACCCAATCTTCAAGCTCGGGGCGCTTAGGTGAACCAAGCTCAAGGTTCAGTATCGTTTTCTGGCGAACATACTTGGCCACTAAGCGTCGATTAGCAATTGGATTGATACGAGTTTTATTCCACCAATAAAATTTTCGCCAAGGTGTTTTCAGCAGATCGGATAAGCTCATACTATGGCTCCTGGTTTAAAACAAATAGTCTCGGTTTACACATTGTCGTCGGCTTGAATAGACCATTGCGAGCGTGTCAATGTTTTGCACTGGTGTGCAAAGCCTGGATGCTGATTACCAAAGAAATCTCCACCCGAGACAGTTATCGACAAAACGTTATTCAAACAATCGAAGGTTGTTAATCCCGATTGCCCCAAATACATGGTAATGCTGTAGTCGCCTGGCGCTAATGCCAAATCGCTTAGCCGAGCCTTAATGACGCCTTCTGCGTGATTTATCGAGAGTATATCGTCGTCTGTGTCGCTATTAATTAACAAGACGGTATTGCCCAAGGTGTCAGTAAAATCAATTGCCGCCGTAATGCCATTTATGGGTAAAAGATCGAGGTTTTTTACTTTATAGCTAAGCTCGCATACATAGTTGCGGCCGGGCGTCATAGCAGTCTGTGGCTCGCCATTATTATCGGTGATCTGCAGGCCAGTAATTTTCACTTGCCCGTCGCCCCAGCCTTTGGTTTTCTCTAATAAATTTTGTTGATCGAAACGCTTATTAGTTAAGTAACGACTGATGGTCGCATCAATATCGCCTTGATAGGCAAGCTCTCCATTTTCAATAATCACACCCGTGGAGCAAACACGGTGAATCGCATCAAGATTGTGGCTTACAAACAAAATGGTTTTCTTTTGCTTAGCCGACATGTCTTCCATCCAGCCCATGCATTTTTGTTGAAATGCCATATCGCCGACCGCGAGCACTTCATCAACAATCAGTATTTCGCATTCAAGATGCGCTGCTACTGCAAAACCGAGCCGCACCTGCATACCTGAGCTATAGCGCTTAACCGGCGTATCGATATATTTTGCGCAACCTGAAAACTCGATAATTTCGTCTATGCGCGCGGTTATTTCATGCCGCTCCATACCTAGAATCGCGCCATTTAAATAAATATTTTCTCGGCCCGTTAATTCTGGGTGAAAGCCAGTGCCGACTTCAAGTAAGCTCGCGATTCGACCGCGAGTTCGAATTCGCCCTGTTGTTGGAGCGGTAACACGAGAAAGTAGTTTTAATAGTGTTGATTTGCCGGCTCCATTGCGACCGATAATCCCGAGAATCTCGCCTTCCTTAATGTCCAAATTGATGTCTTTGAGCGCCCAAACATAATCGCCACCCGCAGTTTCGCGATCATTGGCAATACCAACCGTGGCGAATGGGTCTGGCTTACCTCTAAACTTTGCCCATGCCCGATGTAGATCGTGTGTGATAGTACCGGTACTGACTTCACCTAAGCGGTACATCTTACCAATATTTTCTACGCTGATTACTGATCTGGACATAGACTACACCGAATCCATAAAGGTCACTTCTAGGCGATTAAAAACAATCATCCCTAAGGCTAAAACGGTTGCAGCAAAAATACTCGCATACAACATTGATCCCGCGCTAGCACCACCCACCCCTAAAAATGAATATCGGAACATTTCAACAATCGGCGTTATCGGGTTGAGCTGAATGTACACTGCGTATTTAGCCGGTATTGCCGACAATGGATAAATAACCGGCGTGGCATACATGAAAAGCTGCACGCCAAAGGTAAGCAAAAAGCGTAAGTCTCGATATTTTGCGGTCATGGCCGAAAAGATCAAGCCTATCCCCAAGCTAATAGCGGCCATCAAAACAATCAGATAAGGCAACCAGAGTACGGCCAGATTTGGCTGTACCATTCCATTGAGCCAATAATAGGCAAACACCAGCAAGAAAATACAAAACTGAACGCCGAATTTCATTAAATTCGATACTATGATAGCCAGTGGCGCGATCATTCTAGGAAAGTAAACTTTACCAAACAGATGGGCATTATCACTGAACGTTGTCGAGGTTTTAGTGAGGCATTCGGCAAAGTAACCCCAAATTGTCACTCCGGCCAAATAGAAAAGAATTTGTGGCAAACCGTCAGTCGAGAGCCCAGCGATTCTGCCAAACACCAACGTGAACATGAGGGTGGTAAGAATCGGTTGAATAATAAACCACAGAGGGCCTAGCACTGTTTGTTTATAAAATGCCACGAAGTCGCGTTTCACAAATAAATACAGTAAATCACGGTATCGCCAAATTTCTTTCACAGGCACCTGTAACCATCCACGATGTGGCGTTATTTCCTGCGTCCACTGTTCATGTGAATTATTATTCATGATTTATTCAACTTTATTAAACTACGTAGACTCATTCAGAAGAATTTGAAGTAAACTTCGAAAGCAGATATTGCGGACTCGGCAAATGATACAATCTTTTAATAGTTTAGACCAAATTACTTAGGCACCTAAA
>Ga0316189_10004981_pt1 | contig 12721 bp, 10 predicted proteins | sample LowCovwburrow_MG_FD_204930 | JGI IMG/M metagenome (GOLD analysis project Ga0316189, IMG submission 204930) | Coastal sediment microbial communities from Maine, United States - Lowes Cove worm burrow | ecosystem: Environmental > Aquatic > Marine > Coastal > Sediment | place: USA: Maine... | reverse complement strand
AATGAACGGCCCGGCATCGGCCGCTTGCGAGTTGCTATGAAGTCAGTATTGCGTTTATTGATCACCGCTTCGATCGTTTTCCTGAGCACTCAGCTGCCTGTGCATGCCGGCAGCATCAAGAAGTGGATGGATGAAAACGGTGTCACCCATTACGGCACCGCTGTTCCTCCGCAATACCGGGACAAGGCCCATAGTGAGCTGAATGAGCAGGGTATCGAGGTACGTAAACACGAGCGTGCCAGGACCCCGGAAGAGATCGAACGAGACAAAGCGCTGGCCGCGTTGCGCGCGGAGCAGCAAAAGCTGCTCGAAGAACAGCAGGCGCGCGACCGTATCCTGTTGAACCTGTACCGCAACGAAGACGACCTGGTCATGGCCAGGGACGGAAAAATCACCCAGCTAGACGGCCAGATCAAGATGAAACACAAGGAAATCCGACGGCTCAAAACACGCCTGTCAGACTTCCAGATCACAGCGGCCTCGGCCGAGCGCGGCGGCAAACAGCTGACCTCGAAGCAGCTGGCCAACCTGCAATCCACCCAACGCTCGATTGAAAAGTCTTACGCGATGATCCTCAGCAAGGAGGACGAAAAGCGCGCCACGCTGGAACGCTCCAATTATGATCTGGCCCGTTTTCGCAAACTGCGCCAGGGCGCCACACGATCCGCCAATGCCGATGTCATCACGAAATCGGATATACCCGACCTGGTCGATACCGCAGTCAGTTGCGAGAAGGGCGCGGAATGTGACCGCCTGTGGGTGATTGCACAAAAATACGCGCGCGAGCATGCGACAACCGCCATCGACCTGACGGCGGACAGGATCATGGTGACTGCACCACCACGGGACCTCAAAGATATCAGCATCACCGTCTCACGCCTTGATGAAAAGGAAAGCGGCGGCGAGCGCATCTTCATGGATGTGCAATGTGCCGCCTTCACTGAAGGCAGGGAATTTTGCCGCAGTCCCAAGGTCAACAAGATCCGCGACGCATTCCGTGCCGCGCTTGGCCACTAAGCTGCATATTGCATGAAAGCGAACACGCCAGACCGGTGCCCGGCGGCCCTGCCGGGATAAAGAAGCCTTCAGACTGCTCAGGCGGGATCGAACAAACCGTGGCTGATCACGCTCCAATCCGCATCCCAGGCGGACAAGGAAGCCTCGCTGAAACGTGAGCGCAGAAACTGCTGCATTCGCCCTTCCACGAATGCCGTCAACAGGGCGGCACCCGCCTCTGGCGTGGTGCGCAGACTGGCATCCTCACGTAGCTGCGCCTCGCGCAGAATCTGGCGCAATTGCAGATCGATCCGCTCGAAAAACTGCTGTACCCGTTCATGCAGACGCTCGCGTTCGCCCACAAGGGCATCACCGAGAAGAATCCGCGTAATCCCGGGATTGCGATCAGAAAATCCAAGTAACAGAAACACCACATTGGCAACACGCACCTGGGTGTTTTTTTCTTCGCTGAGGATTTGATTGATGCGCGCGAAGACGCTCTCTTCAGCAAAACTGATCAATCCCTCGAACATCCGGGCCTTACTCGGAAAGTGCCGATAGAGGGCCGCCTCTGATACGCCCACCGCACGCGCCAGCGCGGCTGTGGTAATGCGGTCTCCGGGATGCTGCTCAAGCTCGTTGGCCAGGGCTTCCAGGATTGCCTGCTTACGCGATGGCCGCGGCATAACCCTGGGTTACCGGCGTCGAATCAGGGTGCCCACACCCTGGTCGGTAAACAATTCCACCAAAACCGCATGCGGTACCCTGCCGTCGATGATGTGGGCCGAAGTCACCCCGGCTTTGACTGCATCCACAGCACATCCGATCTTCGGCAACATGCCTCCGGTTATGGTCCCGTCTGCAATCAGGCCATCCACGGAATCCAGTGTCAGGCCAGTCAACAGATTGCCCTGCTTGTCCAGCAGACCAATCGTATTGGTCAGAAGCATGAGCTTCTCTGCATTCAGAACTTCTGCCATCCGTCCTGCGACCAGGTCCGCATTGATATTGTAAGAACGGCCGTCACTGCCCACGCCGATCGGCGCCACCACCGGAATAAAATTACCATGTACCAGCATATCGACCACTGAGGCATCGATGCTCTCGACCTCACCGACATGACCTATATCAATGATCTCCGGTGCCTGTGCTTCGGGATTGGCGCGGGTGAGGTTGAGTTTGCGTGCGCGGATCAAGTCGCCATCCTTGCCGGTCAGGCCGACCGCGGACCCACCATGGCGGTTGATCAGGTTGACGATATCCTTGTTGACCAGCCCACCGAGCACCATCTCGACCACATCCATGGTCTCGGAATCGGTTACCCGCATCCCCTGAATGAACTCGCTCTGCTTGCCTAGGCGCTTGAGCAGACTGCCGATCTGGGGCCCGCCGCCATGCACCACAACCGGATTGATACCGACGAGTTTCATCAATACCACGTCTCGCGCAAACCCCGCCTTCAGGTCTTCGTCGACCATGGCGTTCCCGCCATACTTGATCACGATTGTCTTACCGCCAAAGCGCTGGATATACGGCAGCGCTTCGGACAGTACGTGGGCGACATTTCCCGCCGCTTCCGCCGTCAAACTCATGTTAATTCCGATTAATCTCTAGAAAGGTGCCTGCATGTCGGGCGCCACGCGCCGTAACAAATCGCGGAAACGCGCCTTTATCTCTTCCAGCGCGCCAGGATCGTCAGCCTCGAAGCGGAAGGTCAACGATGGCATCGTATTGGAGGGCCGGATCAGCCCCCAGCCATTTGCAAATTCCACCCGCAGTCCGTCGAGTTCAACCAGCCTCGCATCATCGAATACCTTGTGCGCATCCAGTGCGCGCATCAAGTCTTTGCTCTGCCCTTCTTCCAGCTTCAGCTGATACTCGGGTGTCGACGGACTCGAAGGCAGGTCAGCAAACAGTTCATTGGCCGTGCGCGGTTCTATAGCCATGATCTCGAGGACCCGCGCGGCCGCATAGATAGCGTCGTCGAAGCCGAACCAACGTTCCTTGATATACAGGTGTCCCGAGAATTCGCCACCGAGCAGGGCACCGGTCTCGAGCATCTTGGCACGCATGCGCGAATGACCGGATTTCCACATGATGGGACGCCCGCCATGCGCCAGGATGTAGCTCGCAAGGTGGCGCGATGACTTCACGTCATAAAGGATATCGACGCCAGGATGGCGGCCAAGCACATCGCCGGCGAGCAGCATGAGCACCGTGTCGGGCCAGATATTGACCCCGGTATTGTCGACCAGGCCGAGACGGTCGCCGTCACCGTCAAACGCGATACCCAGATCCGCCTCCTGCGCCTGTACTTCAAGCATCAGCGAGGCCAGGTTCTCCGGATCACTGGGATCAGGATGATGGTTGGGGAAACTCCCGTCAGGCTCACAAAACAGCGGCACGACCTCACAACCCAGTGCTTCGAAGGTGGCAATGGCCGCTTCCCCGGAAACACCGTTGCCGGCGTCAACAACCACCTTCATTGGCCTTGCCAGCTGTACTTCCTGTGTAACCGCCTCGATATATTCCCCAAGCACATCGACCTGCTCCACCGCGCCACTTCCCTGGCTGAAAGACCCATCGAGCATGCGCTGGCGGAGTGAAAGCAATTCATCCCCGTCCAATACCCTGTCGCCAATCACGATCTTGAAACCGTTGTAATTCGATGGGTTGTGGCTACCAGTGACCATGACGCCGGCCTGAACTGCCTGGGTCTGCATGGCAAAGTACAGCATGGGTGTCGGCGCCGGGCCGATATCGACCACATTGCAACCGCCACCGACCAACCCCTGGATCAGGGCCGAGGACAGATCAGGGCTCGACAGACGTACGTCGCGTGCGACTGCCACCCGCTGCCCGCCCTGCTCCCGTACCAGGGTCGCAACCGCCCGGCCGAGCAACTGAGCGACCGGGGAAGTCAGGGTGTCTCCGACAACGCCCCGCAGGTCGTAGGCGCGGAACAGACTCTCGGCAACATCCACCTGCGGGCTGGTGGCCGAACTGCCGGCCAGCAATTCGGCCGGATCGGAGTCGAGTTCCTCCACCTCCATGCCACCGAGCGGGCTCGCGACAGAAGGGGCCTGTACAACCGACGACGGCGTGGCCGTCATGGAAACAGCCGGTGCTGCGCCGTTCCCGCGCGCTTCACGGGCATACTGACCGAGTAATGCAATCGCATCGCTGACTCCGGCCATATGCGCCTGATGGGTGGGTGAACCTTCACGGCGCAAAATCGCCTCACCCAGATTGACCACAGTGCTCATGTCGGCACGCAGGTCTCGTGTCAGCATCCGCCACTGCAGGAAGATCGTCAGCACAAGTACCAGCGCGCCTCCGCCAGCCAGCGCCGCCATGCTCAGGAGACCACCCAGGCCCGAGTCCTTTGGTGCCACGCCATAGGTGACCTTCCAGATACTCTCTGGAACATCCACGACACCGTGACTGAGCTCACCTTCCATCTGGCCGGGGCCTTTGGCCAGAATATAACCCGCACCGCCACTACCCTGGGTCAGCTGCAAACGCCCTGGGAAAACCGGTGAATTCTCCACGATTGAAACAAGGAATTGCAGGTCCCAGGCCATGAACAGCGCACCCACATTCTGCCCGTCATCATTGACCGGCAGCGCAAGCGCCAGATAAGGCCGATCACTCTTGATCTGATGCACTTCCGCCGCGGGCCGGCCGGTCGCCACCGCGCGTCTCAGCATATCGAGCCCCGCGTAGCCAAGGGGGGCCGGACCCGATTCATCGGGCTGACTGACATCTCGTGTCAACAGCCTCACCTGAATCACCTCAGGCAGTTTTTTCTGTAGATCGTCTTCCACCGCCCGGATGGCTTCCGGGTCCCCACTACCGAGTGCGGTAATGGCACGACCGTCAGACAGCGCCAGCGCAAGCAGATCGCGTCGGGCAACGATGGCGCCCTCGAGCCGGCCGGCAACCGAGCTGGCGACACTCCTGGCCGCTGTTCGTGAAACTTCCAAAGACACACCGTGCATCGCCTGCTGGGTAAAAAGGCCCACGACCAGGATCAGCAAAACAGTCGCCAACACCGATGGCAGGAAATACCTCAGCAGCGAGCTGCCACCACCAGCACGTTCAGGCTGGGCCTGCACTTTTTGTCTTTTGAATAAGCCCACGGGTTATCTAATGCCTTCCTGAATGTCCAAATCCACCTGCCCCCCGGTCGCTATCGCTAAATTCATCGACCTTTTCAAACACCGCGCGCACAACGGGGATCAGCACCAATTGTGCGATCCGTTCACCTATCTCAATCCGAAAACCGGCACTGCCGCGATTCCAGCATGAGACATAAAGCTGCCCCTGGTAATCAGAGTCAATCAGACCCACCAGATTGCCAAGCACTATGCCATGCTTGTGCCCCAGGCCCGATCGGGGAAGTATGACCGCCGCCAGTGACGGGTCGGCAATGTGGACTGCAATCCCTGTGGGGATTAGTTCTGTCCCCCCCGGCGCCAGGTCCAAAGGCGTATCCAGCATCGCGCGCAGATCCATCCCGGCCGAACCCTCTGTCGCATAATCCGGCAGAGGGAAAGTATCACCGAGACGATCATCAAGAATTTTCAGCTGTAATCTATGCATCGAAACGGTCCACAATCAAATTGGCCAACTGTCCGGCGAGTGCCGGTTTTGGCTGCATCGGAAGTGCCTGCCTGCCGCCTTCCCATATCACGAGCAGGGCATTGTCATCGGTCTCGAATCCCTGAGACGCACCTACCAGGTTGGCGGCAATCATATCCAACCCCTTAGCCACCCGCTTTGCCTCCGCATACGCCTCGACATCATTTGTCTCTGCGGCAAATCCGACGCAGAAAGGGCGATTCGTCGACCGTGACACCTCACTGAGGATATCCGGATTGCGAACCAACTCCAGGGTGAGGCTTTCATCCGTTTTCTTGATCTTCTGATCAACAACCTTAGCAGGACGAAAATCGGCTACCGCAGCACAGGCCACGAAAATGGCAGTCCCGGGCAAGGATGTAAAGACTGCATCGCGCATCTGCTCGGCACTTTCCACATCAATCCGGGTCACCCCAGCAGGTGTGGACAGAGCCACGGGGCCAGCGACCAGGGTGACCTCCGCCCCCTGCGCAACCAGGGCCGCTGCCAGCGCAAAACCCATCTTTCCCGAACTGCGGTTGCCGAGGAAGCGCACCGGATCGAGTGCCTCGCGTGTCGGCCCCGCGGTTAACAACACCCGCTGACCGCTCAGGCGCCCCGCGACAAAACGGTCGCGCAAAGCCACTGCGATCGACTCGGGCTCAAGCATCCGCCCGGGTCCGCTGTCGCCACAAGCCTGCTCTCCTTCAGCCGGCCCCATAAAGCTGACCCCCCGGGCCCGTAACAGCTCGACGTTCGCCTGTGTCGCCGGATGCCGCCACATTGCCTGATTCATGGCAGGGGCGACCATCAACGGCGCCGCGGATGCCAGACACAGGGTGCTCAGCAGGTCATGTGCCATGCCCGTTGCAAGCTGGGCCAGAAAATCGGCGGTAGCGGGCGCAATCACAAGCACATCGGCCCAGCGCGCCAGTTCAATGTGGCCCATTGCCGCCTCATGCTGCGGATCGAACAAGGTGTCCCGAACCGGCTTGCCGGTGATCGCCTGCAGGGTAATAGGGCCGATGAAAGCCGAGGCGGAACGGGTCATTACGACCTGCACCTCAGCACCATCCTTGAGCAGCAGCCGTGCAAGTTCCGCCGCTTTGTAAGCAGCTATACCGGCAGTGATACCGAGCAACACGCGACGACCGAACAATGACTGCATAAACCGGGGCATTCCCTGTCAAGCACTGGTATGCGCAAGAGTAACCGACGGGGCACTTTTGGCAAAGCAGCCTTTGCCTGCCAAGGGCTGCTCGGTTAGGCTTTACCAACTTCAAGGATGAAAGACAGACATGGCGATAAAGGATTGGCCGGCCCGCGAGCGGCCTCGTGAACGTCTGCTGGCGCATGGCCCGCAGAGCCTCAGTGACGCCGAACTTCTGGCGATATTTCTGCGCACGGGGGTGCGCGGCAAAAGCGCGGTCGATCTCGCACGCGAACTTCTCGAACGGTTCGGTAGCCTGCGACAGCTGCTGGCGGCCGAATGCGGTACCTTCTGCGAGGCGCCGGGGCTGGGCAGGGCAAAGTTCGCGCAACTGCAGGCGGTGCTTGAAATGGGCCGCCGCCACCTTTCTGAACAGTTCGAACGCGGCAGCCCCCTGCTGAGCCCGGAACACACGGCGCGCTTCCTGCGGGCCCGTCTGCGCGATTACCCTTACGAGGTTTTCGCAGTATTGTTTCTGGACAATCGACATAGGGTGTTGGCGTTCGAGGAGCTCTTTCGGGGAACCATAGACGGCGCCAGCGTGCACCCACGCGAGGTCGTCCGGCGCGCCCTGCAGCTCAATGCGGCAGCCGTGATTCTGAGCCACAATCACCCATCGGGGATTGCCGAACCCAGCCAGGCCGATCAGCAGATCACCACCAGACTGCGTGAGGCATTGGCTCTGGTGGACATTCGGGTGCTCGATCACCTGGTCGTTGGGGACGGCGACTGCTGCTCGCTTGCACAGCGCGGGTTGCTCTGAGCCAGCCCAGGACTTGACCCAAGGGGGCCGTTCCGGTATAAATTGCCGCCTTTCCGCTGCCCCCTCGGGTGGCGAAAACGAATTTAACGAGATTTTTCGAGGCTTTAATCATGTCCAAAGTCTGCCAGGTCACCGGCAAACGGCCGCTCACCGGGAACAACGTGTCCCACTCGCACCGCAAGACCCGGCGCCGGTTCCTGCCGAACCTGCACTACCATCGCTTCTGGGTTGAGAGCGAACAGCGCTTCGTGCGCCTGCGCGTATCTGCTGCCGGCATGCGCATCATCGACAAAAAAGGCATCGACTCGGTGCTGAACGAGCTGCGCACGCGCGGCGAGAAAGTGTAAGGGAGCGACGACAATGGCCAAATCCGCCCGCGAAAAAATCCGCCTGAACTCCAGTGCCGGTACCGGTCACTTCTATACGACGGACAAGAACAAAAAGACCATGACAGGCAAGATGGAGATCAAGAAATACGATCCCGTCGTCCGCCAGCATGTGATGTACAAAGAAGGCAAGATCAAGTAACAACTGATCCGGTCATTCGAGAAAAACCGCCGTCTGGCGGTTTTTTTATGTCAGTGATCCACCAATACCGCGTGAAGCTGCAGCCGCGTCGATTGCAGCGACAGAAACGCGTCGAGGCAGGTCACGTCATACACGCCTGCCCCAGCGGATCAGGGCCGGCACTCACGGCCTGACCAAAAAACTATGGCCGCACAAGAATTCGGACGTCCAGTCTGGCGTTTTAACGGAGCCCTCAGTGGGCGACAGGGTAGTAGCCGCGCAGGCTATGTGCAAAATCCTGCAGGACCTTGATGCCGCTACTTTCAGCCTCCCGACACCATTGCTGCAAGGCTGCCAACAGGGCCTCCTGGCTGGTTGCCGTCCGATCCCAAACCTGCTGCAGCTGTTTGCGTGAACGGTGCACCGTGGCCAGCACCTGGCTGTTTTCGAGGATCATCTCCAGCCGCTTTCTGCTCGACTCGTCCAAGGATGACTCTTCGCGAACCAGCAGGCGACGCGCCTGACGCGCCAGCCGCCGGCAATGCCGCTCAGAACGGCACAACTCCGCATCAGCCACCGGCTTGATCACTTCACGCGCGTAGTTGGCCAGGATATACATACGGTGGGTCACCACGGCCTTGACCGTGTCCATGTCTATGACACTTTTTGACGTGTCCATACCGGGCTTTCGTGCAACCCGCCGCACCTCTGCCAGGCCAAGCAGAGAGAACAGCCTTATGTACATCCAGCCGATATCGAATTCCCACCAGCGGGCAGACAGCTTGGCCGAACTCGGGAACGCATGATGATTGTTATGCAGTTCTTCACCCCCGATGAGGACCCCCCAGGGCGAGATATTGGTCGCGGCATCCGGTGACTGGAAATTCCGATATCCCCAGAAATGGCCGACGCCATTGATGACACCGGCGGCGAAAAACGGGATCCAGATCATCTGCACCGCCCACACGGCGATCCCAAGGATGCCGAACAGGACGAAATCGATGACCAGCATGGCAGATATGCCGAGTAAGCGATGCCGGTCATAAAGATGGCGTTCAACCCAGTCGTCTGGCGTGCCGTGCGAATAGCGTTGCACCAGATCATGATCGTCCGCAGCTTCGCGATACAACTCCGCCCCCTCCCATAAAACCTTGTTCAATCCGAGTACCTGGGGGGAATGTGGATCCTCGGCGGTTTCACAGCGCGCGTGATGCCTACGGTGCACCCCGACCCATTCGCCGGTCACCATACCGGTGGTCATCCACAGCCAGAAACGGAAGAAATGTGCCAGTACGGGATGCAAATTCAGTGCACGATGCGCCTGGCAGCGATGCAGATAGACGGTGACGCCAACAATCGTCACATGGGTCATTCCCAGGACGACCAGAAGCAGCTGCCACCAGGAAAGATCAAGTATGCCGTCAATCATCGCCGTTCTCCTCGTACGGACCCCATTACCAGCCGCCGGGGCCACCGCAGACGCAAGAGCCAGACCCCACAACCCGATCATAGCGCCCCGCAGCCAACTTGACCTCAACCACGAGCCGGCTCAAGCACTGCCGATCGCGGTCGATATCTGGACAAGCGAGAAAAACCGGTCACATAGAAGGATCTATGCAGTCTCCGAGCACAGCCCCCGATCACCTGACAGATACCCTTCAGATCGGTCGACAGGCTATTTTCGACCGGAAGCTGAAGGTCTTTGCCTACGAATTGCTGTACCGGGATGCCGCCGGCAACTGCTCGATCTCTGATGGCGACCAGGCCTCATCAGTGACCTTGCTGAATGCGTTTATGGATATCGGATTGGACCGCATCACGGGTCCGCACAAGGCCTTCATCAATCTCACACGTCATTTCTTCGTCAATATGCCGCCCCTCCCATTCAGCCAGGAACGCGTGGTCCTGGAGATACTCGAGGACGTCGAGGTGGACGAAGCCTTACTCCAGGGCATCTCGAACATGGCGTCCCAGGGCTTTCATCTGGCCATGGATGACTATGCTTTTCAGCCGCAGCTGGCGCCCATACTGCCGCTGGTGAAATACATCAAGGTCGAGATCAGCGCCGAAGGAATGCCAGAGCTGGTACGACGGATGCCTGAGTTGCACGCCACGGGGGCAAGACTGCTGGCGGAGAAGGTCGAGACGGCCGAGCAATTCGAGCAACTGAAAGATCTCGGTTTCCATTTTTTTCAGGGGTACTTCTTTGCCCGCCCGAACCTCATCAGGTCGGACCGGGTAGAAGAACATTCGGCCATGGTCATGCAGCTTCTGGCGCGGCTGAACGACCCGGATGTGCGGATGGGCGAGATCGTAAGGCTGGTCAGCCAGGACCCGGGACTCAGTTTCAAGGTGCTGCGCTGGGTCAATTCCGCGGCGATCGGCCTGCGTTCAAAGGTCGAATCCATCCAGCGCGCCGTGGTCCTGATGGGTATCGAGCGCATCCGTGCCTGGGCCACCCTGTTCGCCATGGCCGGCTTGGGCAATCGCCCGACCGAGATACTGAATCTCGGCCTGCTGCGCGCCAACCTGTGTGAACACCTGTGCCGGCTTAGCAAGACGGGGGTACCGGAGACCGCCTACACGGTCGGTCTGCTGTCCGTCCTCGATGCCATGATGTCGCGACCAATGGACGATCTACTCAAGGAACTGCCCCTGCCGGATGAGGTCAAGCGCGCAATCGTGCTCAGGGAGGGACCCTACGGGAAACTGCTGGACCACTGCTACCGCATCGAACGCAACGACTGGCCTGAGGATACCGGCCCGGGCATCACGCCATCGGATCTGGTGGAGGCCTATGCAGCAAGTTCCGAGGCCGCATTCGCTACCCTGGAACTGCTCGGAGACGACTGAGCAGAAGATTTCCCACGGCATCCACCTGCGTCGACCATCCAGGTGCAATCCAACTGGTAGCGACCGCTTCGCTGATCAAGACAGGACCATCGAGCCGCTGACCCGCAACCAGGTCGCTGCGCCAGTATTGCGGCACCGGCGAATCCACACTGACCACGCTGCAGTGAGCGAACGGCATTGCAGGTGGCGAAGACGGCAGTTGTGGAAGCGCAAGCTCTGATGACGGCCCCCTCACCCACTGACGCAGATTCACCAGCTCTACCGGCAATGCCAGTCGATGTCCGTAGTGTTGCTGATGCAGGCGATGAAAATCCTCGCCGGTGGCCTCCTGTCCCCGCCAGGGCAGATTCAAGGTATGCGACTGACCAGCATAGCGCAGGTCTGCCGAGGCCAGGGCATCACAAGCGGTCGCATCGAATCCCTCGTCCCTCAGGGCCTTGACACCCTGGCGACGCAGCCCCGTCAGGATCAACTCGATTTCATCCGCGGGGACATCCTGCAACAGGCCAATAAGGGTACGCGACAACTGCCGCCCGGGACGCGCCACCAACATTCCCAACGCCGACAGCACACCGCCATGTACCGGCACCATTGCGGTCCGCATATCGAGCAGCTCAGCCAGCTCGCACACATGCAGCCCCCCGGCACCGCCGAAGGAAACCAGGATACGTTCGCGCGGATCTGTGCCGCGCTTGACCGATATGGCCCGCAACGCCTGCGCCATGTGTTCGTTTGCGACATCCACAATATCCCGCGCAGTTTGCAGAGTCTCCGCGTGCATCCGCCTCGCCAGACCGTCAATTGCCTCTTTCGCAGCGGCCTCATCGAGTCGCATCCCACCACCCAGAAACGCCTCCGGCTGCAACCGCCCAAGTACCACATTGGCATCGGTAACCGTCGGCAGCGAACCTCCCCTGGCGTAACAGGCCGGGCCCGGATCCGCCCCGGCCGACTCCGGCCCCACCTGCAACATCCCGCCGGCATCCAGCCAGGCAATAGAGCCGCCACCGGCGCCAATGGTGTGCATATCCACCATGGGCACAGCGACCGGGAAACGCCCTATCTTCCCCTCGGTGGTCAGGCGCGGCTCTGCATCGACCAGTGCGACATCCGTCGAGGTCCCCCCCATATCGAAGGTCAACAGCGCCTTTCCGCCACCGACATGACGTGCCGCGATCAGGCCACCTGCCGGCCCCGACAACAACATGCGTACCGCATTTCCGGCCGCCTGCGCCGCCGCCACAGTATCACCCGAACTCTGCATCACGGAGACCGACGCACCCTCCAGGCCATCGCCCAGCCGCGCCAGATAACCAGCAACCTTCGGTCCTATCCAGGCGTTTAGCCAGGTTGCCATGCCGCGCTCGTATTCCCTGATTTCCGGCAACACCCGGGAAGACAGCGCAACGAACACGCCATCGGGTATCGCCGCTGCAATACGTTCCTCCACCGCCGGATCCAGGTAAGAAAACAACAGGTTCACCGCCACCGCTTCCGGGGCCTGTCTCGCAATCTCCTCGACCAGGGCCGCGAGTTCGACTTCGGTCAGCGGTTCCAGCAACTTGCCCGCCGCGTCGAGCCGACCCGCCGTCTCCAGGCAGTGTTCCGGTGGGACTGTCGGCGGCAGCACCGCTGGCTGCAGGTCGTACAGTGCAGCGCGTTGCTGGCGACCGATATTCAGCAGATCAGCGAAACCGCGATTGGCGACGTACAGGGTCTTCACCCCCTTGCCTTCGAGCACCGCATTGGTGGCCACGGTCGAGCCATGC
>Ga0316189_10004979_pt1 | contig 12725 bp, 10 predicted proteins | sample LowCovwburrow_MG_FD_204930 | JGI IMG/M metagenome (GOLD analysis project Ga0316189, IMG submission 204930) | Coastal sediment microbial communities from Maine, United States - Lowes Cove worm burrow | ecosystem: Environmental > Aquatic > Marine > Coastal > Sediment | place: USA: Maine... | reverse complement strand
TGAACGTTCCTCTCGGGTCTCTCACCCAACACCAGATTCAGGTCGATGGTTTTACCGTCGCGGAGTACTTGAAGGTCGATTGCCTCGCCAACACCGGCCTCTGCCAGTGCTTTTTCCAGCTGTTCATAGCTTGGGATTTCAACGCCATTAATGGTGAGAATCTTATCGTTTGCCAGAACCCCAGCCCGCTCTGCGCCGCTCTCGTCGTGAACCGACTCAACAAAAAGATCTTGATTGGCACCGTTATTGTCCACAATGGTGAGACTAACACCCATGAACCCTTTTTTGTGACCTTTTTCTTCATCTCCGGCAATGGCTGTGCCAACCAGGGTCAACAGGGCCATCGCCCATAGGATCTTCTTCATCACATACCTCCGCTAAGACCCTTGTGGGCCGTTAATTGTATTCGTTCTGTTTGGGGTGCCCGAGAGGGCGATTTAAAAGGCTCTTACATGCTCGCTCTTGCTGACATGTTTATAATTATTTCCGTCATCGCCCAGTTCGGTGAAAACCACAACACGCTGGCCGCTGGTGAGTTGGTACTTCCGAATGGCGTAAATTTTTTCATCTTCAATTTTTTTAACCCGAGCGGGTTGCTCCTGTTTGGCATACCAGTCTTCAATAAAGGCCTCATCCCGTGCGGGCGTTGCCTGGCCGCCAACCAGAAGTTGATGGAGGTTTGGGGAATTAAGGGCATTCATGGGAACCGACTCACCAACGGTTTCAGCCACTTGAGTCTGAGTGGCTTGGGTGTTGGAGATCCAGGCGTTCAAACGGGCAGGCATTTCTGGGCGAGCAATGAAAAGAACCAGAACAATGGCCAGCGCTCCAGCCAGCCCGCCAGCAAAGCCTGGGGCCAGGCGGTAACCAGTTTGAGGAGATTGGGACATGGCGCGGTTTAAATCACGACGCAAATCCTGTTTGAACGCCTCTACTTTGATATGGGGCTTCGGTAGGTTCTGCAAAGCTTCTTCTAATTCTTTCATGATTAATGCCTCGTCTTTCGAGTTCCGTTTTCAGTTTTGCCAACGCGCGATGGGTCTTCATGGTAAGGGAGCCGGGACGTTTTCTGAGTATTTCTGCAATTTCAGCGAAGGGTTTCTGTTCGAAGTAACGCAAAACAATTAATGTTTGTTCTTCATGGTTCAATTTCTGAAGGGCCTGGTTCAGGCTCATGAACATGCTGTTTTTTGCCAGTTCCTGTTCTGCCTGTTCCAGTTCTGAATCGGTTCGGTCCTGGCCAGCAAGATGGTCTGTCTCGGACTGGTTTAGCGAACCGTGTTTCTGGTTCCGGTAATAGTTGACCACTTCGTTGGTGGCAATGCGATAGAGCCATGAGGAGAAAGAGCCCCTACTCCACCGAAACTTCCAAAGGTTGTTGAGGGCTTTGAAGAAGGTTTGTGAAGTGAGATCTTCCGCAACCACCACCGACGCGACCCTGTGCAGGGTGTAATTGAAGATGGCCTGGAAGTAAGTATCGTAGAGTTGTTCAAAGCTGATGAGGTTGCCCTTTTCATCTTTGACCATATGGTTTGTTGTTGACACTTTGTCATCCAATGGGGTCTCAATTTGACCGGGCCTTCATTGCCTGGACATAGACTACAACGGGCCAGGTCTGGAAATATCACGGATTTTTTTTATTTTTTTGGAAAAAAACGATTTTTTTTGGTGATCCAGCTCATAAAAACATGAAAAAGCATGCACTTGAACCTATAACGTGCTATATTTACACGAGATATTTGTGATTCCGGCTTTTTGAAGCTGTTTGGGTCGCCAGCAAGGTAATGCGGCGCGGTTCTTCCGTTATGGGAAATGGCCATGCCCGGGTTCCTCAACTCTAATGGAATTGAGGGATTTGCCGTTGTTTGATTAGAGGTCTTGGATGGCCATGTGAAGAAGGAGCAATGATCATGAAGAGAATATTCGCCAGTTTACTGATTGCCTGTTTTGCTTTGATGAGCTTTGGGCAGGTGGTACGTTATGCGCCGGACCTGCGCATGGATGACCAGATCCAATCCTGGCTGGGCTTTGGGAACCCATCGCTTCAGGAGATGACCTTCGTGGTGACCGGTTATGATCAGGACGGCCTTCTCCTTGGAACTCGTGAAATGGTTCTGGGAAAAGAGGCGCGGTTTGAGGGATCTGCCGGAGATCTTTTCGAGACGGGTGTGCCAGCGTGGGCCAGCGTGTCAGCTTCAGGCTCGTTTTTTGGATATGTTCGCTACGAGCGTGTTGATGGTAAAGGTGCCTCTCAAACGGCTCTTTCAGCAGCAGACGGCAATGAAGTTTGGGTGCCTCAAATTAATGATTTAGACGGCCTGGCGGCTTCCACCATCATGGTTAATGCTTCCGAGAAGCAGGGCGAAGCGGTTACCCAACCTACGGTGAGCATTGGAACCTACAAACCCTATCGCTCGGAGACCCAGACCATTATTCCCAACTTTGGAGAGCCCTACAGTAAAATAGGGATCACTCAAAACATTCAATACAAAGATATAGAGAATCCCACCTGGGATCTTATTTCCGCCAGAAACGGAATCCGTCTGGCTGCGGTTCAGCATTTCACGCCCCCAACCGAAGATGGTCAGGGTCTGGCCAGCTTGGATCTTCCCAGAACTACCAGTAGGGAAATGGTGTTTGGCGCATTGGGCGATTATCGCAAAGGCCTGAACAAGGTCATTCTCATCAACACCCACTCAGCACCAACTCCCGCCGTGATTACCACCTATAACCAGTGGAGTCAGGAACAGGTATTTGAAGTTACCCTGGAGGCCTTCCAGAAACTTGAACTGGACATGAACATAGAAAACCAGTTGGGACTGCCCCGGAATCTGGATTGGATGCGTATTCTTCCCAAGGAAGGCGGCATTCTGGGTTACCATGTTTTTGGAAAAGAAGGTACCTTGGGTGCAGTATCCGGGAACGCCTTGCCAATGACAAGCGCCGCTATACCCTATACGCCCACCAATGCCAGTTGGCAAACGGAAATCGGGCTATTGAATTTAGGCCAGGATGGAACTCGGGTCTATATTACCGGCTATGACGAGACTGGCAAGAAATATACCTCATCCAAGAGAGTGGTGTTGCAGGTTGGAGAAAAGGAAATCTACACCATGGAGACGTTGTTCGGCGAGAAGGCGAGCAGCATTGTCTGGGCAAAAGCGGCCACTACCAAGGTACGCATTTCCGCTTACAGCCGTGTCAGCAAACGTGATAAGAGCGCATCATCGGTCATGGACGCCCTTCCCGTGAGAGCCAGCGACGGAGATTTCTTCTTCGCCAACTTTGAACACTTCGGTCGTTTGGAGTTGGAAGCACAGGGCTGGAAGCCAATCATTTTCTCCGATCCCGATTATTGGCCGCCCACACCGCGGCACCTGCCGGAAAGATTCACCAACCGGTCATTCCATCCGGCGGGCAGTTTCTTTACCGAAACCATCTATGCTCCGGAATGTGGTTTCTTTCATATCGGGTATCAGTCCATTTACGAAGGGCGCACCAGCATTCATTTCAATCGGCGCCCCGACTCAGCAGCCTATATGTCGCCATTCTTTGAAGTTCCCGACTACGCATCCTCCTGGATCTCCTATCACATGCGTTTCTTCAATCCCCAGGATGCCACGCCAGGCGGTAGATATGGCATTGTCTGGCGAGAAGAGGACAGTAACCAGTGGCATTGGTTTGGTGTAAGCGGCGCATTGCTGTTGGATCCGCCTTTTGCCATTAACGATTGCTGGTTCGACATTCAGTACAGAAACGAAATAGTGACGGCAACGGGATGGTTGCGATTTGAAACGCAACTGCCAGAAAGTACCAGAGGCAAACGCATACAGGTAGGCCTATACGCCCATCATGTGCCTGAAGCCAACAACGATGAAGCGCCCATGGTATTTATGGACGGCATTCTGTTGAGCAATAAATCACACCCACACACCATTAACCTGGGTGAGGGCTCCTATGGCTCCTTTACCATAGAAGAAGAAGCGCCGGTTGAAGAAGAGCAGTAGGGTGGATAAGGCTTTAACAACATTCCAAGGATTTGACGAACGGTTCTTTGAGTTCTTTGAAGACCTGAAACATAATAATGAGCGGCCCTGGTTCCAAGAAAACAAGGAACGGTACCTGGAAGTGGTGGTTACGCCACTTCAGGGTTTCATTCAAGCCATGGCACCAGCCTTGGATATGATCTCTCCTCACATAAGAGCAGATCCCCGTCGTAATGGCGGGTCTTTGTTTCGCATTTATAGAGATACCCGCTTTTCCAAGGACAAAACACCCTATAAAACCCATGCAGGCGTTCAGTTTCGGCACGCTCAAGCCAAAGACGCCCATGCGCCAGGTTTTTATTTTCATGTAAGCTCCACCGAGTTGTTTTTGGCGGCAGGCGTCTGGCATCCAGCTTCCGAGCCGCTGGCAGCCATACGGCAAGCTATCCACGAACAGCCCAAACAATGGATTGAGGCCCGGGACCATGAACCCTTTAATAAGAGGTTCCATCTTGCTGGCGAATCCCTTAAACGCCCGCCACGGGGTTTTAGCGCCGACCATGAACTGCTCACAGACCTCAAACGCAAGGACTTTATCTGCGTAATGGAAATGGCACCGCCGGATCTTTTCCGCCGTGATCTGGTAGAGATGGTGAGTAGAAGTTTTGCGATCTGCACGCCATTCATGGCTTTTTTATGCAAAGCCCTGGGAGTTCCCTTTTAGTGGATGGATGGCATCTATCATTTTCCATGAATTGTTTTGGTCGAAAAGAGATGGCATAACAAGCTATTAAATATAAAGATAGGCCATTACACCGTAAGATTTGATTTATGAATGCATCATCAAATCAAGAAATGCTTTTGTTTTCAATCCAATGAGTTCGTATAATAGAGGGTGTGGTTGTCATTGAGCTCATCAGGTTTCAGGCTCTGCATCAAGGAGTGCTTCTATTCTATTTGGCGTATACGTGAGGAAAGCATAGATGGCCATAGAACAAAATTGCAACGGAAGGCTTTTGGTTGTTGACGACTTTGAACTCAACCGCGATATGCTTTCCCGCAGATTGAGAAGCCGGGGTTTTGAGGTGTATTGCGCAGACGGGGGGAGAGATGCCCTGGCAAAGATTGCTCAATACCCATGTGACCTGGTCTTGTTGGACATCATGATGCCTGATATGGACGGTTACGAAGTTCTCAACCACCTTCGCGAAAAGTATACCTCTACAGACATGGCTGTGATTATGGTAACGGCCAAGGACCAGAGCGAGGACATCGTGAAGGCCCTCTCTTGCGGGGCAGATGATTACATAACCAAGCCCATTGATTTCCCGGTGGCAATGGCTCGAATTCGTACACAATTGGAGCGTCGCTCCATTGAGATTGCCTTGCGAGAAAGCGAGGAGCGTTATTCACTGGCCGCGGAAGGTGCCAACGACGGACTCTGGGACTGGAATTTGAGAACCCATGAAGTCTACTTTTCCGACCGTTGGAAACGGATGCTGGGTTATGAGCCTCATGAGATAGGCGGCAGTATTGACGACTGGTTTGACCGGGTTCATAAAGACGATGTCTACCGCCTCAAAGAAACTCTTGATCAACATTTAAGAGAGCTAACGGCCAAGTTTTCCTGCGAATACCGAATGATCATGAAAGACGGCTCTCACCACTGGATGTTGTGCCGGGGCAGTGCCGTTCGAGACGAGCAACAGGTTACCTGCCGTATGGTTGGCTGGCAGACAGACACCACCAACCGTGTTCAGCATGACAATCTCACTTCTTTACCCAACCGGGCCTTGTTTCTGGATCGCATGATCAGTGCCATCGCTCGGGTTAAACGGACCGGGCAGGGTTTTGCGATTTTTTATTTAGGCATTGACCGCTTCAAAATTATCAATGAGAGTCTGGGTCATGAACTGGGAGATCAGGTGCTGGTGGCCATTGTGCGCCGAATGGAAACACTTTTAAGGCCGGGCGACACCATGGCTCGTCTGGGCGGCGACGAGTTCTCCATTCTGGCTGAAGATATTCGAGGCATTGGCCACGCTTCTCAGATTGCCAACTGGATTCGGGAAGAAATGAGTGCGCCTTTTAGCATCGGCGGTCATGAAGCGCATATTACCATTAGTATTGGCATTGTGCTGGGTGATAAGGGTTCCGATAGTTCGGAAGAAATCTTGCGCAAGGGCCATACCGCCATGAGCGAAGCAAAATCCCATGGTAAGAACTGCTACGAATTTTTCAGCAGCGACCGGGATTTGATCTCTACCCTGCAAATGGAAAATCAGCTACGAAAGGCTTTGGAAAAAAACGAATTGTACTTGGCCTATCAGCCGCAAATAGATACTCGATCGGGGAAGATCATTGGTGTAGAAGCCCTGCTCCGCTGGCGTAACCCCAAGTTGGGCATGGTTCCACCCGGTGGTTTCATTCCCCTGGCCGAAGAGACGGGGCTCATTGTTCCCATTGGTGAATGGGTTCTGAAGACCGCATGTGGCCAGCACAAGAAATGGTTGGACGCTGGTTTGCCGCCGCTCCGTATTGGGGTGAACATTTCTTCTCGTCAGTTCAGGAAAAACGATCTGCTCGGTCTGGTTACCCAAACCCTGGCGGAGACCGGTCTGGAAGCGCGGTATCTTGATTTGGAGCTCACGGAAAGCCTGTTAATGGAGGACCTGAACCAGACCATTGAAACCCTGAAAAACCTCCATCAGTTGGGCGTGAGAATTTCCATTGACGATTTTGGAACGGGTTACTCATCGCTCAGTTACCTCAAACGTTTTCATATAGATACCTTAAAAATTGACCGCTCCTTTGTTATGGACATTACGGAAGACCCGGACGATGCGGCAATTTCCTGCGCCATTATTGGTATGGCCCATAGCCTGCGAATGCGCGTTGTGGCAGAGGGTGTAGAGACCGGGGAGCAGTTGGAGTATCTGAAAGAGTTGGGTTGCGATGAAATGCAAGGCTTTTACTTTAGCCCCGCAACAGATCCAGTTGCCATCGCAGAGATGTTGAAGAAAGCCTCGGTTTAAATCACTGATCCCAGACCAGTGCGGGAAGGGCTTATTTCCCGGTCAACTCTTCTACGTTGATTTTATACTGTTCCAACTTTTTGTAGAGGTTGCTGCGGGGTGTGTCAATGGCTTCCGCCGTCTTGGAGATATTGCCATTCATTTGACGCAATTTGGCCATGAGATACTCTTTCTCCATATTCTCCTTGAAGACCTTGAGCGTAGGCCAGGCCGCGAAATCCACTGCGCCGCCTCGTGACTTGGGAACGGCGTTGGAGAGGGATTCAATTACCTCGTCCTCACCCAAAATGAGCATTCGTTCCACCAGGTTCTTGAGTTCTCGAATATTGCCGCGATACTGGCGTGAGGAAAGAAACGCCAGGGTCTGTGGCTTGAACTGCACGGACTTCATTCCGTTCTCGGTTAAGAACAGTTCCTGAAAGTGACGAACCAGAGCGGGTATGTCGCTTGTCCTCTCGTTGAGGGGCACACTGGCGAGGGGCACAACGTTCAATCGAAAGAATAGATCTTCCCGGAACTTGTTATCCGAAATCAGTTCTTCCAGATCCTTGTTGGTGGCTGCCACCACCCGGACATCTACCTGGACGGTTTTGTTGGAGCCCACGCTTTGAAATTCGCCTTCCTGAAGCACGCGCAAGACCTTGGCCTGGGTATTAAGACTCATATCGGCTACTTCGTCTAAGAACAAGGTGCCCCCGTCTGCCAATTGGAACTTGCCCATCTGGTGTTCAACCGCGCCGGTAAAGGCACCCTTCACATGGCCAAACAATACACTCTCAATGAGTTCTTCGGGAATGGCGGCACAGTTAACCTGTACAAACTTACCCTTCCGCCCGGAATGATCGTGAATGCGCCGGGCAATGAGTTCTTTACCGCTTCCACTCTGGCCAGTAATGAGAACTGTGGCATTGGTGGGAGCAGCTCTGTCTATCCGGTCAAATATTTTCTGTAATTTGGGATGCTCGCCCACAAAGGTATGATGATTCTTTACCTTCTTGTGCAGTTCCGCATTTTCTTCCTGGAGGGTCTTCTTTTCCAGGGCATTACGACAAGAAATGAGGAGGCGCTCCCGGTCCAGGGGTTTTTCTATGAAGTCGAAGGCTCCCAGACGGGTCGCTTCCACAGCTGTTTGGATGGTGCCGTGTCCGGAAATCATGATCACTGGAGATGCCGTACCCTGCTTGATGAGGGTTTGCAGAACTTCCATACCGTCGATGCGAGGCATTTTAATATCAAGAAGAATGAGATCGGGACATTCCTGGAGGGCCAGATTCATGCCCTGTGACCCGTTGGCAGCTAGAATAACTTCATAGTCTTCATAGGAAAGAATTTTATCCAGACTGCGGCGAATGGCCTCATCGTCGTCGATTACCAGGATTTTGGTCATGGTTTCTCATTTCTCCTGACTAACAATAGAGTTAGATCATCTACCATTCGATTGGAACTGAATGCCATGGCGTCTGCAATAATTTTGTCTTTTTTCTCTACGGCAGTACCATCATTCCCAATTTCAAGTAGGGTCTTCAGCATGCGTTCATCGCCATACTCTTCTTCACTGTTCTCATCCCGTGTTACCTCTGAAAGACCGTCGGTATAGATAACCAGTTCGGAGCCTACATCGAAGGTTACGGTTCCAACTCGATAGACAGCAGAAGGGAAAAGCCCGATAACCATGCCGCCAACACCCAAGAGCTCGGTGCTCTTATCGGGACGAACCATGATGGGGTGGTTATGGCCGGCATTGATATAGGTGAGCAGATGTTCCACAGGATCCAAAACAGCATAGAACATGGTCACAAACTTGTTGCTTTGGGTAGATTGCCACATGTGGAGGTTCAGTTTTTCGATAATTTCCTTGGGCGTGTGACTGCTAAAGGCATTTAATGCGCGGAGGGATGATTGAGCCGTGGACATAATCATGGATGCTGGCAGAGATTTTCCGGAAACATCGGCAAGGCAAATGATGAGACGGCCATCTTCCATGGGGATAAAGTCGTAGAAGTCGCCGCCAACATCGTAATAAGGGCGCATTTCCACGGCAAGATCGTACCCTTCAATGATGGGCACATCTTTGGGCAACAGTTTCTGTTGAATTTCACGAGCAAATTGAAGCTCTCGCTCCATGCGCCTCTTCTCGGCGGCTTCTTTTTGCAGTCGAATGTTGTCTACAGCTGCTGCAGATTGGCGGGCAAGAGAAAGCACAAAGTTTTTATCGGCAGGGGCAAGTGGCTTTCGGTCCATGCGATCACCCAGCAAAAGAACCCCTTCTCGCATGGTTTCACCGGCAATGGGTAAGGCATAGCGAAGCCGGTTCTCTTTCATAAAAGCTGCCATCTTCTCACAGGAAACGTCACAACGTTCCCGCGCTTCTTCCGGCCACTCGGAGAGGGGAACGAAAGAGCTGGTTAAACCCAACTTATCAGATTCCAACTTCAGGTTTCTTTGAAACAAGACCTTGCAATTTCTACCAAAGGCCACCACGGCGCATCTGCTGATGAGGAATTGGCCCATGAGCGTTTGAGATAAAATATGAAAAACCTGCTCATTCTCCAAACAACGGGCAAAGGAACCGGTTACTTCGTAAAGTGTATTCAGCTGAAAAAGTTGTACCTGAAGTTGTTTATTCACCTGTTCCAGATCTTCCCGGTAACTGTGGTTCCCAATAAGAACGCCGCCAAAATCTGCGATGGTGGCCATCATTTCGTCTTTGTCCCGCCCACGGTTGGGTAGCATGCTGGTGCCCAGGCAAATCAAGCCAACCAGGTTCCCCTCATTTCGGATGGGGAACAGCCTGTGAAACAGGTCCTTCAGAGTTTCCATACCCTTGGGAGTTGATTCATTCATATAGATAATCTGGGGCAGATCATTCCATTCAGGGGAAAGAGAGAGTGCCTCGGGTTTTAAATCGGTGGCTTTTACACCCTTGCTGATTCCCGTCCGCCAACTTTCGCCAGACTTCACAAAGATGGCACCTTTCAGGCAGATACACTGACCCAGAATGGTGAGAAGAATGATATCCAGCGTCTCATCAAGAGATTTTGCTGTATTTAAAGTGGCCAGCAATTCGTTAATGCTGACCAGTTCGTTAATGCGCCTTACAAAATTGGGGTCGTTTTGTTTAATTTCTTGGAGGCGACTGACAAGATCTGAATAGGACGGATTAGCCACTATTTTTGTTCCGTTTTCGTACTTTTTCGGTATTTGGTCATCTGGCAGCAGTGCTGCTTGCCTTCTTGATAATCCACCTCATCCATGAACTGATTCATGATGAGCAAGCCCAAACCGCCGCGACGGCGTTCTTCAATATATTTCTTCATGTCGGGCAGGACAATGGACTTTTTGGAAAGAGCCGCGCCGGTATGGATGATTTTGATAACCAGGCTTTCAGGCGTAATTTCCACTTTGAAGGTAATGGTGTGATTGGGCTTTCCCCCGTAGGCGTGTTTGATGACGTTGGTCACAGCCTCGTCGGTTGCAATAGCCACCTTCCCAGCTACGGATTTGTCAAAGCCCGCAATGGAAGCAGCGTTACTTGCCACCATCGTGATCATATGGACATACTGGTTTTGACTTGGGAAAGTCACCATTATGTTGCCCTTTTGCTGATCAGTCATGAGCTCAGCCCTCACCTTGCGCCGAATTTCCGGAATCGGCCCCTCCCTGCAAAGAGGAAATGGCTTCTTCTTCCGTATCGAAAACTTTGAACAAATGCGTAAAGCCCAAAGTGTCGAAAATGTTGAAGACGGTTTCGTTCATATTGGAAAGGTAGAGGAAGCCGTCGTTGTCTTGAATTTCCTCGATTACGCCCATCAGGACGCCCAATCCAGAACTGTTAATGTATTGCAGGTCCTTACAGTTGATAAGAATGCGAAAGTTCTTTTCTTCAAGCGCCGATTGAACGGATTTTTCAAATTCTTGAACCGTGTGGGCGTTGATGAACCCGTCGATATAAAGAATTCTCGCTTCATCCTTTTGGGTAGCATGAACTTGTAGTTCCGCCATTGAAATTTCTCCTTGACCCGCTTGAGACCCCACGCCCTAAGCTTGAGAATTTGTACGGACCAGGCGGCCAAAGGTTGCACACGCCCCATTCCGTCCATCCAAACATTGGGTGTCCTCAAACTATTCTAATCTAACCTTCTGGGATGACAAAATAAAATCCATCTTGCTCCAGCCCTCTCATCATATTTTCCACTGAAACAGGCCAATGGTCAAACGATTAGTGCTCAAACCGAACAAATTACCATACTTTTGCAATACTTAACCGTTTCCGTCATTTTCACTAGATCCTGTGAGTCACTGTGTGTTCTGGCAAGAAATAACCTTATTTCATGGGAAAACGCGGTTTGAACTTTTAACCAGGAGACGTTGTATCAGGTGAAACCATTTTCTTCCAAAAGGCTTTGGGTAATATTGCTGGGGTTGGTGTTCAACCTGCTGCTGATGAGTTTTTCTACATACTTCCCGAGAATATCCACTTCAATATTCACAAGATCACCCAACTGTCTGGTAGGCAGGACAATATGCTGCTGAGTATAAGCCACCAACATGATGGAGAAGGAAGTGGCGGCTACGTCAACAAGGGTGAGGCTAACGCCGTCCAAGGCAATAAAGCCCTTGGGCACCATATATTTGGTAAGTTCTTGGGGTGCATTGATGGTAACCCTTAAAGACTCGCCGTCGGGCTGCATTCTGGCCAGTTCGCCCACGCCGTCTACATGGCCCTGCACATAATGGCCGCCCAACCGGGTCGTTGGTGTTACGGCTCGCTCCAGGTTCACGGGGTCCCCGGCCTTCAAGCGCTCCAGGTTGGTCAGGCTCCTGGTTTCCGGGGCCACTCCTACGGTGAAGCTGTTGGCGTTGAACCAGGTAACCGTAAGGCAAACGCCGTTTACCGAAATACTATCTCCCAATTGAACCCCATCCAAGGCGGTTCTGGCGGTAATGGTCATTTCATAGCCGGTACTTGAGTTGGAAACGCTTTGAACCTGTCCCATTTCTTCAACGATGCCGGTGAACATTAAATGCCTCTTCTGATGCGGGTTTTGATAAGAACGTCGGAACCCAGGATGACCGTTTCGGCAATCTGTGCGTTAAGGGCCTGACCCAGTTGATGAATGCCTTCTCCACCAAATGGTGAGGGTGCCTTCTCTCCACCTATTAATTTTCCGCCTACAAAGGTCCAGGTCTCCTGAATGTGATGGCCGAGAAGGAAACTCCCCAAAACCTTCGCGCCTCCTTCAATCATGAGAGAGGCAATGCCTCTTTTGCCCAACTCGTCCAGAAGAGATTCGATTGAAACACTGCCGTTCTCATTCTCAGGATGGGTAAGGACCGTAACGCCCCGGGCTTCCAAACGGGCACGATGGGTTTCTGGCATGCTGTTGGTGCATGCCACCATGGTTTGACCCGGAATGGAGGGGTCGAACACACAAGAAGTTAGTGGAACCCTGCCTTTACTGTCCAGAATAATACGGCTGGGATGGCGGCATTCCTCGCCGGGAATGCGAGTAGTAAGCTGAGGGTTGTCTGCAATAAGGGTGTCGGCACCTACCAGGATGGCGTCTACAATATTTCTGAGTCGGTGTACTTCAAGTCGAGATTCAACACCTGTAATCCATTGACTCTCTCCGGTGGCCGTGGCAATTTTGCCATCCAGGCTCATGGCGTATTTGGCAATGGTGTAGGGGCGACCGGTTGTAAT
>Ga0316189_10004978_pt1 | contig 12727 bp, 12 predicted proteins | sample LowCovwburrow_MG_FD_204930 | JGI IMG/M metagenome (GOLD analysis project Ga0316189, IMG submission 204930) | Coastal sediment microbial communities from Maine, United States - Lowes Cove worm burrow | ecosystem: Environmental > Aquatic > Marine > Coastal > Sediment | place: USA: Maine... | reverse complement strand
TGCATGCCCACCCATGCCATCGGCCACCGCCCAGATACCGTGCCCTGCCGACTCCAGGCAGGCGTCCTCGTTAAGCTTTCTCACCATGCCCACGTGTGTTCTGGACGCCGATGACCAGTGCAGGGTTGTTATGTCTGACATGATTCTCTCAGCCAATCTCTTAGAAATTCTTGGTACACTCTACGAATATAGCTGCTGCATACAAATTTGACAGAAAACCGGCCGAATAACATTGGATGACTGTGCCCGCCATAAATATACTCTTCAATTCATGTGGTTACATTTCCAGCGCAAAAACTGTTCTCATCGATGCCGTGGGGGGCCGTTGGTTCACTTTGCCTAGAAGCTGTAGGTCAGCACCAGGCCCGCTTTAAACTGGTTTCTGCTACCCACACTGTCGACAATCGGACTGTCCTCGGCATCACCGGTCATGCGATGGTAGTTGAACCAGCTGATAAGCCCCCATACCGGAGTGAAACTGTAGTCAACGGAAATACCCAGCCCGAAGTCCTTGATACCACCATCTGCCTCATAAAAGGGCAGGCCGCCAAGTGCCGAATCACTGCCATCGACGCCGAAATACTCGTCCATGTAGTTATCATCGACGTAGGAAACACTCATGCTGTAGATAATACCCAGCCTGCTGGTGACTTCCTGCTTGAAACCGCCTGTCAGGTCACCGATAAAGCCGTCATAAGTATCAGAGATATCGAATGACAGGCCCAGGGTCGCAAACAATGAACCTGACTGATAGGATAAAAAGCCACCAGCCTCGTATGCCCAGTCTATATCGTCCATCTTATCGACCTGGGGGTTGTCGACATCATCGCGCCGATAACGGACACCCAGCGTCGGCCCCGTTTCCCAGTTCGAATAGCTGACCAGGTTAAGTGCCAGTCGCGCGGAACGGGCAGCGTCAGTACCACGCTCGAGTGCGATGTAACGACCACCGCTGAAGTTATACTGCCCCAACAAAACCGGCGAGGCCGCATAATCTTCACCACCTTCATAATCCGGTGTTACGGAGATACCGGCTCCGATGAAACCACCGCCGTTTTCTGCGCCATGGCTTGCCGCCATTGTCAGCGCCGATGCGAGAATCCCGAGGACAAAGGCTGGCTTTGCATCCATCATTTTCGCTCTCTCCTGTTGTGACCATCGTTATTTTTAGCGCAGGCTGTACGTTGCCGGCAAAGCTACTTGAACAATGGTAACAACAGTACAGGACAGCGCACCAGACGAAAGCTAATGGCCAACTGCGACTTGCCAACAAACCAGACCGGGGCGTACCATCGACGGCCGCGTCCATGCGGCCGACGATCCCGAAAGCCTGTGTCGGCTAACGTACTCATTAGCATTTGAGATTCTGTGTATGAAACGATTACTGGTACTACTGTCGCTGATCGTTATCACGCTGAGTGGTGTTGCAGCGATACATTCCAACGATCTGGGCGAACTCGATCCCGGTACGGGTAAATCCATTATTGATATGCACGTCCACGTTGCCGGGCTGGGCTACGGTGACAGCGGATGTTTTATCAATGAAGGCATGCGCAACAATATCCGTTTCCCCTTCTATCTGTGGGCCATGGATGTCAGCGAGGAGGAACTGGAGAAACACGGGGACCGCGTCATGCTTGACAAGCTGAGCAGCAGAATCACAGCCTCGGAAACGGTTGACAAGGCAGTAATTCTAGCCATGGACGGCTATGTCACCGAGGCAGGGATACTCGATAAGGATCAAACCCAGATCTATGTACCCAATGACTATGTCGCCAGGGAAACGGCGCATTTTGACAACCTGATCTATGGCGCCAGCATTAACCCCAACCGCAAGGATGCCATCGAACGCCTGCGTGCCGCCCGGCGTGATGGTGCGGTACTGTTGAAATGGATTCCGTCCATTATGAATATCGATCCTGCTGACCCCCGGCACATCCCTTTTTACCGGGTCATGGCAGAACTGGGAATCCCCCTGCTGACCCACACCGGCATGGAAAAATCTTTCGCCAATGCCCGCGACGAGCTTGCCGACCCGCTGCGGCTCAGTTTACCCCTGGAGCAGGGTGTTACCGTCATCGCCGCGCATATTGCCACCACCGGGGAAAGCGAAGGGCAGGATAACTTCGAGCGCATACAGCCCCTGTTTGCGGAGTATTCCAATCTTTACGTGGATATTTCCAGCCTCACCCAGCTCAACAAACTGGGTTATCTGGCACGTGCACTTGAAGTGGAGGGACTCACGGACCGCATGCTCTACGGCACCGACTGGCCATTGCAGTTCTTTCCCCTGATTTCATCCTGGTATCATCTGAATCACGTCGGCGTTGGAAGTGCCTGGCAGGTGAGCGGTATCGCCAACAAGTGGGACCAGGATGTCGCGCTGAAAGTGGCCTTTGGCGTACCCGGCGATGTCTTCCGCCGCGCCGGAACGCTGTTAAAGATCGTGCAGGAGGGAAGATAGAGCGTAAAAACTAAGCAGTCAACCGATCCTGTATTAATCCGTAACTATTCCGTTGGACGCGACTTGTTTTGTCATTATTGCGCTGATAGAACATCAGGTCCCTGATAATCCACTCGGTGGTGAAATTATGTCTGGCGAATTCCAGTGCAATTTTACCCTGCCCTGGGCGAACCACCCGCGCGTAGATTTTCCGGTACAGGGTTTCCCGGCCTGTCCATATTTTGAAATTCAGAATGACCGATCGTTGCCGTGGTGGAAGCTCACCTTCGCGCAGTACAACGGAAACACCTGTGCGGCTGATATTCTCCGCATAACCGTAGCAGCGATTTGCACCCGGATGGGCTATTTCGATATCGACCTGAATCTGATTGCGTTTTGCTGTTCTTTTTTCCACTTTTCATTCAACCTTTGGCAGATTCTTTGAGCGGACTTCGTTGCAAAATGTCCGGCTCAAGCAAAATATAGCAGCAACAGAATATTCCTGTCTGTGCGCTGCTTCACAAATTAGCGGCCGCAACAGCACCGACTTTATTGCCACTCAACGAGCCCCGGGAAACAGCTGATAGAAATTCTGTGTTGTATACGATGCCGTCTGCTCCAGTGATTCACCACGCAACTCGGCAATATGCTCTGCAACATAACGAACATAAGCCGGTTGATTGGACTTGCCACGTCTGGGGACCGGTGCCAGGTAGGGGGAATCGGTTTCCACCAGCATGCGGTCTGCCGGCATTTTTCGCGCAACATCTTTCAGTTGTTGCGCATTTTTAAACGTCACAATACCGGAAAAGGAGATATGAAAATTCATGTCCATGGCAGCTCTTGCCATATCCCAGTCTTCGGTAAAACAGTGCAAGACACCGCCCACCTCACTGGCGTGCTCCTCCTTGAGGAGGTTCAGGGTGTCCTGTTTAGCCGCGCGGGTATGAACGATCAGGGGCTTGCCAACTGTTCTGGCGGCGCGGATATGACGGCGAAAGCGCTGCCGCTGCCATTCCACATCACCTTCGATCCGGAAATAATCGAGACCGGTCTCGCCAACCGCCACGATCCTGTCCTGTTGCGCCAGCCCGGCGAGCTGCTGCTCATCCGGATCCTCTACATTCGTTCCGTCGGGGTGGACGCCTACCGAAGCCGATATCTGTGCGTAAGGTTCAATCAGCTCCATCATCGGCGTAAATCGCTCCAGGCTGACCGAGACGCACAACATGTGTTCAATGCCCTGTTGTCCGGCTTCGGCCAGTATGTCGCTAATGGATTGCTGCTCCGGACACAGCATATCGAGATGACAATGGGAATCGACCAGCATGCTTTCTACATGGTATGAGTCGGGCGGTCTGCCGATACTGCACCGGCGAGGTAGGTTTCAATTTTTTTCTGGGCAGTACCGCCATCCTGAGAACTGAACTGCACACCGACACCGGCAGCACGGGCCCCTTGTGCCCCTTTGGGAGTAATCCAGATGATCTTGCCGGCGACTGGAATTTTTTCCGCTTCACCCATGAGGCTGAGCAGCATAAAAACTTCGTCACCCAACTGGTAGCTTTTGTTGGTGGGAATGAACAGTCCACCGTTCTTAACAAACGGCATATAAGCTGCGTACAGCGCACTTTTATCTTTGATGGTTAGCGACAGTATGCCCTGCCGCGCTCCGCCACCTGCTTTCATCGTCATATCGATTAGTTACCTGCTACCCACCCTGGTCCGGTATGAAGCCAGATCAGCCAGTTTCGCCCAGAAAATCAGCAAATCTTCCAGAATCAACTGCCGGTTCAGACCAGAGCCCAGACTATTCAATGCATTAGAAACCTTTTCTGATAAGTCAAATAACTGGCGACAGTCTACAGTTTCTACAATTCTCTGCAACTTTTGCGCCACCTCAGGCTCAAGTGGGGGCTGCCCCCCCTGTTGCCAGCGAATCATATCCTCTAACCAGGCACGCCACCAACCCAGGGATTGCCGCTCACTTTCCCCCATCCACTCCTTCGCAGTCTCGACAGGGTCCAGGCTGCCCTGAAATACGGCCACCAGCTGCTGCAGACGCTGATCGCGAGCTCCGACGGAATCCGTTTCAGCCAGCTGCTGCGCCTTCAGCGGCGCACCATTCGCCAGCTTCAGATAAAGAATTGCCTGCCCGCTTTCCATGCCGGTATCCTGCAGCCACTGTTGTGCCATCAATGCATCAGGTACCGCGACCTGCAGTTGCTGGCAACGACTTCGAATGGTGGCCGGCAAACGCCCTGGCAGTGCTGTCAACAGCACCAGCAAGGTGTTATCGGTAGGTTCTTCGAGAGTTTTAAGCAGACTGTTGGCTGCATTTTTATTCATGGCATCAGCCGGCTGGATGATTGCCACCTTGTAACGACCGGCATGACTGGTCATAAAAAGCTCGCCAGTCAGTGCACGCACCTGGTCGACTTTGATGGCTTTGCCCACCTCTTCCGGCACCAGCCATAACAGGTCGGGATGGCTGCCGGCCTGCAACCAGCCACACGCCGCGCACTGACCACAGGGCTGCCCATCGGCAGCCACTTGTTCGCAGAGCAAGCTATGCGCGAACTGCTCGGCCAACGCCCGCTTGCCGACCCCCTCCTGCCCGCTGATCAACAAGGCATGAGGCAGACGCCCCTGCACGCGCGTCCTGTTCAGACGCTCCCGGTATTGCTGCAACCATTCCAATTTTACGACTCTTCCCCTAATTCAAGTATCTTCAAGGGGTCACATCTTCAAGGGGTCAGAGTACTTGAAATTCTAGGAATTATTCAGAGGAGATTTCAAGTACTCTGACCCCTTGAAGATGGATCCCTTGAAGATGGACCCCTTGAAGATGTAACCAGCTCTTCTATAACATGATCCAGTTGCTGCTGTACCTCCGCCAGTTCCTGGCCCGCGTCTATAATCCGGAAACGTTCCGGGTCCTGCCTGGCGCGTTCCAGATAAGCCTCGCGCACCTGCTCGAAAAAGATTTCCTGCTCCTGTTCAAAACGATCCAGTGCTCCGCGCTTCCCCGCGCGTTTCATACCGAGCTCTACGGGCAGGTCGAACAACAGCGTCATATCCGGCTGAAAACCCTGCTGCACCCAGTCTTCCAGCACGCGGATACGTCTGCTATCAATACCGCGCCCTCCGCCCTGGTAGGCGTAGGTGGCATCGGTAAAACGGTCACATAACACCCAGCTGCCTTTGTCCAGATCCGGAAGAATGACTTGATGCAAATGCTGGGCTCGGGCCGCAAACATCAGCAATAATTCGGCATCAGAACTCATACCGGCGTGTTCGGGATTCAGCAAGACCTCCCGCACTTTTTCACCCAGCGGGGTTCCACCCGGTTCCCGGCTGACTTGCAATACCACGCCTGCTTTTTGCAGGCGACGCTGAATATATTCGAGATTGGTTGACTTGCCTGCGCCCTCACCGCCTTCAAGCGTAATAAAGCGTCCGCGGGCTTTTACCTGATGCATGCTCAACGTTTTCTCTGATAGCGGTCAACGGCTCGGTTGTGTTCTTTCAAAGTGCTGGAAAAATGATGGCTGCCGTCGCCGATGGCAACAAAATATAATTCCTTGCCAGCCGCCGGGTGCAACACCGCCAGTATTGCATCTTCCCCCGGCATGGCAATGGGTGTTGGCGGCAAACCAAACCGGGTATAGGTGTTATAGGGTGTATCTTCGCGTAAATCACGGAAACGGATATCACCTTTATAACTGTCACCCATCCCGTAGATAACCGTTGGATCGGTCTGCAGCTTCATGCCCTTGTTGAGACGACGCACGAACACGCCGGCAATACGCGGGCGCTCTTCGGCTACGCCGGTCTCTTTTTCCACGATTGACGCAAGAATCAGCGCTTCGTAGGGTGATTTGAGGGGTAAATCTGCGTCACGATCCTGCCAGCTGCGTTGCAGAAAACTCTCCATATCGAGATAGGCGCGCTGCAGAAACGCTACATCTGTCGTGCCACGCGGAAAATAATACGTCTCCGGCATAAAACGGCCTTCCGGGTGCAGCTCAGGGTAACCGATGGCACGCATAACCACGTCACCCTCAAATTCCTCCAGCGTGTGCACAAGCACTGGGTCCTTGCTAACACGCTGCATCATTTCCTTGAATGCTTCACCCTCGATAAGAGTTAGATCGTGTTGTATCACTTTGCCGTTGGTCAGCTGATGCAGCAGCTGCTCTGGCGTAATACCCGGCTGTAGCTGGAACTCCCCCGCCTGGATGCGCGAATCCAGACCAAGATAGCGGGCCAGCAATACCAGGTACAGGGGCTTCTCCAGCACCTGTTTTTCTTTCAGTTCAGCTGAAATCGATTTCAGCCTGCTGCCCGGCTCAACCATAAGCGCAACACCACTTTCAGGTATTGACAGGGGATTCTGCCTGAATGTCTTGAAGTCCATTAACAACCAGGCAATCACCAGGCTAAGCGCAATAACGAGGATCCCGGACAGACGAAAAATCATGTCGACGAGACCACGTTTTTGTTTTTGTTGCTCGCTCATGATGAATACCAGTTTCCGTCACCGGCCTTGTCGCATTCTGCCAAAGCTGCCTGCAGTTGGCGGGTAATCGAACCGGAGTCGAAGGCCCCAAAGTCGTCGATACTGACAACCGGCCAGATACCAATCAGGCTGTTACAGACAAAAACTTCCTGTGCTGTTTTGACATCATCGAGTGATATAGAGCGGACCTCAGTGTCTATTCCCAGGCTTTCTGCCAGATCGAGAATAACAGATCGCATAACACCTGCCACACCGCATTTTGACAGATCCGGCGTTATCAGAACCTGATTCGCCATTATAAAGACATTACTCATCGTACCTTCAACGAGCCCGTCACTACCACTCAACATCAAACCTTCAGCAATAGCCGGATCATCCCACTCGGCACGCGCCAGGACCTGCTCCAGGCGGTTAAGGTGTTTTATACCGCCCAGCAGTGGCTGAACAGCCAGCCGCGCATCACAGATGCGTACACGAATTCCGCTATGATCCGGATTCGCCGGACATTCCGGTAAAGGCTGCACACTCGCAATCCGCGTCACAGCCTGGCCAGAAAACGGACCGTAACCACGCCCGGCACAGCGGCGACTGAGGATTAGTTTCAGCACGCCATTATCATGCTGAGCGGCCAATCCTTTCAGCTCATGCCGGACCAGACTCCAATCCATGACAGGAAACTTCAGGCGCTCGCATCCTGCCGTCAGCCGCTGGATATGTCTTTCCAGAAACTCCGGCTCGGAACGTTGGATACGGATGGTCTCAAACAAGCCGTCTCCATATTGCAGGGCACGCTCAGACACATCGACCAGTGCCCCCACCTGACCATTTACCCAGCTCTGCGTGTCATTCATCCGCTGCGCCCTTCCAGGGCGTACAACATGCCACGGGCTTTCGCCATGGTTTTGGACGGAAACGCGAAGAGAATGTCAAAACGACCCTGTGGCCCCGGGGCTGAACTTTCCAGGAGGTGGGGATAGTGCTGCGGATGAATGACATGCAGATCAAGCAGATCGAATGAGGTTTCGATGGCCAGCTGCTGAATCAATGGGCTCAGAGTTTGGTAAATACAATAGAGCCGTTAGTGCCGCCGAAGCCGAAAGAATTGGACATCGCCACCTCAATTTTCATTTTACGGGCTTCATTCGGCACAAAATCAAGATCACAGTCAGGATCGGGGGTGAACTGGTTAATGGTTGGGGGAGCTATCTGATCGCGAATCGCCAATACGCTAAATATCGCTTCGACACCGCCTGCAGCACCCAGCAGATGACCGGTCATGGATTTGGTCGAGCTGACCGCTGCCTGGCTGGCGTGCTCACCTAGCGCGGTTTTGATGGCTTGGACTTCCGCAGCATCACCGGAAGCTGTGGAGGTACCGTGTGCGTTAACATAATCGACCTGGTCCGGATTCAAACCGGCGTCACGCAATGCATTGCCCATGCAACGAGCAGCACCTTCCCCGTTTTCTGACGGAAGCGTCATATGGTAGGCGTCTCCGCTCATACCGTATCCGGCGATTTCGGCGTAGATATTCGCGCCACGCGCTTTGGCAGACTCATATTCTTCAAGCACCATCACGCCAGCACCATCACCCAGCACAAAACCATCACGATCCTTATCCCAGGGGCGGCTGGCGGTTTGAGGATCGTCGTTTCGCGTGGAAAGCGCCCTGGCTGCTGCAAAACCGCCCAGGCCTGTGGGCGTGGTTGCCATTTCTGCACCACCGGCCAACATGGCGTCTGCGTCACCATAGGCGATGATTCTTGCAGCTTCACCAATACTGTGCGTACCGGTTGTGCAGGCGGTCACCATGGCTATGTTCGGCCCTTTCAGGCCATACATAATTGACAGGTTGCCGGAAAGCATATTGATGATGCTGGATGGCGCAAAAAAAGGCGAAATCTTACGCGGACCACCCTTCTTGTAGGCATCGTAATTTTTCTCAATGCCGAGTAGGCCGCCAATACCGGAGCCGATGGACACACCGATACGCTCTGCATTCTTTTCGGAAACCACCAGGCCCGCATCGCGAATTGCCTGAATACCGGCAGCAACACCATAATGGATGAAAATATCCATTTTGCGCGCGTCCTTTTTCGGCACATAGTCGCTGACGTCAAACCCTTCGATAGTTCCGCCAAACCGTACCGAAAACTCAGAAACGTCGAATGATGTAATCCGGCGGATCCCACTCCGGCCTGCCATGATGTTATCCCAGGCTTCCGCTATGGACAGGCCTACTGGACTGATGATGCCCAGACCGGTGACCACGACACGACGTTGTGACACAGGAAGATACTCCGATCTCTAGCAACAAAAAGAGAACTGAAGCAGGCCGCCGGCGGTGCCAGCGACCTGATCGCAATCAAGGCGGTTGTTAACCGAGGTGTGCTTGAACGTAATCAATCGCTTGCTGGACGGTGGTAATTTTCTCCGCCTCCTCGTCCGGGATTTCACACTCGAATTCTTCCTCGAGAGCCATAACCAGTTCCACGGTATCCAGAGAATCTGCGCCCAGGTCATCAACAAAGGAGGCTTCTTTGGTGACAGCGTCTTCGCCGACATCCAGTTGTTCGATAACTATCTTTTTGACGCGTTCTTCAACATTACTCATGGTTGAAACTTCCTCAGTTGTTTGTGATCAGTCCAATCTGCGCGCGTATTTTATGGGAAAGTGAACAACCAATCCAGTCATCAAAGTTTATTAATTCCTTCCTCGAATCCTGCTTCGGCACACCTGGAAATGCGCAAACTATAAATTTTAATTTGCAATATAAACATCATTTTACACCAATAACCTTATTCATCACTTTACATATTTATTGCATAAACCCCCCTGTAGGAGCGGTTTCCTGACCGCGAATCGCGCCGAACGACGGCGTTCCTACAGGACTTGAGCCAGACATCACATCCACTGCCGGTGAATTCCAGAAACAAGTTGGAATATTCATTTCATCCAATAAATCATGCAGCAAAACCAGCGTACAGGTCGAAATTTATGTAACTGCAGGGTATCAGCCCATATGCATGCCGCCATTCACATGCAGTGTTTCACCAGTAATATAAGCGGCTTGCGGAGATGCCAGGAACACGGCAGCCGAGGCAATATCGCTGACTTCACCCAGCCGGCCAAGGGGTATCTGTTTAATCAGCGACTCGCGCTGATCATCCGCCAGACTCCGTGTCATATCGGTATCAATGAATCCTGGCGCGATGGCGTTGACGGTGATTCCCCGTGTGCCGACTTCGCGCGCCAATGACTTGCTAAAACCAATCATGCCGGCTTTCGCCGCACAATAATTAGCCTGTCCCGGATTACCGGTTACCGCTACAACAGAAGCAATATTAATGATGCGCCCGCGTTTGGCTTTCATCATGCCACGCAGACAGGCCTTGCTGAGGCGAAAGATGGAACTCAGGTTGGTGTCAAGTACCGCGCCCCATTCGTCTTCCTTCATGCGCATGAGCAGATTGTCACGCGTAATGCCGGCATTATTAACCAGAATGCTTGGCGCACCGAGTGTATCCTTGATCTGCTTCATCACCGAAGCGATGGCATCCACGTCGGTTACATCGAGTGTCAGCCCCAGACCTTGCAGACCCTGGTCATCAAAGCTGGATTGAATAGCGGCGGCACCCTGTTCCGTCGTTGCCGTACCGACCACTTTCGCACCCTGCCTGCCCAGCGCCAAAGCGATAGCCTGGCCTATACCTCGACTCGCACCGGTGACCAATGCAATGTCCTCTGTCAAAGGCATCATTCATGACTCCTTACTTAACATGTTGTTCCTTCGTGTCCTTCAAGGTGAATCGCCGATAGGCGAGAGAGGGTGCCCTGGGGCATGTTGGTTAAGGCTGTGAGAAATGTGGGCCAGGGCCTTTTCGATATCTTCAGCTGTCTGTACCGGAATGCCTTGCATCGATTTGTCGATACGCTTGCTCAGACCGGCCAGCACCTTACCCGGCCCCATTTCGAGAATGGTAGTGATACCGGCGCCATACATGCTGCGAACCGTTTCAACCCAGCGCACCGGGCTGAATAACTGGGCAGCCAGCACCTCGCGAATGGCATCGGGCTGTTCATGAATGGCAACATCAACATTATGCAGCACCTGGACGGCAGGCGCCTTGATTGAGATGGCGGCAAGATCTTTGGCAAATGTCTGCGCGGCGGGTTGCATCAGACGGCAGTGCGAAGGCACTGAAACCGGCAGCAGCAAGGCACGCCTGGCACCCGCCTGTTTGGCCAGACCCATGGCCCGCTCGACCGCTGCAGCATTTCCTGCAATAACCACCTGGCCCGGCGAATTGAAGTTTACAGCACTGACAACTTCACCCTGCGCCGCCTGCTCACAAACGGACCGGACCTGATCGTCGTCGAGACCCAGTATCGCGGCCATCGCACCGATTCCTTCCGGCACTGCATTCTGCATGGTCTCACCACGCTTTTCTACCAGAGCAACGGCATCCGCAAACTCAATGGCACCCGCACAGACCAGCGCCGTATACTCCCCCAGACTGTGCCCGGCCATCATTGCCGGCAGCCGATCGGTTTGATTTTGCCAGCAACGCCAGGTAGCCACTCCCGCCGTCAGCATCGCAGGCTGGGTACAACTCGTCTGATTCAATAAATCAGCAGGACCATTTTGCGTGCGTTCCCAAAGATCGTATCCCAGTACATCTGAGGCTTGGGAAAATATCTCCTCGACCAGCGGAAAAACCTCGGCCAGCTCAGCCAGCATACCAACAGACTGGGAGCCCTGTCCGGGAAACACCATGGCAAGATTTGCACACTGATTGGAACTTGTCATAGAGCGATGTCGTATCAGAATTTGAGTAGAATAGAGCCCCAGGTAAAACCGCCACCAAATGCCTCCATCAGCAGGGTTTCTCCCCGCTTGATACGCCCATCGCGAACAGCTACATCGAGAGCCAGCGGCACCGATGCACTGGATGTGTTGCCATGCTCATCCACAGTGACGACAACATGATCCATAGACATTTTCAGCTTTTTGGCAGTCGCCTGGATAATACGGATATTAGCCTGATGCGGAATCAGCCAGTCTATGTCTGATTGCACCATATTATTGGCTTCCAGCGTTTCGTCCACGATTCGACCTAGGGTATTCACCGCCATTTTGAAGACTTCGTTGCCCTTCATGGTCACGTAGCCATTGCCGTCTTTCAGGCTGTCATAGCCCTGACTGATACCTCCGGGTACTGACAAAAGGTGCTCGTAAGCACCGTCTGCATGCAAGTGCGTGGAAAGGATTCCGGGTTCCTCGCTGGCTTCCAGCACCACGGCACCGGCGCCATCGCCAAACAGAACACAGGTGCCGCGATCGGTCCAGTCCAGCACCCTCGAGAGTGTCTCGGCACCGACAACCAGGGCACATTTTGCCGTGCCGGTACGAATAAATTTATCGGCTACGCTCAAGGCATAGACAAAGCCGGTACATACCGCCTGAATATCAAAAGCGGCGCAACCATGTCGATCCAGGCGTTTTTGCAACAAGCAGGCGGTGCTGGGAAAAACGCGGTCGGGCGTCGTGGTTGCCACAATAATGAGATCGATATCCTGCGCGTCCCTGCCGGCAGCTTCCAACGCGCGGCGTGTGGCGTGTTCCGCGAGATCGACGGTGTTCTGACCTTCTACAGCAATGTGGCGCTTACTGATACCGGTACGCTCTCGAATCCACTGATCCGTGGTATCGACAATGTTTTCCAGATCCTTGTTGGTCAACACCTTGTCAGGCAGGTAA
>Ga0316189_10004977_pt1 | contig 12728 bp, 11 predicted proteins | sample LowCovwburrow_MG_FD_204930 | JGI IMG/M metagenome (GOLD analysis project Ga0316189, IMG submission 204930) | Coastal sediment microbial communities from Maine, United States - Lowes Cove worm burrow | ecosystem: Environmental > Aquatic > Marine > Coastal > Sediment | place: USA: Maine... | reverse complement strand
TCTTCGTGAGTTCGATAGAGAAGGTCGTGCGTATCCGTACCGGAGAAGAGGATACTGCCGCGATTTGATCAACCGGCTTTGAGTGCTGGTTTCCGGGGAGCAGCGAGGCTCAGTTTCTGTCCATTTCCAGGAAATCCCAGAACTCCTGGCCGAAGGACCCTTCATCTTCATCGGCTGCCGGAGCGTCGAGGATTCCCTTGGCTTCGTTCAAAGCAAGTACGCGACGGGCGTCGTTGGATAGATTCTCCAGCCCCATGTTCTGGTAGCTACGGATCAAGATCTCCAGCGCGTCTTTTATCGCTGGGGTCCGTTGATACTTTTCTATCACCGTGATGCAGCGGTTCGCGGCGGCCAGATAGGCGCCTCGTTTCAGATAGTAACGGGCGACGTTCACTTCGTGTTCGGCCAGATTGTTACGCAGATAGACCATGCGTTTGCGGGCATCTTCTGCATACTTGCTTTCCGGGAATCGTCGCGTCAGTTCGGCGAAATCATTAAACGAATTCAGGGTCGTGCCCGGGTCGCGCTGAGAGAGGTCTGTCGGCACAAAGCGCGTAATGAATCCCAGGTTGCGGTTGAAATTTACTATCCCTTTGAGGTAGTACGCGTAGTCCACATAGGGATTGCGTGGATGTAGTTTGATGAAGCGGTTGGCTGCGGCGATGGCCGATTCGGGTTCGTTATGCTTATAGTAGGCGTATGCGACGTCCAGTTGGGCCTGGGTGGCATATTTGCCGAATGGGTAACGGGACTCCAGCCCTTCGTAATACTTGATGGCGATCTCGTAATCCCCCTCGCCCAGGGCAGCGGAGGCCTCTGCGTAGAATTTCTGTGCGCTCCAATCTTTGGTTTCATCCTCCTGATCAAACAGGGATGCGCAACCGGTGAGGAGCAGGGCCAGGAGCAGCAGCGTAAGGGTTTGGATACTGGACATTGTTTCCGAAAAAACTGAACGACAGACGCGGCAGTATACCGCAAACTGGATTTATTCGGCATTGCCCCGGGAGATGCGGCTTTACTTCGGCCCCGGGGCTAATCCCGATTCTTCCCGGGCGGTGAAAAACGATCGCCACAGGGGGCTATGTGCCTGGGACAGAGGGATAGGCAACGATTGATGTCGGATCGGATTGAACACCTGGTGGCGCGTGTCGAGGCGGATCTCGCGGGGCTTAGGCTGGATCAGGCCCTGGCTGCCCTTTTCCCCGATTTCTCCCGCAGCCGCCTGCAGCAGTGGGTCCGGCAGGGTCAGGTCTCGGTAGACGGGCATACCGTCCTGCGGCCCCGGGATCGGGTATACGGGGGGGAGCAGGTGGTGCTGGATGCGCGGCTGGAGGATCAGGTGGAGAGTCGGCCGGAGGCGATTCCATTGGATATCCTCCACCAGGACAGAGCCTTGATCGTGATCAACAAACCGGCGGGGATGGTGGTGCACCCGGCCGCTGGAAATCGCGACGGGACACTGCAGAATGCCTTGCTCTACCATGACTCGGGGTTGATTCAGCTGCCGCGGGCAGGGATCGTGCATCGCCTGGACAAGGAGACCACGGGCCTGCTGGTGGTGGCGCGTACACCGGCCGCCTACAAATCCCTGGTTGCTCAGCTGCAGGCCAGGGAGGTGAAGCGGGAGTACCGTGCGATCGTCTGCGGGGTGATGGTGGCCGGAGGCACGCTGGCGGAGCCGATCGGTCGCCACCCGGTGCACCGGACCCGTATGGCGGTGGTTCCTTCCGGCAAGTCGGCGGTGACCCATTACCGGGTTCTGGAACGTTTTCGAGCCCACAGTTATCTTCAGGTCAACCTGGAAACAGGGAGGACCCATCAGATCCGCGTGCATATGGCAAATATCCGGTATCCATTGATTGGGGACCCGGCGTATGGCGGGCGCTTGCGTCTGCCCGCTGGTGCCTCCCCCGCTCTTCGACAGCAACTCAGGGGATTCTGCCGCCAGGCGCTCCATGCCCGGCGGCTGGGATTTGTTCATCCCGCCAGCGGAGACTGGGTGGAATGGGAAAGGGAGGTACCCGCTGACATGGCCGATCTGCTGGCAGAGCTGCGAAGGGATGCTGAGAATGACTGATTGGATTGTCCCCGAATGGCCGACCCCGGCCGGCATTCGGTCCGTCATCACCAGCCGCAGGGGGGGGTGCAGTGACCCACCATACGGTACGCTCAATCTGGCTGATCATGTGGGCGATGATCGGGAGCGGGTGCGCAGAAACCGGCAACACCTGACCTCGGTACTGGCCCTTCCCTCAGAGCCCTTCTGGCTGCAACAGGTGCATGGCTGCGATCTGGTCGAATGCGGCCAGAGTGGGTGCGGGCCTGCCGCGGATGCGGTGACAACGGTTGATTCCGGCCGGGTCTGTGCCGTGTTGACCGCCGACTGCCTGCCCCTGTTGCTTTGCAATCGTGCGGGTAACCGCGTGGCGGCGGTCCATGCCGGCTGGCGGGGCTTGGCCGCCGGGGTGATCGAGGCGGCGTTGGCGGCATTCGATGACCCCGGGGAGGAACTGCTGGCCTGGCTCGGCCCCGCCATTGGACCGGATGCATTCGAGGTGGGTGACGAAGTGAGAGAGGTCTTTCTGCGTGCCAGCCCCGCGGACGAGCCCGCCTTTTCTCCCAGCGGCGCCGGCCGCTGGCTGGCAAATATCTATCTTTTGGCGGAGAATCGCTTGCGGCGCCATAATCTGTCGTTCGTGGGCGGGGGGGGATACTGCACCCTGTCCGAGCCGGAACGATTTTTTTCTTATCGCCGGGATGGAATTACCGGTCGCATGGCATCCTTGATCTGGATTGAACCGGACTAGCGTTATGGAACCTGATGAATCGATGAAAAGCTGGTACATGCTGACCCTGGTGGGGGAGGATCGATCGGGTATAGTCGCGCGCGTAAGCGATGCCCTGTTTCTTGGTGGGTGGACCCTCGGCGAGGCGTCCATGATTCGTCTGGGCGGGAATTTCACCATTATGATGATGGTTTCCGGCAGCGGGGATATCGACTCGATTCTGGCCCCGGTCGCGGCGGAACTGAATCTCCATCTGCATGTGGATGAAATCTCCGGCGGGTTGCACCAGCATCTGCTGCCAAATGTTCAGGTCCGTGTTGCCGGGGCCGACCGCACCGGCATAGTGGCCCAGGTAACAGGGGCCCTGGCGAAGGCGGGATTCAACATCCTGGAATTGGAGTCAGACGTCGCGGGTAGCCGCGACAATCCGGTCTATATCATGAATATCCAGGGCTACGCCGATGCTACCCTGGAGGCGCTGGAGGATGCGGTCAGCGGCCTGGGGGATATCGACGTCGCTATTGCTCCAATCGAAACCCTGATTGGCTGAATTCCTTCATGGCGGTACTGGAGATCCTGAAACTACCCGATGAGCGTCTCAAGCGGGTATCCGGCGCAGTCGAGCGATTCGACGACCCACTGCGCACCTTTATCGAAGACCTGGAAGAGACTCGTCAAGCGGGGCCCGGGGCAGTGGGTATTGCGGCCCCCCAGGTAGGGCGTTTTCAGCGTATCGTCATCATCGATGTGTCCACTCTGCGTAAACCGGTTCCCAACCATGGGTATCTGGTATTGATCAACCCCGAGATCACCCGCTGGGATGGTTTTGAGATGGGTAGGGAAGGCTGTCTCTCCGTTCCCGATTACACGGCCAATGTGATTCGCGCGACCCACATCCAGATCCGGGCCCAGGATCCCCAGGGTCTGCCGCTGAGTTATGAAATGGAGGGGTTCGAGGCGCGGGCGTTGCAGCATGAACTGGATCACCTCGACGGGATGTTGTTCATCGATAGGGTTGTGAGTCGCCGTACCGACCTGTTTCAACGCAAGGTTTATCAGAAGGGCGGCAGACAGAAAAATGGCTGACCGGATAGACGGGCGGCAGTGTCACCGCTATGCGTCTTGTTAACATTAAAGCCTGTTTGAACATATCCTCACCCTCATGGCGGCGGCCGTGACCAACCTGGCCTGGGCAGTCGCGTTGTTGGTCGGTGGTATCCTTGTCTGGCAGATACACCGCCTGCTGCAGGCCTGCCGCAAGGCCAATCGCGTCGACTGGGGCAGAGACTGGATGAACCTGGTGGACGGCCTGAACCGGTTGCTCTGCTATCGTTACCATCGCCTCAATGTGGTGGGGCTGCGGCTGCCGAAATCCGGCCCGGCGATAGTGGTAGCCAATCATATCTCCGGTCTGGACCCGTTGCTGCTCATCGCCTCGTCCCGGCGTCCGCTGCGTTTTCTGGTGGCGCGGGAACAGTATCAGCGGTTCGGACTGACCTGGCTGCTGAGCGCAATAGGCTGTATTCCCGTCGATCGTGAAAGGAAGTCGGAAAGGGCGCTCCGCTCCGCCCTGCGGGCACTTCGCGAGGGTGAGGTGATTGCGATCTTCCCCCACGGCAAGATCCATCTGGACAGCGAACCCCCACGCCAGATCAAGGCCGGTGCCGTGCGTCTGGCCCAGTTGGCCGGAGCCAGCATATTGCCGTTGCGCATCACCGGCGTTGCAGGTACCGGACACGTGGTTCGCGGGGTGTTGATCCGCGGTCATGCCCGGGTGGAGGCCTTTCCAGCCATAGATACGGTTGGACGGGAGCCTCGGGAACTGCTCTCCGAGCTGCAGCAGATACTCGACGGGCACTGTTAGAACAGGACTCCATACAGGGCATTCAAGGCCGCTATCAGGTCGATATCATTTCAGTTCTATTTTTTTCGTGAACTCTGTGGTTAACCATCTTTGATGGTAAGAGCGAATCTGAATAATGGCTGGGCCTCATGGCTGAGCAGATTAATTGCTGAGGCTTTCCACTCCGCCCCAAGCCCTTGAATTCCCTCCCTACTCCCCCAATCTGAGGCATAACCACAGAGATAACGGAGTTTCTTTCCATGAGAATGGACAAATTGACCAGTAAGTTTCAGATGGCCCTGGCCGATGCCCAGAGTCTGGCGGTGGGGCGGGATCATCAATTCATTGAGCCCGCACACCTGATGGCCGCGCTGCTGGATCAGGAGGGGGGCACGGTGCGTCATCTGCTCGCCCAGGCCGATGTCAACGTCAATCAATTGCGCTCCGGACTGGGGGAGGCCCTGGATCGGCTACCCAGCGTGCAGGGTGCATCGGGGGATTTGCACCTGTCCAACGACCTGGGGCGTCTGCTCAATCAGACCGACAAGCTGGCCCAGGAGCGCAAAGATCAGTATATCTCCAGCGAGCTGTTTGTCCTCGCCGCCGTCGGCGACAAGGGGGAACTCGGTGAGTTGATGCGCAGGGCCGGGGCAGCCAAGGGGCCGATCGAGCAGGCGATAGAGCATTTGCGCGGCGGTCAGCAGGTGGATGATCCCAATGCGGAAGATCAGCGTCAGGCCCTGGAGAAGTACACCATCGACCTCACCGAGCGGGCGGAACAGGGCAAGCTCGATCCGGTGATCGGCCGGGACGATGAGATCCGCCGCACCATCCAGGTGTTGCAGCGCCGAACCAAAAACAATCCGGTACTCATTGGCGAACCGGGGGTAGGCAAGACGGCCATCGTCGAGGGACTGGCCCAGCGCATCATCAACGGTGAGGTCCCCGAAGGGTTGAAGACCAAGCGTCTGCTTTCCCTGGATATGGGCGCCCTCATTGCCGGGGCCAAGTTCCGCGGCGAGTTCGAGGAGCGGCTGAAGGCGGTACTCAACGATCTGGCCAAGCAGGAGGGGCAGATCATTCTGTTTATCGATGAGTTGCACACCATGGTGGGGGCGGGCAAGGCGGAAGGGTCGATGGATGCCGGTAACATGCTGAAACCGGCCCTGGCGCGGGGCGAACTGCACTGCGTTGGCGCCACCACCCTGGACGAATACCGGCAGTATCTGGAAAAGGATGCCGCCCTGGAGCGTCGCTTCCAGAAGATTCTGGTGGCTGAGCCCACGGTGGAGGACACTATTGCGATTCTGCGTGGTCTGAAGGAGCGCTACGAGGTTCACCATGGGGTGGATATCACGGATCCCGCGATCGTCGCGGCCGCCACCCTTTCCCACCGCTATATCACTGACCGGCAGCTGCCGGACAAGGCCATCGACCTGATCGACGAGGCGGGCTCCCAGATCCGGATGGAGATTGACTCCATGCCGGAGGGGATGGACCGGCTGGAACGCCGCCTGATCCAGCTAAAGATCGAGCGGGAGGCGTTGAAAAAGGAGTCGGACGAGGCCTCGAAGAAGCGGTTGGCCGATCTGGAGGCGCAGATCCTGAAACTGGAGCGCGAGTTCTCCGACATGGAGGAGATCTGGAAGTCGGAGAAGGCGGCCCTGCAGGGGACCACCAGCGTCAAGGAGGCGTTGGAGCGGGCCCGTTTGGAGATGGAGACGGCCCGTCGGGCCGGTGATCTGCAGCGCATGTCCGAATTGCAGTACGGGCGCATTCCGGAGCTTGAGAAACAGCTCGAGATGGCGGCCCAGGCGGAAACTCAGGAGATGACGCTGCTGCGTAACAAGGTGTCGGAGGAGGAGATCGCGGACGTGGTCTCCAAGTGGACGGGAATACCGGTTTCCAAGATGCTGGAGGGGGAAAAAGAGAAACTGCTGCGGATGGAAGATGAGCTGGCCCAGCGGGTGGTGGGGCAGGATGAAGCGGTACGTGCGGTCTCCAATGCGATCCGGCGCTCGCGGGCGGGACTGGCCGATCCCAATCGGCCTAACGGTTCCTTCCTGTTCCTCGGGCCCACCGGCGTAGGCAAGACCGAGTTGTGTAAGACCCTGGCCCAGTTCCTGTTCGATACCGAGGAGGCGATGATTCGGGTCGACATGTCCGAGTTCATGGAAAAGCACTCGGTAGCGAGGCTGATCGGGGCCCCGCCGGGCTATGTGGGCTACGAGGAGGGTGGTCACCTGACCGAATCGGTGCGTCGCCGCCCCTACAGCGTGATCCTGATGGATGAGGTGGAGAAGGCCCATCCGGATGTATTCAACGTCCTGCTCCAGGTGCTGGATGACGGCCGTCTCACCGATGGTCAGGGTCGCACTGTGGATTTTCGCAATACCGTGATCGTGATGACCTCGAACCTGGGGTCACAGCTGATTCAGGAGATGGTCCACAGCGACTATGAGGACATGAAGGCCGCGGTGATGGAGGTGGTCGGTCAGCACTTTCGGCCCGAGTTCATCAACCGGGTGGATGAGACGGTGGTCTTCCATTCCCTGGGACGGGAGCAGATCCGAAAAATCACCGAGATCCAGATCGGTTACCTGCGCCGGCGCCTGGTTGAACGGGAGATGGACCTGCAGGTCAGTGAAGCGGCCCTGGATCGGCTGGGTGAGGCCGGCTTCGATCCGGTCTACGGAGCACGCCCGCTGAAACGGGCCATCCAGCAGCAGTTGGAGAATCCCCTGGCCCAGGAGATTCTTGCCGGACGTTTCGGCGGCGGCGATGTGATCGAGGTGGATGTCTCGGCTGACGGTCTTAGCTTCCAGAAACGACTCTCCGGTGTCTCCGCGGCGTGACGACGATGGCAGGAAACCGGTTCTGAGGCCCGGTTGAGGGCCAGGGTGGGAAAGGATTTCCCCCGTCTGCCGCTAATCTGAAGTGTATGCCCGGATAATTTTCCGGGCAGGTTTTTCATTCAGGTCAGGGCAGGCGCGGGCGAATGCAGTCGATAGGGCGTTTCAAGGTCAGCAAAAGGCTTGGCGCAGGGAGCCGGGGAAGCGTCTGGCTTGGCGTGGATCCGGAGCTTGAACGCCCGGTGGCGATCAAGCTGCTGGAGCAACCTTGGACCACAGGGGCCGCGCAACAGCGTTTTCTGGCGGCGGCGCGGGCCGTCGGTCAGATCCAGCACCCAGGTATTGTGTCGATATTCGATGCCGGGCAGCAGGCCGGCCGTCCCTATCTGGTGTTCGAATATGTACAGGGCGAGACGCTGTCGGAGTGGCTGAGCAGGCCGAAGATCGATCTGCAACAGGGCCTGGATCTGTTCACTACCATGCTCTCCGCGATCGAGGAAGCACATCAGAGGGGGGTGGTGCACGGAGATCTCAAACCCGCCCATATCAGGGTTACCTCCGAAGGTGTGCCCAAAATTCTCGATTTTGTTTCCGCGCTGGCATTCTCTAACGCCCCCGAGGCGATCCCCGACAGCAGTCTCGGCTACCTGGCGCCGGAGGGAGTTGCGGCCGGAGAAGGTGCAACCCAGGCCGATGTCTACTCTCTGGGAGCCATCCTGTTCGAGGTGCTGACCGGCGGCCGGCCGCTGTTGGCGGAGAGCGATCGCCAGAAGTTGATGCCGGGAGTCGACCAGCGGAACCTGGTTCGGCCTTCCCGCATCAATCCGGAAGTGGGCCAACGGCTCGATGCCATCGTGCTCAAGGCGTTGGAAAGTGAGCCCCAGGCGCGCTTCCGGGATGCAGGCGAACTGCGGACGGCACTGCTTGAATGCCGGGAGTCGAGTGATGGACAGAGCGGAGGGTCGAGGGGAACAGTAGAGTTTCTGCTGCGACGGATGCAGCATCAGAGCGACTTTCCGGTCCTGTCCGAATCCATCCGTACCCTCAACCGCCTTGCCCTGTCTGAACGGGAGGACATTAGCCGGCTGGCCAGCGTCACTATCCGGGACTTTGCCCTTACCAACAAGATTCTTAAGGTGGTGAATTCCGCCTACTACAGTCGATTTGCCGGCAAGATAGGGACGGTGAGTCGGGCTATCGTGATACTCGGGGTAAAGACCATCCGTTCTGTCGCCGCATCGCTGATTTTTTTCGAGCATCTACACAACAAGACCCAGGCGAGCAAACTGAAGAACGAGATTGCGGCGGCCATATTCAGCGCAACGCTGGCCCGGCAGGTGGCGGAAGCGGAGGGTACGGATCTGATCGAAGAGACCTTTCTGGCCGCTATGCTGCACAATCTCGGGCGTATCCTGATCACCTTCTATCTACCCGAAGAGAGTGGGGAGATCGAGCGTCTCACCGGCCAGGAGGGCCTGACTCAGGTGCAGGCGGAGAAGAAGGTGCTCGGTCTCTCGTTCGAAGAGGTGGGGATCGCGGTCGCCAGTCAGTGGAACTTTCCCGAGGATATCAGACGTGGCATGATTCGGGTGGATCCTGCGGCCCCTGGAAATCTGAAAAACAGGGAACGGAAGATGCGCCTGATCGCGGGTTTCGCCAATGATGCGGCACAGGTAGTTGGTAATACGGAACCCGGCGAGGAACAGCCGGTGAAGGCACTGCTTGGGCGCTATCAGTCGAGCCTGGCGATCGACGATCAGCAGTTCGATCAGTTGCTGGAGAGCACCAGTCGCGAGTTCCGGGAGTTCAGCAGCAGCTTTTCCGGAGAGGGGGGTGGCACCGAATTTCTGCAGCGACTTGCTGCAAGAGGGTCCAGTAAGCCCCCAGCGAAGAGTGATGTTTCCGAGGCCGTCATTCTGAACCTGCAGGAAGGGGTGGAAACAGAACTGGCGCCAGCCGACATCAAGCGAGGAGTCCCCTCCCCGGACGCCGAGGCAATCCTGACCAAGGGGTTGCAGGAGGTGACCGCCATGCTGCTGGAGGAGAAGATCGATCTGAACCAGCTGTTCAACGTGGTGTTGGAGACCGTCTACCGGGCGATGGCCTTTCAGCGGGTGTTGCTCTGTCTTCAGGACGCCAGCAAAAGGGAGTTCAGCGCCCGGCTCGGTTTCGGTTCCGATATAGACGAGTTTATGGCGGGCTTCCGCTTCTCCAACCAATTCAGTGCCGATGTCTTCCACGCCGCCCTGAAAAACGGGGTCGATCTCTATATAGCAGATACTCGTGAGCCAAAGATACTCGGGAATATACCGCAGTGGTACACGGCGATATCCAAGGCCGGATCCTTTCTGCTGTTCCCGCTGGTGGTCGATCGCCGGCCGCTTGGGATGATCTATTCGGACCATCCCAGTTCCCGGGGGATGGAGTTGAGCGGCGGTCAGCTTGATCTACTCAAGGCCCTTCGCAATCAGCTCGTACTGGCGGTAAAGTCATCACGAAGCGGGTGATCGTGGATGGCCGCGTCACTGGGACGGCGCAGTTTCCGGGGCGACACTGACTGCACCCTCTTTTTCTAGGCGCTCCGCCTTGCCTTTTTCCACCATCTCTATGTATTGCTTGGGGGTCGCGGTGATGGCCCGGTCGGGTTTTTTTTCCGCCGCGTAATAGGCGTAGATGACGACGCCTACCAGTGCGATGAATACAGGGAAGAAGGGTTTAATTTTCATCTGTTCGAGCGATTTTTCGTGTTGGGTAAATACACCGGGCGGTTCTCTCTATTCACCACTCGGTTGATTCCGAAGGCTGATCACCGGCCACCCCCGCTCCGCCGCATGGGCGGTCAGTTTCCGGTCGGGGTCGACGGCCACCGGGCGGTCCACGCGCTCCAACAGCGGAATGTCGTTGTGGGAGTCGCTGTAGAAACTGCTGCCCCTCAGGTCCTGGTCATGTGCCTGCAGCCAGAGTGTGAGCCGCTCCACCTTGCCTTCCTGAAAGCAAGGTATGCCGGCAACCTCTCCAGTATAGCGTCCGCCTTTGCTTTCCGGTTCGGTGGCGATCAGGTGGCTGATTCCGAGCCGTTCCGCGATAGGCGCGGTAACAAAGGCATTGGTAGCGGTGATGATCAGCGGGGTGTCACCGGCCTGGCGGTGCCGGTCGATCAGCTGCTCTGCCAGGGGCAGTATGATTGGCTCGATCTTTTTGGCTAAGAAGCGCTGCCGCCAGTGCTGGAGATCCGCCCGGGAGTTCTGTTTCAAAGGACGCAAGGAGAAACGAAGGAACTCCATGATATCCAGGGTTCCCTCTTTGTAGGCGTCGTAAAAACGCTCATTCTCCCGTTCGTAGTAATCCCGGTCTACCACTCCCGTCTCGGCGAGAAAGACACCCCATAGATAGTCTGAGTCCCCTGCCAGCAGGGTGTTGTCCAGATCGAAGATAGCCAGTGCCACTATAATCAGCCCCACAACTTGCCGAATCCCTGCGATTCTACCCTATCCGAGGAAAGGTGATCGGAATTTCCCCCGGGGAACAGTTGCCTGGGTTGGCCGAACTGTGGAAAAATCAAATCATTACTTGAACCCGATCGAACAGGTTTCCCTTGATAGACCCGGAAGGTTATCGGCCGAATGTGGGTATCATCCTCTGCAACCAGCAGCGCAGGCTGTTCTGGGGGCGACGGGTGGGTCAGGATGCCTGGCAGTTTCCCCAAGGCGGGATAAATGAGCACGAAACGCCGGAACAGGCCATGTTTCGGGAACTGGAGGAGGAGGTCGGGCTCAAACCAAATCAAGTTGAGTTGATGGGAATGACGGGTACCTGGCTCCGCTACCGATTGCCCAATCGATTTATCCGCCGTCACTGTGAACCCCTCTGTATCGGGCAGAAACAGCGCTGGTTTCTGCTGCGGGTATTGTGTGAAGAGACGGATTTCTGCCTTAACCATTCACCGAAACCGGAGTTTGATGGCTGGCGCTGGGTTAAGTACTGGCAACCCCTGCGTGAAGTGGTCTATTTCAAACGACGGGTATACACCAACGCACTGGAAGAACTGGCCCCTCTGCTGTTTCCCGATGGCGCGCCGGTGCGCTCCAGATCCAACTATCTGCGTCACGGCCGCCGTTAGTGCCTGCGGGCGTAGCTCTGGGCGCATGCCAGTGAGGAGCACCTATGCTTGAGGTCCTGCACCGCATTGTCCAGCAGGTGAATGCGGCGCCTGATCTGGTCGAGGCGCTGGATCTGATTGTGCGGCAGGTCAAACAGGCAGTGAAGGCTGACGTTTGCTCGGTCTATCTGACCGATTTCGAGCAAAGAAAGCATATACTGCGGGCCACCCACGGTTTGCGTCAGGAGGCGGTAGGCAAGGCCAATCTACCGCTGCACCGCGGTTTGATCGGGCTGGTGTGCGAAAGGGCTGAGCCGATTAACCTGGATGATGCACCCAACCATCCGCGCTATCAGTTCAATACCGAGACCGGTGAGGTGCCCTACCATGGTTTCCTGGGGGTTCCCATTATCCAGAATCGCAAGGTTCTGGGCGTATTGGTGGTGCGCCAGCGGGAATCCCGGCAGTTTGACGACAACGAAGTCACCTTCCTTTTCACCCTGGCAGCCCAGCTGGCGGGCGCCATCACCCATGCCCAAGCCAGCGGGGAGTTGACAGAAATCCTGGGTTCCCCGGACGCGCCAATCCGGTTCCTCCAGGGGAGACCAGGGGCCACCGGTGTCGCCATCGGCACCGTGGTGGTGGTTTATCCGATGGCCGATCTGGCGGCGGTGCCTGATCGTGACACCGAGGATCCGGAGCAGGACATCAACCGGTTCCGGGCCGCGGTGGCGCGGGTGGAAGAGGATCTTCGGCGTCTGCAGTCCCGTTTGGGGGAGGGGTTGCCGGCAGAAGACAGGGCCCTGTTCGACGCCCTGCTGCTGATGCTGGGGGGCGATACCCTGGTCAGCCAGACCATTGAGCATATCCGTCAAGGGGAGTGGGTGCAGACCGCATTGCACCATACCATCGAGCGGCACGCCCAGGTGTTCGAGCGCATGGATGATGTCTACCTGCGGGAGAGATCCTCCGATATCCGTGATCTGGGCCGGCGCATCCTGATGCGGTTGCAGAGCGACACACCGAGAGAAGTCCAGTACCCGGAGAAGACGATTCTGGTGGGCGAGGAGGTCAGTGCCCTGGAGTTGGCCGAGGTGCCGGTCGAGCGTCTCGCGGGTGTTGTCTCTGCTACCGGCTCCAGTTCTTCT
>Ga0316189_10004975_pt1 | contig 12730 bp, 10 predicted proteins | sample LowCovwburrow_MG_FD_204930 | JGI IMG/M metagenome (GOLD analysis project Ga0316189, IMG submission 204930) | Coastal sediment microbial communities from Maine, United States - Lowes Cove worm burrow | ecosystem: Environmental > Aquatic > Marine > Coastal > Sediment | place: USA: Maine... | reverse complement strand
CATCGTCGCCCAGGTCGCCTTGACCGCGCGGGCGTAGTCCCCGGTCAGCTCCTCCGCGACCGCCTCGAGGAGCGCTTGCGTCTGGGTCCGGTCGCTTCCGTGGCGCACGGGGATGCGAATCTCATCCCAAAGGAAGGGGAAGTCAGCGGAGTAGTTGAAGACCGGCTCTTTGAAGACAAAGGAGTTCGCGACGCGGACGACACGACCGTTGTAGAGGTCACCGTTGGCCCACTCTCCGAGCTCGAAGAGGGTGGTCCGGAGGACGCCGATGTCGATCACATCGCCCTTGATCCCGCCGAGCATGACCCTGTCACCGATCTTGTAGAAGTTGCCGAAGGTGACCGCGATCCAGCCGGCGACGGAGGCGATGACCTCCTGGAGGGCGAAGGCGATGCCCGCACCGGCGACGCCGAAGGCGACCGTGAAGCCGCCGAGCTTGTCGCTGTATACAGCGCCGACAAAGATCGCCAGGACCACATAGGTGGCGAACTGGACGACCTTCCGAGTGCGATAGCGTGTGGTCTTGTCCTCGAGCCGCCGGGTGAGGGAGCTCCGGACGAAGTGCCTGAGCGCGAGGATGCACAGGACGCCGACAACGACGATAACGAGCTTCTCGACCGTCGGGTCCCGGAGGTAGGTCTTGAGCGTCGTGATGAACTCCATCGGTCTCTCCTTGTGGCTCCCGTACTCGCCAGGGATGTTCGAGGCTGAGGGACCCGGCTACTGCTGAGCAGGTCGGACCGTAGCCCGGCGCTCCAGCGCCGGTCAACGCACCCCGGCGTCGCTGAAGGGACACGTGCTCGCGGGGGGATAAGGCAGATTGTCCGAGCGCCGTCCGGGGAAGTGCCAAACAGACGGAGAGCTCGGCGGAGATGAAAGGCCGACAAGCGGTCTCCCCAAGTGCCCCCCTGAGGGTAGTCCAGTGTCGGAAGGTGGGGTCAGCCTCGCACCAACAATAATGTGGACCTGGGTTCGAGGTTCTACTTGCGCAGGAATCAGCTCGTGTATAGTGCCGCCAAGTAGACCCCTATGAAACTCGGAATTCTCTCCCGCGAGGCGAACAACTACAGCACCAGCCGCCTGGTCGAGGCCGCAAAGGCGCACGGCCACAAGGTCAAGGTGCTTGACACGCTGAAGTTCAACATCCTGGTTGAGCACGGCAAGCCGAGCCTGACCTACAGGAACAAGCCGGTCACCGGCTACGACGCGATCATCCCGCGGATCGGCGCTTCGGTCACCTTCTACGGGCTCGCTGTCGTCCGTCAGTTCGAGCAGATGGGGGTCTTCACCCTCAACACGTCGCACGCGATCGGCGTGTCGCGCGACAAGCTCCGGGCAAGCCAGGTCTTCAGCCGGCATAATGTCGGCATTCCGGCGACCGCCTTCGTCCGTGACCGCGCCGGCGTATTGCCGGCGATCGAGAGCGTTGGCGGGACACCGGTGATCCTCAAGCTCCTCGAGGGCACCCAGGGGATCGGCGTGATCCTCGCCGACACAGTGAAGGTCGCCGAGGCGATCATCGAGACGCTCCAGAGCACCCGGCAGAACGTCCTTATCCAGAAGTTCGTCGCCGAGAGCCGGGGCCGCGATGTCCGCGCGTTTGTCATCGGCGACCGCGTCGTCGGAGCGATGCGCCGGGTCGCCAAGGGCGACGAGTACCGCTCCAACGTCCACCGCGGCGGCAGCACCGAGGCGATCGAGCTCGACGAGGCCTACGAGCGCACGGCGATCCGGGCGGCCCAGATCATGGGCCTCCGCGTCGCCGGCGTCGACATGCTCGAGGGCAAGGACGGACCCCTGCTCATGGAGGTCAACTCTTCGCCTGGTCTCGAGGGGATCGAGGGAGCGACCAAGCTCGACATCGCAGGCCTCATCATCGAGTCGATCGAGGAGCACGCGGCCTTCCCTGAGGTCGATGTCCGTCAGCGACTCACCCTGGCCAAGGGCTACGGCGTGGCCGAGGTCCCCGTGCCCGCGGATTCGACTCTAGCGGACAAGAGCCTCAGCGAGCTCGACCTGCGCGATCGTGACGTGCTCGTCCTCAGTGTTCAGCGCGGTAGCGTCGTCATCCCGAACCCGGGGGGCTCGTTTTGCCTGGCAGCCGGCGATGTGGCCCTCTGCTACGGCAAACGGGTCGTTCTCCGCAACCTCGTGCCCAAACGCGGAAAGTCGCGCTAGGTCGCCATGCGAGCCTCAAACGAGCATCCTCCCTTTACCATCGCTGGGCAGACGGTACTCCCGGGGACTCGTGCGACCATCGATCTGCCGCTTCCGAGCCTCTACACCCACGCGCCGGTGTCGATGCCCGTCGTCGTCCACCACGGACGTGCGCCGGGACCACGTCTCCTGGTCTCAGCCGCCGTCCACGGAGATGAGCTCAACGGGATCGAGATCATCCGCAGGATCCTCCAGCGCAGCAGCTTGACGCGCCTCCGCGGCACCCTGGTCACGGTCCCCTTCGTCAACGCCTACGGCGTCCTCAGCCACTCGCGCTACCTCCCGGATCGGCGCGACCTCAACCGCTCGTTCCCCGGCAGCGAGGGAGGGTCGCTGGCGGCACGGGTCGCCCATGTCTTCATGCAGGAGGTCGTCTCCCTCTGCTCCCATGGCATCGATCTCCACACAGCGGCGAGGCACCGGTCCAATCTCCCGCAGATCCGGGCCAATCTCGAGGATCCGGAGACCAAGCGTCTGGCCCAGGCCTTTGGCGTCCCGGTGCTCCTCAACGCCCAGCTCCGCGACGGATCTCTGCGCGGCAGCGCGGCTGACCACGGCCTGCCGATGCTGCTCTACGAGGCGGGCGAGGCCCTTCGCTTTGATGAGTTCGCGATCCACTCGGGGGTCAAGGGCGTCATCAACGTGATGTCGGCGCTCGGGATGCTGCCCAAGCGAAAGGCCCGTCAGCGTCCGGAGCCGGAGCCCTTTGTCGCCCGCGGTAGCCGCTGGGTCCGGGCGACCGAGAGCGGCATCGTCCGCCGGGTCCTCGACCTCGGCAAACACGTGAACGTTGGCGACACGATCGCGATCATCGCGAGCCCCCTCGGTGAGAATGAGCTCGAGGTCCGCTCCGAGGTCGAGGGCGTGATCATCGGCCGGAGCACCATCCCGCTCATCCACGCCGGCGAGGCCCTCGCTCACATCGCGACGTTCGAGGAGGACGACGAGATCGACGAGAGCATCGAGGTCTTCCGCCGCGAGTTCACCCGGGCGTACGAGGAAGACGGCGACTAGCGGTCGGTTCCGCTGGGCCTAGGGTCTCGCGCATGACCTTGCTGGACCCCGCCGCGCCGACGAGTCTGCTGCCGGGCCAAGCGTCCAGCGCGCGAACGTCCACAGGACTCTCACAGCCTGCTTAGGCAGACTCGTCGCTCGCCTTTTTGCCTCGACCCTTGCTGACCGGGGTCGCGGAGCGAACCTTGGGCGCGCCCGTTTTCTTCCCCTGCGCGCTCAGCTTGCGAAGACAGAAGGAGGCCCCCGGATTGATGTAGAAGCGGTTGCGCACCGCCTCGCGCCCAAGCAGCATCCGGAAGCCCATCAGCGCTCGGTTCGTCAGGGTCAGCTCGATCTCCAGGGATATCGACCCTAGATCGACACTGGTTAGGATCACCGGGCGGTGCTCCGAGGCGCCCCCCGAATTGCGGATCGTCCGCTCATCGATGATGACCGCCTCGGCGACGACCGAGTTCTCGACGTCGCGCTGGTGGGGATGGACCTCAAAGCGGACCCATGGCTTGCCTTGTCGGCGGAAGCGCTCGAGGTTAACGGCATGAAGCGCGCTGGTCCGGGCGCCCGTGTCGATCTTGGCTTTGAGCGCAGGAATACCGAGCTCGGGCAGACCAACCCACTCCCGCCAACCGATCACGTGAAGCTCTCGGTGTCGCACAGGCATCAGTCACTCTCCATCGTCGCAGCATCCGCCACGCAGCTCGTCGGCGTCAAGGGAGTTTGATGACAAGGCTTTGGGTCGAGGCTTTGGGTCGAGGCTTTGGCCCCCGAGTCTGAGTGACGTAGCCGCGATAGCGCGGCTATGATCCGAAGCGTGGCCGTCGAGAAAGAGACCTCCTCCGCCCCCGTCGTTCTGGTCGGCTACCGCCGGCAGGCCCTCGCGGCCGCGCGGCGTCACGGTCCGGTGGTCCTAGTCGTCGACCGAGCGCCGCCGAAGTCCGCGAGAGTTCAGGCTCAGAAGGTCGTCAAGGTCGACTTCAGGGACCCCAAGGTGGGTCGAGAGCTGGTCTGTGCGGCGCTCGGAGGAGTGCGTCCGCGGGGGATCGTTGCGCTGATCGAGCGCTCCGTCCCGACGGCGGCGGAGCTCGCCGAGACGTTTGATCTCCCCGGTGTTCGCCCAGCACAGGCGGAGCTCTTTCGAGACAAGGTGCGGATGAAGGAGCGGGCGCGGGCCGCCGGGATTCGGACCGCAGCCTATCTCGCGGTGACACCCGAGACCTCCGCCGGAGAGCTGGTCACGGAGCTAGGCCTGCCGTTGGTCGTCAAGCCGAGAAGTTCGTCAGGGAGCCGGGATTTGGTTATCGCGAAGACCCTCGCTGAGGTCCGAGCGGCGATCCAGGGGGCCGCCAGAGCGGAGCTGATCGCCGAGGAGCTGGTCAAGGGGGTGGAGATGAGCGTCGAGTCGCTCGTCGCTGGCGGCTCGCTCCTGTTCACCAACCCCTCGGAGTACCTGATCCACGGACACGCGAGCATCGTCCCAGCGGGTGTCTCGGCCGCCCATCGACAAGGTGCGCTCGGGCTCAACGCTGAGGTCCTCCAGGCCTTCGGTATGGCCGACGGAATCACCCATCTCGAACTCTTTATCACCCAAGAGGGTTACGTCCTGGGTGAGGTCGCTGCTCGGCCTCCCGGCGGCTACTTGATGGACCTCATCGCCGGGGCCTACGGCTTTGACCCCTACGACGCGCTGCTCTCGATCGTCTGCGGTGAATCGCCCGACGTGCCTGAGGCGTCGAAGCTCCCGGGCTGTGCGGCGGTGCTGGTCATCCACCCAGGCGCGGGGGAGGTGGTCGGGGTCTCCGGCATAGAGGCCATCACGGCGCTTGCCGGCGTCGAGCGGGTTCGCTGCTCACTCCGCCCTGGTGATGTGCTCGGAGCACGCCGCGGGGTCGGCGAGTCCAAAGGGTGGGTGATGTTCCTCGGCAGCGATCGCATGGGGCTCCTGCGGGCTATTCGGCAGGTGCAGGGGCTCCTCGACATCGAACTCCGCCCTCTGCCGGCAACCGCGAGCTGAGGCTTGCCTCCGAGCTCTCCGGCTGACCCCTCGGCCCCCGTCTCCCCCTTTACTCACGAACCCACCCTATTGACGTGGTGTGGGTTCAGGTCGCGGACTTCGGACTCTCCAGATCCTCTGTGAACCCCCACACAGGCATCTGAAGGGGCGAGGAGTCGTGGGTCGAGGCGATGACCGCGAAGAGCAGCGCGTCAGCTCCCCAAGGCTCCGACCGCGCGCGCTCATGCAACGATTGCGCAGCCGTGCGGAGTGGTCACTCTACTCGCACGACTTATGTTGCGACCGCATCGACGTACGAACGTCGAAGGAGAACCATGAATCGAAGACCTGTATTCGGAGCCACCTTCTTGGCAGCGCTCTTTCTCTCCTCTAGCCTCAGCTCGACGGTCGCGGCGAAGCAGCCCGCTGCGGAGGCTCAGGAGTCCATCCAGTCCCACACGGTCACCCTGCAGCAGCTCGGAGAACGCGACGAACGGCGGGTGGCCACAGCAGAATTCGGCATGGCCCGGGCTTGGCTCGGCGAGGCTCAGTCATACGTCGATAGCCGGCGCAAACGCGAACAGCTGGGGTGGGCGCTCGCTCGTCTCGATGCGGTCATGCCGCTAATCGACGCCCTGATCCTTCGGGCTGAGGCGGAAGATGCAGCAAGCGCCGCGAGCGCTCGGGTCGACGCCAAAGAGGCCGAAGTTGACCGAGTTGAGGATGAGGTCGACGAACTCCGCAACCGTCGCGACGCGCTCGAGAAAGAGGTGGCCAAGTGAGACCCCAATTCATCGCCCTCATCACCGCATTGACGGTATCACTCGCCTTGGGTTGTGCCCACAACCCCGACCGTGCCCCTGCGATGGTTAGCTACGAGATGGCGAAGGAGGCCGAGGAGGCCGAGACCATCCGCGAACGGAACCCTGAACTCTACAACGCGGCGGAGGTCGAGTACACGACCGCGGTTAAGTCCGAACGCGCCAAGGAGGACGAGGCCGTCGCTCACCACTCTGAGGTCGCCATCCTGCTCTGGCGAACGGCCGAGGCTCGCTCCCACACGATCGACGCGGAGGCGCGGCTTGCGACCGCCGGTCGGCGCTTCATCACCGCAGAGGCGGCCCTCGCTAGCGCTCAGGCAGAGCGTGACGAGGAGGTGCTCGCGATCGCCCGGCTCGAGAAGCTCATCCAGCTTCAGGAGCAGATGGACTCGGCTGCGAAAGCGATGGCGACGCAGAAGCAGAACGAGAAGGCGAAGGCCGCGACTAACGCGGCGATGCTGGCGGCGATGGCCGCGCTAAAGGACGCAGAGGCTGTTCAGGCCTCGGTCTTTGCGCCTGCCCCCTACTCGCGAGCGCAGGAGATGCTCGCTGTGGCCACCGTGTCCTTGAAAAATGGGGATCTCGCTGGCGCCGAGAAACTCTCTGCGGACGCCGCCGCCGCTGCGATCAACGCGAAGCAGCTCGCCGCGCCAAAGTTCGAGGCAGATCGGGCTCACCGGACCTACGAGGCCCGACTCAAGGGGCTCTTCGAAGGGGCCAAGACCAGCGGCGGCGATCGGCGGGTCTCGGACCGGGGCGTCACCGTGACCCTGCGGAGCGTCTTCGAGTCTGGAGAGATATTCGTGGCGCCGATCTCGAAAGCATCGCTCGAGAAGCTCGCTGAGCTTGCGTCGAACTACAGCGAGTTCGCGGTGATCGTCGAGGCGCACACAGACAACCGAGGTGGAACGACCGCGAATCTCACACTCAGCCAGAGCCGCGCAAACGCGGTCCTGACCTTCCTCGTCGAGAAGGGCGTGAGCCCGACGCGGATTACCTCGATCGGCAAGGGGCCGGCGGAGCCGATCGCCGACAACCGAAGCAGGGACGGGCGGGCTGTGAATCGGCGCGTCGAGATCACCTTTGTTCAGCCCCCAGCCCGGTGATCCTCCGAGCGGTGCTGCGCGAGGGAAGCCCCCCTCGCGCTAGCCGCTCTTCTCTTCCGTGTACAGGCCTCTATCACCGTAGCTCGGTCGTGTGGCTACGCAGGCTCGGAAAGGTGGAGCGCCAATGTTGAGCGGAGGTGCGTCTCAGCAGGGTCGAGCACCCGGGATGACCAGACTTGGAGCTCGATCAGGAGGATGCGACCATTGTCATCCTTCTGGTGGGCGCCGACCCTGCGACTAGGTAGCCGATCATACTCGTCTCGCCCCCCGACCCGAGGGTCTGGAAGAAGCCAGGCTCGACAGATTCGGCACGGCCGCTTGCGGACTCGCGCCGAGAGCACACGAACGAGCCCTCTCGCTCCTGCGACCGCCGGCCTGCAGGCTTCACCGTCAGAACGAAGTCGACCGCAGAAGAAGTCGCAGAGACAGGTGAGCTTGACCGGGTACCTCTAGGAGCGACTCGAGGCCGACGAAGAACCAGGCGGCGCATCTCAGCAACCAGGCCCGCTTTTTGGCACTTGCTCCTCCAGAGCCGGATCGCATCTGAATCGCCGGGGCGCGCATCTCGGACACCTGTCCGCTTCTCCGCCACTGCTTCTCCAGACCTCCCCGGTGTTGGCAGAGCCCGTCTGATCGCGAAGACTAGCCGCGAGGTGGCGATCCCTCGCGTTCGATGAGCGGCAGACGCAGGCCGCATCGAAGCGCATCACGACGGACCCGCGGGACAGTCCGCCGCTCAACCATCGGCGAAGGCGGGGCGCCAGGACTTCGGCGCGCAATATTGTACCCTCGCGCGATGACAGCCAGCCCCGTATACGCCCCTGCGTGGACGTACTTCGCCGCTCCGGGAGTGATACGAAGGACGCGCCGAGCGGGCCGGACCGGAGATCGCTCAGGCACCGTCCTTGGAGGGCAGTGGGAGCTGCGCGGCCGGCTCGGCGGCGGCGGCATGGGGGAGGTGTACTGGGCCGCGTCCTGTCTCGATCGACGGCCTTACGCTGTCAAGATCCTGCGGGCCAAGCACGGTCGCGGCTCCAGGGTCCGAAGGAGACTCCCACCGAGGAGCCGACGCCTCCCGCCGACGTTCAGATGCCGGAGGACAATATCGAGCCGGTGGCACGAGACTCGGCAGCTGCATCAGCGCGCCCTGGGCGAGATCCTGTGCGAGCGAACCGGCGAGAGGATCTCTCGGCCGTGAAGGGAGACCTCGGCCGGTGTCTTCCCTCGGCTGAGGGGGAGGGCGCGATCGGCTCAAGGAATCGCGCGAGCGCACCGCGAGTCGCAGCAAGGGCCGCAAGCCGCCTCCGCTCCGCTGACCTTAGCGGCATGAGGCGTGAGGGAGCGTCGGCGCAATGCGTCGGCGCTCCCTTCTTCGTGCGTGTCGAGCTGAGCGGGATCGGCGGAATTCGTCGGCGAAATTCGTCGGCAGAATTCGTCGCTTTTCGACCGGCGCTAACATCCACCAGAGGACATCAAATGGGCGACAAATCACCGAAGTCAAAGCAGCGAAACAACGAACAAAAGACTGCGTCGAAGCAGGCAAGCGCCGCAAAGGCGAAGTCCAAACGGGACGATCAGACGCGAACACCGCCGGTCATCAAAAAGAAGTAGTCAATCGGAGAGCCCCTCACCTCTTGTGATCGTGGACCGGAGACCCGCCCAATCCGAGCTGCGCCGCCGGCAGGACCATGTCGATCTCGTAGCTCTACACCGGGAGCACGTCGCCGGCTTGAGCAGCACACTCTCGCCTCCCAGACGACGCACTCTGCTCGTCCGGTCTCCTACACAAAAGAGCCGAAGTGCACCTGGAGACCCGCAGAAGGGTCAATCCAGGCCGAAGCTTCTAGCGGACGCCCTCAGCTCCCCATGAGCTCGGCGATCGGGGCAGCGCGGCGGCTGCAGCGGAGAATGAGCTGGATCATCGCCGTCAGCGGTATCCCTAGGAGCATCCCGACTGGGCCCCAGACGAGGCCCCAAAAGAGGAGACTGAGGAAGGCAGTGACGATGTTTAGGTCGAGTTCGTCGCCGAGGATCTTCGGCTCGATCATCGAGCCCGAGATCAGCTGGATCGCGCCCAAGACGATCGATGTAACAATGGCGGCCCCCAGCGGCTCAACAACGAGGAGCGTGAGGACGAGAATCCTCGACACCGAGTATCACAACAGCTTTACGCCTGCGCGCCGACCTCGGCGATGATCGTAGTGTCGAGGAGCACGTCCGGCTCCTCATGATGGTTCATCCGCCGGGCAGCCGTGCTCACTTCTTCCCAGAGCCGCGCCTTGAGCTCCCCGTGTTGGCGATTTCGTCGACCATCGCACGGCCAACTATTGTCAACTGGTCTTGTACATCCCGAGCACCTCCCTCTGCGACTTCGCGCGACGGTGCCTGTACGCGGGCAACGGAGGGGGCCTCGCGGTTCGCGAGGGTACCGCGCCCGAGACAACGGCGAGGCACCAACGGCCGGTGACAGACCTCCAACGCGCTCGATGTCGCGCTCCATCTGCGGTAACCTTCAGCGGCTGTGCGGGAGCATCTCAGACTGAACGGCGTGGCGCGTCATCTGCGCGCCGACCTCGTGTGCATCTGCATGCTCGGTTGCCACGCGGATACGCCCGCAACAGCGACCTCTACCCCGTTCACGACGGACGTCAGCTCGACGAGCCCGACGAGCGGTGCGGGCTCGTCGACGACGGGGAGCGCGGCTGGCGCTTCAACATCCACGGCCGCGGCGACCAGCGGCACCTCCGATGGATCGAGCGCGAGCTCCGAGGCGACGCTGGTCAACGACGTCGGCTGGGAGACAGGCACGACGGAAACGAAGCCAGCGGGCTGTCAGGGGAAGATCGACTTCGTCTTCGTGATGGAGAGCGACGGTGCTCTCAAGGGGATCCAGGACCAGCTCGCGGATGCGTTCCCGAAGTTCATCGAGACAATCGAGGAAAAATTCGCGGACTTCGACTACCACATCATGATCGTCGACGCTGACGATCAGTGGGGGACCGAGGTCTGCACCCAGGATTGCCCGGTGCTCGATTGTATGGCGACGGATCTGTGCTGTCCGTTCGACGACATACCTGAGGGGGAGTTGTGCTGCTATGCGGACTATCCTTGCGACGTGCTCGACCAGGTCACCGAGTGTGACTGGGTCCTAGGTGCCGGTACGGTCATACCAGCCGGCAGATACGCGTCGAACAAGCCATGCAAGATCGCTGAGGGTCGACGCTACATGGCCACCGGCCAAACGAAGCTCTCAGAGACGTTCCAATGCGCAGCTCGGGTCGGGAGCAGCGGCGACGATCGGATCGGCGACGCTCTAGTGGCCTCGATCTCTCCCTCGCTCAACGGTGAGGGCGGCTGCAACGAAGGCTTTCTCCGCGACGATGCGCTCTTGATGGTCACCCTGGTGGCGTCGAGCTATGACGACTCGGTAGATTTCGTCTATCCTTGGGACTGGTACGACGCCGTTGTGGAGGCCAAGCATGGCGATGCATCATCGGTGATAGCGCTCCTCATCGGGGTGGCCGAGTGCCCGTTTCCGGACGATTATCCGTGTCAGTTTACGAAGATGTTTACGCACCACCTCATCGAGGACCGAGACGTTCCAGACTACGGCCCTGCCTTTGAGAAGGCGACGGATCTTGTCACCCTGGCCTGCGAAGACTTCATCCCTCAGTGATGCTCAGCTGGCGGCGTAGAGCACGCTCGGGTAGAGGCTCGCTCCGAGCCCACCAAGGTAGAGCTGGCCGTATCGGCCGATGAAAGCTGTCAGCGGGATGTGCGTGACGAGCGCGTCTTTGCGGCTGTAGGTCCACAGCGCCTCGCTGTAGGCGTCAGGTGCGAAGGCTCGCAGCATGAAGGAGTCGTCATCCCCTGCGAAGCCGCCGTGGGCGATGAGGACATAGCCCCCAGCATGCCAGCGGAGCGAGTGGGGGGCGAGGATGGGGTAGGAGAAGAGACCCAGGCCGCTGCCGGATTGCTCGATGCCAGCTTCATCGTAGACCCACAGCCGGCCCTCAACGGCGCCCTCACAAGGAGCGTCGCAGATGTAGCCGGCGACGTAGATCTCACCGCCTTGGCCAACATCGACGGCCGCCGCGAAGCTCTGGCTAACCAAGCCCGGTGCGCCCACCTTGATGACCGAGTCATCCTCGGCGGTGAGATCGATTGGGAGCAAGAAGCGGCGCGCTGTCTGTTCGAGCCCGTCATGTCCGCCGAGCACAGAACCGATCATCACTACTTGGTTCTCATCGCTGACTATGCAGTCCGCGGGATATTCGTCGAATTCGTGGACTTGTTCGTCGCTCCCATAGTCGAACGTACGCGCCTTGATCGGCTCCCCGGGCTCGAAGATCCGCAAGAACGCGGATCGGTCCCCAAACCCGCTGGGGGCGTCGCCGCAGATCACTAGGGTGTCGCCGCGGTAGGCGAGGGCCTTCGCCTCTTCGCCGACAGTGCCGGTCGCCATCTCTTGCGGTTGGCTCCCCCAGACCGGAAATTCGCTCAGGACCCACTGCCACGAGTTGTCGCCGAGCTTACGCGAGAGCAGGGTGTGGATCGTCCCGTCTTCGCGGACCACCAAGTCAACGGCCTCGCATTCATCGGCGGGGAAGAGCGCGACGATGTCGGATGAGCTCCACCCGCCATCTTCGCCGCGTTGCCGCATGAAACAGCGACGCTTGTCGTCGGCGCCGATCCGCGTCCCCAGCTCGATGACCTCGCCAGTCTGCCGCGAACCCATCGCGACGACCCAGCCCTGACCGATGTAGAGGTCGTCGCCGGTCTCCCAGAGGAGCTCGGTGCCGGGCTGGGGTAGCGCGACCGTGTACGAGGTAGACTTCGCCGCGCCCTCGATCGGGTCGACCTCCTCGGGATTCTCGCGCCACGGGATGAACTTCGCGGCATGCAGTCCGTTGTCGAGGCCTGTGATGATCGGCGACTCGCCGACGAAGACTCCGGGCTCGACCTCGACCAGGTCGATGACGTCGCCATTGTCGAGCGACATCCGCACGCCCTCGCTGCCCTGGGCGGTGACGTTGGCCGTGATCAGACCGTTCCTCGTGATCGTCTTCGGCCAGAGAGATACGTCGAGGATCTGCGGCGGCTCGTCGAGCGCGCCCTCGGTAGTGCTGCTGCCGTCGCCGCTGGTGAAGCTGTCATCGGTCGTCGACCCGGAGCTTCCGTGTCCTGCGTCGGTGTCGCTGGTGACCGCGGTGAGGGTGATGCTCGCCGATTCGCTGGAGTCGCCTTCGGTCGCTGTCTCGGTGCCGGTGTCCTGCTGGGACGGGCCGCTCAGGGCGATGAGGGCGCTGTCCGTCAAGCAGCCAGTCGCCGCCGAGAGGCCGAGGAAGAGCGCGAGCGTATGGCAGGCGCGAGAGGGCATTGCGGTGCGGCGCGTCATCAGAATCGACCTCTCAGGATGATTTGTGCGTGACCCGCTCCGAGGGCGGGGCTGAGGGCCAGCGCATGTCTTCGACGGTTTTCCTGGCGCCCAGCGAGCAGCAAGACCGCGCCCGACACGATCGCGACGCTGCCACCGATCCCGGCGAACGCCGCGAGTCGAGCCCCCGCGCGTCCAGTCTCGCCGA
>Ga0316189_10004974_pt1 | contig 12731 bp, 11 predicted proteins | sample LowCovwburrow_MG_FD_204930 | JGI IMG/M metagenome (GOLD analysis project Ga0316189, IMG submission 204930) | Coastal sediment microbial communities from Maine, United States - Lowes Cove worm burrow | ecosystem: Environmental > Aquatic > Marine > Coastal > Sediment | place: USA: Maine... | reverse complement strand
CACCTCGGTGTCATACAGCAGCGCCAGGTCGGTTCCGGAAATGAGGCTGAAGCCTATCCCCAGGATGACCTCGTACACGACAAAATCCAGGAAGCTGTCCGCCCACAGTAACGACAGGAAACCCACTGCGTTAAGGCCCGCGCCGATCAGGATAGCCAGCCGCCGCCCGTACATATCGGCAAAGTAACCCGAGGGTACTTCAAACAGCGCGATGGTCAGCGCAAACAGCGCTTGCGTCTGCAGTACCTGGCTCATGGACAGCCCGTGGCCCTGCAACAGCGGCACGAATACGGGCAGTACTACCAGGAAGCTCGAAAAGAAGCCCATCAGGTAGATGGTGCGAATGTTGTTTTGTAATGACCTGTTCACGGTTCTCGTCCCTACTTGGCCGGGAACCCTGAATACGGAGAACGATTCTGCTAAAAACGAAAAAGGCCTCCGGAATCTGGGTTCTCGGAGGCCTTTTTTCTAAAGTGTTTCTACTCTATAGCATCCTCAAACCACGCCTGCCTTACACAGGCGCACAATCGCCACCGGCTTCGAACCGTGGCGGTTATACATACAAACCTGTTGTAGTGGCTGTGTCAGTTGCGTGGTCATGTTGTTCACTTGAAAGTTAAACGAAATCGGTGCCCTCAGGCACTGCGCCATGGTGCCGTTGAGCGCACTTCAGGTCAACCGAAGAATCGTCTCTGTGAAAAGTTCACAGCCTGTTTCACCCGTGCTTTCTGAACGCCGGCGGTACGAACCCGGGCTGCAACGCCTTGAGTGGATGGGAGGCGGTGACCTGCCCCATGAAAGGCGGGTGGATGGAGTAGCCCAGCAGAGATTGAACGCGCGGTGACATTGTTGCCACTTCCTGCGGGGGAATCGCCAGGAAAAAGTTTTCCTGGGGCCTGGCCCAGGGTTGGCAGTACTGGTTGGAAAAAGCACGCCGTGTATCGTTACTTTGATTAGCCCCGCCGCGATGCAACAGGGTGCCGGCAAACACCAGGGCGCTGCCTGCGGGCATGGTCATGGGTATTGCCAGGTCCGCGAGACGGCTGGCAAAATCCGGGTCGCTCTCGGTATCACCACTGACGTAATCCCCGGAAATCTGCTCATCGCTCCAAAGGTGGCTGCCGGGAATCACCTCGGTACCGCCGTTCTCCTCGGTGAAATCCTCTACCGCCACGATGGTCGACAGGCTGATCATGGGTCGCGGCCGCCCGATGGGGTAAAAAGAATCGTCAGTGTGCCAGGGCTGTGGTGTTTCCCCCGGGCTGATAACGATTGCCTGGCTGGCTGTGAGCAGGTAATTGGGCTGGAACAGGGCATCGCACAGTGCCATGACCCGCGCATCCTCCGCGATGTCCTGGAAAATCCGGTGGCGTGCCACCAGGGTGTAGATGCGTTCCGTGCGGTTGCCCTCAAAATTATTGCGCCCCTGGTGGCTGCCCAGCATGGTGTCGTACAGCACGTTCACCTGTTGCAGCTGGCCGCTGGACAGGAAGTCGGGTATCAGGGTGTAACCCTTCTCCTCCAGTTCCTGCAGTTGCATTTCGGTATGACCTGAATCGCTTGAGCTCATGTTGCGTTCTCCGGCTGTTGTGCCTATTTTGCCAGTAAAACGCCACAATTCTCATCCTGTTGTTTCAGATCAGTGTTTTGCTGCCGCCCGGAGCTTGTTCGCCCGTGTTGTACGGGTAAGAATTGGTCTTCGTTCTGCCAGGTGGTCACCCAGGGGTATGCGCCAATGAAAGCCGATATTGAAATTGCCAGGGAAGCTTCCCTGCGACCCATTACCGAGATCGCAACAGGCCTGGGTATTCCGCCTGACCGCCTGGTTCCCTATGGGCACACCAAGGCCAAGATTGAGCTGGGCTACCTCGAGAGCCTCAGCGATCAGCCCGACGGCAAGCTGGTGCTGGTAACGGCCATGAGCCCGACACCTGCCGGGGAGGGCAAGACCACGGTGGCCATCGGTCTGGCAGATGCCATGAACCAGGTGGGCGCAAAAACCTCGGTGTGTTTGCGTGAACCCAGCCTGGGCCCCTGTTTTGGTCTCAAGGGCGGTGCCGCCGGGGGCGGGTTTGCGCAGGTGGTTCCCATGGAGGATATCAACCTGCACTTCACCGGTGACATGCATGCGATAGGTGCGGCGCATAACCTGCTGGCCGCAATGGTCGACAACTGTATTCACTGGAGTAATGATGTCCGTCTCGACCTGCGCCGGGTGACCTGGCGGCGGGTGGTTGATATCAATGACCGCCAGCTGCGACAGGTGGTCACCGGTATTGGAGGCCCCGCTAACGGATTCCCGATGGAGGGTGGTTTTGATATCACCGTGGCGTCGGAGATTATGGCGATTTTCTGTTTGGCCACCAGCTTGCAGGATTTGCAGCAGCGCCTTGCCAGAATCGTGGTGGGTTACACCCGCGAGAGGGAGGCGGTAACTGCAAGCCAGATTAAGGCTCCGGGCGCGATGACTGCGCTGCTGAAGGATGCTCTTGCACCCAACCTGGTGCAAACCCTGGAAAATACCCCGGCCTTTATTCACGGTGGCCCCTTTGCCAATATTGCCCACGGCTGTAACTCCGTTATTGCCACCCGGGCCGCACTTAAACTATCGGATTACGTGGTAACCGAGGCCGGCTTCGGCGCAGACCTGGGCGCGGAAAAGTTTTTTAATATCAAGTGCCGCAAGTCGGGCTTGCGCCCGGACGTGGCGGTGGTCGTTGCCACCATAAGGGCCCTGAAAATGCATGGTGGTGTGGACCGTTCATCGCTGGCCGCCGAAAACGTGGAGGCCGTGCAGCGCGGCCTTGAGAACCTGGGTCGGCATATTCGCAACACCGGCCAGTACGGGATACCGCTGGCAGTGGCTATCAACCACTTTGAGACCGATACCCAGGCAGAAATTGATGCGGTTATAGCCTACGTGGAGCAACGCGGGGTGCAGGCCCATGTTTGCCGACAGTGGTCACAAGGCGGAGCGGGAGCGCTGGAACTGGCGTCGGCGGTGCGAGACCTGGCCGATAGCCCCCACGGCCAGTTTCGCACACTGTATGACGATGATCTCAGCTTGTGGGAGAAAGCGCGGCTGCTGGCGCGCTCAGTCTACGGCGCGGACGATATTGATGCGGACAAGTCGATACGGGACCAGTTTGAGCGCTACCAGGCTGCAGGGCACGGGCACTTCCCCGTTTGCATGGCCAAAACCCCCTATAGCTTCTCTACCGATCCCGGCTTACTCGGTGCCCCCAGTGATCATCGACTGAAGGTGCGCGAGATTGCCCTGGCTGCCGGCGCGGAATTCCTGGTGGTAATTTGTGGGGATATCATGCGAATGCCCGGCCTGCCGCGAGTACCTGCCGCCAACAACATTCACGTCAACGACCAGGGTCAGATCGAGGGTCTGTTTTGAGCTGAAATTACGGCCAATAGGGGTTATGCTCGTGTAAAACCCGATTTCGCAGAGGACAGACAGCGTGATAGCAACCAGAGCGATACTGCCGACACTAGTGATGATTATGGCCGGCGCTTATGCGCAGGCGGACGAACTCACGGATGCCGCCCAGGCGTTGTGTGACTCGGTCAAGAGCTGCGCCCTGGAGCAGGTGGCCCAGGAAGACCTGACAGATGAGATGCGGGAAAGGATGGGTCCCATGCTGGATAACATGTGTAAGGATATGCGCAGCCAGGTTCAGTCGGTGCCTGCTGACCACAAGCTATACAAGCCCGCCGTGGGTTGTATGCGCAGCATGGTGTCTCTCACCTGCCAGCAAATGCAGGATCCACAAAGCGCCAAAACTCCGGAGTGTGTGGAATATGACGAGCTGGCCAGGCAGGGTGCCCCGGCGCAGCCCTAGCACTAGTCAGCCCGAGGCAGGCGCGCCGCTCAGCTCAGCTCAGAGGTGCAATTCGGGCACCGGGTGGCCTTTATCGCGATGCTGCTGAAACAATGGGGGCAGTCTTTTGTTGTTACCTCTTCCGGCTCGGCTTCCTCCTCGGTTTGCAGTTTATTGATGCTTTTTATCAATAGAAATACTGCAAAGGCGACGATGAGAAAGCTGATGACTGAATTGATGAACAGGCCGTAGCTGATGACCACCGCGCCGGCTTCCTGTGCGCCTGCCAGGTTGGCATAAGGACCCGCGGTAGCGCCTTCCTGAAGGGTAATGAACAGGTCGGAAAAATCGACTCCGCCCAGCAGCATCCCGATAGGCGGCATGATGACATCCGCCACCAGGCTTTTGACGATGGTGCCGAATGCCCCACCGATGATAATACCCACGGCCATGTCCACCACATTTCCGCGCATGGCGAACTTTTTGAATTCCTGCAGCATAATCCTATCCTCAATATTTATGGTTATTTTTAAACCGGTAAGCCTAAGATACCTCACGTTTTCGGGTGTGACCAGCATGGGCTAATGCTCTATAAGCCAATCGTGATACAGTAGCGCCCAGCGGAAATGCCCTGACGGGATTCAAAGGCATGTCGCGACTATTAAAATACAGAAATTTATTTAGGGAGATAGCAATGGATTACAGAAAATTGGCAGTAACCTTCGGTGCGCTTTGCTTCGCTGCTGTACTTGGCGGTTGTAGTGAAGAGTCCATGGAAAGCACCAAGGAGTCGATGGAAAAGGCTACTGAGGCAGTGAAAGAAACGGCTTCGGACGTTGCCGACAGTGCCAGTGATGCAATGGAAGCAACCGCAGACGCCACAGGCGACGCCGTTGATTCAATGGGCGAGATGGCAGAGGATGCCGGCGACAGCATGCAGGCCATGGCAGAGGACGCCGGCGATGCTGCCAGCGATGCAATGGATTCTGTCAGTGACACGGCTTCCGATGCAGCTGATGCGGTAAGCGATGCAGCGTCTGATGCAGCTGACAGCGCTGGCGATATGATGGACGACGCAGCTGACGCGACCAACGATGCCATGGATGATGCTTCCGAAAAAATGGAAGAAATGAAGAAATAGCCAAGAAAGACGTCTAAACCCCGCTAATTGCCCGCCCCGCTTCAGGGGCGGGCAGTACACCACGCTTACTGCATGAACACCGTTGTGATCAGGTACACGGTGTACCCCACGTAACACGCCAGCAGACCCGCACCCTCTAGCCGATTGATTCGCCCCAGCCGGCCGGAACGGCCGATCCCGATGACAAATAATGAGAAGGTGAGTACAGACATCACCAGCACGTCTCGCGTGAGGACGTCGGGGCCAACCGACATGGGCGATATGCTCCCCGCTATGCCCACGACGGCCAGCGTGTTGAACATGTTGGAGCCAATGATATTGCCCACCGCAATGTCGTGTTCGCCCTTGCGGGTGGCGATGATGGAAGACGCGAGCTCCGGTAGTGAGGTGCCTATCGCGATAACAGTGAGCCCTATAACCAGGTCGCTGACCCCGAAGGCATGTGCCACATCCACCGCGCCCCATACCAGCAATCGGGAACTTGCTATCAACAGGGTAAGCCCAACAGCCAGCCAGACGCAGGCACGGCCTATAGACATAGCCTTTTCTTCCAGCTCCTGCTCGACTTCCAGGCCGAGGCTGTCCGATTTATCGCGCATCCCCTGGTGGATAGTCCAGCCCATAAAGCCAAAAAACGTGCCCAGCAGAATCCAGGCGTCAACGCGCGTAATCTCGCCATCGCTTACCTGCCAGGCGGCCAGCGCGGTGATAATGGCGAGAATAGGCAGTTCTTTACGCAGCACCTGGGAGTGCACGATTATCGGGCTGATCAGGGCGGTAACGCCCAATACCAGTGCGATATTGGTGATATTCGAGCCGTAGGCATTGCCCAGCGCGATGCCCGGGTTGCCGTTTAAAGCCGCCAGCGCCGACACCACCATTTCTGGCGCCGAGGTACCGAAGCCGACAACTACCATGCCGATCAACAGCGGTGGCATGCCAAAGTGGCGGGCAACGGACGCGGACCCATCGACGAACAGGTCTGCGCTCCACACCAGCACCAGGAGACCAGCGAAGATTGCAAGGAAAGCAAGGGTCATATCAGGGGGACACCGTAGCTGAACACTCAGTTACTACTGTAGCTGATTCTGGCACGCGGGGCAGTGGGTAATAGGGTATCTATAGCGGGTAAATCGTTCTGGAGGCGATCATCTCTTCCACCAGGGCGGATGCCACTTCCCGCATCTCCACCCAGCCTTCCAGTGCCGCGGCAAAACCCGTGGCCAGATTTCTGAATTCCTGCAGTAATGCCGCTTCGGTGATGTCCGCAGGCAGACCCTGAATATCTGTTGGGCTGTGTTGGGTAACCAGCGCCTGCTGCGCCTCCTCAACCCCGCGCTTGAGGTAGGCCTGCCACTCCTGCGAAGGTGTTTGCTGTGCCCCTCCATACCTGGCCATCAGCATGTGGACCTGGTCCGCGTGGCCCCTGGCAAGCCCTGAGCGATAGTCCAGTACCAGGTCGGCATCCGAGCGGGCAGCCAGGCGCAGCGCATCCTGGGCGATGGCCTGTAGATTATGTGCAGCACTGGTGCCATCCCGGTAATCGATTTTCTCGGTGAGGTAGCGGGCCAGCAACGATATGCCTCCGGCGGTGCCGGCAATGGGCGTATCGATACTGGTAGGCCGCGCTTCCAGCGGCAGGTGGGGGACGCTCCAGGGGTATTCCAGTGCGACTGACTGGCTGTGCATGGCAACCAGCATGGCCCCGAACAGGGCATCCTCACCGCGATATGCGGGAAAGTAGGGTGGCAGCAGGTGGCTGTTATCGAGACCGGTAAGCTGCGACATAAAGGGCATTTTGAACACGTTAGGCCTGGCGCTGCCCAACCAGTTGAGTCTGTTCTCAATGGCGTTTCTCATCCCGTGGGGGGCTGAGATCAGCCGCTGTACCGAATCCTGGTCCAGTTGCTGTACCCAGTGAGCGCCGGTCCCGGGATCGCCCAGTGAGCCACACTGGGTAACCAGCACCGGCGCATCGGCTTTGAGTACGTTGGCCAGGGCGGCATTAACGTGCTGCAGTTGCTGCGCCTGCAGCGGCCCGTTGTTTAGCGTGTGCAGGGCGGTGGAGAGTGTGCTCCCCAGTAAGCTGGCATGGCCGCTGAGGGGGTCAAAGCCTGCTGTTGCGCCGCTGCTTAACAGGGCTTCGGGGTTTTCATAAAAAGCGGCCTTGCGCATGCCGCCGCTGCCGATACCAATACCCTGCTCCGTCAGCGGGGGCAGCACGGCCTGGCAGAGAATGTCGTCGTCCATCACCAGTGCGCGATAGCCAACGGAAAACAGCAGGCTCAGTGTTCGCGAGCGACCGAATGTCTTCTTGCCTTCCCACATGCCGCGATCAAGCAGAAAGCGAATACCTTCAGCATGCTCCGGCAGCTTTGCCGTCAAGCCGGCTATCAGCTCGGCCTGTGCTTCTTCACCGATGTAGAACATATCCCTGGGACTGCGAAGATTGAACTGCACCACGGCCTCGCGGTTGGCCGCGCGGTTGTGGGGCTCACGCGAATCATCTATCAGGAACAGGGCATTGTGTTGGCTCAGTTGCCCGGCGCGCAGTATCGAATCCAGCAGGCGTTCCACGGCAGCGGGCCTGTCACAGGTGATTACGAACACTCTCGTGGGTGCCAGCTGCTTTGATACCGGTTGCGCCAGGCGTGTGCAGATGGAGCCTGCTTCCAGCAGCATGCCGGAGGATTTAAGGTTGTCCAGGGCGTTGGCTGCCATAGCCTCCTTGCCGCTGAGCTCCGCGCGGGTGCTGGCCAGGTGCGCAGCGTGTGCCTCGACAGTGTCGAAGTTGGTGCAGGTCTTCAGCCCCTCAATCACCTGCGGCGCCACCACCTGCTGGTTGCCGTTGGCGCGGTTGATCACCAGCATCATCGTGCTGCTGATCGGAATCAGCTCGCAGTCAGCGAAGGCGACAAGTACCGGGCCTTCGGTGGCGGCGGATTGGGTGGCATCTGTCATGGTGTATCCGTTGTAGCGCTGGTGGGCAGCACAGTTTAGGGCAAGCGTGGGTGATTAAAAACCCTTGGGTGTGAGCGAGATGGGTTTGTCTTTGCTACATTCATCTGTAGGATGTTGGCTGAAAGGTATAGACGCACTCCTTGAATCAATTAACGCAATAATGAGAGATTATCGGATGCAAGCAGTTGCAGTTCTGTTGTCGGCCGTTCTTTTTGCAGTGCCTGCCTATTCCCAATCCAGCCCGCGAGTGATCAGCAGCCTTGGCCGGATCGAACCTGCGGGTGGTGTTATTCGCCTTGCCGGGCCTTCTGGTATTGGCTCCGTCATTATGGAGTTAAAGGTAAAAGCCGGTGACTGGGTTGAGGAAGGCCAGTTGATTGCGATCCTGGATACCTATGCGGTGCGCCAGGCAGACAAGGCGCGCCTGCAAGCCGAACTGGATAACGCCAGAAAGAAACTGGCCCGTGAGCGCAAGCTGTCCAAGGTCGTTGCTTCCGCTGCTGCCAAAGTGGAAGACCTCGAGCTCAATGTAAAAGCCGCCGCCGCCGCTGCAAGCGCCGCCGATGCGATGATGGCGCTTTCCACTGTGCTGTCGCCGAGAAAAGGGCAGATACTTTACGTGCATACGCAACCCGGGGAGCGGGTGGGTGTGGAAGGTGTGGTTGAAATAGGGCAGACCGACACCATGTACGCGGTGGCTGAAGTGTATGAAACCGACATCATTCACGTGAAGGAGGGCCAGCAGGCGCAGATCATGAGTCCCGCGCTGCCGGGGCCGCAGTCGGGAACCGTAGAGAGTATTGGCCTGAAAGTAGGGCGCATGGACGTGCTGGGGATGGACCCGGTGGCCCAGGCCGATGCGCGGGTGATTGAGGTACACATTCTGCTCGACGATCCCACCGCGGTGAACCATCTCACAAACCTGCAGGTTGAGGTGGAAATAACGCCTTGAAACTCGGCCCCGCACGCATTGCCTGGCTGCAGATAAGCCACCAGAAACTGCGCCTGCTGGCGGCCGTGCTGGGTGTTGCCTTCGCAGTGGTGCTGGTGTTTGTGCAGCTGGGTTTTCAGCAGGCGCTGTACGACAGCTCAGTGCGCTGGCACACGGCGCTGGGTTACGACCTGGCGGTAATCAGCCCCAAGACCACTTACCTGGTGAACCCCCCTGGTTTTCCGCGCAACCGCCTTTACCAGGCGCTGGGTTTTGAGGGAGTTGCCTCCGTAACCCCGGTGTATATCGGCATTGCCGAGTGGCGCAACCCGCAGAATCCGCTGCAGACGCGCAATATTTATGTGATGGGCTTTGATCCCATGAACAGCGGTTTTGCATTGGCGGGAAATCGCTCTCAGGTGAATCGGCTGCGCATGCCGGACAGGGTATTGTTTGATCGTTTGTCACGGCCGGAGTTTGGAGCCATTCCCGACCTTTTTGCTGACACTGGAAAGGTGACCACCGAGGTCAATGGCCGCGATATCAAGGTTGTGGGGCTCTATGACCTGGGAACCTCCTTCGGTATTGATGGCAGTATCATCACCAGCGACCTGAATTTTCGCCGCATTTTTTCCGACCGCTCCGCCTCGCGCATTGAACTGGGCCTGCTGAGGCTAGATGCGGGAGAAGACGCGGCAGAAGTGCGCGACCGCATTGTGGCGGGTATTCCCGGTGATGTGATTGTGCTGACCCGCAACGAATTTATTCAGCATGAGGTGGATTACTGGAGCAATAACACGCCCATCGGCTACGTGTTTGGCCTGGGTGTGGCGATGGGGCTCGCCGTCGGTCTTATTGTTGTGTACCAGATACTGTTTTCAGACGTGCAGGATCACCTGCGCGAATACGCCACCATGAAAGCCATGGGCTATTCCAATTTTTTCCTTTCTCGGCTGGTTCTTTCCGAGGCGGTGATATTGGCGGTGCTGGGCTTTATCCCGGGGTACTTCTTTACACTGCTGGTCTATACGCAGGCGCGAGAGGCCACCAATCTGCCCGTCATTATGACCACCGAGCGTGGCGTGATGGTGTTGGCACTGACGATTTTCATGTGTGCCGTTTCCGCTTTGCTGGCAATGCGAAAATTGCGCTCAGCCGATCCGGCAGAGGTGTTCTGAGCATGACGGCCGAGCGATCCAGCATTGTTGTAGAAGATGTGAGTTACGAATACGACTCTGGCCTGAGCCGACATCATGTACTGCGCGACGTCAGCCTGACCATAGAAGCTGGGGAAATCGTTATCCTGACAGGACCTTCCGGCTCCGGGAAAACAACGCTCATCACACTTATCGGCGCGTTGCGTGCAATGCAGGCCGGCAGTATCAAAATATTCGGTAACGAGTTGAGTAAGGCCTCGCAGCGCGCACTGATGAAAACACGGCGCAAAATCGGCTTTATCTTCCAGCAGCACAATCTGCTGGATTACCTCACCGTCGCACAGAATATTTCCATGTCACTGTCACTGGGCGCTGACCTGAAAGGAAAAAAGGCCAGGGCACGCATAGAAGAGGTGCTGGATCACGTGGGCCTGGCGGACCATATCGACAAGTACCCCGACGCCCTCTCCGGTGGCCAGAAGCAGCGGGTGGGCATCGCCCGCGCCCTTGCCAATCACCCGAAAATGATACTGGCTGATGAGCCCACTGCCTCCCTCGACAAGGAGTCGGGGCGCAATGTGGTAAACCTCATACAGGAGTTGTGCCGCGAGCAGGGCGCTAGTGTGGTGATGGTGACCCACGACAACCGCATTCTCGATGTGGCCGACCGCATACTGCATTTGGAAGATGGGCAGATCCAGACCATGAGTGCCGCAGTGGCCTCCAGCACCAGCCAGATGCTGAAGCTGCTCAACCGCCATGACCCGGATGCCGCGCATTATATGTCGGCGTTTTCCCAGGCCCTGACCCGGGTAGCCATGGCAGACGACAACATGGATGACCAGGAGCGGGAGGCTATCCGGCACATTCTGGTGGAGCAGTCAGACCTGCAGGAGGTGGAGGTAGACCTGGTGATGGAAATGGCAATGTCACAGGTGCGTTGCCGCACTGCACCTGCGGAAGGTGAACCGCCATGGTTTACGCCGGAGCAGAAGCTGCACTTCATTCAATCACTGCACGCAGTGGCGGCAGCCGATGGCGAGGTCAGCCCGCAGGAACTTGCCGAGATAGACCAGATTGCCAGGGAGCTGGGTTTCAGCGATTAGTTCAGCGCGTACCCTTCTCGGGCAGTTTCGCGGATAAAACCCTATAAAAACAGTACTAAACGCTTGTAGGCCTGATAACATCGTAGAGTTTGATAGCCGCGAGGGCTGGAGCGGGGGTGGCACGGTGCGCTTCTGTGCCCACTGGCTGAACTGGAAATGCGGCATCGCCCTGGGTGCCGGGCGAGAAAAAGTGCGGGTAGCTCACGCTCTTGAGGAGCTGCCTTTAATCGACGCCGCTTTTGCTTCCGGCGAGATCAGTTACTCCAAGGTGCGTGCCATGACACGCGTTGCCACACCAGAGAATGCAAACAGGGCAACGACCGCAAGCTGGTCTACTACCGGGACGAGGATGGCATGTGGGTTATTCACGCAAAGCTGCCACCAGAAGCCGGCGCGATGGAAATCAAGGCCATCGAAGCCGTGGCCAACCTTGTGGACGAAGAAAACGTCTCCGCGGAGACGTTTTCTGAAGCGGTTGAGCAGGAAGCACCGAACCGATACCAGGAACTATTGGACCACACCAGGGCTGACGCTCTGACCAGCATCGCAGAGCACTTTCTGGCGTCCGCCAATGAGACACTGGCACTGCAGGCTTTGAAGGGCAGTGAGCGCTGCCAGCTAGTGCTGCACGTAGACATCAACACCCTGCGGCAACACCACAGCGAATCCAGCCCCTGCCATGAGCATTGCCACATGGACGACAAGCACTGGATTTCACCCAACATCGCCAGGCGCCTGTCCTGCGATACCGGCCTCATTACCGTACTGGAAGACGAGCAGGGCAAAGTGCTCAACATAGGCCGCAAAGCCCGCACCGTGCCCAGCAGTATCAGCCGCGCCCTGCGCCTGCGAGACAAAACCTGTCGCTTCCCCGGCTGCTGTGCATCGCGATATGTAGATGCACACCACATCCAACACTGGGCGGATGGCGGCGAGACCAGCCTGGACAATCTGGTAACCCTGTGCCGCTATCATCACAGGCAGTTGCATAGCGGTAGTTTTTCGATAAGCGCGCTGAAAACACCTGCCGGACAACAGCTGGAATTCACCACGTCATCCGGCAGGAAAATCGAAAGCAGCGTGTTTCCGCAGTTCGCACGCGTCTCCGCGGAAACGTCCCGCCGCGCGTTGATGTCTATCGCCCCCAAAGTAAATTCCATGACAGCTGTTACGCAGTGGCAGGGAGAGGATTGTGATTATGGGATGGTGGTTGAGGGGTTGCTTGAGCGGGATGGGGTGCCTCGAGATATTATCCCGAAACACCTTTCTTGAATTGGTGGAGGCGGCGGGAATTGAACCCGCGTCCGCCAGTACTCTGCCTTCGGCTCTACATGCTTAGTTTCCGTTAATTAATTTAGCCGCATACAGCCCAACGGGCAGGACGTAATTGGCGATCCTGGTTTAGTTTTAGCAGATCCACCCCAGGCGAGCTTCACAGCGATCCAGTTCTATATGACAGTCAGTAGCGCGGGGCTGGAACCTTGCTAAAGACCGCTAGGGCCGAAGCCACTAGATGGTGTTAAACAGGCTGCTTACGCAGCGAGTTGTGCACCGTAGTTGTCGTCATTGGCAACTAATAGTTTGCAGCTTTGGATTAACGTGATT
>Ga0316189_10004972_pt1 | contig 12731 bp, 11 predicted proteins | sample LowCovwburrow_MG_FD_204930 | JGI IMG/M metagenome (GOLD analysis project Ga0316189, IMG submission 204930) | Coastal sediment microbial communities from Maine, United States - Lowes Cove worm burrow | ecosystem: Environmental > Aquatic > Marine > Coastal > Sediment | place: USA: Maine... | reverse complement strand
TCACCCGGGATACCGGCCTGGATAAGGAGAAAAGCCGCGACTCCGAGGCACAGGTCGAAAAGTGGCGCTCGGAAAACAACCTGCCCTTTCCGGAAGTCGAGGGGGAAGAGCAAATCAAATTACAAGATACACTCGACTACCCGCCTGCCGGCTCGCCTGCCTTTCGACCTGATCGTCATCCATCGGCAACTGAACCAAATAAAAAAATGACCAAAGACGATACTCGGTCTAAGAAAACGAAAAATTGGACGTGGAAGCGACATAAATGGTCTAAAGAGTAGATTTGCTTTCAAATCATGGGACGGGGGGAACGAAAACAATATTCTATAACGATACGGATCGCAGCGATTTCAATGATCGACTGGCTGTTTTATGGGAATATGCAGATATTCCGGCGTTTTCGCGCCTTGCCAGCCGGGCGCCTCATCGCCCAAAATTGCTAACTTATTTTTTCGTGAGCCCTAAGTATCGGCGGACAGTGCCATCGCTGCGCTTACCGGGCATCCATTCAGTCCTAAGGAATGGCAACAGTTGGGTATGCGCTGTCTGACGGCGGATATCGATTATTTGAAACCCAGCCGCTGACTTCCTCCGAGGATGATTTATCCCATAGTTGCATAAACAACATGGCAAAGGATAGCTAAAAGATCGTAATTATATCCAATATCATAGTAAAACCATTACGTTTAGGATATCCCCATCGGTGAATTCGAAGGATAGGGTCGATTTTGCCATGTTGTTTACCCTGCGGGAAAGCCGGAGGACTTCAGATCCTGTCCCGCCGTCGGAGGGATCAAGGGATTGCGGTAGTCGTGTACGCCGCACAAGCGATTCCGTAGACCTGTCACGTCTTTAGCGAGATTGACGCCGAAATTGCGGAAAAGGGCCAATTATGGACGGAAAATAAAAAGGAATTAAACGATGCTTCGTTATCCGTACGCTCTGTACGACCGTCATATCCGTCTTGCACCGCTGTTTGACAACCTGAAGGGGGATCCTTTGCCGATCGATCTGTCGACCGGAAATCACCTCCTGGAGCAAATCGACGTTCGGGATCAAAAGAATTTTCAGTCTCTGTTGGAAGGACAAATGGCCGCAGGAAGCAGCTGGGGTCTGGGCGGTTATTTGGAGCGCCGTGACACTCTCTTGCGGGACTGTCCGCAGATGGTCGACGATGAGCGTTACTACCACCTGGGGGTGGATATCATGGTTCCGGTGAAAAGCGTGTTGCATGCGCCGCTGGATGCCGTTGTCAGTCAGGCCGGTTACGAGGAAGGGGAGGGCAACTACGGTGGTTTTATTCTTCTGAAGCACGCCGGTCCCGGCTTTGAAGCCTTTTACAGCCTCTACGGTCACTTGAATCCGGGATCGCTGTCGCCCGCGGCCACACATCTCAAAGCCGGTGATGAATTTGCACGGATCGGCGACTTTCAAGAAAACGGCAACTGGTATCACCACACCCACCTGCAGATCATCACCGCAAGCGGGCTCAAAAAGGGCTATCTGCACAAGGGGTATTGTGCCCGAAAGGACCTTCCCGAGGTCATCGAACTGTGTCCCGATCCGCTGCCTTTAAAATATGAGTGTAGTATTTAGAGCCAATTGCCGAAAGTGCTCTCAATTTATCGCGGGTTGTGTGATAATTGTTTATATGGCAAGAAGATGAAATCGTATATTTAGGGCTGAATTAAAATGAAGGTTAATATCGATCAAGTGAAGACACTCTCGGATCTACGAGGAATCGTTTTTGAACCAATTGATAACCACAAAATAAACAGCCAGAAAAATATCCACATTGTTATTAGCGAACCTGGTGCTGTCCGTGGGAATCATTACCATCTCCGAGGAACTGAAACTCTTGCAGTAGTTGGACCCGCACTCATTAGGTTTAAAGAAAACGATGAACTACATGATTTTGAAGTACCATCGGGGCTAGTATATAGATTTATAATTCCTCCAAAAGTAGCTCATGCAATCAAAAATATCGGTGAAGAATCTAACATCCTTGTCGCATTTAACACTGTTGAGCATAATCCCCAAAAACCGGACCAAATTAGGGAGATTATTTTGAACTGATGCCGATGTGCCCCCAAACCTATCAATTCATAGATCGGGGATTACCGAACTTTATTTGTATACATGACTTAAATTCAGATAGTTGATCTCCTGGCAAGCACCTCAAGCCCCTGAATGCACCAATTCCGTCTTAACTCGTTTATTGTTCGGCAAGGAGAAAGACATGAAAATGAATTTTTCAATCACTGCCTTAGCTCTTCTCTTTACGGTGTTACCTGTTCTCGCGGGTGACAATATGAAAGCTTTCCCACCGCCTGAGAATGGAATGGTTCGATATGTCTTGCAACTTCCGCAACAAGACTACGAGACCGAGTTTAAAATCGAGCTGATAGTGGGCAAAACAGTTCAGATTGATGAAAAGAATCAATATTTTTTCGGCGGCAAGATCCAAGAGGAGACTATTAAAGGCTGGGGATTTCCACGATACCTCGTCAGAGAGTTGGGGCCAATGGCTGGCACGCTGATGGCCGTCGATCCGAATGCACCGAAGGTAAGCCGTTTCATAAGACTTGGCGGCGAACCTTACCTGATCCGATATAACAGCCGTTTACCTATCGTAGTGTATGTGCCTGAAGGTGTTGAGGTGCGTTATCGAATATGGAACGCGAGTTCGGAATCCAAGGTGATGGAAGAGGACTGACTATCTTGACCGCAAAGAACGATTAATATTGGGCAATGGCACTATCTTGAAAACCCCGAGAAGCGGCGCATGCCTGGTGTTTATGGAGTTAACGAGTTGAAAAGTCACAGTCAATTCGTATTTAGGAAAAGCTTGTTAGTTACAGTCTGATATCTGGGGCAAGGGCTCAATCGAGCTATACAAAAAAACTAATTTGATTTGATTTAAAATTTTTGTGATACGCAAATCGTATTTGTATAGATTACAAAAAATTGCGATAGTCAGGTATTCTTTGAAGACTTAATAGCTGAATTGTGTGAATAGCATTTGGCAATCTTAAACAAATAGGCAGTTCTGGAAGTGATGATATCTTTTTGGGGACGGGAAAAACAAGAAGTAACGTTAAACCAAGTCCAAACACATCCTGTACTATTGTGATACTCATATCGTATCTTTTTCAAAATGTATGATACGCTGCAGAATGCTCTAAATCACTCCATAAGCCGCAAATGATTTAATAGAGGAGCCAAGCTGTGAGTTCAATCGGGTACCTTCGAATATTTTCTGACTTTGATGGATGTTCACATTTCGAGACATTGAACATCGAACTGAAAATGAGCGACTACGCTCCACCGGCAAATCCGTTGAACACCTCTTCTCTCGAATCTGCTAAGGCAATGGTTTTCTTGGAGCTGCCAATAGGCTGGTTTGGAGATTGGCACCCAACGCCAGTAAGGCAGTGGTTAATGTTGCTGACAGGCGAATGTGAGTTCGAAACAGGTGATGGGGAATGTTGTCGACGAAAGGCAGGAGACGTGGTCATGCTGGATGATACCAAGGGAAAAGGTCACCGCACAAAAGTTATTGGTGATGTTCCTGTACGGATAGCAGCAGTTCACTTCACATAGACTCAATAGCTGATCAACTTCCGCCATTCGACCGGTTCTTGCCGAATTCCTGCTAGTTAAACGCTGTCATCCTGGTTCAATATCTTGTTCGTTGGCGAACGGCCAGAGCCCGGCCGCCGTCGTCCGGCGGTTGGCCGTTCCAGCCTTCACCGCCATAGCTGAAGCTGAATATCCACTTGGATGATGAATTCCGTGTGTTACCGGCCCATATCCAATAACCCGAATTGGTCAACAGATACGTTATGTTATTCACTCCGTCCCCTACGTGGTAAAGCGAATCCAGTTCGCTACGGATCGGCATACGCCATCCGCCTCCGAACTCATCGAGACCGACCACCCAGCTGTTGGCCTCCTCCCAGCTCGTGCCTCGATCCGGTCCCGCAAACCACTCGAGGCCTAATTCCGTATCATAGACAACGCCGCTGTCATATCGTACAAAATGTCTGTCGGTATAGACGAACTCCGCACTGACGCCGCAAACAGCTAACACCATCAGAAAAAAGATCTTCAGTGCGACGGTCAGGAATATTTTCCCAGAAGCTTGCATGGTTCATCAGTCTCCTTTGTGATTGTTAGGTTTAGGGTGACAACTATGTTAATTAATCGTAGATGGATTTTTCATTTGAAAGGCAGTTGTATTTCTATGATCGATTTTGAAGTGTTTGGGACATACAACTTTGAAGGGCGCGAAATGATTGGCCGACTGCATCAGCAATTTCAGCTCGACGCTATTCTACGATGAGGGTTCCCTCGGCGACGATCTGACCTGGCGGCAGACCCATGCTGCTGCGGGACACATCGGGGATCTCGATGTTGTAACGAAATTTACCCTTACCGACAAAAGTCAGGCTGGACGTTCCGCCGCGCGGTATGAAACTGGTTGTATAAAAGGAATCTTTTTCAGTGAAGCCTGAGGACGATTCGGTCGCCGACCGGCAAGCCTTGGCGTCTTCTCTGAAAATAATTCGGATGTTGGACCCCTGGACCCAATTGATCCAGACGACACAAGTATCTCTGGAAATCGTCACCTCGGCCGGCTTAATCTGGATCTGATTCCCCGCGGCGCCTTTTTCACCGAAGACTCTGATCAACTGGCACTCGGCCGCCGATAGGTTATCTATGAGCGGAAAAACCGACAGAGAAATCCACAGCATCAAAAGAGCACTCAACCAACAGGCATGATTTTTTTTCATCGTTTTCCCTTCCCCTTCGGCTAAACCGCCAAGGCAATATTTGTTGCGAAATCTATTTGGCGCCAATCCATAAACGGCACCTTTTGGCCCGGGCCGGTTTTCTCACTATTTGCAATCCTTGCCGCAGCCCAGCTACGACTGCGGTTGCAAAATCGCTGCGGTCTTGGCCGGAACCGAAATCTACCATTTCTGTACGGATATTGTTAGAAGGCTACGCCGCATCTCCGAGGTTCAACTCGATCATTTTAACGCTGGCCAATATCCGCAATGCGTTACGGTCGACAGCCGGAAAATCCGCGCCCATGACTCTCAACTTTTCGGCGGCCGCACGAATGAGCTTGACCTGCTCGGCCAAAAGTGCCGGATCGACTCTTTGATTCATTTTCACCTCTCATATCTAAATGACTCTGCGACTGTGTAAAGAACCTTTTCGCAGGTCCTTGAACCGTTTGGCTTTTACTTCGTAGCGGGGCAGTTTGCCGTGGTCGTAAAATTCAATTCGATAGCCGAGATTGGTCTTTAGTCTCAGCTGGTCCTTGAGGACGGTTTCCAGCCTCTTGGCCATGTCTTCATAACCCGGCGCGATTTCGACCTTCAGTTTGATGCGATCGATATCACCCAGTCGATCGACGATAACCTCGTATTCATCGCCCAGACCGTCAATGGAGCGAACGACCTCCTCTATGGCGGCCGGTGACAGAAGAACGCCTTTGACCTTGGTGATGTCGTCTGCCCGACCGAGAACACCGCCTTTCAGCAGGCGAAAGGATCGATCGCAGGGGCAAGGAGTGTGGTCCCACATGATCACATCCTTTGCATCGAAGCGGATGCAGGGCTGGGCCATGCGATCAAATGCCGTGATAACCATCCTTCCTTTCCGGCCAGGCTCCTCTATGGGTTCCCCGGTGTCGAGATCCTCGATTTCCACCAGGAAAAATGCTTCGTTGACGTGGACCCCGCCGGGCTGCTCGGCGCATTCGTACGACCAGGCACCGATCTCGGTGGCCCCGGCGTGGTCGAAGACCTTGGCATTCCAGGCCGCCTCCATGCGCCGCTTTGTGGAGGCGATGCTGGCACCTGGTTCTCCGGCACAGGTGATCTTGGAAATACCCAGGGTGGCCGGATCGATGTCCAGCCTGCTCTTGGCCGTCTCCGCCATCCCCGAAATGTACGTGGGGGTGCCCATCATGGCAGTGGCCCTTACCTCCTTGATTTTGAGAATTCTGGCCTGGGTGTCCAGGACGCCGCCCGGAACGACCTCGCATCCGATTTTTTCGGCAGCATAGTGTCCGGCCCAGAAGGCCACGAAGACATTGTAGCCGAAGGGCATGAAGACACGATCGCCAGGGCGATAGCCTTGGGCCCACAGGATGTATGCCCAGCACTCCGCCCACCACTCCCAATCCTGCCAGGTGTCCGGCTGGTAGACCGGCTGGCCGGTCGTTCCACTGGTCTGCCGGAATTCCACAACCTCTTCCAGCGGGACACACAGTGCGTCACCGTAAGGAAAAGGGGCCTTGCCTTGTATGTCGCGCATCATCGATTTGTCGACTTTGGGCACCCGCCGGATGTCGTTGAGGGTCGTTATGTCCGCGGGCGTAACACCGGCCTTTTCGTAAAGCCGGCGGTAGAATTTCGAGTGCGTGTAAGCCCATTGGAATATCCGCTTGAACTTTTTCAACTGAAGCCGGTGCAGATCTTCGCGCGGCAAGGTTTCTATATAGGGGTTCCAATACTTTTGGCCTTGGTTCATCGTCGTCCCTTCATCCGAATCACCGACACTAAAAAGTTTCCTCTTCGATCAAACTGGAGGCGGCAACCAGAGGCAGTGCTGACACCTGAATCCCGCCTGAGCGGGAAACCGATCGGTTTAAGGTTATATTATGTTCATCCTTAGTTTTGCAAGGGTCGCGTGGCGTGAAAATTATAACCAGGAAATCTCCGGCACAAACGCGCATCCTGATGACTGACTTAACTGACTCTACTGACCTTCCAGCGTACTTTTATCCCAAAAAACACCGGATTGAAGCCGATTATCTTATTGTTATCACAATGAAAACCGCTTAAGGTAGGGCCAAACGGACGCTGGCTGTTTACACAATTATTTTGTTGTTCTATAAAGAAGACTATTAAAGGCGCTGCAGCTCAATATTTAATATCATATTAAATGGTTTAAACTTTATGCAATGCTGTACGGGTTGTGCCGACAAGACGGACGGGATCGTTGATACAACCAATGGAAATTCGTACGTGTCATCTTACCCGCAGAAATACGGGATAGGAAAGGATTCTTTTATGTTGACGAGGAGTTGTGCATTTCGAGCCGGTGGTTCCATATTTTCCCCCAACCGGTGTTTCACGCGGATTGCACGGTGCGTCATTTTTGTGTTCTGTTTTTGGGCGGGTGCAATGAATGTGTTTTCCGCAACCAAACCCGCAGCCGTGCTTACTTTTAAGTTTGATGATGTGGTTGCCAAGGCCAAAGAACTGGCTGCGCAACCTTTCCAGGATTCGAAGGACACTGCCCCGGATTTCCTGTTCAAAGCAACCTACGATCAGTGGCGCGACATCCGTTTTGAAACCGACAAATCCCTGTGGCGATCGGAGAAACTGCCTTTCGAGGTCCAATTTTTCCATCTGGGATTTTTTTATGACCACCCCGTGAAAATCAACGTCGTCGACGCCAAGGGGGTCGAGCCGATTCCCTTCTCAACCGATCTTTTCAACTACGGCGCCAACGATTTCAAGGCCAAATTACCGGACGACATGGGCTTTGCCGGATTTCGGCTGCACTACCCGATCAACCGCAAGGACTATCGGGACGAAGTGGCCGTATTTCTGGGGGCCAGTTATTTTCGGGCGGTCGGCAAGAACATGGGCTACGGTTTGTCGGCCAGGGGTCTGGCAATCGATACGGCTCTCGATTCGGGCGAAGAATTCCCCTATTTCAAGGAATACTGGCTGGTCAAACCTTCCCCCAGGGACAAGGAGATGGTCGTATACGCCCTGCTGGACAGCGTGAGCCTCAGCGGGGCCTATAAATTTATTGTCCGACCCGGCAAAGCAACCCTGATCAAAGTGGAGGCCACGATCTTTCGGCGCCGTGAGGTCGGCAAGCTTGGCATCGCACCGCTGACCAGCATGTTTCTGTATGCGGAGAACACCAACCAACGACCGATCGAAGATTTCCGGCCCGAGATCCACGATTCCGACGGGCTGTTGACCGCCGATGGCAGCGGCGAAATCATATGGCGCCCGCTGGTCAACCCGAAGCGACTTCTGGTCAACGCCTTTCAAATGAACAACCCGAAAGGCTTCGGGCTCCTGCAGCGCGACCTCGATTTCGACCATTACCAGGACCTTGAAGCCCGCTATGGCAGGCGGCCCAGCGTCTGGATCGCGCCTGTCGGCGAGTGGGGCAAGGGTCACGTGGAGTTGATCCAGATTCCCTCCAGCAGCGAAATCGACGACAACATCGTCTCGTTCTGGATTCCGGACTCACTGCCTGACGTGAAAGACCCGATATCGTTCGCCTACGATATGAGCTGGTATTTTCCGGAGGATGACCCCAATGCAGGCGGTTATGTTTCGGCCACGCGCACCGGCATGGTTCGGGACAAGAACCTGAGGCTGTTCGTCATCGATTTCAAGGGCGGAAAGCTGGCTAAGCTTCCCGAGGTTCTGCCTGTTGATGCCCCGCTCGAGGGCATAGTGACCGTCGGTGAGGGTACGAGGATTGTCGAAAAGCATCTCGTTAAAAACGACCCGAATGGGGGTTGGCGGCTCGTCTTCCAACTCGAATCCGATGACCCGGGGCCGCTCGACAAAGTTCTTCCCAAACCGAAAAATCAACCATCGCTTGAAATGCGGGCCTATCTCAAAGAAGGACAGGACATCCTGACCGAAACCTGGAGCTATGGTCTTTTGCCCTGAGATGACGGTTTTGAAAAGCCAATCGGTCTACCCGGATATCGAACCACCCGCGGATGCCGCACCGTTAGAAGCATCGACGCCGGAGGTCTATTCTGGTGGGCTAGACGAGTACACCAATTGGCAAAATGCCCACGACCGGGTGCTGCTTTATCTGCGGTCGCTTAACATGCCGCCCATATTGGGCCTTTCGGTTGCCCTCGATGTGCTCCGGCGCGCAGTTGAAAAGTGTGAACTGTCGACTGAATACTATCCGACGCGAGCCGCCATGCTGTCCCTGCGCGAGGTGCTGACCGAACGAAACCTCTATCCGGAAACCCAGGCATTTTGGGACCGTCGCAAGCTTTTCTGCACCGCCGAGTCGACTATTCCCCTGAATGAAATCGCAGGGATTCTCCCTGAATCCCCTGCGCTCTCCGGAGGCCTCCCGGTGGCACCACCACTCGAAAGGGGGCACATGCTGCCGGAATTTATCGATCGAAAGCCGGTTCGCTCCTTCTTTGGAAGGCTCTTTAGGCGCGGAACGGACCCCTATCGAGCGGGTTCGAAAAGAAGATCGAAGGTGCCGCAGAGAATGGCTGCCAGCGGTCAACCGCCAGAGGTCAGGCATGAGCCGTAAGCCGATCAAAAAATTCTGGGAAAAAGAAGCCGTGAGGCGACGCATCCTGCTGACGCTTCTCATCGTGAGTACCACCGCAGTCGCCAGCGGGTACATGGCCAACGTTCTACCACACATGGGCCGCACCGGGCTCGAAATTACCCTCATCATTTTTTTCGCCATGCTCTTTGCGTGGATATCGATCGGGTTCTGGACCTCGTTCTTCGGTTTTCTCATTCTGATGCGACGGTATAACCGGTTTACGATCAATTGGCCTTCTTCCACCAACGCTTACAGGATCGAAAAGGACGCCCGCACGGCAATTCTGTTGCCGGTTTACAATGAGTCTGTAAGGCGCGTCTATGCCGGCTTGCGGGCGACTTATGAGTCGCTCGCATCGACCGGTCAAATGGCGTCTTTCGATTTTTTCGTGCTCAGTGATTCAACGAATCCCGACCGGTGGGTGGAAGAGGAGGCCGCTTGGGCGGAACTTTGTAAAGAAGTCGACGGCTTCGGCCACATTTATTATCGCCACCGGCGGCCGAACATCAAGCGCAAGAGCGGCAATATCGCGGATTTTTGCCGCCGTTGGGGGCGCAGTTACCGCTATATGGTCGTCTTAGACGCAGACAGCATCATGAACGGCGGCGTCCTGGTTCGTCTCGTCCGACTCATGGAGCAAAATCCCGATGTCGGCATCCTTCAGACAGCTCCGGCGACGGTCGGCCGTGACACCCTGATCGCCCGCGTGCAGCAATTCGCCAATCACGTCTACGGGCCGATGTTTGCCGCCGGACTGTCCTACTGGCAGCTGGGTGATGCCCAGTACTGGGGGCACAACGCCATCATCCGGATCGAGCCCTTCATGAAGCACTGTGCCCTGCCGCAGCTGCCCGGCAAGCCGCCATTGGGGGGCCACATCCTCAGCCACGACTTTGTCGAGGCTGCTCTCATGCGCCGAGCCGGATGGGAAGTCTGGCTGGCCTATGATCTGGGCGGCAGCTACGAGGAGGCGCCCCCTACCCTTCTCGATGGTCTGACACGCGACCGGCGCTGGTGCCAAGGCAATATGCAACATATGCGGCTGTTATTGACGCGCGGCATTTTTCCGGCCCACCGCGCCCTTTTTCTCAACGGTGCCATGTCCTACATATCGGCCATCCTGTGGTTTTTATTTCTGAATCTCAGTACCTTAGAAGCACTGGCCCAAGCGATCTTCGAGCCCAAATACTTTCCGGCCCACCGGACCCTCTTCCCCCACTGGCCGGTTTGGAATCCCGGCTGGGCACTGACGCTTTTAGCTTCGACAGGCTTCATCCTTTTTCTACCCAAACTGCTGAGCTTTTTTTTCATCCTGTTCAAGCAGCGGCAAGCCAAACTCTATGGTGGGTTCATAAGGCTCTCTCTGAGCATCGGCGCCGAAGTGGTCTTCTCCACTTTTTTCGCACCGATACGGATGTTGTTTCACAGCAAGTTCGTGTTTATGATTTTAATGGGTCAAAAAGTCGGCTGGCACGCCCAACCGCGTGAAGACCGCGGAACCACATGGCGCGAAGCGTTTCGATTCCATTATGGCGGAATGCTGTTGGCCCTCGTCTGGGGTTTCATCGTTTACACCATCAACCGGTCCTTTTTCTGGTGGCTCACACCGATCCTGATTCCCCTGGTTCTGTCGGCGCCGCTCTCGGTGTGGTCGGGAAGGGCCGATATCGGACGAATGTTTCGAAAATACGGACTGTTTCTCATTCCCGAAGAAATCAAACCGCCGCCGGAATTGCAGTCGATGAGGGCCTATCTGTCCAAAATTGATACAGCGGGACTTTCGCTCGGAATCGACAAAAGCGAGGGATTTCTAAGGGCGGTTGTCGACCCCAAGATCAACCGTCTGCATCTCGCGATTCAACGTCAGCAACGGCGCGTCGCGCCTAAGATTGCCGCACGCCGCCGTCAGCTCGTCCAGAGAGCCGTGGCCGAAGGGCCGGACGGACTGAGCGAGCTGGAAAAAAAGGAGATCCTGATCGATCCGACCAGCCTGTCGTCGTTGCACGAATTGGTCTGGGAAAGCCCTGAAGAAATTTTTTCAGGGCGCTGGCGGGTTTCAACGCCTTAATAATGCATGGTCACAGCTGGGAGTGGATGCGATAGATGGCGGCTGCACGGCGATGCCTGTTCGTGTGATGGGACCTAAACCGATCGGTTCTGGGTACAGGGTTCTGGGTTCAGAGTTCAGCCCAGCCGCTGGCCTGAAAAGTGGCCAGTTTGATCGAGAAAGAAACTGTGCCATTTTGGCGTAGTTTCATACGAGGGTTCAATGAAGGGTTTCAATCCTTCAACCCTGAACGGGGAACGGTGAACCTTTTAACCTATATCGCTTCAATGCTTCAACCCTGAACTTGGAACCTGGGAACAAACACATCACAATGACCAAAATTCAAAATTACAAACCGGATATCCCTTCGTTTTCGCGCCTTGTCGGCTGCGCGCCTCATCGCTAAAATTGCCAATTTGTTTTTTCTAAACCCCTCCGGTTACCCGGCCGGCGTCCGCACGGCCCCAGAAAGCCACATCGCCAGGAACAATACGGCTCCCTGAATGATCCATCCGATGAGACAAACACCGATCGCACGTGCATTCGAACTGTAGTCGAGAGCCTGTCTGACAGCAATAACCATGGCCACCAACTGCCAGATACCGGCCACAAAAAAGATCAGTCCGCCGATCACCGGAAGGATGCCGAGAATTCGGATCACTCCCGGGGAACTGGAGAATCCTGTGGTTCGCAGCAGTTCACCAACATCGGCGCGTGTTTGGGGTTCAGGCAGCCAGCGGGTCCCGATATAATAGGTCAAGAGGGCCCAGACGTACCACCCCAGCAGGGCACCGAGGGTGCTGGTCAGAATGCCCCCGAAACCCATTTTCCCGATATTGCCAATACCCGCCGCCACGCTGGATATCACGACCACGGCCATGGCCTGGCCGATCGTCGTTCGGTCGGCTTCCACTTCCTCGTAAAGAGCGGAGTCCAGCTTGGCCGCCCGCAGCATGCGCTCGAATAACAGGTTCATACGCTTCTCCTCTCGTGTTGGCCCTGCCCTGAAACTTTGCAAAATTCTATCATGACCTCTCGACGCCCTCCACACCGCATACCATCGCGTTCGGAAACGCGCAAACAAAAACTTGTTTCACTTTTTTTCCGATTCCATTCCCTGCTCAGATCTGCCTTGACTTTCCCCCCCTCACCGACTTTTCGCAGATGGAAATCCCGTCATAACTTCCTTTCAATACAGGAAAGACACTATTTATCAAACCCGTCTGGAAAACTCTCTCCGGGAGCAGGCAAGCACGATCGGAATATCGCGAAAACGACCAGACGAGTTCTTCCGATCTATCGAAAATATTCTGACATT
>Ga0316189_10004970_pt1 | contig 12737 bp, 15 predicted proteins | sample LowCovwburrow_MG_FD_204930 | JGI IMG/M metagenome (GOLD analysis project Ga0316189, IMG submission 204930) | Coastal sediment microbial communities from Maine, United States - Lowes Cove worm burrow | ecosystem: Environmental > Aquatic > Marine > Coastal > Sediment | place: USA: Maine... | reverse complement strand
TCGTCCAACCGTCTTCAACACCGACCAGCAACATTTCCTTGTTGTTTAACCAGTCAAACGAAGCTGGCATTAGTCAAAATCTTCTCAGTTCAATTCAAAACCTTAAACTGAACGGTAACTAGCAATATGAAAGTCAGTTTCCCCGTCATTCTTTCCAGTCAGATTGCGTTGAAAAACCGCCTTGATGCGGTCGCCCATAATGTAGCCAATTCAAACACACCAGGCTTTCGGGCAGAAGGCGTGCGGTTTGAAAGTGTATTGTCACAGGCAGCAGAAAAATCAGTCGCCTATTCTTCAAAAGGCGATAACTATATTTCGCGCCAGTCTGGCGCCATTGTGAAAACCGGTAATATGCTGGATGTTGCCGTTCAGGGCGATGCCTGGATGGCGTTGCGCGGGCCCGGTGGCACAATTTATACACGTGATGGAAGAATGCGTATTTTACCGACAGGTGATCTGCAATCTCTAACGGGTTATCCCGTCCTTGATGTCAGCGGTTCGCCCCTGACGTTGAATGCAGGAGATGGTCCGGTGACAATTTCACGCGATGGCATGATGAGCCAGGCCGGTAAACAAGTCGGAGCACTCGGTCTGTTTAAAATTCCTGAAGAGGCAAAACTTACCCGGGCTGACAGTTCAGGGGTGGTTCCTGATCGCGAGGCCGTTCCGGTGATTGAATTTACCGGCAATGGAGTAGTACAGGGCTTTGTTGAGCAGTCAAATGTTAATGCTATACTGGAGTTATCCCGTCTGATCGAAGTTACGAGGGCGTTTGAAAGCCTGAACTCGATGGCCGAGCAACTTGAAAAAAGTAGCACCGATGCAATCAAAGCATTAGGATCTGGATAGTGACAGAAGGGCTGGATGAAATTCTGACCCGCTCTAAAGACTCATCGCCTGTGGAAACAGATCTTGAGTCTCTTGAAAGAGTCATAAACAACGCCATGAGCGAAACGCCCTTTGTGCGTGGAGGAGGCCGTGTTTGTGAAATTTCAGCCTCGTGGTATGCGGTTTCAGGCCTGTCCAGATTTGTAAAGCTGGGCGAGTGCGTTACCGTTACGATTGATGGTGAAAGCTATCTTGGACAAGTTGTGCGGATCGACCGTGACAAAGTGATCGTCAAATCATTTCAATCAAATCTGGATATTCGTCTTGGCATGCCTGTCTGGCAGTGCGGCTCGTTTGAGCTCTGGCCTGATGATAGCTGGCAAGGCAGGATCATTAACGGGCTCGGGCAGCCGATTGATGGTGGCGGAGACTTGCGTCGTGGCCCTAAAAAAATGAGCGTCGAAGCCTTGCCGCCCAATGCGCTTGAGCGTCGCCGGGTTATCAAGCCGGTCAAAACCGGCATAAAGGCAATCGACCTTTTCACGCCGATATGTGAGGGGCAAAGAATAGGTGTTTTTGCCGGTTCAGGGGTGGGGAAATCAACCTTCCTTGCCATGCTGGCCAGATCAGATGGTTTTGATAAGGTGGTTTTTGCTCTGGTGGGCGAACGTGGCAGGGAAGTGTGCGAATTTATCGAAGATGCCATCGGTGATAAAGGAGCTAAAACAATCGGGATTGTCTCGACCAGTGATGAAAGCCCGATGATGCGGCGCATGGCACCCAAGGTGGCTCTGACCGTTGCAGAATATTTTCGCGACAAGGGTGAGCATGTTCTGTTGATCGTCGATTCGATCACCAGATTTGCCCATGCCAGCCGCGATGTCCTGCTGGCTTCAGGTGAAGTGCCTGTTGCGCGTGGATATCCGCCCGGTGTATTTTCTGAAATGCCAAAACTGCTGGAACGGGCGGGCACGAATAGTAACGAAACTGGCGCGATTACGGCGGTTTTTTCTGTTCTTGTTGATGGTGATGACCACAACGATCCGGTAGCTGACAATATTCGCGGCACCCTTGATGGTCACATCGTTCTTGATCGAGCCATCGCCGAACAGGGACGCTATCCGGCAGTCAATATTCTATCATCCGTTTCGCGGTTGGCTCGCCAGGCATGGTCGCCTGAGCAGGAAAAACTGATTTTGATGCTGCGTTCATTTATAGCCCGTTATGAGGACACCCGTGATCTGCGCCTGATGGGCGGCTATAAGCAAGGTGTTGATGTGGATTTGGACCAGGCCGTGGCATGGGTGCCGGGAATTTATGAGACCCTGCAGCAAAGTTTGGAAACCCCTGCCGTCAATGATGCTTTTATGGAGCTTTCACAATCTTTAACTTCGCGTGCCAATCCAGCCGCGACAGGTGAACAGTCGCGCTAAACCATGTCGTCAAACTCAAACCTGCCCCGCTCATATGTCATAGAAAACGTCGATGATACGGCCGCACTTTCTGATCTGATTGAAGGCGGACATGACCTACATTTTCAGTGCAAACAATGTGGGCGTCGTCATCGTTTTGATTTGCAGGCGTTAATTCGCACCCATGGCCCGGCAACGACATTGCGTTACATTCGCAGATCATTTCGATGCTCTTGTGAATAAGTAAAAGCCGGAGGCTGTCATTTAACAGAACCCGGCTTCTTAAAGGTCTTACAAGGGGAGAATAGAATGTGCACCCCTTGTGACATTTGCTCGATTTAGGACGTCGATACTTAAGCAGCAACCCGATTGCGGCCATTGCTTTTAGCACTATATAAATTTTCATCGGTGCGGGTGATAAGCATTTTTGTGGTGTCACCTTTGCGAAATTGAGCGACGCCAAAAGACGAGGTAATTGAGCCAATTGCCATACCGTTTTTTGTGACTTGTAAATCTTGCGATTCAAGGTCTTTTCTGATCAGCTCGGCCACCTGAATAGCACCACTGATGCCTGTATTGGGGAGTATAATGGCAAACTCCTCACCGCCATACCGGGCAACTGTGTCCTGTCCCTTGACGTTTTTAGTCATCACCTTGGCAAAAACTTTCAAGATGGCATCACCAACCACATGACCGAAATTATCATTGACCCGTTTGAAATGGTCAAGGTCTGCCATTACTAGACAAAATTCAGTTCCTTGCTCTTGGGCATTGCTGCGCGCTTTTTCCAGACTCAGATCGAACTTCCGTCGGTTCCCAACGTTTGTTAGCGGATCGGTTAGATTGTTTTCTTTGACCTTGGCCAAGTCCTCACTGAGATCGTTGAGTTGTTTTTTTGATTTGTCCAGTTTGATGGTAAGTTTTTTGGTGTGATGTTGCATTTTTTTATTTTCAAGCAACAGTGTGCCAACAAGTGATTTCAGGTTTTCCGGACTGGGTTTTGCCTTAAGTTGTTCATTGGCTCCTGCCAGTGAATCCGTAAATCCATCATTCGCATCGACTTGGGAATCCAGCATGTCCATTAGGCTAGAGCATGCCCGGGCCATTTTTTCTCCGGCGTCTTCATAAACCTCACCGTTGAATTCCTTACTGGCTATGCAGTCCTGAAAAATCTGGTTTGCTTCAAATTCAGTCAAGGTTCCATTGTTGCTGATGGCCGCATCAACCTGCTGCTTGAGTTCTTTATTGTCCCCTACAACATAGGAATACCATAAGCCATAATTTTGCGGGTGCGGAGGTGTGACATATTTTTCGCTCAGATTGATTGCTTCACCAGAGAGTTTTTCGGCACTAAGATAAGCTTGGCTCTTATCTGGTGTCGCTTTAGTCAAAAACTGTCCCAGTTTTTTCTTTTTGAACATTCTCCATTTTCCTCGTGTGTCGTTAATATCTAAATAGCTGTTGAGTGTCTGCTCAATGGTGTATTTGGTTTTGTTTTTTTGGGTAAAACCAATGAAGAAAAGTGGCCTTAGATATTTGCATGATATCCGCAAGGTCGTATTTGCTGAAATTGATTTAGGAAAATATCGGATTCAAACCGATGTGACAGAGTGGCGTCATGCCAGCCTTTTTAGTGTGGCCTTTTTAGCTGTCACAAACAGAAATATGGCTTTAAGGCATTGATAAAACGTAAACGTATTCAATGTTCACGAAAAGTTTATGCAAATTGTAACGATTGATTGGAAATTGCTTTTCAAGCCTCAGGCAAGCTCTGGACCGTAACTTTCTGTTAAGAAATTATGGTGGCAAAATGAGCGAAATTCAACTTTTTGGTATTGCATCGCAGCAGGCGCGGTGGCTTGGTGAACGCCAGACCGTTATCGCCAGCAATCTCGCTAATGCCAGTACCCCTGGTTACAAAGCCCAGGATGTGGTGCCATTCTCAAGTGTGTTGAATGGCGTAGAGGCTGGTGTGCGGGTGACCAATGCCCGGCACATGAATGTCAGCGGTACTGTCGGGCAGGGCGGTATTGCTGATTCCCCGACTGCGACCCGGACAGACCCCTTAGGCAAAACGTCTCATTCAGGCAACTCGGTTTCAGTTGAGCACGAGCTGGTCAAGGGCGCTCAGGTGGCTGGTGCCTATTCCTTGAATACCAACATAGTTAAAGCGTTTCACAGAATGCTGTTGATGAGTGTGAGGAGCTAACCAATGATCGATTCACTTCTGGCACCGGGAAAGGTTGCTACAGCCGGGATGAGGGCCCAGTCCGAACGATTGCTGGTGATTTCGGAAAACATTGCCAATGCTCAATCCGTAGGAAAGACCCCTGGCGCCGATCCCTATTCCCGTAAAACCGTTAGCTTCAAAAGTGAAGTTGATAACGTATCGGGAGCCACCATGGTTCAGGTTGCTGATTACGGCACAGATAAGGCCCCTTTTCGCCTTGAGTTGGACCCTGGAAACCCGGCCGCCGACAAGGACGGTTTCGTAAAGATGCCGAATGTAAATCTGATGGTTGAAATGGCTGACATGCGCGAAGCAAACCGTGTCTATCAAGCCAATCTGCAAGTTTTCCGCCAGGCTCGTGAGCTGGTGTCAATGACCATTGACCTTATGAGGACATGATAAATGATTGATGCAATTTCAAAAACATCGCTTCTTCCCGAACTGCAAATGCAGCCGGCATCAGCACCGACAATTAACAAATCCGGTGCTGTTGGCGGTTTTGATTCGGTTTTGAAAAGCGTTGCAGCAGATACGGTAAACAGTCTCTACAAAAGCGAAATGACTGCTGTTGCCGGGATAAACGGCAAAGCAACTGTTCAGCAGGTTGTTGAGCAGGTGATGGCTGCAGAGCGCACATTGCAAACAACCATAGCCGTTCGCGACAAGGTGGTTTCCGCTTATCAGGAAATCAGCCGGATGGCCATATAACTTATAAGAAGGAAAGCCGATGAGAGCTCTAGCAATTGCCGCCACAGGAATGGCTGCCCAACAACTTAATGTCGAAGTTATTGCCAACAACATAGCAAATATTAACACCACAGGTTTTAAACGGTCGCGGGCAGAATTTACCGATTTGCTGTATCAGGCAGAACGCTTGCCTGGTGTGGCAAACCGCGGTGGTGAAAACCCGATACCCGAAGGAGCTCAGCTTGGCTTGGGTGTTCGCGCTGCGGCCATTCGCAAACTGCACATTCAAGGGTCACTGGTAAACACTTCTAACCGGCTGGACCTGGCTTTGAGCGGTCGCGGCTGGTTTCAAATTACCGGTCCAAATGGTGATACATTATATACACGTGCCGGTTCCTTTAACAAAAGTGCCACAGGCCAATTGGTCACCATCGACGGCTATGTTGTCCAACCCGAAATAACCTTCCCGCAAGATACTATTGAAGTGATCGTCAATGAAACCGGTCAGGTATTTGCCCGCGTTGATGGTCAGACCACCTTGCAGGAACTGGGCCAGTTATCACTGGCAAACTTTGCCAATGATGCCGGACTGAACCCGCTTGGTGGCAACCTCTACAAGCAAACAGATGCATCTGGGTCAGCTGTAACAGGTGTGCCCGGTGACGCTGGATTTGCCAAGGTAAGTCAAGGGTTTTTGGAAAACTCAAATGTTGATCCGGTTAAGGAAATTACCGAACTGATCTCGGCTCAACGCGCTTATGAAATGAACTCCAAGGTCATTCAGGCAGCAGATGAAATGGCCGGAACGGTTGCCAAGGGTATTCGTTAGAATGATTTTCTGGTTCGCAAATAATCGGTTTCCATATCTGCCTCGTCTGACAGGTGCGGCTTTTGCTGCGCTGGTTATGTCATCATGCTTGGGCTCAACGGCTATGGCGACCGGTACAGCGCCTGTTCCGACAGTTACCATCTATCCAGGTGATAGCATCACATCACAAGTCTTAAGGGATCAACGTTTTACAGATCGCTTTATGGCTCTTGGCGGATACTTTCACGATTATGACAGGCTGGTTGGTAAAGTCGCCCGGCGTACATTGATTCGCGGTAAACCCATTCCCATCAGCTCAGTTCGCCATCCTTTTGCTGTGCGCAACGGCCAGGTGGTGTCTCTTCAATATAAATCCGGCCCGTTACTTATCGTTACAAAAGCGATTTCACTTAAATCAGCCGCTGCCGGTGAATATATCCAGACCCGTAATATTGACACCGGTCGCACAATTGCCGGTCTGGTACAGGCTGATGGCAGCGTACTGGTGATGGGAAAATGATACTGCGCTGTTTTTTAATTATTACAATGCTGGTTATGAGCGTTGGCAATGCTTTTGCTGCGGCCCGCATAAAAGACATTGTCAGCATTCAGGGCGTACGCGATAATCAGCTTATCGGCTATGGTCTGGTTGTTGGTTTGCAGGGCACCGGCGATAATTTGCGCAACTCGCCTTTTACCGAGCAGGCTTTGCGATCCATGCTTGAACGTCTTGGCGCGAAATTTGCCAAGTCATCTTCGCAAACCAAGAATGTTGCCTCTGTCATGATCACGGCAACATTACCTGCCTTCATTCAAAAGGGCTCCAAAATTGATGTCAGTATTTCCTCACTTGGTGATGCGTCTTCGCTTGTCGGCGGCACGCTGGTTTTAACCCCGCTAAAAGGGGCCGACGGCAAGGTCTATGCGGTGGCGCAAGGGCCATTGACAGTTACGGGATTTAGCACCGAAGGCCAGGCGGAAAAAGTCAGTCAGGGTGTCCCGACCAGCGGTCGAATTCCCAATGGGGCGATTATTGAGCGTGAAGTTGTTGGTGATTTTTATAAGAAAAAGATCATCGTTCTAGAGCTGCGTAACCCTGATTTTAGAACAGCCGTGAATGTCAGCAAGGCTATCAATAAATATTCCCGCAAAAGATTTGGTATGTCAGTGGCCCGCGAACGCGACCTGCGCACAATTTTCATTAAGAAACCCAGATCCATATCGGTTGCGCGCTTCATTTCAGAATTTGGGGCATTGGCCGTTGAGCCTGATGTCCCGGCGCGTGTTGTTATTGATGAACGCACAGGTACGGTTGTCATTGGCAGTCATGTTAAAATATCGACGGTTGCCGCAACCCACGGAAACTTGACCGTGAGGGTGACCGAGGCCCCGAAGGTCTCTCAGCCTGGACCTTTTTCCAAGGGCAAAACCAAAGTTACACCGGAAACATTTATTTCTGGCCAGGAGACGGGTGGCTCACTGTCGGTCTTGCAAGGAACAGATTTGTATGAGTTGGTCAGCGGTCTCAACAGCATCGGGTTAAAGCCAAAAGGTGTAATTGCGATTTTACAAGCGATAAAATCAGCCGGAGCATTGCAGGCTGATCTGGTAGTCCAATGATGAAAGCAAGCAGAAATATGTCGGGAAAAAGTCCGTTCAGGCGACTGGTTTGCATGAGCGTTTTAGTGGTTGGCTTATGGCCAGCCAGTCAGAGTTTTGCTGAAGATGAAACGTATGTAGCACCAAGTCCCACTGGTATTATCACAGGATCGATCAGCAAGAAATTTAAGGAAGATTATCAAAAATTCTGCGCCAATAACAGTGATGCTGTCAGTGATGCAAAATTTGCCTGGCAGGCAAAAACCATCTCAAGCATGGAAGCAGAATTGCAGCAAGTCATTAATCGACTGGAAGAGAAAAAGAACGAATACCAGTCCTGGGTGCTGCGACGCGAAGAGTTCATTAGCAAGATGACCAACTCGTTGGTCAAAATATACTCGTCAATGGATCCTGAGATAGCGGCGGCCCAGATCGCCAATGTAGATTATGACACGGCTATCTCCATTTTAACCAAACTTAAGCCGCGAGAAGCAAGTGCGATCCTTAATGAAATGGATCCCGTGCGCGCCAGTGAGCTTGTCAAAGTTATTGTGGGCGCCATTGCCACTGATGAAAATAAGGAAACGAATTGATGCATTCATTCGAGCATTTTTCCAAACCTGAGCCACAAGAGCCAAATCATTCTCTTTCAAGTCATTCTTCTTTTAGTGCAGGAAAAACTCTTGGAGTTTTGATCGCCTGTCTGGTTGTCTCAGCCTGTTCAATGCGGATAGATGAAATTGGCCGTGAACCTGTATTGGCTCCTGTTGGAGCTGGTATCAAAACAGTGCCGACCGGTACGATATTGGCACCGGCGACATTGCCGAGCCAGCCTGCAAATTATTCATTGTGGCCAGGAAATAAAGAGAGCATTTTTCACGATCAACGGGCCAAATCAACTGGTGATGTGCTAACGGTTCAAATTCAGATTAACGATAAAGCAAGCCTGAATAACAAATCAAAACGATCTCGAGATTCTGACAGTAAGGGGTCAATTGGCTTTGACTGGTTTACCAGCACCACTCCGCCGGGAACGTCATATAGCACCACGACAAGTGGTAACAGAAACATTGATTCAGAATCGAATTTTGACGGCAACGGATCGATTGACCGTGCTGAAAAGATTGACCTGAATATTGCAGCTGTGATCACACAGGTTTTGCCAAATGGGAATTATGTTATTTCCGGTTCGCAAGAAGTCCGGGTTAATTTCGAACTGCGGGTTTTGAGCATCGCAGGTATTGTCCGCCCCGAAGATATCACTCAGGACAATTCAATTTCATATGAAAAAATTGCTGAAGCACGCATCTCATATGGTGGTCGCGGGCGAATATCAGAAGTACAACAACCCGGGTTTGGTCAGCAAATTTGGGATGCGATTAATCCGTTTTAACAAAGCGCTTCCCGAAAAGCATAACCAGGTGGTGGATGCCAGTTTTCGGATAGGAAGTGCAGGAAACTATAACAGGCCTTTTATTCAAACATGGCATCAGATACCGACATACTTTCTCCGGCAACTCATGAATCAGGCTCCACCAAGGGCCTGATTGTCGGGGCTGTAATTGCAACTCTTGTTGCCGTTGGTTCCGGAGCAGGGATTGGCCTGCTATTTAGCGGCATGGTCACAACCCCTTCTGTAAAAGAAAAAATTTCCAAAAAGAAAGACGACCATGCGCCGGTTTCATCTAATTACACCGGAAACCTGACGGTCAAAACTCTACCACCAATTCTAACCAATCTGGCAGCACCAAAAAATGCCTGGGTAAGAATGGAGGCTTCTATTGTTGTCAGTGGTGACGAGAAGGATATTGACGTTCTGGCTGCCCAGATATCACAAGACACACTGGCTTATTTGCGAACCCTGACCATGTCGGACATTGAAGGTGGCAGTGGACTGGCCTATTTGCGCAGCGACCTAAAAGAGCGCGCATCGGTTCGATCTCAAGGCAGGGTAAAAGAGGTCATAATCAGATCACTGGTTGTCGAATGAGAGTATTTTTTACTGTCCTAGTGCTTATTTTGGCTTTGAGCGAGCAGGCATCAGCTCAGGCGATTAATTTAGATAACATATTACCGCCTATGGAGGGCATGGCATCTGGCCGGATTGCGCAAATGGTGGTTTTGCTCACTGTTTTGTCGGTCGCCCCCGGGCTTTTGATAATGGTGACAAGCTTTACCCGCATCATCGTGGCGCTGTCATTTTTGCGATCAGGCATGGGTTTGCAAAGTACCCCGGCCAATCTGATTTTGATTTCGCTGGCTTTGTTTATGACTTTTTTCGTTATGGGCCCAACAATGGATAAGGCTTGGCAAACCGGTATTAAGCCGATGATGGAAAACAAGATATCCCAGGCCGTGGCCTATGAGAATGTTGTCAAACCATTCCGCGAGTTCATGCTTGATCATGTGCGTGAAAAAGATGTCAATATGTTCAAGGACCTTGCCGTGCGAAGTTTTGGCCCACCTGCCAAAAAAGAGCCAACCCAACCAGAGACGACTCCTCCAGGAGCAGAAAAGGCTCAAGAGACCATTGATTTGCGGGTTCTGGTACCTGCCTTTATGATTTCTGAACTACGTCGGGGTTTTGAAATAGGCTTCCTTATTGCCTTGCCGTTTTTGGTTATAGATTTGATCGTCGCCACAATCACCATGTCTATGGGAATGATGATGCTGCCACCAACAGTGATCTCGCTGCCCTTCAAGATATTGTTTTTTGTTCTGATTGACGGCTGGAATTTATTGGTCGGAGGTCTGGTCCGGTCTTTTTTCTAAAGCACTTCCCGAAAAGTGGAAGCCGGTTTTCGGATAAGAAGTGCGCAAGGATAAGAACACTTCCCGAAAAGTGGAAGCCGGTTTTCGGATAAGAAGTGCGCAAGGATAAGAGCACTTCCCGAAAAGTGGAAGCCGGTTTTCGGATAAGAAGTGCGTTGAATAAAGAGCGCTTTCCGTAATGTGGAATCAGCAAGGCCAGAGAGACGTTTGACAAGTTAATTTGTTAGCTATTTATTAACAAATCAGTAATACTCTAATCAGGTATAGTGAAGTGAGATTGACCCTCTGGGGAATCTTGCAGGCATGACGCCGATCCGCTATGTCGGTACTAACCCGATATGTCCTTCATAAATAGTAACAAGTAATTTGAAAAGGGACTTGTCCATGGCGAGTATCATTACCAATGCGTCTGCAATGACGGCGCTACAAACATTAAATCAAACAAATAAAAATCTTGAAGCAACCCAGAACAGAATTTCTACGGGCTTCAAAGTATCATCAGCTAAGGACAATGCTGCGTACTGGTCAATTGCAACAACAATGAAATCAGACAACAAGGCACTGGGTACAGTCACCGATGCTCTCGGTCTTGGTGGTGCGACAGTTGATGTTGCTTATACAGCGCTTGATTCAAGCATGGATGTTGTCAGTGAAATCAAAACCAAGCTGGTTGCTGCCCGTGAGCCGGGTGTGGATCGTGATAAAATTCAGGCTGAAGTCAGCCAATTGCAAAATCAGCTTATTTCCATTGCCGATTCAGCATCATTCTCTGGTGAAAACTGGTTGTCAGTTGATTCAGATGCTGCCAGTTATAATGCATCAAAAACTATTGTGGCTTCATTTACACGTGATTCAGCCGGTGCGATTTCAATTGGTACGATTGCCGTTGATATTTCAACCACCAGCCTTTTTGATGCGGCCGCTGCTTCTGACGGTTTGCTCGACGTCGAGAGCACAACAACCAACGGAGCAGTCGCCTATTCCGTGTCAACCCTTGATATTTCTGCCTTGACTGATTCAGTTGCCGATCTGGCTGATCTTGAGGAAATTATCTCTACAGTTGATGGCGCATTTGCCAGCATGACAGATGCAGCCAGTAACCTTGGCGCTGTTTCAAAGCGGATTGATCTGCAAACAGACTTTGTAACCAACTTGATGGATGCTATTGATCGCGGTGTTGGCAAACTTATCGACGCTGACCTGACCAAAGAATCAACCAGACTGCAAGCTCTGCAAACCCAGCAGCAATTGGGTGTACAGGCACTGAGCATTGCCAACTCTTCAACTCAGAATATTCTGTCTCTGTTCAGATAGAATTTCCCTGAAGTTACACAAGTACCTGGCCGCGATGTTTATGCATCGCGGCTTTTTTGTTTTTTGCTTCAAGCGTGTCATGTTCACATGGAAGCGCTCAGGGCCGTGACTGCGGCCCGGCGCCCCTGCGCCGCCCCCGCGGAGCATTGCGCATAGCGCAATTTGCGTGAGCGAAACGCAACTAGAATGATTCAATCAAAGAATGAAACAGTCTAGATCAAGTCTCGCACAAGCCAGAATGTGGAGAATCGAACATCAGACTTGAATCGTTGAGGTAAACAACAAAATGAACTGGAATGTGCATGTTGAACGGCTAGCTGGTAGCATGGCTCAGCTCGGTGGCAAACGGATTGCGATCCTGGGCTTTGTTGGCTTGGTCATCATTCTCGTTATCGGCGTATCGAGTGTATATCTCACCCGCCCGCAATATGAAACACTCTACACAGGTCTTGACCCGCAAGATGTGAATAACATCGGTATTGCTTTAAATGAGGCCGGGGTTCTCTTTGATGTCAGCAAAGATGGCAAGTCGGTAAAAGTAGAATTTGGTCAGACCTCAAAAGCGCGTATGCTGCTGGCTGAAAAAAGCCTGCCCCGCAGTGCAAAGGCTGGCTATGAGTTGTTTGACAATATGGGCTCGCTCGGACTGACATCCTTTATGCAGGAAATAACGCTGGTGCGCGCTCTTGAGGGCGAGATTACCCGCACAGTCCAGTTGTTAAGAGGGGTCAAGGCAGCTCGTGTCCATATTGTTATGCCTAAAAACGGTTCATTTCGCAGGGGAACACAAACTCCGACTGCATCAGTTATTATCCGGACAGATTCCAGTTACTCATTTTCATCAGCAGATGCTGTCCGCCATCTGGTTGCAGCAGCCATTCCTGGGTTGAATATAGATTCTGTAACAGTGATGAATACCGATGGATCCCTGCTGGCATCAGGAAAAGACAAAGCCGCTGCGGTGCCGCGCCAGTTGATCAGCCTTGAAATGGCGGTCGGCAAACAGATCAAGGAAAATATCAGATCGACACTAACCCCCTATCTGGGCATGGAAAATTTCCAGATATCGGTTGCTGTCCGGCTGGAT
>Ga0316189_10004969_pt1 | contig 12738 bp, 10 predicted proteins | sample LowCovwburrow_MG_FD_204930 | JGI IMG/M metagenome (GOLD analysis project Ga0316189, IMG submission 204930) | Coastal sediment microbial communities from Maine, United States - Lowes Cove worm burrow | ecosystem: Environmental > Aquatic > Marine > Coastal > Sediment | place: USA: Maine... | reverse complement strand
AGCCCGCAGCGTCACCACGCCCGCCGACAGTGAACGCCTCACTGGGCCAGCCCGGCCAAACGTTGTTCTTGTAGAAACATGCCGCACGGGGCATATTTCTACAAGAACAATCGGCGTTAATCGGGCAAAACGGAATCCCCAGGCCAATAAGGGCCCCACATATACACACCGAAACAATCACCCCTAACCGCGGCGACCGAGTAGCCATCGAAGCCCTAGCGCTTGCCGACACCACCCACCTCAACCACCGCACACCTCAACCACCGCCCACCTCAACCGCCGTCCAACTCAACCACCACTTTTGCCACCCGATTCGGAGAGTCCATGCCTGATCCCGGATCCGCCCCTTACCAACAAACCGAATTCTTCATGGTCGAGTAGCTAGGATGGGAATGGTGGACTCCTACCAAATCGTTGTGATCGGCGGCGGCCCCGCTGGCGCGGCCACAGCAATCGAAGCGGCTCGTGCTGGCGTCAAGGTCGCCGTTTTTGAGCGGGCCGAATACGGACGCGACAAGGTCTGCGGCGATGGGCTCACCCCCCGAGCAATCGCGGCCCTCAACGACCTCGGCGTAAAACTCGACGCTGCCCATCGCATCGATGGGCTCCGGATGATCGCAGGGAAGACCCGACGCGAACTCCCGTGGCCCGACAATACACGGTTCCCGGCCCACGGAGCAGTGTGGCCGCGCCGTCGCCTCGACGCCGCACTCCTCGACGCGGCCAGCGAAGCGGGAGCCGACATTTTTTTCAATTGCGAGGCGTTACCCCTGATGGAAGCGGGCAAAGCGGTTGGGGTAGAAGTCACCCCCCGCAACTCCGAAGCAAGCCTTAACGGCCAACAACTCCCCGCTCGACGCACAGTTCGGGCCGATCTGGTGGTGCTCGCCGCGGGTGCACCGGGCCCGGCGGCGCGAATCTTGGGGGCCGAACGCAACAAAGCCGAACCGTTCGGGCTAGCCATCCGTGGTTATGCCGAAACTCCTCGCCACGATGACCGACTCCTCGAAGCCTCCCTGGCTCTCAACGATCCCGAGCACGGCCCCATCCCGGGCTACGGGTGGATGTTTCCTGCCGGCGACGGCACCGTCAACATCGGAGCGGGTGCCCTTTCCACCATGAAAGGGTTTAAGAAACTCAACCTGAACCGGCTCTACGAGACTTACCGAAACCAGGTACAGGATGAATGGCAACTTGGAGCCGACATCGCTCCCCCTCGTGCGTGGCGGCTACCGATGAGCGCTCAGCGGCGGCATGGACCCGGTTGGCTCGCAGTTGGTGACGCGGCAGGGTTCGTCAACCCCATGAACGGTGAAGGCATCGATTACGGTTTGGAATCAGGAGCACTTGCCGCCCAGATCTTTGTGCGCAATCCTCAACAAGCATCACAAATATACAACCAGCGTATTGGGGAACGGTTCGATGCTTTCCTTCGCACCGGTCGACGATTCTCGTTCCTTATCGGACATCCTTTGATTTTGCACAATGGCCTGAAATTTGCGGTCGGCACCCAAACAGTGGCTAACATAACCCTTGCAGTAATGGGCAATCTTCTCGATTCAGAAGAACCGGGTCCAGCGAGTACCGTGCTGAAAGTAGCCGACAAGTCGCTCGCAGCCCTCGATCCAATACTGCGAAAAACTCGAGCCAGATCGTAGTTCGGGCCGATCAACCATCCCCTCGCCAGAAGCCCGGCATGCCCTACTCCTCCCTCTGCCCCCATCGCTAGGCCTTGACTCACAACATCTACGAGCTTTTCCGGAGCAGCTTCGCATCCGCCTTTTATGATCCGTTCCTCACCGTCCCTGGGGAAGGAACCTACTCCTACGCCGATGTGGATCACCGCAGCGCGGCGATGGCCACCGTGTTGCTCGGCAATGGGGTGAAACCCGGCGATCGGGTGGTGTGTCAGGTGGAAAAATCCCCTGACGCGGTCGCCCTGTACTTCGCGTGTTTGCGCTCGGGTTTTGTCTATGTGCCCCTCAACACTGCCTACACGGCTGAAGAGGTTGGTTACTTCATCGGTGATGCGGAACCGGCGGCGTTCATATTCTGCCCATCCAAATCAGCCAAGCTGCATCCGGTTGGTGATCTTTCCGGGGTGCCCATCATGCACACCCTAGGGCCTGACGGAAGCGGCACCCTCGCCGCTGAAGCGTCACAGGCCGTAGGTAACGACCCCATCACCCAGTGCCGCCCCGACGACGTAGCCGCCATGTTGTACACGTCGGGCACCACGGGTCGTTCCAAGGGTGCCATGATCACCCACGAGAACCTGGCGGTAAACGCCCGAGCCCTCCACGCCATCTGGCGATTCCGGGCAGGCGACATCGTGCTTCACGCTCTCCCCATTTTCCATGTGCACGGCTTGTTTGTGGCCCTCCATACCGCCATGCTCGCCGGGGCGGAAGTGATCTTCCTTCCCCAGTTTGACGCTGCTGCAGTACGCCACTTCCTCCCCCACGCCACAGTATTCATGGGGGTGCCCACCCACTACAGCCGGCTACTCGCCGACCCTGATTTCGGGGCCGAAGACGCCTCACGGATACGACTGTTCACTGCGGGTTCAGCTCCCCTGCCCGAAACAGTTTTCAGAGAATTTCGGCTCCGCACCGGGCACAGCATCTGTGAGCGTTACGGGATGACCGAATGCGGCATCCTCACCTCCAACCCGCCCGAAGGGAAACGTATCGCGGGCACAGTCGGCTACCCACTTCCGGCGGTCGAAGCCCGAATCGTCGACGATCACGGCACTCAGCTCCCTCCCAATACCGTTGGCACTCTCGAAGTGCGGGGACCCAACGTTTTCCCCGGATATTGGCGCAAACCCGACAAAACCGACGAAGCGTTTACCCCCGACCGATTCTTCCGCACCGGAGATATCGGTTTGATGGCCAGTGACGGTCGGATTTCCTTGGTGGGTCGAGCCAGCGACATGATCATCTCTGGGGGCTATAACGTCTACCCCAAAGAGATCGAATTGGTATTAGATGAGGTACCTGGGGTGGTGGAAAGTGCGGTGGTCGGCCTCCCCCATCCCGACTTTGGCGAAGGGGTGGTGGCGTTTCTCGTGGCCGAGCCTGAAGTGACTGAACACTACCTCGCAGAGATCTGTGCCAGCCGACTGGCCAACTACAAACGACCGAAAGCCTTCATCTTTGTAAGCGACCTGCCTCGTAACGCGATGGGCAAGGTGCAAAAGGCAGCGCTGCGAAAAGAACACGGCCAAGCATTCACCATCATGGACCTCTAGTCCAAAGCGGTGCTGATCACGCCGCTAGGTTTACCGGTTGCCAGTTCGGACTACCCCTCGGAAACCGAGTTAGGGCGGTAGAACATTATCAGCTGAGCCACTGCCGCCGCGACGCCCAGGCCGATGGCCAGCCCCGCAGCAGCGAGCCCCGGTGAGATCATGTCGATGTAGGCTGCATCGAGCGAGTACTTGCCAGGCCCGAACCCGGCTATAGCCACGGCGATCAAGCCAACGACGAACGTGTACTCCCACCCGTCACCAACAATGGCGAATCCGTTCTTGCGGTGCACCGTCCAACCAGCCACCACCATCACCCCTACCACACCCGCTGAGGCCACAGGGGTCAACACGCCGAGCACCAACATCAACCCGGTAACGATTTCGGTGATGGAAGCAGCCTGTGCGTGGAGGCGCCCGGGGCGCATACCCATAGAGTCGAACCAGCGTGCGGTTCCGGCGATACGCCCACCCGCAAACCGCTTCGCCCAACCGTGGTAGGCGAAGGTCAAGCCAAAGAGTACCCGGAATACCAGCATCAAGGCATCGAAGTCTTCGGTCATTTCCTTCTCCTTCGAGCAGGATCGCCGTTCCGAGGCGATTGCCGCTCCACCTAGCCGTCTGAGTCTGCGTTAGCCACCATCATCGCCGCTATCAAGCGAGAACTCAATCCGACGGTTTTGAGCCCGGGTAGCGTCGTCGACCTCCTCGACGATGGGGTTGGATTCCCCTTCACCACTCACCGTGATTCGAGCGGCATCAACCCCAAGTTGAATGAGCCGATCAGCCACCGCTTGGGCCCGCTGTTCAGAGAGCACCTGATTTTCCCCTGCCGGGCCAGCCGAATCGGTGTGACCCACTATCTCAAAGCTTACTCCCCGAATCCGGTTGAGTTCCGAGGCCACCTGCTCCAATGTGGGATCGCTGGACGGATCGATGTCGGCGCTGAGAGGCTGGAACGCAATCGGGTTGTTTTGCACCAGATTGGTGATGTTGGTTTCCACCTCCCGGGCCAACAGCTCCAGATCGACTTCGAGCAAACCAGACGAATCAACCGAAACGGTGTTGGCGATCCGTTGGGGCACCAGGGCAGCAAACTGTGGCACTCGCTGGTCTCCAACGATGGTTTCACCAACTACCCGGATGACGCCGTTTTCCCACGTCGCGGTTCCGGGTCGGAGATCGTCAGTAACGACTACCAAATCGGGCCATACTTCGGAGAGCAGGGCGCTGAACGAGGCAACCGCCGCTTCGTCGGGGAGAACTCCGCTCGCCATGACCGAATCAGGGGAGATAGCTAATTGGGCGTTGACGGGCACCACGGTGCCCCCATCCTGTTCGCTAAGCTCGAAACCGCGGTTGGCCAGTTCAAACTCCTCGCTCACACTGTTCAGCAGCAATTGTGGCCGATTGTCGCTAGCGGAGGCGGCCCCAACAAACCGAACAGTACCTTCTTCGAGGGTGGCGTCGGGATTGATGCTCAACTGATCGATGATGTTGTCCTCACCATAGACACTAGCCACCATGGTGAGGATCTGAGAACGGAGTGCATCGTCGACCACATCCCCACTTACCTGGACGACGTCACCATTCACTTGCACCACCAGCCGGGTTGGCTCCCCGGCCGCCAGATCTTCGTTTCCGTGGTTGGTGACATCGACGGGAGTGGAATCGGGGCTACAGCCATAACCAAAACCCAGCACAAACACGGTCATGATTCCAAGAAGCCCCAGATAGGCCCACGCGGTACGCTGCTCGGCCGATGCTTCTGAGCGGAGCCGCTCCATCTGATTGGCGAATTCGTCGGCCGATACCCGATCACGTTCCGGGGGCGGAGGCGGAAGCAATCTCCCTTCGGCCTCACCGGCGTACCCGGTGTTCATGATCGTTGACGAGGCCTCCACCCGCCTTACCTGAACTGCGGCCAGGGTAACAGTGTCGTCTTGACGACGGGGCGGCGGAGGTCGATCGGCGAAACTCACTGGGCCCGGTGTTACCCCGGGCTGTTGAGGCGAGGGCTGACGAGTGGGCGGGGGGGGCGACGCATGCTGAGGAGGAGGGGGAGGGGGCGAATCCTGAGGCTGCCATCGTGGGGCGCGTGGGGGCTGCTCATACTCGGGAGAGGCCGCACCCGCCGGTTGATCGTACGGATCGACGTTTTGAGCACTTTCGTAGTACGGGCGCGACGACTCAGGCGGCGGGTATTCCCCTTCGTTGGGGTTCTCGTCCGGAGGGCCCGGATGAGGGTAGTTATGGGAGCCGGGAGGCATCGTCATCACCTATCACCGTACCGCGGAAGAGTGGGGTTGCCAGTGCTGCGCCTGGTGAACGGTCATGGTTCATCTCGTGGATGCATCTCTATGAAAATGCATTCTCCAGGGCATTCCGCCGTGGCGTGAATCACCCGATCTTCGGCCTCGGGCGGCACCGCCACGAGCTCGGCAGCTCCCCCAGGATCGTTGTAGACCTTTTCGGAGTCTCGACAATAAGCTATGCCGTCTTCCAAGATCGTGAACACCTCTGGGGCATGCTCAACGCACATTGCATCACCGGTGCAGAGGTCTTGGTCGATCCACACCATCAAAATGCTCTGTTCTGCGACCGTCACCATCCCTTCGCCACTTCGGCTAACGTGCCGACGGGGCGCGGGCGGAATGTGCGGACGGACCCCATTTGGTGCGGCAGCGTGATCGGTCATGTCGTCAATTATTGTACCAGGGCTGGGAACTGCGTCGACGTACGAACCTCGCCGCATCTCTGAGCGGTCTCCGGTACGCTGATCACGTGTCTAGCACCTTTGGCCACTCGTTCACTGTGAGCACTTTCGGAGAATCCCACGGCCCCGCGGTGGGTGCTGTGGTTGATGGCTGCCCTCCGGGGTTACCCCTTGAAGTGAGCGAAATCCAACATGAACTGGATCGGCGACGGCCCGGCCAAAGCCGACTCGTGACCCAGCGGGCCGAGTCGGACACGGTTTCGGTATTGTCGGGGATTTTCGAGGGAGTCACGACAGGAACTGCAATTGGCCTGCTTGTGCCGAACGCTGATCAGCGCCCCGGGGCGTACGACCATCTGAAAGACCTCTACCGGCCCAGCCACGCCGACTATACCTATCACGCCAAATACGGAGTAAGAGACCACCGGGGCGGCGGACGGGCCTCCGCACGCGAAACCATCGGTCGGGTGGCTGCCGGTGCGATCGCCCGAAAACTTCTCGCCCACACCGAAAGGGTTGAGCTGGTGGGTTGGGTGTCATCGGTGGGAGAGATCGACACCAACATCGCGGCCGACGAGGTTACCACCGACGCGGTGGAAGCCACCCCCACCCGCTGCCCCGATCCAGCGGCCGCCGAGGCCATTACCGGCGCGATCGAAGCGGCTCGCAAACGCGGCGACTCACTAGGCGGAACCGTTACGGTGGTAGCCCGCAATGTTCCCGCGGGATTGGGAGTTCCCGTGTTCGACAAGATCGACGCGGATCTGGCCAAAGCCATGATCTCCCTTCCAGCGGCGAAAGGATTCGAAATAGGCAGCGGGTTCGCCGGAGCACGGATGACGGGCCTGGCGCACAACGATCCCTTCGTCCCCGGGGTCGATGGGACACCAGTCACCACCACCAACTATTCCGGCGGTGTGCAGGGCGGCATCACCAACGGTGCGGATATCTGGTGCCGGATTGCATTCAAGCCAACGGCCACCATTTCGGCGGCACAAAAAACCGTGACCACCACCGGTGAACCGGTGGAGTTACGCGCCGCTGGCCGCCACGACCCTTGTGTACTCCCTCGGGCCGTGCCGATCGTGGAAGCCATGATGGCCCTCGTATTGGCTGATCATTGGCTCCGGCAACGCTCCACTATCGCCCTGCGCTAGTGGGTGGACATTAGCCTTCGTCGCCCTCTTCTTCATTGCGCCGCTGATCACGGAGAAACGCTTCCAACTCACCCGCTAGGTCGTCGCCGGACGGAAGCAGTTCCTCCACCTGGTCGACCTGGCTTTCCAGGCGCTCAACATACTCGCGGCTCTCGTCGTCGGCGGCTACGGCCTGATCCACCCGGAAAGTCCAATCTTTCACGTCTTCGTCGAGATCTTCATACCCGGTAGGCACCCCAGTGGTTTGTTGGATCCGTCGCAACAGAGCCCTCGTCGCTTTGGGGTTGGGCGGTCCCGGCACATAATGGGGGACGGCCACCCGAAGCGAAATTACAGGAATCCCGGCGTCTTCCACTCGTTTGGTGAGCACGCCGGCCAAACTGGTTGGCCCCTCATAGCTGGGTGGGCTGAGATTGAGCCGACGCACCAACTCAGGGTGCACGGCGCTGCCAGTCACCGAAAATGGGCGGGTATGGGGGACCATGGCGATCATGGCACCAACGGTCACCACCATTTCGCATCGGCTGGAGCGCGCCACCTCCACCACCTGATCGGCGAAGGACGCCCACCTGAGGTGGGGCTCGATCCCGGTCATCACCACCAGATCACGGGCGGCCCCGGTGCGAAGGGCATGTACCGATGTACTCGGCCATTCGATGATGCGTTCCCCGTCTACCAGCCGCGCCATAGGGCGAACCTCTTGAAAGTTGAAGTAACTTTCGGGGTCTACTTCGGCGATCGGGGCGGCGTCGCTGTGGTCGGCCAACCACTGAAGGGCCGAGGTTGCTGCCTGGGCGGCGTCGAAAATGCCCTCGAACGCCACCAACAAAAGGGGCTGGTGCAAGGACGGAATATCAGACCACTTCACATCAGACATGACGGCTTACCCTTGCTCAGCTTGGCGGCTACACGATTTGGTCCGACCGTACACGATCAGCCCTATTTCGACATTACCGGCCAAGGTTGCGAGAAACCTAGCGGGTGGGCCATATTGTTTCCATGGCCAGCGAGGAGAAATACACATGAGCGGTCCCACGGGAACCTGGGGAGACGATCATCGTCGTCTAACAGCCAATGTCTCGGTCCTCGTCGGTCCCGACAACGGAGCCTATCCATCGGGCAATTCGTTGCTCATCGAAGGATCGAGCGAAAACGCCCTGATCGACCCGTCGGTCACCGTGGTCGAACGAGGCGGTGCTCCTGTGGGCGTGGACGTCGTGATCAACTCTCATGGGCATGAGGATCATGTGGCCGGCAACGGGCTTTTCCCTGACGCCAAAGTTCGCATCCACCAAGACGACCTCCACGCCGTGCATTCACTCGACGGCTTGCTCGACATCTACGGATTCGAGAGCGAGGTCCGAAACGAATTCGCCGCCACCGTGAGCGAGGAGTTTTATTATCAGGCTCGGCCCGACGCTCAAGGCTTCGATGACGGGCATGTATTTGACCTCGGCGGCACCGATGTGACTGCCATCCACCTTCCCGGCCACACGCGCGGTCATAGCGGTTTCCTGGTGGACAATGTGTTTTTCTTGTCGGATATTGACCTCACCGGATTCGGCCCCTACTACGGCGACGCCTGGTCGGATTTGCAGCAGTTCGACGACAGCCTGGTCAAAGCCCGGGAAGTCGAAGCCGATTGGTATGTCACCTTTCACCACAAGGGCGTGATTGAGGGACGCCAGCAGTTCCTGGAGATGATCGACAAGTTCCATGCCGTGATCGCCCGTCGGGATCGCGACATGCTCGTCTATCTCGCCGAACCACGGACCATCGAGGAAATGGCTGCCCACCGGTTCGTATACCGCCCCCACGTTGAGCTCACGTTCGCCCACAATGTGGAGAGACGTACCGCTGATATGCACGTGGCCCGCATGGTCGAACGAGGGCAGGTGACCGAGGTCGAGCCGGGCCGCTTCCAGGCGGTGTAGGTCGACCCCGAATCGGCGGCCATCAGAACGACCCCACCGAGCCGACCTCTACCACGTCTAGACGTATGTTGAGCCTTTGATCTCGCCCACGTCTTGACGCATTTCCACATTCACCAAAGCGGGACGGCCCGACGCGTACGCTCGCTCGAGTGCTGGTTGGATGTCATCGGGGTGGGTGACATGCTCGCCGTGGCCTCCGAGGGCCTCGACCACCTTGTCGTAACGGGTGTACTCAAGCTTGGTGGCCACCACCCGGTCGTTGCCGTAGATCATGGCCTGGGGACGTAACATCTGCCCCCATGCGGCATCGTTACCCACCACTCCGACTACCGGCAGTCCGAATCGAACAGCGGTATCGAACTCGAAACCATTCAGCCCAAACGACCCGTCTCCGTACACGATCATCACCTTCCGATCGGGATAGGCGGTCTGGGCGGCCAGGGCAAACGGCATTCCTACCCCTAATGTTCCGAGGGGCCCTGGGTCCATCCATACCCCCTGGGGTGGCACTTTGAGCACCTTGGCGGTTTGGGCCACGATGTCGCCCCCGTCGCCGATCACGATCATGTCATTGTGGTGACTCACAAACTGGGCCACTTCGCTAGCCAGCCGGAGCGGATCGATCGGCACCTCGTCGGAGGTCAGCTGAGCCTGGAGCGCCGTTTCAGCCTCGATCTCAATGGTCCGAAGCCGCTCCCCCCATCCTTCATATCGTTGGGGGTCGAGTGACAACTGGGCCAAAGCCTGTGCCAACCCATCAAGGTTGACCCCCAGGTTGCCCACCAATCCGACGTCGGCTGGCCGATTGACCCCGATCAGAGTGGCGTCGAGGTCGAGTTGCACCACTTTGGCGTCAGCGGGTATGGCGCCCCCAAACTTCATCCGAAAATCGAGCGGGGTGCCAGCCAACACCACCACATCAGCGCCCGCCAAGGCATCACGCCGACTACGGTTGAAGAATCCGGGGTGGTTCATGGGAAGTTGCCCCCGACCCATTCCGTTGGTGAAGGTGGGGATGTGGGTGGCTTCCACAAAACGTTGGAGAGCGGGCCCGCCCTCCGACCATTTCACTCCGGTGCCGGCCATCATCACCGGTCGCTCGGCGTTGGCCACGACTTCGGCTGCTGCCGTGAGCCGGTCAGGCGGAGCAGGGCCCCACACTCGAGGATCGTCGAGCCGCGGTGGCGTGGTCTGCGCTAGATCCACCGGGGCATGCAGCACATCCATCGGGATCTCCAAAAAGCTGGGCCCGGGCACCCCGCTCAAGGCATGGCGGATCGCGGTTTGCACATACTCGCCGATTCGACGGGTCTCCATACAGGCGTCAGCCCATTTGGTGATAGGTTGCATCACCGAAACATGATCCATCTCTTGCAGCGACCCACGGCGCAGATTATTGAACGGGCCTTGTCCCCCGATCACCAACACGGGTGAGTTGGCCCGCCACGCATTCGCCACTCCCGTAACCCCGTCAGTGACCCCGGGCCCGGCGGTAAGGATGGCCACCCCGACCGTGCCGGGGTGCAGACGAGCCCAGGCGTCGGCGGCGTGAACGGCAGCCTGTTCATGACGCACATCCACCACCTCGATCCCTTCGTCGAGGCATCCGTCGTAGATGCCCATAACGTGTCCGCCGGACAGTGTGAATACACAATCGACACCAGCCGCCTTCAGGGTGCGCGCCACCAAGCGGCCCCCGTGTGACATTTCTTGTTCAACCATCGGTTTACCTCGCTCGCCGGGTACCGGCCCGCCAACCGAACCGGCTTCACCAGACTGGGGCCTTCGACCCCTTACTGGTACAACTCTTCGATCTCGGTGCGATAACGCTCGTGGATTCCCCGCCGTTTGAGTTTTGAGGTGGGGGTCAGAAGGTCGGTATCGGGGAGCCACTCTTCACCCAGCACGCGTACCTTCTTTACCTTCTCCGCATTGGAAAACGCCACCATGGCTTCGGGCAATGCCGATTCGATTTCAGCCACCACTTCAGGGTTTGTGGCCAGCTCTTCGAGCGAGGAGTAGTCGACGCCATTGCTCTGCGCCCATTGGGGTGCGAAATCAGGGTCGAGGACGACCAACGCCGACACGAACGGCCGCTGATCGCCAATCGCGATTGCCTGACCCACGAGAGGAATCTGTTTCAAAGCGTTTTCCAGGTTGGAAGGTGAGAGGTTCTTGCCGCCGGCGGTGATGATCAGTTCCTTTTTCCGGTCGACGATCTTGAGGTAACCGTCGTCGTCGAACTCACCAATATCGCCACTGCGGAACCAGCCGTCGGCGTCAAGCACCTCGGCGGTTAGTTCTGGCTGGTTTAGGTAGCCGCGGAACACATTTCCACCGCGACACAACACCTCGCCGTCCTCGTCGAGCTTCACCTCTATTCCAGGAATCGCTCGCCCAACAAACCCCGATTTCACCTCATAGGCATCCCAGGTCATCGGGCCACTGGTTTCCGACAGGCCATAGATTTCCGAAAGCGGCACCCCAATGGTACGGAACCAGCTAAGCACCGGAGGCGCCAGGGGGGCGGCGCCGGTTACCGCGATCTTGAGCTGATCGACACCTACCAACTCTCGAATGGTGGAGAACGCTACCGCATCGAGAAAGGCATAGGTTTCTTTCTCTTCGTCGGTGGCAGTTCCCCATGTCATCTTTTCCGCTATCGGGGCCGCCGCCTCTACCGCTTCGGCTACTGCTTTTTTCTTTTCAGGATCGGCGGCCAACGCGCTGTCGACACCGGCAGCGATTTTTTCCCACACACGCGGCACCCCAAACATCATTTCAGGGCGAACCTCTTGGGCATAGGCCGGGAAGAGGGCGGGATCAGGGCAGCACGTGATCTCGGTGCCGAATAACAATGCCATGTAGTAGCTGACCATACGTTCAGCGATGTGGGCCATCGGCAGATAACTCACGATCCGCATCCCGGCCACGTCTTCGACCCCCATGGCGTCATACAGTGACTCGGCTGTCCAACACACGTTGGCGTGATCGAGCATGACACCCTTCGATGGCCCGGTCGTTCCTGAGGTATAGATCAGGGTAACCAGATCCTCGAGACCGGTATTAGCGGCCGCCGCTTCGAGATCAGCCGGAGCGTCGCTTTCGATCAGCTCAGCGTAGGTGGTATCCGCTCCGGCAACATCGCCGCCGGCGTCCACTACCGCCAAACCCGAGAGGGTCGGCATACCGTCACGGTTGCCGGCAAATCGTTGGAGGAATGCGGCGTCCTCAACGATGGCAAACGTAGCGCCGGCATCGTTTACGAGGTATTGGACCTGGTCCGAGGCCGACGAGTTGTAGATCGAAATAGGAGTGCCGCCGGCGATCAATACTCCCAAGTCGCACACGTGGAACTCGGGTCGATTGCTCATCATCAACACCACACGGTCGCCCTTTTGGATTCCTCGGGAGGTGAGGTTGGCAGCCATGGCCCTGGCGGCGTCGGCCAGCTGTTGGTAGGTCATCTCGTGCCACACATCGGCGGCGTCTTTCCACCGCAAAGCCACTCGCTCACCATGCTCGGCGACCGTTTGCACGAACCGGGCTAACACATTACTGCCTTGGATTCGCTGATCAATCTCACTGCTCGTAGTCATGATTTTCTCACCTGAAATCGAGGGTTGGTATGCCAATGCGGCGGGCCTTACCCAACGAGACTACCGCCACATAAAGCCCCTC
>Ga0316189_10004968_pt1 | contig 12738 bp, 6 predicted proteins | sample LowCovwburrow_MG_FD_204930 | JGI IMG/M metagenome (GOLD analysis project Ga0316189, IMG submission 204930) | Coastal sediment microbial communities from Maine, United States - Lowes Cove worm burrow | ecosystem: Environmental > Aquatic > Marine > Coastal > Sediment | place: USA: Maine... | reverse complement strand
CCACCGAGATCCACAACGGCGTCCGTCTCGAGTTCCTGCACACGCTCTGGCGACCCCGCGATCATGTGCCGGACGAGCGGCGAGCCCAGATCTACCGCGACGTCCCGGGACACATCATCGAGGCGCTGAAAGACGCGCTCGACGTCGCCGCGGCGACCAGGATCGAGCCGCCGCCAGACAGCCGGATGCTCGTCGTCCAGGGACCGCTGCGCTCGACCTTGGCGGAGGCGCACCCGACCACGCTCCTGATAAGCGATCAGATCTTCCAGATCTTCCCGGTCGAGCGCTTCCTCGAGTTCCACTCGGAGGTCGTCGCCCGCGGCGGCTTTGACGTCCTCACCCACGCCTTCTTCGCCGGCCGCCACGATCCTTCGGTCGATCTATGGCTCCAAGGGGCCCTGGCGATGGCCCTCCTGGATCTCTGGCGGACTCACCGTGCCCACCGTGACGAGTTCGCGAGCGACCTGCTCGGGCGCCTGACCTTCGTCCCCGCCGTCGACAACTTCCTCTACGCCGGCCAGGCCGAGTTCACGGCCGCCTACTTCCGCGGCAGCGAAGACACCTTCGCGATCCGCAACCATCCTTGGCTCGCCTTCAACGCCCTGCCGACCGGGCGTCGGCTCTACGAGAAGCTTCGCGACCTCCTGCCGGCGAGCGCGACAGCCGCGTTCTACGCCCACCTGACGCAGCGGCCAGACGAGGATCCGGTCGGCGCCGCGGAGTTCGCCTACGGCCGCACGCTGGGATGGTTCTTCGACCAGTGGCTCGGGCCCTACCCGGAGGTCGACTACCGGATCTCGGCGGTCGAGAGCAGCCGCGTCGGTGACCACTGGCGCCACCGGATCACGATCTCCCGCGACAGCGATGTCCCGCTTATCGAGCCGGTCCAGGTGCTCGCGACCGATCGCGATGGCGAGAACCACTTTCTCGTGTGGAACGGCGAGGTCGGCGAGGACGAGGCGGGGCAGGGGAGCCGCGAGGGCCTCGACGCAGAGCCAGCCTCTGGAGACCACACCTTCGTCATCGAGACCACGGCCCGGATCGCCGCCGTGACCGTCGATCCGCGCAGCCGCCTACACGAGGCCGCCCAGGCGCCGCTCGACAACGTCGATCCCCTGTTCAACAACCGCAGGCCTGCTGCGGCCCGCATCCTCTATACCGGCTTCGGCCTCAACCTGGCGATCTCCGAATTCCTCAGCGCGACCTCGCCAGCGTCGCGGCTAAGCGCGGTCTCGGGCTTCGCCTTCTTCGAGGCGAGCCGCCGTCGCGACATGCGTGCGACCGGGCACTTCATGATCTACCGCGATCGCGAGACCGCCGCCGGTCTTGGCGCCGGCACCAACATCTGGGTCGGCCGCAAGAAGAACCGCAAGCGCCGGGTCGGCCGCATCCGCCTCTTCTCCAACCTCGAGCTCCTCACCGACGAGGGGCTCGATCAGCGCGGCGGGCTGCGGATCTCGGAGCTCGTCGCCTACGTCCACGACACCCGCCGCTTCTCGCTCTGGCCCGATCGCGGCCGGCGGATCTACGGGATCATCGGCTCCTCCCAGGTGCTCCGCCTGGACGGCGCCAGCGACGACAACCGCTACGCTATCTCGGCCGAGGCCGGCTGGGTCGAGCTGTGGCCCCTCGCCCACCGCCACGTCCTCGCGTCGCGGCTGGAGGCCACGGCGATGCTGCCGATCGGCTCCGAGCCGGAGTTCCGCAGCCTCCTCCGCGCCGGTGGGATCGGCGAGCTGGGCGGCTACAGCGGCAACGAGATCTTTGGCCGGGCGATCGCCAAGGCCCAGCTCGAGTACCGCCACACCTTCTACGACAACCTCAACATCAACCTCGGCCACCTGGCCTGGCTCCGCGGGGTCGGCGGCACCCTCTTCGCCGGGACCGCGAGCGTCTCGAGCTGCGACGACTACAGCGGCATGTTCGGCCGGGAGAGCTGGTACGGGCAGGTCGGCTACGGCGTCACCGCCTTCCTTCGGGTTCTCGGCGTCACCCCGCAGTTCTTCCGCGTCGATCTGACCGTACCGCTGGTCCGCCGACGAACCCTCTGCCTCGGCAACGCGCTCCCGGACTACCTCGCCGAGCAGCAGGGCCTCGCCGACCCAGAGGTGCTCCTCCCGCCGGTGAGCGTCAACGTCACCTTCCTGCAACCGTTCTAGCGAGCACGGACCTCAACACCACCCGCGGCCCGCTCGCGCCGCGCCGCCGACGTGGTGCGGCCCAGCTCGTGAGGGCGCCTGTCGCTTTGCGGCCGAGGAGCAGGTGGCCTCGCTCTGCGCCCGCACGTCGCCCTCCGCCCGCCAGGCCTGCGCTCGTCCGCCCTTGCGCTGCGACGCGTCGCCGATGCGCTCCGCCCAGCTCGTGAGGCCGCCTGCCGCTTTGCGGCCGAAGATCTGGGCCTCGATTCACGCCCGGTCGTGCCCCCGCAGGGCGCTCGTCCGACCTAGCCGCGGTCCTCGCGCGCGGCGCGCGCTGTGCATCTGCGCACCGAGGGTCGCCCAAGAGGCCCACCTCGCGCTCCGCTGCGCCTGGCGGCGACGCTCCGCAAAGCGATTCGTCGGCCCTCGCGTCGAGGCGACGCGGGCTGCCCCCCCATGCGCATGGCTTCGCGCTCTGACATCGATGTCAGGGGGGCGATTGCGCTAGCGGTCAGCGCCGGACACGGATGTCAGGGCGGCCATGCAGATGAGCTCATGACAGGACCAAATGTCTGTATTTTCAAAGACTTACCAAAGTGGCCCCGACCCTGCATTCTTGAGCGGCATCTGAGCCAGTCGGTCACATCAGTGCTTCGAGACCATCGTCGATCCCCGCCCCTTAACTCCGAACTCCGGTGGGCTCGACACGTACCTAAACTCCTTATCGCGTTCTTCCTCGGCATCTTCCTCGGCGCGCTCTTGTGCCTCTGGCTCTCCTCCAACGCCTTATTCCCTACGTTGGCTTAACTTCGACATTCGTAATTCGCTGGACTCTGCCAGCGCCTAACCCCCTAGACTTACCTTGGCTTAAACGCACTTACCCTACGAGTTCACGCACCGTCGCCAACTTCTCCTAAAAGACGGTTCGAGCGCTCACATAGCCTAGCTTGCCCTCTACACGCCTACTTAGAGCATAATTTTACTTGCCCACGCCGTCCTTTCCATCAACCTCGGCGTCTACATATCCTTGCTCCTATCGATTATCTACTCTTCGTATCATTATCTATTGTTTGTTCACCTATAGCCTAACCTAGGCCACAGCTGCTCCTCGCGGCCCATCACTTGCCGCACCTGCGACCTAGCGATCCCCTAACCTTATTTTTACCTTAGCCGGCGCGCACGCTTTGCACGCCTCGCTGCGTCCCAGGACGCGAGCCCCGATGACGAGCGGCTGCGACCGGAACGGCACCCCCCTGCCGCCCAGTCGCAGCCGCCCGTTTTCCAGGGGAGCGCCTCACGCTCGGGTCCCCTCGGGTCCCCTCGCTGGCAAGCCCCGCTCCGGCCGGGGAAACCTCCAGATGAGCACGCAGCTGCGATTTCCGGCTATCCTTCCCCGACCCGGCAATGCTCTCTCGTCCTCCCTACCTAGCCCTCACGCTCGCGACCTCTGCGCTCCTCCTCGGCTGTCCTGGACCCGAGCCTGGACCCGAACCCGAGTGGGAGACGAGCCTCGAGCTCGGCGCCGAGGTCGGAGCGCTCCTCTCGATCTGGGGCAGCACCCGCTCCGAGGTCTACGCGGTCGGCGGCAACCCCGACGCAGGCGTCATCTATCGCTTTGACGGCGCCGACTGGGAGCCCGAGACCATTCCGGCCGAGACCCCGCTGCTCAACTGGATCGACGGCCAGAGCGGTAGCGTCTGGGTCGTCGGCAACGAGGGGGTCGCTCTCCGCCAAACCCCCGACGGTTGGCAGCGCCTCGACACCGGCATCGACGTCCCGCTCTGGGGCGTTTGGGGGGCGAAACCGGACGATGTGTGGGCGGTCGGCGGCGATGCCGGCGCGACCGGAGATCCTCCGCCGACGCCGGTCATCGCCCACTTCGACGGCGCCGCCTGGTCCGAGGTGCCGCTGCCAGCGCTGGACCGACCGAGCCGGGCGCTCTTCAAGGTCTGGGGAACCGACAGCGATCACGTCTTCGCCGTCGGCCAGGGCGGGATCATCCTCTACTACGATGGCGCCGCCTGGGCTCAGGTCCCCTCGGGCACCACCAAGGACCTCATCAGCCTCTGGGGCGCCGGCCCCGACGAGATCGTCGCCGTCGGCGGCCGCAGCAACGGCGTCATCTCGCGCTGGGACGGCGCCGACTGGACGACCACGGTGATCGGCGAATCTCCGGGCCTCAACGGAGTCTGGCTCAGCCCCGCCGGCGAAGCTTGGGTCTGCGGAGTCCTCGGGGTCACCGGAGTGGTCAGCGCCGGCGCCGACACCCTCACGCCGGAGACCGTCACCGGCTACACCCTCCACGCCTCGTTCGGCTTCGACGATGGCGAGAACTTCGCGGTCGGCGGCACGCTCGACCGCTCTCCCCCCTGGCACGGCGTCGTCATGAGCCGCGGAGTGACACCATGAGGAAGATAACGACACCTTCGGCGCGCACCCTCCAGGCCCTCGCGCTCCTCGGTCTTGTCGGCCTCGCCGGCTGCACCGGCGACGACATGCCCCCCCTGGCCGAAGACGTGTACGGCCCCCTCGGCAGCGTCCGCCCCGACGCCACCGACGAAGAGCGAGAGACCTTTGACCGCGGCGAGGCCCTCGCCAAGCGCCGCTTTAGCCCTGAGGAGGGGCTCGGCCCGCTGGTCAACGTGACCTTCTGTGGCGCCTGCCACGAAAAGCCGGTCTTCGGCGGCTCTGCGGGGCACTATCGCGACTTCTACCTCACGGCAACAGAGCTCCCCGACGGCGGCGTCCTGGCCGGCGCCCACGGCGGCGTCTTGACCTCCTACGGCCTCGCGGGCGAGGCGCCGCGTCCTGGGCTGCAGGAGGGGGTCAACGTGATCACCCACCGCAACCCGATCCCCTTCTTCGGCATCGGCCTCCTCGCGGAGCTCCCGGAGTCGTCGATCCTCGCCAACGCCGACCCCGACGACAAGGACGGCGACGGGATCTCCGGCCGACCCAACTACGATCGCGGTTTTGTCGGTCGCTTCGGCCGCAAAGCGCAGACGGTGAGCATCGAGGGGTTCATCCGCGGCCCCCTCAACAACCACCTCGGGATCACCAGCGACCCGCTCTCCGAGGAGGACAAGGCTCGTCTGCCGGTCCGCTCCGACACCGCCTCGGCGACCCAGACCCGGCAGGCAGCGGCGCCGGACGAGCCCCTCACCGACAAGGACGACGCCCCCGACCCGGAGCTCAAGTCGAACGAGCTCTTCGACCTCGTGAGCTGGGCGATGCTCCTCGCCGCCCCCGAACCCGACCCCCTGACCGCCGCGGCCAAGGCCGGGCGCGATCGCTTTGAGGCCGCCGGCTGCGCAGATTGCCACGTCCCGGCCCTCGAAGGTCCGCGGGGCATGATCCCCGCCTACAGCGACCTTCTCCTCCACGACATGGGCGAAGAGCTCGCCGACCGCCTAGAGATGGGCGTGGCCACCGGCAGCGAGTACCGGACGACGCCCCTGTGGGGCATCAGCGCGGTCGGCCCCTACCTCCACGACGGCCGGGCCGACACGCTCGACCAGGCGATCACGATGCACGCCGGTGAGGGAGAGGCGAGCCGCGACGCCTACCTCGCCCTGAGCGATGCGGAGCGCGGCGAGCTCCTCGACTTCCTCGACTCGCTCGGCGGTCTTGAGCAGCGGACCGAGGGTCTGCTCCCGCCGAACTCGCCGATCCCCGAGCCAGGCGAGCCGGGAGCGCCCTTCGGCCTCACGACCGACGAGGATCGCTCGCAGTGGCTGAGCGGCCGCGCCTTCTTTGACCGCGACATTCCGATCAGCGGCGGCCTCGGTCCCTTCTTCAACGGCGACAGCTGCCGAGCCTGCCACTTTGATCCGGTGATCGGCGGCTCCGGACCGATCGACGTCAACGTCATGCGCCACGGCACCCGCGATGCCAACGACGACTTCCAAAACCCCGAGTACGGGACGATCCTCGCCAAGCTCTCGACCCCCGGGCTGCCGCGCCGCGAGGCAACCTCGGCCCACAACACCTTCGAGCCCAGGCAGACGCCGACGGCCTTCGGCCTCGGCCTCATCGAGACGATCGCCGACGACGACATCAAGGCGCTCGCCGACCCCGATGACCTCAACGACGACGGCATCCGTGGCATCGCCCATGTCCTCAGCGACGGTCGCCTCGGCCGCTTCAGCTGGAAGGGCGGGGTCCCCAGCGTCGCCGAGTTCGCCCGCGACGCGCTCTCCAACGAGGTCGGCCTGACCGTGCCCCCCGTCGACGGTCTGAGCTTCGGCTTCCTCAGCGATGACGATGAGATCGCCGATCCCGAGGTCAGCCTCGAGGATCACGACGCGCTGATCTTCTATCTCGAGCACCTTGAGGCGCCAGCGCCCTCCCACGAGGTTCCTGGCGGTCTCGAGGTCTTCGAGGAGATCGGCTGCGACAGCTGCCACATCCCTGAGCTTCCTGGAGCTCTGGGGCCGGTGCCGCTCTACAGCGACCTCCTCCTCCACGACGTCGCCGCCGCCGACTACTTCGGCGTCCCCGACGGGCTCGCCGACGAGCGCATGTTCAGGACACCGCCGCTGTGGGGAATCCGCAGTACAGCGCCCTTCATGCACGACGGTGCCGCGGGGACCATCAAAGCGGCGATCCTCGCCCACGACGGTGAGGCCGCGGCCGTCCGCGACGCGTTCGAGGATCTTCCGAGCGCTGACCGAGAGCTCCTCCTCGAATTCCTCGGGTCGCTCTAGGTGCCCGCCAGGAGACGTGTGGTGCCCGGTCAGCGACGGGATCGAACGCTCGGCGAGGACCGTCGCCGAGCGGGCAGGGGGCCCGCGAGACAGACGACCGAGACCTCGGCGGAGCGCTCCTCTGGCCCCAACAGCGCCACCAGAGCGACGGGCGCGGGCTTTGGCTCGATCGTAGCTCCGCTCTGGCCTGCGCTCGCGCGCCGACGGGCGGCGCTGATAGGGCTCGCGCTCATGAACCTTGCGACCGTCGCCTGTGACGGCGAGAGCTGCGAGGAGGACATCCGCGCTCAGGTCCTCGACGCCCGCGCGGAGCTCGAGATCGGCGAGCAGCAGCTCAGCGCCGAGGTCGCCACGACAGAGGTCGAGCTTGAGCGCGGCTGGAAGCACCGCCGATGCGATCTCGACGGGCTCTTGCTGATCGCTCCAGACAATGGCGAGCTGAGCCTCTGGGGCTGCGGTCTGCGCGAGGCGGTCGATGTCCACTGGATCCGAGACGACCAGGTCCTCGCCACGCTCAGCTCCCTGGAGCCCTGCGCAGAGCCCTGCGACGCTTGCCCGATCGCCGGAGCCGGGGAGCCCGTCGACGCGGCCCTCGAGGTCCCGCACGGCGCCCTCGAGGTGAGCCCTGGGGACGTGGTCGCCGGCCTCGCGTCGTGGCTCCCCGGCGCTCCCTAGAGACGACGCTCTCGCACCGCGTGAGCGCTGCAGACCGCCCGTCGCTCAGACCCCGGAGAGTTCGTCAACGCAGCCCGCGAGGCCCCGCACGGCCCCGCACGGCCCCTCGCGGCCCCTCGCTGACGCACCCAGAGACGACAGCCTTGCGCCGCGTGAGCGGCCACAGAACATCCTCCGCCCGGACCCGGAGAGCCCGTCGACGCGGCCCGAGGACTCGCGTCGATTGGGCGGCTAGAGGCCTGCGCGACGCAGCAGATCGGCGTGGACCGGCATCGCGACCCCGTGCTCGATCGCCGCGTCGACGAACCAGCCATTGCGCCAGCGCCACTCCTTGACCGCCCCCTGATAGTCGGCGATCGATCGCGAGTACGCGCAGAGGCGACCCAGCAGGGGATCAAGCTCGAGCTCCGTCCCCATCGCGACCGCGCCGACGTGGGCCATCTCGGCGACCACCGCCCGAAGCTCGCGCCCGTGGACCTCGACGACAGCCCCGACGGGCGCGTCATGGACCTGGCAGAGGAGGCCGAAGGCGCAGTTCCAGATCAGCTTCTCGAGCTCGAGCTCGGCGAAGCTCAGGGGATCGGCGACCTCCGCCGGGAGCCCGAGCGCGCTCAACCAGGCAACCACCGCCGCCGCGTGAGGACCCGAAAAGGGGCTGACACCGCCAGGCTCCACCGCAGCGCCACGCTTTGGCACCGCGAAGAAGAGGAGCCCACGGGTCACATCATCGAGACCACGCTCCGCGATCCAGGGTCGCAGCATCCCGTTTTGGACGAGCACAAGATCCCGACGCCGATGCTCCGGGACCCGCTCAAACACGACGGCGAGATCATCATTGCGGACAGCGACGAGGATCGGCGCGCCAGCCCCCGCGTCGAGCACCTCCCAGCCGCTCTCGCGGGTGATCAGGGGACAGGGGGCTCCGTGCTCCGCGCTCCGCGAGGCGAGCGCCCCTCCAACCCGGCCAGCACCGATGATCGCGATCGTCATGGGGCCTCGTAGCACATGTTTCGCCGGCGAGCGTCGACGCTGCGGCGCTGGCTTCGGGCCCTGGCCACCGCCTCCCGACGAGGTCGACCTCATCGGCCAGATGCACGTCAGCTCCGAGCAGCGCTTCGGGCCCTGGCCACCGCCTCCTCGTCGCAGTCGACGAAGTCGACCTCATCGGTGATCGGCGGCTGGATCCCGGTCAGCTCCACCTTGTAGGTCTTCCCCGCCTCGCTCTGCCACCCCTGCGGCGATCATCGAGCTCGCGTGGGCGGAGCCATAATTGGAATTGGCGAGGAGCGGGGCCACCTTCATCGGCTTGTCGATCCTGCCCGAGGTGACCTTGACCGTCGCATTGCCGAGGTCTATCGAGTCGCTCTGGACGGTCCAGCCGGTGCTGTCGACCTTGGCCGCGCTCGGGAAGGGGCCCCCGGCGTGGGTATTGGAGATATTCGCTTGTCACCTTGCCGTCTGGGGGCTCCCATCGCCGTCGACGGAGCGACCCGAAAATGCCTCGGGGACCGACGGTCGCGGGAGGAAGCAGCCCTGCGCAGCGATCATGTCGCGCCCGCTTCGTCGATGACAACATCGACAGGGTCTTCTGCAGTAGGTGAGCTTCCGCTCGTGCCCGATCGTCGACGCCGTCACAGCGCGGAGCTTGACGAGCACCGCCCAAGACCTCGGTCGATCGCCCATCGCCGGAGCTCGATCGCCTGCAGAGCACCGCGGTGAGTCTCTGTCGTCAACGCCGGGCCTCGCTGTCACACAGCTGTCACAATCCACAACCCCTCCGCACTGCGGCCCGGTGAGCACCTCGTGTCGGACGATCATCGACCCGCCGAGGTCCCCAATCCGCGCCTTCGCGTGGTCCTCCGACCCTTCGCCGATCGCCGCAAGGCCGGCGCTGCTGCCGGCGCTGCTGCCGACCTCTGCCGAGGCCTATGGACCTCGCAAACGGGGGTTTGGCGGCTTGACAGCCCCCTCCCGGTGCATCACTGTCTGCGCGCCCGCGCCCCCCGCGGTCACTGGAGAACACGGCTATGACTACTAAGACCAAGCATTGGATTGACGCCCTGATCGTAGTGCCAGTCATCACTGGCGCCCTCGCGTGCAGCATCACCAGCGGCACCACCGACTCCGCCACCGACAGCAACGGCGACACCGACTCCGAGAGCAGCACCGGCGCCGACAGTGAAGGAGTCACCCTCTACGAGATCCAGCAGGGGATGGTCCCGGTCGACTCGATCGTCCAGGTCAACAACGTCGTCGTCACCACTCCGGTGCAGGCGGAGGAGTCCGCCGTGTTCGTCCAGGAGATGGCCGGCGGCGAGTTCTCCGGCATCTACCTCTACATGTACGACGAGGTGATCATGGGCCTCGACCTCGCCCCCGGCGACGTCGTCAACCTCAAGGGCAAATACAAGGAGTACTTCGACTTCTCCCAGATCGAGGTGACCAACGCCGGAGACATCGAGATCGTCTCCTCCGGCGCCCCGCCGGCCCCGGCGGTCGTCAGCGCCGCCGACATTGCCACCGGCGGCGCCAAGGCCGAGGCGTACGAGAGCGTCCTGGTCGCCGTCGACAATGTCACGGTCTCCAACGGCGACGCCGGCTTCGGCCAGTTCGAGGTCGACTCAGCCCTCCTGGTCACCGACTTCTTCTTCAAGATGAACGGCCCGGTCTTCCAAAACGGCGCGTCGATCGACCGGATCACCGGGGCGATGATGTACGGGTTCAACGAGTTCAAGCTCGCCCCGCGCAGCGTCGACGACATCGAAGGGGGCTCCGTCGGGACCACCGACACCGCCGGGACCACCGCCACCGATACGGCGACCGACACTGCCACGGACACCGCCACCACCGGCGGCGACCCGGTCACGATCTACGACCTCCAGCAAGACAAGGTCTCCTGGAACACCCCGGTCGAGATCGTCGACGTCGTCGTCACCACTGGCCTCAGCTACAAGGGCGACGTCTTCTTCGTCGAGGAGATGGCCGGCGGCGAGTACTCGGGGATCGCGGTCTTCGTCAAAGACCCGACCGGCCTCTCAGTCGTCCCGGGCGACATCGTCACCCTCACCGGCGTCTACGACGAGTTCTACGACAACTCGCAGATCGAGATGGACGACACCTCCGGGATCGAGATCACCGGCTCTGGCACCGTGCCGCTGCCGGAGCTCGTCAACAGCGCCGACATCGCCACCGGCGGCTCCAAGGCGGAGGCCTACGAGGGCGTGCTCGTCGAGATCGAGGACGTCGAGGTCACCAACCCCGACCTCATGAACGGTGAGTTCGAGGTCACAGGCGGGCTCCGCCTCGACGACCTCTTCTTCACCAACATGGACTGGCCGAGCGTGTCGATGGGCGACACCTTCTCGTCGGTCATCGGCGTCATCGACTACTCGTTCGAGAACCACAAGCTCGCGCCACGGAGCGCGAACGACCTGACCAACTAGTCAGGTATGCTCCGCTCCGCCGCTCACGGCAGAGCGAACCAGCGCGGCCGCGCTCACCTCGGTGGGCGCGGCCGTGTGTATGTTTGGGGACGAGCTCGCGCCGGACTTGCGGATCCACGCGCAGACTCCTGCGCGCCTGCGCTCTGCTTCCGCGCACAGGCGCGCTGAGAGCCGCGACGTCAGAGTTCGCACAAAGCGGAATAGAAGCGCCTCTAGCGTTGTTCTGTCGTGAAAACGTCACATTGTTGACCGTTGCGCCCAGTGATCGATTCCGGTCATAATGGGCCGTGGCTGAACGCCCCTGCAAACGTAGACCTCGCGCACGCACCGGAGGAATCCGGCGCTCGCTCTTGACCGCGCTGGCTGGCTTCGCGGTCGCAGCTCTCTGCCTCGCGCCGTCGAGCGATCTCGAGGCCGGCGAAGCCCGCTCCAAGGTGTTCCTCGACGGCCAACCCGTCGCGGTCCACTTCAACGACGGCGACTCGTTTCGGGTCGTCAACGGCGAGGCCAACGGCACCAAGGCGCGCCTGGTCGGCTTCAACACCCTGGAGTCCTACGGTCCTGTCCATCAGTGGGGCACCTGGACCGCGAAGGAGATGTTCGTCCTCGCGAAGATGGCGACGCTCAACGCCCGCCGCGGGATCTGGAAGTGCGAGAACACCGGCGAGGCCGACACCTACAACCGGGCCCTGATCTACTGCCCGGGGCTCGCCGAAGACCAGATTCGCAAGGGCCTCGCCCACGTCATGACCGTCAGCGACGAGCCCGGCTTCCCCGAGCTGGTCGCCGCCCAGCAGGACGCGATCGCCAACCGCCGCGGGATCTGGGCCCACGGGGTGCCCGAGTACGTGATGACCTCGCTGCACTCGATCGACGAGAGCCTCGGCCGCAAGCAGCGGGAGCGGAACTACAATCGCCTGGTCTCCTCGGTCGATGGCCACTCGGTGAAGTGGAAGCACCAGGACCTCTACAAGGAGTGCCAAAAGGTCTGTCATCAGGTCTACGAGGTCGACGAGGAGCGCGTCACCGAGGTCGCCCGCGAAGTCCAGGCCGACCCCAAGCTCACGGCGCTCTTCTCCGGGCTCAACGCCGATCAGATCCGCAAGGTCATCCGCGACTTCGCCCGCGACCGCCACATCAACCGCTCGATCCCCGAGGACGAGCGGCCCGGCCTCAAGGCGCACCTCCAGACGCTGGTCGACAAAGGTAGCTTCGGGCCGAAGGCGACCGTCGGGATCGACGCGACCTGTGTGATTCATGCGCCCTTCAAGCGGCGCTACGGCGGCGGGAAGGCGGCGTGTCTCAAGTGAGCCGCCAATCCATCGTCTCGTCGCGAGCGTCGACCTGGGTCGTCGCTCTCACGACCTCGCTCCTCGTCGGCCTCAGCTGTCGCTACGAGGCGCCCGAGTACCCGATCTACGGCCACGAGAACAACGACCAGGCCTGCGCGGACGGCTACGACAACGACAACGACGGCCTCTACGACTGCGACGATCAGGACTGCCTCGTCCTCTCGCACATCTGCGGCGAGTACGTCCCCGTGGATCCTCCCTACGAGCGCGAGGACTCCTTCCTCCTCTGCATCGACAAGGTCGACAACGACAACGACGGCCAGTGGGACTGCGGCGATCGCAAGTGCCAAGGGATCCGCGAGGCCTGCTGCTCGCGCGAGAACACCAACGAGACCTGCAGCGACGGGATCGACAACGACGGCAACGGCTACGCCGACTGCGGCGACTTCGGCTGCCGCAACAGCCCCTACGTCACCGCCTGCGA
>Ga0316189_10004965_pt1 | contig 12743 bp, 12 predicted proteins | sample LowCovwburrow_MG_FD_204930 | JGI IMG/M metagenome (GOLD analysis project Ga0316189, IMG submission 204930) | Coastal sediment microbial communities from Maine, United States - Lowes Cove worm burrow | ecosystem: Environmental > Aquatic > Marine > Coastal > Sediment | place: USA: Maine... | reverse complement strand
GTAAATGTTCGTTCGTCCATTTTTTAAGTTCTTCCTTTTTGGCATCGTGCGTTACCATTGCAATATTCAGGGGCATTTGCGCCATCAACTCTACCTCCAGCTGGTGATGTCAGAGAGATAAACTATAGAACCGACCCAATCACAAAAGATAGGTTCCCCCGACCAGAACCCACGTCGCAATAAAAAGGGTTTCCATGGTGATTAGCACTAACGGTTGATAACCGACATTCATCATCGCCTTCAGGGACGTTTTAACACCCATTCCCGCAATTGCGGTGACCAGGCACCACGAAGATACTGCTATTAAAAACTCTTTTATGTCAGCAGGAACAATACCAGCGCTGTTTAGGCCGACGCAAATGCAAAAGCCAATAATAAAGAGCGGTAAGGGGGGCCCGCCTTCAGATGTTGTCCCGCGGGTTTTAAAGAAAATAGAAATCATCAGAACAATGGGCACTAAGAGTGAGACCCGCAATAATTTAGTGATGGTTGCGATGTCACCAGCTTCAGTCGAAACCGCGTAGCCCGCCCCAATGACTTGGGCGACATCATGGATAGTGCCTCCCAGAAAGATACCGGCAAATTTATCATCAAAACCTAATAAATTGACCAAAATAGGATAAACGATCATTGCAATCGTACTTAATGTTGTTACTGCGATTACTGTGAATAGCGTGTCTCTTTCACTTGATTCTGATTTTGGTAAAACAGCAGAAATTGCGAGTGCAGCTGATGCTCCACAAATGGCAACAGCTCCACCGGTGAGCGTTCCAAAACGTTGACGTCTTCCAAGAGCTCTTGAAAGTAGAATTCCAACCAAAATAGTTGCTGCAACCCCGGTAACAATAAGCCCGACGGCATTCCAGCCAAGAGACATTACATCGTCCACGGTCAGACGCATTCCAATAAGTGCAATTCCAAATCGTAAGATTTTTTTAGATGAGAATTCAACACCAGCAGCACATTTCCCTTCTTCAGTAACAAAATGAAAGGCCATCCCCAACAATAATGCAAATAACATTTGTGGCGCGCCGTAATGCTCAGCCAGGAATTGCGCTGCGGACGCGATTGTCAGGCACAATAAAACGCCAGGACTATAACCTTGAAGAAATGTTGATTTTTGGTGAAGATACATAAGCATGATTAATTATCCATTAGAGATTTTTATGGTTTGCCGTGAGCTTATTTACCAAGTTGTTATTGAATAAGTTCAGACTTCAAATTTGATGAAAGTACCATTTTACTGGTAATTTGTTTGGAACGTTCAAACCACAGTTTTTGAAATGCAAAAAAAAAGGAAAAGCGAAAACCGGTTCCGCCCTTCCCTTTTATTTACAGGCAAATCAAAAGTTATTCGAAGTGCTTGAAACCATCGAGAGCCTTAGCAATCTGTGCTTCTTCATCTGCTGACTTCGGAAGCATTGGAAGCTTAGGAACACCGATATCAATACCACGTGAACGCAAAGCACTATGGTAGAACGGCACAGGAATTCCAGCACCCGTCAATTTACGAAGTACATTAGCTTCACGTTGAAGTTTCAGCGCACCTTCGTAATCTCCAGCTTCAGCGGCTTCAAAGATATCGTTAACTACTTTTGGATAGAGATTGGAAAGACCAGAGACACAACCACGTCCGCCCCCAATCAAAGCAGGAAGTAGAATTGTTTGAGAACCAACGAATACCTGAAAATCATCAAAATGCTTTGTTGCAGCAACTAGGTCATAAAATAGCTGAATGCTGGCGCTACTATCTTTAAGTCCCGCCAAACCTTTTTCAGCCAGATTGACAACTTGTTCAGGTGTGACACAGAAATTTGTATATTTCGGATTGTTGTAGAGGAATATTGGCGTGCTTACAGCGTCAATCAACTTCAAGAAGTGAGTATCAACTTCGGCTTGGCCATGAAGGTAGTAATAGGGCGTCAGAGATGCGATCGCTGATACCTTAAGGCCTTCTGCGTGCTTGGCGAGGTCAATCGAGGTTAGGGTATCAGGATCACCTGCATGAAGAATGATAGGAATACGTCCGTTCACAACTTCAGACACAATTTCAATAGTTTGTTTGCGTTGCTCCACGGACATGATGGGTCCCGAACCGTAAGAACCATTGACATACAAACCGCTGACCTGCGGTATTAACCATTCCAGGAAAGTTTTGAATTTCGGGACATCTACCTGACCATCTGCATCAAATGGGGTAACTAGCGCCGGCATGGCGCCTCTGAAGTTTTTGATACTCATTAATTGAGTTCCTTTCTATATATACAAATTTAATTTCTCAAAGACCTTCTCAGCCGTAGTGACAGGTTTTGATCTCAGGAAACTAGTGGAGGAATAGCATTCTGTTTTAATATTGTCAACAATCTTACTGTCATTAAATTAACAATTGTATTTTCACCAATCTATGTTATACAAGATCAACTCTTATAAATAATTCAGTATATTAATAGGCGTGTATTTATATATTGAGATTATTTATATTGTTGACAATATGATAGTTAATGTTTCGTTGTTAATTAGTAATACAGGCATTTCAGGAGAAAGACCTGTTTAGAAATCTTTCACTACACATGAAGGGATCACACCAATGAATAAAATATTGAGTTACACATTTATCGCAGGGTTTCTTATGGTCGCGTCTTTGATTAATCCGACCCAGTCCAAAGCTGCCTTTCCAGAAAACCCGATTAAATTACTGATTGGATTTGGTGCCGGTGGTGGCACAGACACAATTGGTCGGAAAATTGCTATTGAAATGGAAAAGGCTCTCGGAAAACCTGTTGTTGTCATCAACAAACCCGGCGGAGGTGGGCTAGTATCATGGAAAGCCCTCGCAGCAGCCAAGCCCGACGGATACACGATTGCCATTTTTCTTCCTTTAAACGCATCAATCCAAAAGCATTTAAAAACGTCAAAAGCATGGATAGATCCAGTTAAGGATATTGAATTCCTGGGCATGGTAAATGCTGATTCATGGGGCATTGCAGTTAATGCAAAGCAACCCTATAGCGATATTGCAGGCTTCGTAGAATGGGCGAAAACCAATCCAGGCGCAAAAGTAAGCGATGGAGGCCCGGCAACAGCTTACCATTGGGCATGGGAATCCTTTCAAGAACGGTACGGCATCAAACTTAAAACAGTGACCTACAAAGGTGGTACATCTGGTGGACTGAAAGCTGTCGCCGGTGGTGAAGTGGTTGCCGCAGGATCCGGTGCTCCGGAAGCCGATTCAATGTCTCGTGCCGGACTTGTTAAAATGCTTGGCATCGCAGCGGAGAAACGCAATTCAGCGGTCAACAACGTCCCAACATTCAAGGAACAGGGTTTTGACTTCATATTTGGCCCAACACGTGGTTTTGCAGCACCCGCTGGCACACCTCCAGCTATTGTTAAAATCTTAGCGGCTGCTGTCAAAAAGGCATATGATTCAAAGTCTTATCAAACACACTTAACGAAAAGCGGCCAAGGCGGGTGGTATCTTGGCCCAGAGGCAGGCAAATCGTATATTCGTGATACGGATGCAAAATTCAAAGATCTGATCGATAAAGCTGGTATGCTACGTTAGTCGTATCGAAGTTTTATAGAACGGTATGATTTCCAATGAACAAAACACATGAAAATGGTAGTTCCTTCGTATTTTCTGGCGTCGTCAGTTTGGCGATTGCCGGAATTGCGGGGAACGAAGCTCGTAATTTTCCCTTGCAAGACTTGCAGGAAGGGCTAGGCGCCGCCTTTTTCCCATATCTTATTACGGGGTGCATAATTGTTTTAAGTCTCGCCCAAATTGTATATGGCTTCAGTCTTGGGTTTAAAGCCAAGTGGCCATTTGAACAGAGCCCAGACCTAAACAGGTTGGGGCTTTTATTTGTTTCCTTCGTAGGATTTACGGTTGCATTCGCCCATTTCGGTTTCTTAGTTCCAGCTGGTATCTTTCTAGTGCTAGCTATGCGCCTTTTACAAGCCCCTTGGATCAATGCCGGAATTGTCGGTATATCCGCAACCCTCATCATCTACGGAATATTTGTTGTCGGTTTCGCCATTCCAATGCCATAGACCGTCAGGAGAACACCAACCATGCTTGATTTTGCCAGCTCACTTACCATTGGATTACCGCTCATTATGAAACCAAGTATTTTATTGCTTGCTTTTATGGGAAGCTTAATCGGATTGGTGGTTGGTGCACTACCGGGCCTGACTTCTGCCATGGCCGTCTCCGTCATGATCCCATTGACCTATACCCTGTCACCAGAACAGGCCTTCGCTCTATTGTTACCGGCCTACGCGGCAGGAACGTTTGGTGGTTCCATTGGAGCAATCTTGCTGAATATACCTGGCACCGGAGCCGCAATCATGACGGCTTTTGACGGACACCCCATGCGCCTGCGAGGTGAAGCGGGTAGAGCCATTGGGCTTGCCGCAACCTCATCACTCATCGGCGGATTGTTCAGCGCATTTTTTCTGGCTGCCGCTGCGCCACTTGCAGCACGTTGGGCAATTCAATTGGGCTCTCATGAATATTTTTCAATAGCAATCTTTGGCCTGGCGATCATCGCCTATATAAGCCCTTCAATCATAAAGGGACTGACCGCAGGCGCTTTTGGGCTTTTGCTCGCAACGGTTGGCAATGACCCGGCGGGTGCGTTTCCACGTTACACATTTGATCAACCAGACCTAGTTGGTGGGTTAACATTTGTACCGGTTATGATTGGTCTTTTTGGGCTTGCTGAAGTTTTCTGGGCGCTCGAACATCAAATTGCCGCTCGCAAGCCTGTCAGACAAAAAATAACCGGAACTGTTACGAGTGCATGGGAGGTACTTCGAAATTATCCCGTTCTTATTCGATCTAGTATTATTGGATTAATTATCGGGGTTATGCCCGCGTCAGGCCCAACAATTGGCTCTGTTGTGTCCTACGGTATGGAAAAAAGAATCGGCAAAAACCGCACTCAAATGGGCGACGGCGCTCCCGAAGGTATAATTGCAGCCGAAGCTGCAAACAACAGTGGTACAGGGGGGGCATTGGTTCCCATGATGGCACTTGGTATTCCTGGCGATGCTGTTACGGCCATTCTTATTGGCGCCCTTTTAATTCACGGCCTGCAACCTGGACCCGCACTTTTTTTACAACAGCCAGAACTGGTTTCGAGTATTTTCTTGCTGTTTATTCTTGGCAACATTCTTTTTGTAGCCATAGGGCTGGGAGGCCTTAAGTATCTTTTGAGAGTGCTGGAAACACCCCCTCGATATCTAATTCCCATTATCTTGGCTTTCTGCGTTGTCGGTGCATACGCATCTTCAAATAGCGTTTTCGATATCGCGGTCCTGATCATATTTGGAATTGTCGGATATATCATGCGCAAGGCGAGCATACCGGTAGCACCTTTGGTGTTGGGATTCATTCTCGGCCCTTTGATCGAAGATAATTTAAGACGTGCTCTCATTCTTGACGATGGGAATCCACTCGGGTTTCTCACGCGCCCCTTAAGCGCAACGCTCATAGTCGCAATTGTAATCTTGTTAATAAGCCCTGCACTTTCAAAACTGGTGCTCGGACGGACGGTAAAGTTGGAGGAATAATAATGCCTGATTTTGTAACCTTAGGGGAAACATGCGTAGTCCTAGTTTCTAAAACTGGTGGCCCGTTGAGGTATTCTCCAGAATTCGAACGTCGCCTTGGTGGTGCGGAAAGTACTGTTGCCGTTGGCGTTGCCCGACTTGGACATAGTGCTGGTTGGATATCGCGCCTCGGTGATGACGAATTTGGTGCATACATCTCAGGACAAATGCGCAGTGAAAACGTCGATGTTGAAAATGTTCAATACTCAGACAATGCACAAACCGGCGTCTTCTTCAGAGAAAATCGAACAAATGGACGATCAACCGTTTATTATTATCGGAAAAATTCGGCATTTTCTGATTTCTCGCCCGAAGATATTAATGAAGATTATATTGCTTCCGCACGCATTCTTCACCTCACCGGTATAACACCAGCTCTTTCTTCGTCTTGTCGTGCTGCAGTTGCACACGCAATCGATATTGCCAAAGCAAACAACGTGACAGTGGTTTTTGATCCCAATTACAGATCGAAAATATGGAAACCTGATGAAGCGCGCAGCTGTCTCGAACATCTTATGGTTCGTGCGGATCACGTTCTGGCCGGACAAGAAGATATAGCTAAGTTAACCGGCCTGAGCACGGAAAAAGAATGTATGAAATATCTACATGATCTAGGCATCTCTTCCGTGGTTTTAAAACTCGGGCGCAATGGTGCGCTGCTCTCAACAGAGTATGGTGTGGAGCGCATTAGTAGCTATCTACTGGAGAATCCTGTTGATCGGTTTGGTGTTGGCGATTCGTTTGCTGCTGGGTTCAATATTGGTCTGCTAGAAGGGAAATCTCCACGAGAATCAGTTATCCTCGGAAATGCAGTCGCCGGTTGGTCCATAAGACTGCCAGGAAATATCGAAGCCTTGCCTGACTGGAACGATCTGAAGGAGTTACAGAATGGAGAAGAATTTGTAGCACGGTAAAGTAATCGCTAGCTTTCGCAACTATCAATGCTTTATAAACATTGTTAACAATTGAACTGTAACCTGTGTGATATTGGAGTGATATGAATAACGACACATCAAACGAAAAGACAACAAATCAATCTACCGAGACAACTATATTTTCAAAGCAGCAGGATCGGCGACGCACCCTTTCGCTATCTGAGCAAATTGCAGAGCATATAGGCCAGTCAATTCTGCAAGAAACCTATTTACCCGGCGACGCTGTCACCGAGCAGCGCATATCAGATGAGTTTTCTGTTAGCCGCGGTCCGGTGCGAGAAGCTCTCCGTATTCTTGAACGAGAAGGCTTGGTGGAAATTATTCCGCGCCACGGTGCACGTGTTACACGACTCACTGTACGCGAAGTAAGTGATATTTTTGATATTCGCTCTGTATTGCTTGGCCATGCGGCCAGTTTGGCTGCAAAAAGACGCGATGAAATGTGCCTCCGGGTTTTAAAAGAAGGCTGTGAAGCTTTAACAAAAAATTGTGAAGGTGCGGATGATCTTGACGTGCATTGCGAAGTAAGTGCGAAAATGAATCACATTCTCGTTGAACGCTCTGGAAACGAAAAGCTTTCCGAGATTGTCACCCATTTGGCGCGGCAGATCGCACGCTACACCCGTATCGGCTTATCGACATCGGAAAGACGAAAAGATTCCGTCAACTCCTGGCGTGAACTTACCTTGCTCATCGAAGCAGGTTTAGATGATGAAGCAGACAGGTTGGAGCGTCAGCGGGTACGCGAAGTTAGATCACTAGCGATCAAGTTACTTCAGGAAACACCCGAATAACGTATTCTATCGATGTTTAGTTAGGGTCAGAACCCATTATCCTCACCCATTCTGCGGATGATTTTTTTCCTTTGAGTAGGAGGAAAACCGTAGGGGTCTTCCGGTTTTCATGACTTCCCAACACCCACGGATGAGAAAAGCCCCCCACCCCGAAGGTTTTTATCTGGAAGCCATAGCCTCCTGCAAAACTAAGCTCGAATATGCACGACATATCCTTGTGCTTATTTTCTTGTATACAATAGCTTCCAGACAAACAGGATTGCATGTTATTAATGTGCTAACTACTACGGCTTGTTACCCGCCATAGTCCGTTTACGCTTAAAATGCCCCCATACGGGTAAAAGCAACAGTACAACACTAAAAACAACCAATCCCATTGCAATCGGGCGATCAAGTATAGGCATATAGCTACCACCGGATATCTGTAAGGCGGTACGCAGTTTTGCTTCTGCGATTGGTGCCAGAACGAAACCGATAACAAAGGGGGCAAGAGGAATTTTGGCACGCTCCATCAAAAAACCAAGAATGCCACAGGCAACCATTATCCAAACATCGAACATACGATTGTTAAGGGCAAACGAACCTACCACACAAAAAATCAAGATCGGCGGTAAAAGCTGATAAATAGGAATGTCGGCAACCCGACGGATATAACGAATCAATCCCATCATCAAGATAAACATAACAATATTTGCAATTAACGTTGCGCCCATTATGACATAGACTAAATCTGCGTTGGTACTAAATAGAAGTGGGCCTGGTGTGATTCCGTGAATGATCATTGCGCCCATAAGGAAGGCGTCTGCGATGCTTCCGGGTATGCCGAGCGAAATCAAAGGTATCAATGCGCCACCGACCGTTGAATTATTCCCGGCCTCCGCGGCAACGATACCTTCTTCAGCACCGGTTCCAAATTTTTCGGGCGTTTTAGAAGTCGTTTTGGCAACCAGATACGCTAACACGGAGCCAATATTTGCACCAACACCTGGCAAAATACCGACAAACGTCCCGATTACAGATGACCGTATCAGGTTCGAGCCGTGCTTGATTAAATCGTTGAACTTAATAGTGACTTTATTTACATGAACGGAACTCTTTGGCCGGGAGTCTGCGTTGAGCATGTCTCCAATTATCTGACTAATCGCGTAAACCCCTACCAAAACCGGTAATAGAGAAAAGCCGCCTTCAAAGGAGTCTATGCCAAGGGTGAGTCTCGGCATTCCAACGGATGGATCTTCGCCAGGCAAAGCGAGTAAGACGCCTAACAGGCCGGATATCAACGCACGTATGACACTTCCATCACCAACGGCAGATATCAGCACCAATGCCAAAAGAACAAGAGTAAAAAATTCCCACGGTCCAAAATGCACGGCAGCCGCGGCGAGAGGGATTGTCAGGAGAACCAGAAATACCCAGGAAACCATGCCCCCAAAAAATGAGGAAAGTGTGCCCAGACCCAAAGCCCTACCCGGCTGTCCGTTTTTGGCCATCGGATATCCATCTAGGGTTGTCATCACACTCGCCGGCGTACCGGGCATTCGCAACAATGTTGCGCTAATCAAACCACCACTGATCGAACCGACATACTCAGAAACAAGCAACACCATTGCCTGCTCAGGGGTAAGAAAAAAGGTGGCTGGTAAAGAGAGCGCAATAAGCATACTTCCGGTAAGTCCGGGTATTGCTCCAACAATAATTCCCAGAAATACCCCGCCCAGCAGGTAAGGAAATGTCATTGGTGTAAGGACATGCCATATGCCACCACCAAGTCCACTAATTATGTTCAGAATATCCATAATCAAAATCTCCAGGCGATTAAAATTTAAGGTAAATCAATCAACAAAAAGTTTGTAAAAATTACATCAATGCTGCCTGCAATTATGATTGCAATAATCAACGATGCCTTCTGTCCCCGACCTAACCCTCCTTCGAGGATACGGCTACACAAATAAATTGACACAAATGTCGCGAGCCAAAACGGCACGGGCGTATATTCAAGGCTTAACAGATAAAGAATGAAAACGATCAAGTTGGCAAATGTGCGATAGCCTTCGCCCCATTGAGGCAATATTGTGACGATTTCTTCAGGAGAGTCTGATGTCTCATCTTCTGCATCATCGGTACTCGGACCATCGAAGACGAATTCTTCTACCAACATCAACACGACCAAAATAAGGAGAGCAACGGAGACAAAACGAGGAACTGTCGCTGATCCAAGGATATCGAAAGCTATTTCGGGCGCCAAGCTTGCCTGCTGAATACCAATTACACACAGAACGCATATAACTATTCCATTAACAATAGTCCACTTTGCACGGGTCATGAGCAAATCTCTATACCAGAAAAAATTAAAAAAAGGACGGGTAGCAATATCTTAGCATTGCCACCCGCCCACAGGGAGGAGATCTATTTTTTCTTGGCTTGCATAGCGACTTCAGCAACAGGCTTGATCTTCTTATATTCTGCGGCGATATAATCGCGAAGATCTGCACCTGAACGATAGACAGGTAAGGTCAATCGTTTTGCAAATGTATCTTTGACGATCTTTGTGTCCATTGCTGCTTTAAACACGGCTGCCAGTTTAGCAACGCGGTCTGCAGGCGTTCCCTTTGGAGCCATCCACCAATACTCAAAGCAATAGGATAAATCAAAGCCCTGCTCTTTGGCAGTAGGCACATTTGGCAGAGCAGGATGACGTTTATCTGACAGAATGGCTAAACCACGCAATCCGGCAGATTTACCAGCGTTAAATTGACCCGCTGAAAGGGCCGTAACATCCGTATGTCCACCCTTCAAGCTGGTGAAGTTTGCCACGTCCCCACCAATTTGGACGAAACGGAACTCCGACCCAGGCATTGTGTCCTGGAGGAGGAGTCCACCCATGTGATTAAGGGCACCAACATTGACACCGTAGATTAGTGAATCGGGCTTTTGTTTAGCAGCCGTCAGTACATCCTTTAAGGTCTTATGCGGAGAAGTTTCCATGACCGCAGCTGTCATGCAAACATCACCTGTTCCCGCAATTGGTTCAAAGTCGCGGTAGCCATAGTCTGCAAGACCAGTAGCCTCACTGGTTAACAGCGTGAGATGGTTCAATAATATTGTATAGCCGTCAGCCGGAGAGTCTTTCGCCTTTCGCGAACCAATCCGTCCACCCGGACCTTTAATATTTGTTACAACAACCGGGACATCGATTAGTTTATTCGCTTCAATTGCTTTTTGGAATGTGCGGGCGACAGCATCAGATCCACCCCCGGCACCAAAAGGCACGATGATTTTAATTGGTTTCTCTGGGTATTCTGCTTTTGCATCACCGATAACAAACGATGAAAGAACAAAAGTAAATATTGCGAAAATAATTTTGGACATGACTTGTAATTCCCTATTTTAATCTGCAATTGCCTCGCGGCAATATGCTGAATTCCAGACTTTAAACTTTCTGTGATACACGCATTTTAATTGCGCTTATTGTTATAATTAACTTAAATGTTGATTATGACATTGTCAACAATCTTATTTAAGCAAACAAATACGATAACTTACGTCGAAGTATAAAATGAAGGTAACTGTAAAGTCAGAGTGGCTAAGGATGGAACCCACCCAGAACTCAATAACTAGAGCACTTCCGAGTTATATTATTTGGTTTTTTCGCCGTTTTCTGAAAAATTGATGAGGTTGTTCGATAACTGATCAAGATTTGACGAGATTTCTAGAATCTCTGATTGGGTAAAACCTTCAAACAAAATTGTCCAATAGGTTTCAATGGCCTCAAACGCCTGGGCATGTAGTTTTCGTCCTGCTGATGTAATGCGGACTTCGCTGTTTCGTTTATCATCGCCACGAACATGTCTTTTTATGAGACTACGATCTTCAAGTAGGCGAAGCGTCCGGGATAAGTTATTGCGATCCTGTCCAACCCGCTTTGCAAGTTCTGCCTGGTTGAAACCATCGGATTGCGCAAGCTCTCTTAGGATAACTTCCTGTTCACGAGTGATGTCGCACCCAGCGGCTTCAAATAAGCGTTTCAAAGTCAAATTGACCAACTTATTGAACTTGGCAATCGGAAGCCTTGGATAAAGTTTACTCATGTCATCTTTCATCTGATCGATTAGCTTTTTCGCCCATCAAAAATATTATTGGACGGAGACACGTTGTCAACCAATACGCGTCGAATTTCCTCCGCGGCCCCGATCGCCATCGCAGTTTGAGCTTGCAAAGTCATCGCCGCAATATGAGGGGTCGTCAAGATGTTGTCACAACAGAACATGGAATCGCTAAAGTCCGGTGGCTCGACATCAAATACATCAATGGCTGCCCCAGCGATTTGACCAGTTTTAGCCGCATTGGCCAAGGCGACCTTATCGACCAGAGCGCCCCTTGATGTATTAATCAAAATCGAGTTTTCTTTCATTAGGGCAAGCCGCTCGGCATTGATCAGGTGGCGGGTCTCTTCCATTAATGGACAATGTAGTGAAACAATATCAGAAACTTTCAGCAACTGGTCCAATTCGGCCGTTTCATAGGGGCAGTTTTCCAGAGCCACAGGAAAAGCATCATAGACAATGATATTTGCTCCAAAAATTGCGTAATATTGGGCGACCAGACGACCGACACGCCCATATCCAACAATACCAACTGTTGAGCCTTTGATCTCTCGTCCCATAAGTAATTCCCGGGCCCATTTGTGTTCACGTTTAAGCATTGCTTCACCCGGATTCAAATGACGCATAATGCTGAGAGCCAACCCAATGGTTGCTTCGGCCACGGCATTTGTATTTGCAGTTTGCGTCGTTGAAACGGGTATTCCAGCGGCTTCTACAACCGGTAAATCAAGATAATCAAGACCAACACCGTGACGAGCAATGATCTGAAGTTTTGATTGTTGGTCAATAATCTCCTGATCGACATACCCTACCTTGTGGAGCATCGCATCCATATCCTGAACATGTAAAAGGACGTCTGCTTTTTTAACGGGTTCAGGTATTGCCGTAACGTGTGCAAATCGTTCCAGTATTTCAATGCCCTCCGGCCGCACATTTCCGAGGACCAACACTTTGAGTTCAGGTTTTAAATTTGACATTATCTCTCCTTGGACTAGAGGCCAGCATAGGCATTAAAGCCGCCGTCAACCGGGGTTACTGTTCCTGTAACAAATTTTGAGGCATCGCTTGCGTACCAAATGGCGGTTCCTACCAAATCATCTACATCGCCAAGCCTGCCCATTGGGGTATGAGAAATGATTTTTTGACCACGATCATTTAATTCCCCTTGGTCATTAAACAAACCATCACGCATGCGTTCGTTCGGAAAAAAGCCTGGAGCAATCGCGTTTACTCTTAGTGCGGTTGTGTAATCCTTCGCTACATGACAGGCGAGCCATTGGGTGAAATTGTTCACC
>Ga0316189_10004964_pt1 | contig 12744 bp, 13 predicted proteins | sample LowCovwburrow_MG_FD_204930 | JGI IMG/M metagenome (GOLD analysis project Ga0316189, IMG submission 204930) | Coastal sediment microbial communities from Maine, United States - Lowes Cove worm burrow | ecosystem: Environmental > Aquatic > Marine > Coastal > Sediment | place: USA: Maine... | reverse complement strand
TTGCATTGAATCGGTTTATGATCGAATATCAAGGCCGGTTACCGAGAGGTTACTAGTCATTGAGCAACCGGGCAGTTACACAGAATTATTTACAGGGTCGGTTTTTCTACAGCCTCAACGTTCGAGTTAAGAAAAACAATCCGTATCAGAACGAGTCTGACCCATAATTTCCCTAAATTAGGCCCTTACAGTTTTCTACATTATATATCTTGCCTCGCTCGCCTTTCGTCAGCTCGCCCAACCCGTATATGTCATTCTGGAAATCGATGCTCTTCACCTTAATATGGCATGTCTGTAGATCTATCGTCCCGGTGGCGATTACTTCTATTGTATGTGTATATCCCACGCCTTCCCCTATCCCAAAAATGGGTCCGGTGTTATGCTGATTCAAAAGTGATGCATAAATTTTGACGACGGCGCTATTGTTCCCAATATCAAATACCTCAACTTTTTTTAAGCTTCCTTTTCTTTGATCTCCTTGGCAATACTCACTGCAAGCCCTTGCAATCTCTTCATCTAAATTTGTTTGTCGAACTACGATTTCGGTTACGTCTTTCGCGTGAACTAACCCCGAAACAAATAGGATGGCGAATAGTGATAATGTCGATCTCATGCTAGTAGCCTCTTGGTGTGAAATATCATGGGGTCAGAGAGTGCATATTCAGGGTCAGGTCTTTCATTATGCACATAACAAAGGATAACAAAATAACCATTTTTACCATAGTTCATGAAGTATGATAGACCTGACCCCTTTCCTTCCCCCGTTCCTTATCGGAAATAGCAGTCTGACCCCGATTAATTCTTATAATTTTATTCGTGCCAAATATGCGCCTCTGCCTGAATAATATGACCATCGGCATCAAGAGTTGCACTAACCGCACGGAGTTTGCAGCCTTGTTGGCCCGGAACAGGCATTGACTGCTTTAGCTTTGAATAAACTTTAATTTTTGGTATCGCATTATTAAGTTCATATACATACTCAACGCTGACTGGTACGAGCATAGACTTGTTCAGCGTCCTACCGAACACTATCAGTTCACCTCTGTCTACAGCCTTCAAATATAACTCAACAACTTCTTGCGGTTCATGAAACTCTGGCTTTATTCCTCCCGGCTGTTGTTCTACTATATACCCGTAAGCAGAGGTACTGCCCAAAATAATCGTTACAAATGTTATCAACGAGCATAAACTAACTTTCACCTGTAACCTCTCAATTGGATAAAGGGGACTGCCCCAACTTTAATTTGACCCTGTTTTGCTTAATATATTTCTGTGCATAGTTTTTGCTCTGACCCCAAATATTATCTGAAATAGCGCGTGAATGAATCTACATCCTCACGTGGCGTACGGTAACTGTTAACCAGCCCAGCTTTATCTTCATAACCCAGTGACATGCCGCACAGCAAAATATCGTCTGCCGGATAGTCGAGAGTGGTTTTTATGATGCCTGGATATTCGCCAAGTGACGCCTGTGGGCAGGTTGCCAGTCCCTGCTCTACAGCTGCTAGCATAATAGACTGTAAAAACATACCGTAATCGATAAAGGAACCTGTCTGCATGTGTCCGTCCATGAAAAACAGCAGCATGACAGGTGCATCAAAGGCACGGTAATTTTCCGCCCACTGGTCTAACTTCCGCTGCTTGTCCTCGCGTGTTATGTGCAGTGTTGAATACATTTGTAAACCGCAGGCGATACGTCGTGACTTGTACGGTTCTATCCATTCTTCAGGGTAATACGTGTAATCAGCGCTGCCTTTGTCACCCTTGCGAAAAGCGCTTTCAATCTGTGTCTGCAGTTTTTGTTTTGTTTCTCCGCTGATAACAGCTACATGCCAGGGTTGTGTATTTGCCCCGGAAGGTGCGTGACGTGCTGCATCGAGAATCGCATTGATCTTGCTTTCTTCAACTTCCCGGTCGAGGAAAGCACGAACTGATTTTCTTTCTTGTAAGGCGTCTACTACATTCATGGTTTTATGGTTGATCACACAATAAAATTAAACAAGACAGGGGATTACAAACCGGTTACTGCCCTCGGTTTTCATTGGAATCTATCCGAATAATGCGCGGTACTTCATAGCGTCCCCTTTTATTTCCCCATTCACTATTTCCCAGTCCCCTTTAATTTCTAATCCTGAGCCCATGATCCATTCAATCATTCACCACACCAAGTCATCTGGTATTTGGTATTTTGAGTATGGGTCGTTTTCGTTCAAGACATGTTGATCTTCATTGAAGATAACGACGCGTCTTTCATTTCGTTTCTGAATTTTTTCAGCAATAGCTTTGGGCACTAGCTCATATCGACCTTCTATGCGCGCGATGCCTAATACTCCTTGCATAATTTGTTGTTTCATTTCTGCATTAATATATATACGTTTAACTTTTTTATTATGTTCGAAGTTGTAGATGATTTCACAGCTTTCATCCCGCTCTAAACAATTGTTCATGATGAGCTGATTGATCTCAATCGAAATTGCTTTTTGACGTGCTTGTTCATCTTTTTTCTTATTTAGCTCACGGTCACGATTTGTTTTTTCTTCCGCAGCTTGTTGAGCTTTGAGCCTGGCTTCGTCAACAATAATTTCTTTTTTAGAATGCTTTTGCTTCTTTTCTCTATTTTTATCTTGTTTTGCTTTTTGGACTTGATGTTTAGTGACCAGGCCAGCTTTCAGCAGCTGATCTTGAAACGGATTGTTCATTACGTTTGTCTCGTTCTTTCTGATTTTTTTGTATTAAATGGACCTGCCCCTTTTATTTTACTTTATTTATACAATTACGATGTATCCGCAAATATCAGGTATTCAGGAAATTAATAGGGGTTAAATTACAGGAATAAACCGGGTCAATAAACCAAGTCAGAGAGTAATTAACTCTAATAATAGAAACATTGCTCTCTGACCCCTATTTTCGCCCCTTTTATATTCGCGGCCGGTTTACTTGTGGCAGTCCCGGCAGCTGTCACCCGGGCCCGTTGGGAGGTTCTGATCCTGTCGATTTTTGTGGCAGCCAGTGCAAAGGCCATGGAATGCCTCCTGCGCGTTGCGCACCGGTGGTCCGGTGTCGTCCACCGAATCGGGCTCGGCCTTCCTGATATTGGCGATGCTGAAATACCTGACTTCGTGGCAGTCGTAACAGCTGCGAATCTGCTCGCCGTTAGTGCGCATCGTGTGGTGGCAGGTGATGCAGCGCACAGCTTCGAAGTCGCTGTGACGCTGATGGGCGAAGGTGACTGGACCAAACTTGGGGGTCAGGGTGATCACGGCCTTTTCGGGTGGGATTGCATCATTCGCGTTCAAGATCGCCGGTGCCAGCCCACAGAAGAGGATGACCCAGCGCAACCAGCAATTTGGGGCGGTCTTCCACGTCTGCATGGGGCTCGAGCTAAAAGTAGTAACGAACACGTAATTCCACCTTGTAGATGTTGGGCTTTTCTCCCCACTCGGTGAGCGTGTCACCAACGGGCACGGTCAGCCGCAGCCGTAGATCCAGGTTTTCCATCCCTTCGTAATTCAGCTCAGGCGCAATCGAGTAGCTGTAATCCTGCAAATTATAGAGCAGCTGAAAACCCGGTGTGAAATAGAGGATGTTGTAGGGCTCTCTCCAAAAGGCGCGCAAATGAAAGTACTGGCGCATGGGATTGGGTTTCGTGAACGGGCCCTTGTCGAGGTCTTCGTCGAGGGGCAGTCCGGACAGCAGGTCCGAATCGCCGGCGTCCCAGGCGCGATGCACGCAGTCGTAAAACTGCCGCTGGTCCTCTAGCCGGTTTCCGGCGCCGTTGTAATAGTATTCGGCGATCCAGGTGACATCCTGCTCGGTACGGTAGCGCAGCCCGAGAAGTGAGCTGATTTTGTCGTCTGGCGCCTCCCTTTCGAAAGTGCAGTCCTGGGTTATCGTGTGCAGCGACACATCGGTGATGTAGGCGAGTTCGCCGTGGACCGCAAAATTGGTCGTGATGTTGCTGGCGAAATCCATGCCGTAACGCGCCGTCTTGCTGCCTTCGCTCAGGAACATGAAATCGATGTCAGTGTTCCGGTATAGCAGGTAGAGCTTGGCCGCGTAGTTGGTGAAGCCTTCCTGGCCGAAGTCATTGTTGATGCTGCCGCGGTTCGGTAGTACCAGTGGCGTCAAGGCGGCGGTCTTCAGCGAACCGTCGAAGGTTTTTATATAGTCGAACCCGGCAATCCAGAAGCCCTCGCGCGCAAGATCGGGGTTGCCGGCGTCCTTGGCCCTTTCAACGAAGGCGACCGGATTCCATGCATAGCCGGTCCCCCAGCGATAGGCCTTCTTGCCGAGATCGAAGCTGAAGCCGGGATCTGGCTGCAGGTTCAGCAGGCCCTCGTACAATACGGTTTCGCCGCTTTCGTCGGTGTAATCCCAGGTCTTCGTGGTATGAGTGCGAAAGGCCAGGGTCGTGATGTCCCGCCGGTAGCGGCCATCGAGTTCGAGTACGGCCGGCAGGCGAAAGATGCTATCACGTGGCTCTTCGTCGAAGAACTGCAGCTGGTAGAGCGCACCATCCTGGTTGCTCTTCGCATAATTCGGCTCGATCTCGGCGTAACCGCGCAACTCGAATGGCTTGGCCTCGAATTTTTCGACGTCGAAGGTGTACTCGTCGGCACCCTGACCCGGCATCGACGCCAAGGCACAAGCGGTGGCAATCAAGATGCCTGCTTGCCGACGCAGGGTGGTTCGTGTCAATAACCCCGTCGCCCGCCCCCTTCTTTCCATGCCGCTCAGACCCGTGGGTACTGGCAGTTGGGTCACCGCAGTTCCTTCACCTTCGGCATGTAGTTGAGTGTGAACACCTCTTCCGGAAAATCGCGGGCCTGGACTTTTGCAAACAGCATGACCGCTTTATAACCCTCGTAGAGAGGGCTGTCGGTCTCGAGCATGGAAGGCCGCCGGATACCGTCGCCGAAGTCCTTGATTTCGCTGTAGACGAGCCGCTTGATCAACAAGCCGCTGGCCGCAAACGCCTCAATCGACAACGGCAGCAAAGCGTTTTTATCCACGACCATGGCCAGGCGGTCATAGGCCACGGAGCCCGTCCTGGCCTTGAGTGACAGCTTGTAGGTGTCGCCTTCTTCCTCGATGGACTCGACCTTGTACTCGGTACTGAATTCCAGTCGCATCAGGTCGGAATTATTGAAGATGCCGCCAACAACCGATTGCAGGCTGGTGATGCGGATCGGTTTGCCCACATCGGGGATGAACAGCCACATGTTGTCGCCACGGCGAAGGGTGGTGCGACCGGCGTCGGTGGACGGCTCCAGGAACAACGCAACCATGCTGTCACGACCCTTTTTAGCGGTGTATAACACGAATTCCTTGCGCTTACCGTCCGGTTCAACATTGATGAGTTTGCGATACATCTCGTACGACTCGGGTGCCAGGTTGCGGTCCACCTGCTCCAGTATCGACTGGCCGTCGAGCGCGAGGACATCGGCGGTGCCGTACAGCAGAATTACAACACTCAGCAGGATCGAACGCCCCATCGTCACTCGTTCCTCAATTCCTTGACGACATCTTCGACTGTACCGATACGGCGCACAAAGCGCACCCCACGTGCGTCCAGTACATCCTGCATCTTGGGCCCGACCATACCGCCGACGAGCACTGAGACGCCCTTGTCGGCGAGTGTGGTGGCTGCCGCCGGTCCGATGCCGAACTCGAGATCAAGGTGGGGATTGGCAAGGACCTCGATGGCTTTACCGTTGATATCGTAGAGGTGGAAATAGGGCGAAATGCCTGACAGCTTGCTGATCGACGACGTCAGTTCGGCACCCTCTGCCGCTATAGCGAAGTTATCGGATTTGTAGGCGTCGGCTTCTTCGGCCGCAAAGCTCGTAGTCAGCGTAAGGGTGAATAATGCGAAAAAGGAAAGTACTCTGATCATAATGTTTCTCCTGGTGAAGACACAAACTCGCCGCTATCCAGCATGTTCGTATCCGGGGTTCATACGTGCCTTAATGCCTTGATCGGGTTCATCCGCGAGGCCTTCCAGGCGGGCTGTAAACTTGCCAGGACCGCGACGAGTATGGTCAGCAGCCCGGTTACAATGACATCGGAGGCGGATATTGAGGGTACCAGGATGAGATTATCCTGGCGCCCGAAGGCGATAGTAAAGGTCATCCGGTTGGCGATCCCAATTGCAGCAAGGCTGATCGCGGTCCCGATCACCGTCCCGACGAAACCAAGAAGGAAGCCCTCGCTGACGAACAGCGCCAGGATCGTAGCAGGTTTTGTTCCGATGGCGGAGATGGTGCCGATCTCCCTGATGCGTTCATATACTGCCATGATTAACACATTCATGACGCTGATCAATACCACAGAAATCAGGATAATCCGGATGAACAGGGTCATCAGGTCAATCATGTCAGCAATCTTGGAAAACGGCACGAATTTCTGCCAGGGGTGTATCTGAAAAATGGTGAGCCCACGGCGGTTTTTCAGTTCGGCGACCTTGGCCTCGAGACTGGCGAGCGTAATTTCCTGCATGCCGCGATCACGCAATCGGATCGCGATCTCACTGACCTCGGAGGGTTGTCCCCAGCCTCTTTCGCTGAACAGCTTGCGCGTTGCGGGCAAAAACTCGTCTGTATCAGTGAGCGGAACCGGTGGTTGCTCGGCCTGTGCCGCGTCTCGCTTCAATTTGAGGCTGTCAACGGGGGCTTCGGCCGGCGGCTCGGCATAACCAAAACCCGCAAGTAATTCCTGTTCGACCGCCTGTTCCTCTATGCGCAGGAGTTCGCGCGCGTCGTCGATATGGAGGTAGCCGTCTCGGCCGCCCGGGCCGGAGATACTCTCAAGGATGCCCTGTACGACAAAGGTCTTGCCATTGACCGAACCGTCCTTATTGGTTGCCACCAGCACAACGGTATCACCCACCTTGACTTTCATGCCGTTGGCGATGAGCTCCGGGACCTGAATTTTGCCTTTTTCCACCAGGGGTGAGGCCGTGCCACCCGCGAAGACCCGCTGGGTGACCTGTGGCACGGTGGCGACCTCGCGATCGGGGTAGACGCCGTTGAGTCGGATGCTGGTGGTGCTGGCGAAATTGCTGAACATGGCCATCAACTTGATCCGCGGCGACCACGCCTCGATCTCGTCGGTTTCGTCAAGGCTCTGGTACAGCTTGACCAGCATTCGCGGCCGCATGTTGCGATCGACGGGCAGGCTTTCCATGGCACCGACATAACCGCGACGGTGAACCTGGAGGTGTCCCACCATGGAGTCGGTGAATTGCGATACCATCATGGTCTTGAACGAGCCGGCAACCGCGATGAACAGCAGCACGGCCACCAGGCCCACCGTGATCAGCAGCGACGTCAGAATAGTGCGTCGCTTGTAGCGTAGCAGGTTACGACCCGCGATCTTGAGTACGTCATTCATGGCTTTCACCCTGGTCTTTTGTCTGGCGTCGCAAATGGCCGTCCTCGAGTACGAAGGTCTCCTCAGCCTCGGCCATGATCTTGGGATCATGCGTCGAGAACACGAAGGTGGTACCAAATTCATCCCGGAGTTGTCGCATCAGCCCGATGATCCGCAGGGCCGTTGAGCGATCGAGATTCGCGGTTGGCTCGTCGGCAAGCACCAACCTGGGATTCGTCACCAGGGCGCGGGCCACGGCGACCCGCTGCTTCTGGCCACCGGACAGCTGATCGGGACGTTTATCGGCCTGGTCAGAGATACCCGCTGCGGCCAGCAGGCTAAGGATCCGCTCGCGGCGACGCTGCAGGGGCCATTTCTGCACCATGATCAGCGGGTATTCCACATTCTCGTATACCGTAAGCACAGGAATAAGATTGAAGTCCTGGAAGACGAAGCCGATGTTTTCTCCACGGAATAGCGCTGCTGCGTGATGGTCGAGTGTCGATACGTCCGTGCCGCTGACGGTGAGGCGGCCATCGGTCGGTGGATCGAGGCAGCCAATCATGTTGAGCAGCGTACTCTTGCCGCTTCCGGAGGGCCCGACGAAGCAAACGAATGATGCCGGCTCGATGCTAAAGTCGACGCCGCGAATCGCGTGGACCGTCACATCGCCGGTGCGGTAATCCTTAACCAGATTTTCTGCGGTCACCAGGCTCATTGCCTGTCTCTCCTGTCTATCTGCGCGTCTGTCTGTTTCGAACACTCAGGCTCGAGACTCGCCTGCTGTGGTGCAACGTCCAGTATGTCGCTCAAGGCCCTCATTGCCGGTTATTTTTTCAGCTTCAACGGGTCCGACTGCTTGAGCAGGCCAGGTTCGGGCTCATCGTCGTGGAGATAACCCGGCGGCGGATAGATGGTCTCGCAAGTCCCCTCGCTGACCTCTGCCATTTCACGCTGCAGCATGCAGACGTCGTAATCACCAGGGCCGCCGTCCACCTTGCCGAACCCGGGTCCTTCCCACAACACGTCAAAATCGCCCGCTCCGCCGTAGAGCTGGTCGGGATCCGGCGCGCCGAACAGCCAGTCGTCACCGGGGCCGCCGTAAATGATATCAGCACCGCGCGCGCCAAACAGGGAGTCATTGCCGGGGCCGCCACACAGGATATCGTCCCCTGCGTCGCCGTGGACCGTATCGTTGCCCGGACCGGCGACGATGACATCTTTCTGGTCGCTCCCCAGCATCAGGTCATGACCGGCCGTACCCACGCACGTGGCTTTCTCGCCATGACAGAGCGGTACTTCGCTCAGGTCTGGCGGAAGATAGGGGCATTTGATTACAGTATGAGCAGACTCGTAGTCGGGGAATGCCTCACTCGTGACTTCGGGGCCCGCGGCCGTTGCGGTCATCGCGGCGCAGGTGGCGATGACCGCAACGGCGATTATGGAAAGGCCAGAGGTTCGGGGCGAAGGTGCAAACTGCATTGTCATTCTCTTAACGTTGCGCATTTTGATTTCCCTTATAAATTATAAGTATACTCCCACACTTTCAACAACATCAAGCCAGCGGCTATACTCATTTACAATATTCAACCAAAACCCATCATTAGCTGATAGATGCCATTAACAGCGGGCGGAGTGATTTACTTTTCTAAGGCTAAATAGAATATTGCTACGGTCATATATACTACTATTGTGTCTCACACCAGGAGGAGTTATGGTGCAACCCGGTAAAAACCTTGCCTTGCCTGAGCCTCTGTTGCTGGCTCAACTTCCGTCGAACCACTATTAGCACAACGCCGTTCTATAAGAGACTATCAAACGAGCGCACTGGAATTAGCTGAAATCGGCTAATTGCAATGGGCCGCACAGGGTATTAGCCATTGGCAGGGCTTGCCCACCGCACCTTCGGCGGGGTCTTTGTATCCACTCGAACTTTACGTTGTCACAGGTCGTATCGAAGGTCTGGCGCAAGGGGTGTATCACCATGATCCCAGGCAGCATCACTTCATGAATACGAGCGATGGTGATCTACGCGAGACATTGACTCGAGCGGCGTTATCACAAGACTGGATCAAACCCGCTTCGGCCGTTATTGTTTTTACTGCAGACTATGAACGCACGACGAGGAAATACGGCAAAAGAGGCCAGCGTTATGTGCATATCGATGCGGACCATGCCGCACAGAAGCTCTTTCTGCAGTCAGAAGCCCTCGGCTTGGCTACGATCGTTGTCGGTGCCTTTTATGATGATGAGGTCGCAGGAGTGTTGCAATTAAAGGGGACAGATTTATATATATGATCCCTCTTATTTCATTTCGTTACGTGCATCCTGCTTTAATTTTAAAACTGATTCTACCGATACCACACCGTCACCATCGGCATCCCACATGGACCAACGTTGATTGTACTCAGCTCGATGCTGATTACGAAACTCTTCAAGAGATACCACACCATCTTTATTCGTATCCAACCAGACAAGTTTATTATTCATTTTTGCTTCGAAGGCCTTATCGAATTCAGCACGCGTGATCACACCGTCATGATCAAGATCAAATTTGAATGCCATGCCTGATTCGTGGCCATCATCAGCCTGTAAAGATCCTGAAAAAATCAACATAATCCCTGAAAATACTACTACTTTCGTAATGTTTATCATCCTCTGCCTCTTTTGTGTTTTTGATTCGAATATTAATGGGGTCAGATCACAATTATTTCTAATATTAGCGAAAACTGTGATCTGACCCCACTTTTTTTCAATATGCAAGGTATATCATCATCGGCAAAGAAGCGCGCTTGGCAATCATTGCCACGTTGAATCAGATGCAATGGGATATTGGGTCGTATTATGCGGTGTCTTCTTGGCATTTCGCGATCTTCCTTGTTTGCTAGTTCCAGTGTCTTAGTAAAGTATCAGAGAAACCGTGGTCTGTCCCCTATTGTCCCTATTATTAGACAAACGAAAAAAGGGGTCGGTGAGACAACCTCTTTTAAAAATATTACAAATCCTGCGCCACTCGAAAACCGATATTTCGGCTACCTTTAGCAGGAGAAGACCCAAAGCGACCAGTCGAACTCAAACCACCTGCTACACCGATCCATGAACCACCGCGCAATACGCGCTGCGCACAGGTACCTCTTCCCCACGCTTCACCATAAGACGGTGCACCATCATAACTATCGTGCCAACAATCCTGCGTCCATTCCCAAACATTACCACTCATATCATAAAGACCTAAACCATTGGCTTGTTTTTGTGCCACTGAATGTGTTTTTTCATCGCTGTTATCTCCATACCAGGCCAACTTACCTTCATCGCTGCCACCGCAATATTTTTCATCCTTGCCTGCACTACGGCAAGCATATTCCCATTCGGCTTCACTAGGCAACCTGAAGCGTAAACCCGTTTGTTTATTTAGTTTTTTGAAGAAACCTTGAACATCATTCCAGCTAACACTGTCTACCGGACAGTCATCACAACCTTTAAAGTAGGATGGAGCACTACCCATCACTAGCTGCCATTGTTTTTGCGTGACTTCGGTTTCACCAAGTTTGAAACCATTAATGCGAACAGTGTGTACAGGGTTTTCAGTAGAACCACCACTACTATTGCCCATTTTAAAAGAGCCATCTGGTATCGAAATTAAACCCCCCACTCTGGAGTAGACCGGCCCGGGATCAAACCCAACCAATGTCTTTAACTTTTCCATATCGACATCAACAAATATATAAACACCGCCCGCTATCAATAATCCCAGCGCAATCCACAGAAGTGAATTACTTTTTGTTCCGCTTTTTTTTGATCTACTAACCGGATGAGTTTTCTTTTTCTCAGCTTGTGTTACTATTTTTTCTTTGCCTTTATCTTTAACTGTGTTTCTGTCGGTAACAATAGTTAAGCTTTCAGCAGCCGCCTTTCCTTGTTCAACAGCCGCTCTACTTAATATTTCTGTTGGCTGGACTGCAGACTTTTCTGATCCGGTACTAGCGGCTGTACTTAATCTTTCTGCTGCCTGGATCGCAGGCTTTCCTGCTCCGATACTGTCGATGTCTGCAATAATTTGATCACAATTTGAATAACGCTGTTCGCGTTTTTTTGCCATCATGCGATCAAGCAATGGCTGATAGACAGCGACGTCTCCGGTTAAATCAGGAACAGGTTCAGAGACATGTTTTAACACGAGGGCAATAGGTGCATCCGCAGTGTAAGGCACTTTGCCCATCAACATTTCATAGAAAACGATACCCAGGCTGTAGATATCTGAATAAGGACCAATGTTTTCGCCTTGAGCTTGTTCTGGACTTATGTACTGCGGTGTGCCAATGATCAGGCCCGCTTGAGTCATTTGAGTGGCTGCTGAATCTACAGAGCGCGCGATGCCAAAATCCATGAGTACGACAGAGCCATCTGCTCGAAACATGATGTTGTCGGGTTTAATGTCGCGATGAACAATATTATTCTCGTGTGCGACTTTAAGGGCTGTGGCAACCTGCCTGACAATCGATAACGCATATTGGCTGTCGACACCCGCTTTAATTTTATCTTTTAAAGTTTCGCCACTAGGCAAGAGCTCCATGACAAGGTAGTTGTGGCCATCATGTTCGCCGACGTCATGAATTGTTATGATATTTGGATGTGTGAGATTAGCAACAATACGTGCTTCTCGTAAAAATCTATCGCTGAAATCCGAATCAGCCCCCTCTTGACGATTCATGACTTTGATCGCCACTTTTCTATTTAAAGCTTTATGAAGAGCAAGGTAAACACGTGCCATGCCGCCTTTACCGATTATTTCTTCGATTTCGTAGCCAGGTATTTCCATAAGCTCAAATAGGCCCTCAGTGAAAGATTACTGATAAGGCTTGTTACTCAGTCCCCAAATATCTAAGTTAGTATGATGGAGTTTAGACCAATAATGGTATATCTAGCGGGTAAAACGGGGACAGACCACGATTATTTAGTCTTGAATGGTCTACCTGCCCTCAGTGGAACAACATGCCTTTTCTAATTCAAGGGATCTGAGCTTCCCCCAATAAAACGGATGATTTAATTACAGGCATGCTTTACCTCGTAGTCTACTGGCGTCAAGTGGTTTAGAAATGGAATCATGGGGTCAGACTTCTCGATTTGCTCTCTGCACTTCCCCAAGTATTTCTAATATTAGAAACAATTGTTCTCTGACACTATTTTTCTTCTCAGAGAAACCGTGGTCTGTGCCCTATTATTTCTTACTCTGTATCAGTTAGATACACCGGGGTACCGATTATTTAAGGTTCATCACGGATAACAGTGATAGAAGTAGAAAAAACGGTCAGTTGGTTTAAGGTTTAAGTGCAACCAAAAACCAATCACCAACCGACCATTTATCATGAATCC
>Ga0316189_10004963_pt1 | contig 12744 bp, 10 predicted proteins | sample LowCovwburrow_MG_FD_204930 | JGI IMG/M metagenome (GOLD analysis project Ga0316189, IMG submission 204930) | Coastal sediment microbial communities from Maine, United States - Lowes Cove worm burrow | ecosystem: Environmental > Aquatic > Marine > Coastal > Sediment | place: USA: Maine... | reverse complement strand
GGTGCTTTAACCGATGGAGGAAACACAACGTATACAGATTTATTATCGACTGCAGGAGATTTTACAGTTTTTGCACCGGACAATGACGCTTTTACAGCTTTTACAAACCCTAACGGAAATGCAATTGGTGATGTTTTATTAAATCACGTTGTTGTAGGAGCAACAGCTGTCTCTTCAGGATTAAGCAACTCCTACATAAATTCTGCTGCAACATTTGGAGCTACAACAAATAATTTAAGTATGTATATAAACGTAGATAATGGTGTTACTATTAACGGTAGTTCTACAGTAACTGCAGCTGATGTTATTGCAACAAATGGTGTTATACACGCCGTTGATACTGTAATAGACCTTCCAAGTGTTGTAGACTTTGCTTTAGCAGACCCAACGTTTGAAACGCTTGTAGCTGCTCTTACTAGAGACGATTTAACGTTCGATTACGTAACAACCTTATCAACAGCAAATGGAACTGTACCAGCGCCATTCACGGTATTTGCACCAACTAATGATGCATTTGGTAATTTATTAACTGAACTTGGCGTAGGAGCTTTAGGAGATATTGATGAACCAACTTTAAAAGCCACATTAGACCATCATGCTGTTGCTGGCGCTAATGTTGTTGCTGGGGATTTAATGGATGCTATGACAATAACTACATTGGGCGGAGATATTACTGCTAATGTAACTGGAGGCCCAACATTAACTGACGCCAATGGTAGAATAAGTAACATCATTGTAGTGAATGTCCAAGCATCAAATGGCGTAATTCATGCCATTGATAAAGTTATATTACCTCAATTATAATATTAGATTAATAGCCATACCATGTTTAATTGTTTAGTTTTTTTGATTGATTGTTTGATATATTAATGATGGTATGGTATAGGCATCGATTAGGTTAGTCTTTAAAGGTGCTTATACATTAGAAGCTTCTTATTAACTTAAGAAGCTTCTTAAATTTATAACGACTAATAAAAATATGAAATCAGTGTCAATTGCTATGGATAATTAGCTTAATATAATTGTCCTATAACAGTAAAGAGCTTCTTTAAATAAGGGGCTCTTTTTAATTCTTATTGTTTCCTATTTCGTTTAACCAGTGCTGAGAAATCTTTCTCATTGATGAGTTCACCATTTTCGTAGTATTTCCATAGACCAGCTTTCTTGCCTCTTTTATAATATCCTTCCGCTAATAATTCGCTTTTGCCGTTATAATATTTAGCAATACCATGTAATTCATTATTATCATAAAGAAATGCTTTTAAAACAACTCCTTTAACAGAATACCATTTTGATTCACCTTGTAACTTACCATCAACATAACTAGCACGTTCTGCAACAACTTTCCCATCCTTATAATACACCAATTTTTCTCCTTGTAGCAAGCCTTTATCATCATAGTGTTCTAAGGTCATAATCTTTTCAGAATTATTATGATAATATTTCCACTCACCGACATATAATTTACCCACCATCTTACCTTCACTAATAAGTTTGCCTCTAGAAGATAAAAATTTTACATACGCACTGTTATCTTTAGCATTAAACTGTTTAACCGCAGTTAATACACTTTTCTTTTTAATGAGTTTATAAAACTTAAACTCGCCAACTTCTTTACCATGTGCAAACTCCCCTTGATACCGAACTTGACTGGTCCCATCAAAATTCTTTTTCCAAATACCGTGTCTCTTTCCATTGGCATCAAATTGATTAATGTCTTGAGCATTCACGCTTCCAACAATACATAACAAAACTATTAGGATTCTTTTTTTCATAGTAACAAAAAATCTTTCAACCTTTTAATCAAACAAATATTAATTAGTATTTATGTTTTAACGAATTTATCAATAAAATGTTTCATAAAAAAGCCACCGTTAAGGTGGCTTTTCATAAATTTAATTATCGTTTTCCCTTTTGTTTTGCTTTCTTTTGTTCTTCAGCTTTCTCCATCATTTCTGACATTTTCTTTTGAAATTTGCCTTGCTTCTTTGGTTTCTGTTTATTTACTTGAATTTGAGCGTGAATTTTATCCTCGTCAAGAATATAGTTCTTAATAACTAACATTATACCTATGGTAATTAAGTTTGAAATAAAGTAATATAAACTCAATCCACTCGCATAGTTATTAAAGAAAAACAACATCATGATTGGTGAGAAGTAAATCATATACTTCATCATTTTTGCCATATCTGGCATCCCTTCTTGAGTAGGTTGTGATGCTGCTTGTTGTCCAGTAGTCATTTTCATATAGAAGAAAATAGCAACCGATGCTAAAATTGGAAATAAACTTACGTGATCACCATAAATTGGAATTCTAAATGGCAATTCGGCAATAGTATCATAGGACGACAGATCTTCTGCCCAAAGGAAACTTTTTTGTCTTAATTCAAACGCTGTAGGGAAAAACATAAATAAGGCATAGAACACTGGAAGCTGAACCAATGCCGGCAAACAACCACTCATCGGGCTCGCCCCGGCCTTACTGTACAACGCCATGGTTTCCTTTTGCTTTTTCATTGGGTTGTCTTTGTACTTAGTGCTAATCTCTGTAATCTCTGGCTTTAAAATTTTCATTTTTGCCTGGGATAAATACGACTTATATAACACCGGAGACAACACCAAACGCACCAAAATGGTCATTACGATAATGGCAATACCATAAGGTAAGAAGCCACTCAAAAACCCGAATAAAGGAATAAACAATGTTTTATTAATCCATCCAAAAAGACCCCATCCGTAAGGGATACTTTCTTCTAGGTTTTTATCATATGCTTTTAAAATCTTACCATCTGTTGGGCCATAGTACATGCTTAAAGATTCGTTTAATTCTCCTCCATTTAACTCTAAAGGAATTGAAGCCGCATAGCTTTTTGTAAATAGTGAATCTACTTCTTCATCAATAGCAAGGTTAAACGATTTTAAATTTGCCGTTTTAAATGGTTTTTCAGTTAATAAGATTGAACTAAAAAAGTGCTGTCTATACGATAACCAATTTACATCCGTTTCAATCTCTTCATCGTCACCTGCTTGACCAAGCTTACTTACTTTGTCTCCATCTTCATGTTGATAGGTTAAGCGAGTATATCTATTTTCGTAGGTAATACTTTTAGAATGACGAATTCCCTTTAATTTCCAGTCCAGATTTACGTTTTGCGAACTGTTTATCACATCATTCAAACCTTGAGAACGTACTGAAAAACCTAGCATGTAATCATTAGGCTTAAGCTCGTATCTGTATTCTAAAAATTTAGTTTCAGACACCTTAAGTTTCATGGATAATATTTTGTTATTACCGCTAGTAGTTAACCTAGGCTGAAAATATAAATCTTGAGTATTTAGTGTTCGGTTATCTGAAGTACCAAAATTAAGATTGAAAATGGAGTTTTGATCCTTAATTAAATACACAGGAATGGAATCGTAAGTCACAAACTGCTTTAATTTAACTTCAGAAAAATAACCACCCTTGTTATTTACTTTTATGTATAATACTTCATTTTCAAAAATAGTAAATTCATCTTGTGCTGATGGTAATGATGATGAATAAGCAAATGCACCAATTCTATTTTTAAGATTAGAAAGTTGTGTTGAATCTGTAGCTGCCGTTGCTGAAAAATCTTCTGCTGTGGTTTGAAACTCGTCTTTAACTTCTTTCTCTTTTTCTTCAGCTTGAACCTGTTCTTGCTTTGCCTTTTCTTGTGCTTCAATCTCCTCAGGTGTTGGTCTGTTTTGATATAGCATGTAAACTAAAATTCCGGCAATAAGTATAAACCCTATTATTGAATTCAGGTCTAATTTCTTTTCTTCCATATGTATGTTTTGCTCCTCTTCTTTTGACGGAGATTAATAGATGGTTAGTTGTTCTATTCTTTTCAGATATCTTTTCAATGCAAAAAGTTATCCAACATTCGTTTTATGCCATACTGGCACTTTTATTAGCTTTCGAGTATTTAAGAGCAGCTTTTACAAAGGCTACAAATAACGGATGTGGTTGGGCAACAGTGCTCTTATATTCTGGATGATACTGTACACCAACAAACCAAGGATGTGCAGGAATTTCTACAATCTCAACCAACCCTGTTTCTGGGTTCAAACCAGTGGATATCATACCTGCAGCTTCTATTTGTTCTTTGTAATCACTATTAAACTCATATCTGTGACGGTGACGCTCTTTGATGTTTGTTTGTCCATATATATTAGCAGCAATACTACCTTCTTCTAAAGTACAGTCCCAAGTTCCCAATCGCATTGTTCCACCCTTATTAGTGATTGTTTTTTGTTCTTCCATTAAATCGATAACTGGATGACTGGTGGTATCGTCCATTTCGGTAGAGTTTGCATCGCTTAAACCTAATACGTTTCTAGAATATTCAATGACTGCCATTTGCATCCCTAAACAAATGCCTAAAAATGGAATGTTTTGCTCACGTACATAACGCACAGCATCAATTTTACCTTCAATACCCCGCTCACCAAAGCCTGGCGCAACCAAAACACCATCTAAATGTGATAATTTGAGTTTTATATTATCACTATTTAAATACTCACTGTGTATTGACTCTACATTTACTCTTACTTCGTTAACTGCGCCAGCATGTATAAAAGATTCCAATATTGATTTATATGAATCTTGCAATTCTACATATTTACCAATAAGACCTATATTAACTTCGCTCTTTGGGTTTTTATGTCGTGATAAAAATTCGTTCCACTGTGTTAAGTCTGGTACTGAGCTTTCAAGTTCTAATTGTTTTAAAACAACTTTATCTAAGCCCTCTTCAAGCATCATATTTGGCACATCATAAATAGTAGAAGCATCTATAGATTGTATTACTGCTTCTTGCTTTACATTACAAAAACGCGCCAATTTTATGCGAATACTATCACTTAACTCATGCTCGGTTCTACACACTAAAACATTAGCCTGTACTCCACTTTCCATCAATGTTTTTACACTGTGCTGTGTAGGTTTTGTTTTTAGTTCGCCCGCTGCAGATAAATAAGGAACCAACGTTAAATGAATAACAATGGCATTATTTTTCCCCATTTCCCATTGTATCTGTCTTACTGCCTCAATATATGGCAACGACTCAATATCACCGACCGTTCCTCCTATTTCTGTGATTACGATATCATAATCACCCGACTTTCCCAAAATTTGGATACGGTGTTTTATCTCGTCCGTAATATGTGGAATAACCTGTACTGTTTTTCCTAAAAACTCGCCACGGCGTTCCTTTTGTATCACACTTTGGTAAATACGTCCTGTGGTCACGTTATTGGCTCGTGACGTTGGTACATTTAAAAAACGCTCATAATGACCTAAATCCAAATCAGTTTCTGCCCCATCATCTGTCACATAACACTCACCATGTTCATATGGATTAAGTGTTCCGGGGTCAACGTTTATGTATGGGTCTAATTTTTGAATAGTTGCTCTGTATCCTTGAGCTTGAAGTAACTTTGCTAAAGAGGCGGCTATTATTCCTTTACCTAGTGACGATGTCACTCCTCCTGTAACAAAAATGTATTTTGTATTACTTGTCATGTTGCGCTTTTAAACGCGGACAAATTTACAAAATTTAAATAGTTATTGGCGAATAGTTTGGGGTTATTTATGAGCGGTGCTGAATAAGCTGTTATAATGTAAAAAATACGTATTGTTACGTATAGATTTTCTCTCAAAAAACAACTAACTTCGTTTAACTATCCATATAGAAAGTTAAAACAATCTATTCCGTAAAATTGTGATACATTATGGGAAAAACTCTGACATTATTAATAATAGTAATAACTTCAAATCTAGTTGAAGCACAGTTTATAAAGAAAAAATCACTAAATGCCCAAATTGGATATGGACTTAGCTCACCATATAACAGCGCTGATAAAATCGTAGATGATGGCATTTTTGCACAAGGAGAATTAGTAATGAAAGTCGCTTCTTGGATTGAATTCAGACCTTATGCAGGCTTCGTTTTGACAAACTCGAATGGAAAAGATCTAAATAAGAATCCAACTAATGAAAAAGCGGAGTCAAAAGCTTTTTTGCTTGGTGGAAAAGCAAGAGTACGTGCGCCAATTCCTTGGGTAGCACCATACGTTGAAATTGGAATAGGAACTTCGATTGGAAAATTTGAAACATTAACAGCATTTGACAATATTGACAAAAGTGGAATTATTTATCATATCCCTTTTTCGTTTGGACTGGAATTCGGAAAAAATAATAACGTTGATTTAGGGTTTGCATATTACTTTCAACCATCCGTCGAACAGTATGTCGGAGCATTTGCAATTGGAATTACATTTCCACTGACTAATAAAATATAACCTGTCTCAAAAATGTTTAACTACAATTACGGGATTTTCGACTAAGTCCAAATCAACTCAAAATTGCTTAAGCCATTGTCAAACTGAAAATTAACTCATATTAACTCGAATCTGACAGATATATGTATTTTAAATCCGAATCACTTATATCCAATTTAGACTATTTTTATATAAACTTAAATTATAAAAAGATATGGCCTTCGACGCATACTTTGGGGAGCGTATTACTAAAATATTAGACTCTAAAAAAGTAGACTTCTTCTCCAAACCCATGATGGGTGGTTTACTCTTTATGATGGATAATAAAATGCTCTGTGGTATTCATATTGACAAAACATATGGGGATAGCCTCCTTATGGCAAGAATCGGTGAAGTTGCTTATGAGCAAGAGCTTAAAAAAGGCGTTTGCTTACCTATGAATTTTACAGTACGGCCTATGCGCGGCTATATTTATGTAACCCCAGAAGGGTATGATCTTGACGAAGACCTGGAATATTGGATACAGCTATGTATCTATTTTAATACACTTGTAAAACAAAGCCCAATTAAGAATAAAAAAATTAGGTTTGGTCCATGATTACAAGTTTAATTGCTATAGGTTTATTCAAGTTGTATTAGAATATTAATTTTGCGTAATCTCCCTTTCACCCAATTTATTAAAACCACATTGAACACAGTATTAAAAAAATATTCATCGTAATTTTGCGATTAATTTTATTTATCGTACTTTTACGATACGATTATGGGAACAACAAAAAAAGAACAATTTACCGAGGCACAAAATAATTTAGCTGGATTAGTAAAAGCAATTGCCCATCCGGCAAGAATAGCAATTTTAGAATATTTGTTTGCTGTAAAGTCTTGTGTATGTGGTGATATAGTAAATGAAATAGATTTAGCACAGGCTACTATTTCGCAACATTTAAAAGCTTTGAAAACTGCTGGACTCATTAAAGGCAATATTAGCGGCACCAATGTGTGCTATTGTATTGATATCGAAAACTTTAATAACTTTCGCAATATGCTCTCCCATTTCTTTAAACATGGGAGCTCTACAGATTGCTACTAAATATTTAAACAGATGCAAACATCGGAAGAATTAAAAGACATTGTAAAAGAAAAATACTCAGAAATTGCCAATCAAAGCAAAGCACAAAATGAAACCTCATGCTGCGGCGTTGGTGGGTGTACTACTATAGAGTACTCGGTGTTTTCGGAAGATTACACAAAATTAAAAGGATATAATAAGGATGCCGACCTCGGGTTGGGCTGTGGTATACCAACAGAATTCGTACAACTGAAAGAAGGCGACACCGTACTGGATTTAGGCTCTGGAGCTGGAAACGACTGCTTTGTAGTAAGAGAATTGGTTGGGAAAAGTGGTAAAGTAATTGGCTTAGACATGACAGATGCCATGATAAATAAGGCAAGAGAAAATGCTGATAAGTTAGGTTTTAATAATGTGGAATTTAGACTTGGTGATATTGAGGATATGCCAATTGGTGCTAATAGTATTAACGTAATAGTAAGCAATTGTGTATTAAACTTGGTTCCTGATAAGCAAAAAGCATTTAGGGAAACGTTTAGGGTGCTAAAACCGGGAGGACATTTTAGTATGTCTGATGTTGTTTTAAGAGGAGAATTACCAGAATCCTTAAAATCTCAAGCTGAAATGTATGCTGGTTGTGTTTCTGGAGCTATCCAAGCGGATGAGTATCTAAACATTATTAAGAAAACTGGTTTTGAAAATATAACAGTTCAAAAAGAAAAACAGATACATCTCCCAGATGAAATTATAAACCAATACTTATCTAATCAGGAATGTAAAGATTTTAGAAATGGTGCTTTTGGTATTTACAGTATTACTGTGTTTGGTAATAAACCAATTAATCCAGAATGTGATCTAGATACAATGTGTTGTTAACTAAGTTAAAAAATAGTTCCAAGAATTCACATAAGGACATATTAATTAAACACATAATTAACATAACAAAAAAACCGCATTAAAATTGCGGTTTTTTCGTAATAAATAAGGTTTTATTTGTGATACTGTCTCTGTATATTCCTAACCATGTCTTCCAATCCATTCACTTTAAGTTCGTAAACAGTTGCCAACATATCGCCAATTTGTCCTTTGGGAAAGCCCTTGTTCCTGTACCAAACCACATAAAACTCAGGTAAGTCTATCATAAACCTACCTTTGTATTTACCAAAAGGCATTTTGGTTAGTGCCAGTTTTATTAAAAATTGTTTACTCTTAGCATCGTCTACCATTATAAACTGTATTGTTCTAATTTGTTAAGTTGCAATACAATTTTTTTTTGCCATTCCTGCTGTTTTTCAATGTTTTGGGAATGGTTGGTTTCTCCATCGTACAATTTTTGCATGGCTTCAAGTTCGGCATTTATAGCGTTGTGAATCGCGTTCATTTGTTGACTTATATTTGTGGTAAATCTAGTGTTCTCAATGCGCTGTCTAAACTTACGAGCATGAAGCTCTGTAATATCAAAATGCAAACGCTCGTGATTTAGAATGTTATTATTGACCCGCACTTTATTGTACCATGATTGGTCTGGATAAAAATCGGCTTTAACAGTATAGTTATAATCAATTAATCTAGTTTTAGATTTTCTGCTGGAAAAACCAAAGGTTATACCAGAAGCCGTGACTGCCACCGCATTTGAAGATACTTTTGGCGACCCTTTAAAATCACTCCACTCCACTCTGTAATCATAATTCCAAGACATCGTGTCCAAATCTTGAAACAACAATAGGGTAAATAAACTTGCTATTAAAACTTTATACATGAAACAATGTGTTGCAATATTGAAACGCTGCTGCGCTTTCTTATATTGTTTTTAGTCTTGGCTAATGGCTGAAAATTGATTTGCTTCAACAATTTTTAAGTCCTCATATTTTACAATATAAACGGCTTCATTATAATAGCCACCAAACATTTTTTTGGAATAGCGAAACTTATTTTCTACGTACTCAGTTTCAATATCGCTGGTTGAGGCATCATACAAATCGTCTTCAGTCGCCAGACGTAATAGTACATCCATAGTTAAATCGAACCCTCTTATAGCATAACGGTTTGGTTCAGTATTAAACCTATTCTTATATTGTGTTACAAAACTATTAGGACGTTCATAATCATAAGGCCTATTATACGACGGGAAATGAAACTGCAAGTTTGACAAGGCATAATTTGATACATTTTCTCCATCAAAAGCTTTGTTCTTATCAGAAGTCATGAGGATGATTTCACGTTCAATTTCCAACTCTTCATCTATCCCATTAAGAGCGTTGAGCATACTGGACACATTAGATACGAAGCCTTCATTATTGGTTTCTAAAAACAGAATATTACGTCCTTCCCGCAGCTCTTCTTCTATATCTTCAATGAGAATATAATAGGCATCTTTTTTGTCTTCGTCACTTCTAGAAAAAATTTGTTTTGCTGTTCCAAATGCTCTTTTTAAGCTATTGCTTGTCACACGCTGTTTTTCATCAGAAATGATAATAATGCGATTAGGAACTTCCCCTTGCCTCACAAAATCTATCATCCTTTGAAGCTTCAATTCGTCCGACGGAATAGTTTGAAATACATTGCTATATATATTTGTGGGCACCGTTACTGGGGATATTATTGGCACATTGTCTCGTCTCAAAGTACTTGCTGCACGCTCAAATTCGTCCGACCTAAATGGCCCAATAATCGCATCATATTCTGAAAAGTTATTGTCCCTAATTATATTTGAAACCTGGCCAATTCTTGCTTGTGTATCATACACATCCAGTTTAGTAGAAATCCCTATCTGCTTGGCAGAATCTAAAGCCATTAAAACGCCTGTATGAAAATCGAGCGCAATGTTAGTTAAATTTTCACTACCCAACATCTCCTTAACTTCTTGGATAGAATCCATATCAATTCTATTCAGTCTAAACGGTAACATTACTGCCAATCTTTTAGTGCTAAAATTATTGAGTTTATCCATTAAAACAGATCGCTGTATATTTTCTTCGCCAGTATTATTGGTAACATCCCTAGGTACCTTAATAATCATCCCTGCTTTTAATCCGCCGTCCAAAAGTTCTGGGTTCAGCGATTCAATTTCGGTTTGCGTTAAGCCCAATTTGCGTTCCAATGCAAAATACCCCTCTCTTGGAACCACTGTATAATAACCATATTCTTCGTCAATAATTCGCTCTTCATTATTAGCAATATTCGGGACGTTTACCACATCCCCTATTCGAAGGGAATCTGTCATTTTAGGGTTTAACTGCTCAAGTTCGTCAATCGTAATACCAAATTTATAAGCTATTCGCCATTTGCCTTCTTTAGGTAAGACTGAGTAGGTTTTAATCGTGTTTCCTACATTTGTAGTAGTTTTAACCTTACCAAACTTAGGTATGCTTATTTTCTCCCCTTTCCGTAAATTTTCTGAGTATAGTCTTTGGTTATGCTTTTTAATATCGTCTACAGTGACATTGTATTTTTTGCTAATACTGTATAAGGTTTCCTTTCGTTTAACCCGGTGTGCTTTATAGTTTAAAAGTTTAACAGTTTCGGTCTGAACTGGTTCATCCAAAATTCTGGATTTTGGAATAATGATGACCATATTAGGTTGAAGGCTTGATTTAGCGTCAGGGTTTAAGGCATAAATATCGTAAGGCGTTACCATATAGATTTTGGCAATACTCTCTATGGTTTCTCCTGCTTTTACCTTATGTGTTTTATAATCTTGTGCCAAAGCATTAATGCTAAATAGCAATACAAGACTTAAACTGATTAAAAACTGCTTCATTATGTTACTTTTTAATTGTATATACGTTAATATGACTTCTATAGATTTAGACACATAGTGGTCACATCAAATATATTATTCCCATTCAATAGTTGCAGGTGGTTTAGAGCTAATATCATATACTACTCTATTAACGCCTTTAACTTTATTTATTATATCATTAGAGGTTTTTTGTAAAAATTTATAGGGTAAATTTACCCAATCTGCCGTCATACCATCAGTGCTTTCTACAGCTCTCAGTGCAACACACTTCTCATAGGTACGTTCATCTCCCATAACACCAACACTATTCACTGGCAACAGCATTGCTCCGGCCTGCCATACTTTATTATATAAATCCCACTCTTTTAAACCATTAATGAATATGGCATCTACCTCTTGTAATATTCTTACTTTCTCTGGTGTGATGTCACCCAAAATTCTAATAGCCAGACCCGGACCAGGAAAAGGATGACGTCCTAAAAGCTCGGAATCTATGCCCATAGAAGCACCCACACGCCTAACCTCATCTTTAAATAAAGCTTTAAGTGGCTCAACGATTTTCAATTTCATAAAATCTGGTAATCCACCAACATTATGATGACTTTTAATCGTAGCACTTGGCCCGCCTGTAGCTGAAACACTTTCAATAACATCTGGATAAATAGTACCCTGTGCCAACCACTCTACATCTGTAATATGATGTGCTTCATCATCAAAAACCTCAATGAAAGCATTTCCAATAGCCTTACGCTTTTTTTCAGGATCGCTTTCTCCAGCAAGTGCTTCCAAAAAGCGTGCCGAAGCATCAACACCCTTTACGTTGAGACCCATGCCTTCATACTGATTCAATACACTTTCAAATTCGTTTTTACGAAGTAATCCATTATTCACAAAAACACAATATAGGTTTTTGCCGATAGCTTTGTTTAATAATACTGCGGCTACGGTAGAATCTACACCACCTGATAAACCTAACACTACTTTACCGTTCGCTACTTTTTCCTTAATCGCTGCTACAGTTTCTTCTACAAAAGAATCTGGGGTCCAATCTTGATTAAGACCTGAAATACTTACCAGAAAATTCTCCAGTAATTGTTTTCCATCAGTAGTGTGATAAACTTCAGGGTGAAATTGAATAGCGTAAGTTTCTTCGCCATCTATTCTATAAGCGGCATTTTCAACATCGTGTGTACTAGCTATTAAAACACCGTTTGTTGGTAGCGTTTTAATAGTATCGGAATGACTCATCCAAACCTGACTCCCAGTATGTATATGAGCAAAAAAGGGTTCATTCCTTTTAATGAAGGATAAATTAGCACGGCCATACTCCCGTGTGTTTGAAGGCGCCACCTCTCCACCTGAGAAATGAGCTAAATATTGTGCACCATAACACACGGCTAAAAGTGGTTTTTTCGCTCTAATTTCTGACAAATCTGGATGAAGCGTTTCATCTCCCCTCACAGAAAATGGGCTACCTGATAAGATTACGGCTTTATAATCTTGGATATTTGATGGAATTTTGTTGAATGGATGTATCTCGGAATAGATGTTGAGTTCTCTAACTCGACGTGCAATAAGCTGTGTATATTGCGATCCGAAGTCTAAAATTAATACCTTGTCGTGTTGCATG
>Ga0316189_10004962_pt1 | contig 12744 bp, 6 predicted proteins | sample LowCovwburrow_MG_FD_204930 | JGI IMG/M metagenome (GOLD analysis project Ga0316189, IMG submission 204930) | Coastal sediment microbial communities from Maine, United States - Lowes Cove worm burrow | ecosystem: Environmental > Aquatic > Marine > Coastal > Sediment | place: USA: Maine... | reverse complement strand
CGAAGCCCCCTGCTTGTGCTGCTGAGGTTAGCTCAATACCACTTAATTCGATGGCAAAACCTAAAGCATTAAGGTTTCTACCGCTTTGCTTAGCCGCATTCAATGTCGATGCAAGTGCGGTTTCCACTGGTAAAGCCACAGTAACCGAGTCGTCGCCCAGTACTGCCGCCGCAGTAGCCGATGACGAGCTACTTGATGGAGACACGCTAGCGCCTGAAGGAGGCCGAGCGCGATTCGTTGGCCGAGTAGGAGCGGCGGGCTGACTCGCGGTATTTTGCGGTAGCGTTAGGTCGTCATAATCATAAAACAATGTACTTCGAGTAGCAGAAGTAAGGTGACGATCCATGTCAAGACCACTTCCATAGTTAAACTTTGCTCCATCTACAGTGCGACTGCGAGGTAAATTCTGAGTCCAGTAGCTATCACTCGCTGGCGGTTGGGTTCGACCATTGCCGGTCGCCGTCCACGCGGCCCAAAGCCTATCAATATTAGCGTGATGTACCCAGAAAATGGGATCTTGTGGCGAGGTCATCCCACCCATAAATGGGCTGCCGATTATATTGTGCACTTGATTATGTGGCCTTGATTCAACACTCGGCTCAAAGGCATTGGGTTCGCCTCGTTGAAAGTTTATCAGGCTATTTGAAAACGGGTTGTACGATAAAGCTCCCGATACATTGGTATTGGTTCTGCCTGCGACGTAAAGCGGATTACTGCTGCCGCTATTGGTAAACTCAGCAGGCATGGTCGGTTGACTGTAGTAATCCCAATACGGCAAACGAAAGTTAGGGTTACCACTGAGCTGCTGAATCTTTTTTTCAAAAAGGTGTATATAACCTCTGTGCCAGGCTAGGAAATAGGGGCTTCGATGAGGGCAATATCGCACGTGAATATTCGACCAAAATAGCCAGCTATTAGGATCACTGGCTGTGGTATTTGACTTAAGGGTGGCAACGGCGCTAACAAACTCTTGGTACTGTGAGGTGGTTTTAAACCGTTCCCAGTTCAGGCGATTTAGAACGCCACCTGCCACGGCGCTGCTACTGGCTGAAATATTATCAAGTGCCGCAAACCAACCTGCGGCACTTTGGCCCGTTCGATAGGCTTCTTCGCCAACCACCATTAATGTCATAGAAGCGGTACTAATGCTCAGCTCGATACGCCTAGGTGCGACGATCTGACGACCCTGTGCTGCTTGTAGCGCACCTTGCGCAGTTAGCATTCTAACCAAGTACGGGCTCAATGCTTGAGTATCGTCAACTAACAACACAACATCGACTGGTGTTTGCCAACGCTGACTAACAGTTGTACTACTACAGGTGCTTGAGCCACTGAATCCCCGGACCAAATCTAAACCGGAAAGCGGGTCACTACCTGCGCAAAATGGGGTAAAGTTAGCTTGATTATCGACTCGCGCTGCCGCTGTGGTCCCATCGTAGTCATGCGGCAGAAAGTATGCCAGTGTCTGCGCCTGAGCAAGTTTGTAACTAACAAGTAAGACAAAGAAGAGTAGTGGTTTTATAAAGTGAGATAGCTTGTTCATTAGGGTGACTCCGACAATTCATCAGCAAAAATAAACTCAGCGATGCCGTCAGTTCTTTCCTTTTTAAGCTGAACACCACCTCGCTTGATCCAAGAGACATCATAGTTATAGGCGTAATTTCCCGGTTCATGGGCGTACTTTATTACCTTTGACAACACACCCGTGCCGCTGGGTTTTAACGTAACTTGCTGCACATCTTTTTTACCAAACAGTGAAGACTCAAAGTTTATCGTTGCCAAACGAATTTTTTCATCGCTGAATATCTCTGGGTCTGCTTCGATAGTCACTTCACGGTAACGATGAGGAGGCGATACATCGATAATAAATTCGTCGTTGGCTTGCCAACCAGAGTTCCACTCAGCGCCGCCAAAAAGTTTCCAAACGACTTTATATTCATAATCCAACCATTTTGCTCGTTCGGTATCGCCATGAAAACCGTACTGCATGGTGAAATTGTTACCCGTGTTGTTAAAGTTGCTGCGGTTGATCTCTAGCTCGTCGTAGTGGCTAAAACCATCCTGATGTGTTTTGCGAATAGCCACAATGACTGAGTTAACGTACTTATCAAAATCGGCTGAATCTTGCCCATCTAAGCGCACAACTAATTCTCTTATTTTATAGCTTGGATCATCAAGATTAACGGTTCGAAAGTGCGCTGGGTCATTGAACATCTTCTTACCAAAGCCACCAATATTTTCATCGAAGCGCATAGATTGAGTGTCAGTGGTCCACTTCTTGAAATTCAGTTCGAATTTGCCCGTTTTCTTGAATTGTTTTTTTCGGTAACTGGCCATTAACGAAAAGCTGGGTGGCGTTTGTAAGTTTGCTTCACGCACGCGAGGCGCTGAATCGCTCGTATTTGCAGGCTGTGCTGAACTCCTAGGTGATCCAGAACCCGCTTGGCCGCCCTGCTCGCCATTATCATCGCCTCCTTCACTTCCTGCGCCACCCGAAGGCTGACCACCATTGCGTGCAATATCGCCAAGTAATTGCCATTGCTCAGCAAAGGCTGCCAATTTTTCACGCTCTTGCTGTTCGCGATTAAGCTCAGCTCGGTTTTCTTGATTTATACGCTCTCGAACTTGGGTATTAAATTGATTAGCGCGCTCAAAATTACTGTACACATTAGGATCGTCCTGCAAGGTTGCCAAGGTTGTGGGGTCGTTAGCCGGTTCGAACATTTGCTCGGCTAACTTGCCATACGCCATTTCCCAAAGGCGATCCATTTTTTCGTCCTCACCTTTTACTTCTAACTCGATTGCACCCGACTCCTTGAGCTCTTTCATTACGTCTTGAATATCAACACCCAGAAAGTCAGTTCTTACGCCAATGTTGAGCGCCTTGTTTTTCGCGACGCGTTCCCACCAAGCCGTCATTTTTGCTTCATACGGGTTTCGGTAACCGGATATGATCATTTCGAAGCTCACGTTAATGTTGCTCGCCGCTTGCTGAAATGAATCCCACAGTATAATCGCCCCGGTCTTAGTCAAACGAATCGACACGGCAGCCTTGTGACCCTCCATAACCGGAGCTTTGCCAAGGCCTAAGACTCGTTTAGTCCAATCACCGTCTTCTTGGGCAAATTCAGATACCAAAGCAAACGTGCCTTCACGATAATTGAGTGGCCCAACGATGGTCGCGCCAGGCACTTTGCGTTGCAACTCTGATTGTGCGCGTTGTACCGCTTGCTCAGACACAGCGAAATTAACCAAAAAGGTAACTAAGCCACCACCATCGACCTTCTGTACGCCCCCTTCTCCGGACCCAGCCTCGTCATTAACAAATTTTAAAAAACTAAACTGCTTTTTACCGTCATCGCCTGTTGGAATCTCTATTTTGTCAGGCATGTAATAGAAGGTTTTTTCTTTTCCATAGACGGGGAACAGCTTGAGCCCTGCTGCAGATTGCATTTGATCCAATAGTAGTTCTTGCGCGTCAGCGCGCGCCGCCACAAGCAGAAAAGCTATAAGTAAATAAGGTATTAATTTTTTCATAATCGGCTCCGTTATGGATAATTTTTATTCACCAGTCCCTTCAAGAAGACCCTTAACTTCATCGATGATGTCTTTGATCTCGGGTACTTTCTGCCGGATTTCTTCTAAGGTCGATAAGGGCAAGCCGGATAGATTGGCGAAAATAAAATCATCTTCTAGCGCTGCCCAATCGGTCGAGAATTTACCTTTGTCTCGATGGGTGAGTACTATTTTGTACTCGACATCAGTATTATCCTTGTCGACAAACACTGTTTGTTCAAGGTAGGCTTCGCCTTTTGCGACTCTGAACCGAGCTGTGTCTTGTTGGTCTTTTCCGTATTGCGTATAGCGCAGAATCACGTCCGCACCGCGAATGCCAAGCTCATCCATCTCGGATAAATCTGCCTCGACATCGATGCGACGAGATCGAATCGGCGGAACCAAGGTCACCGCCATCTCTTGGGCGCATTTTTCACGCGGTCGGCTAGGCCATTTACCACCGCCTTTCAAGCTCCAGGATTCGATATATTTGTAGCTGCAATTTGAGCTAGTCTGGTTGGTGCCCCTAGTCGCGAAACTGAAGGTTTTAACGATTCCACCATTGGCAATGTCTGCACGTGTAAAAACATCTCCATTTACATATGGGTCTCCAGAAAATGGAACGATTACTTTCACTGACGCGTTATTAATCATGTTTGCTTGAAACAGTTCCAAGGCTTCGGTATCTAAGTCAACGGTAATCATGCCTCGGCGGAAAAATGGGTCGTTGAGAAGTCGCTCGTCGTAAATTTGATCCTTATAGTCACGGATGAAGCCGCCAATATTTCCAGTCATTGAATGCGTTCTATACAAAGCGACGCCTTTTTCTATTTTGAACGTCTGCACCCCGGTTTGGCGAACTTGTTTGCGTTTCAATTCGTAATAGCTGTAGCTATCAGCTCTGCTCTTATCCTTAACGCGTTGCTTTGCCGCCGCCGCATCGGCCTCACTTGAATCCGACGATTTCTTAGCTTGAAGCTCTTGGCTGGTGGCGAACGACTGCTGCATACTGGTAAATGCCTGCATCGCCATTTCCATTAAGCTGCTTTCAATGACAGAGACATCTGCATCAGGGAGGTTTTGATCAATCTTAATCTCCACCGCGCCTAGCGAAATCAATGTTTCATAACCCTGGCGCATATCCTTTTCTTGAATTCTCACCTTTTTGTCTTTTTTCCAACCGCCAAAGATGGCCCCTATTGGTCCTGCGACCATTAAGCCTATGGTAAAGCCTTTGCCATCAAATCTATTTGTGGTGGTTTTTATTTTATCTCGCTCTTGATAAACGCAATCTTGAATGTCTTGAATACGATCCATATCAATTCGAACTTCGGCCTTATAGGCTTGGGTCTTAACAATGTAGTCGTAGGCAAAGGTTACCGATAAGTCGGTCGTTGGGTTCTCGAATGAGGTTTCCATCAGCTGAGCACCTAAGCTCGATAAGCGGCCAGCGATCGCCGCCTTAGCACCGGGGAAACTTGGCGCTCTACCAGATGATAGAACACCTGAAGGCGCGAAGCCCTCATCTGACAATGTGCCAGAGGTTACGATGAAATTTTCACCGTTTTTAGACGGTTCTAGATCAACCATGCCCTTGAGCACCGCACCCGGAACAGCCTCTTTAAGCGCATCAGCCAATTCTGTTTCTTCTTCTTTAGTCAGCCCATAAGTAACCATCAAGTGAAACAAACCACCCTCAGCGCCTCCCGCTTCAGTGGTTTCATCAGTAATGAATTTTATAAAGGTCGCTTCAGGGATACCATCCTTAAAAGAAATTCTGGGTTCTGCCGGCAAGTAGTACCATCCATTTGGTTTATTGTTGCGGTAGAACGCACGACGAAAATTAATATTTTTCAACTTAGGCGTTGCCCGCACCCACTTGGGCTTCACCAGTTTCCTAGTGTTAGCGGCCTTCTTAATCTGCTCGCGACGCCCGACACGTTTATTAAATTCTCCCTCAAGAGCCTTACACGGGTCACCGCCAGGAGGGCGCGTATTGACCTTTTGCCGTTTGGGTAAAATGTTGCCGGGGTTAATCGGCGACATATTCATCGCCTCAGGAAAAACTCGAATTGTTCGGCCTGTGCTCAGCACAAAATCCATGTGTCCGCCCATTTGCACCGCTGCGTATGCATAGGGTGTTAATACGCAAGCGAACAGGGCAAATAATGCAAGCATGACTGCTTGAGCATATTTTATCCGTTGGTTTACGTTAATTATTAGAGAATGTGTGTGTGTCATATGTGCTCTCCTGAATATTAATAATGGGCTCAGCCTGCGGCTGGCACCTCATCACAAAAAATGATTGTTTCATCTGAAACCAGCTGACCGCTATTAATTCGTCGTCGGTCTTTTAGGGTCCAGGTTATGGTGTATTCGAGTTTGTCATTGCCCGGAGGCACGGCAAAAATGCGCGTCGCATTTAACTGATCTCGTCCAGGAATTAAGTTGATTGTTTCGGCTACTTGACGACCGAAAAAGTCATGCTTGACGCGAATCGAAACCAAGCGAACATTTTCATCTTCTAGAATCTCTGCGTCGGCGGTAAATTCTACTTCGCGATATTGGTACGGTGGCGTCAAGGTGATCGCCGCGCTGTCATAATCTCGCCAGCCGCTGCTATGGCTGGCACCGCCGACGAATGACCAATCTGCTTTATATCGATACTGCATCCAGTCATCGATGCTTGCCTCTTCATCCCAGCTATAATTAATTCGCTGAGGTTTGCCACGTGCAAAATTGCTACGTTTAATCACAACCTCACTGGTGCTTTGCTCACCCGAGCCATGATCTTTGTGAACCGTTAACGTCACATGGTTAATATATTTTGAAAATTCGGCTTCGTCTCGAGCGTCTAGGGCGACTGAAATTTCACGAATTCGAAACTCCTTATCAGATAAGTTAATGGTTCGAAATACACTAGGATCCTCGCCATAGAGTCGGTAAAGACTGCCGATGTTTCCAGCCATAGCGGTGGTTAACGAGCTTTTGCTTCGCTGGCGAAAATTAAAAACGTAGTTACCGGTTTGAGTGAGTTTTCGGCGGCGATAACCACCGCTGATATTAACTTCCCAAGGTGCCGAATAGTTTTGCCCTCCGGCGGCTCTGGCCGCGTTAGCGGCCGCTAACATGCTCGATAGAGGATCGTCATCGTCCGATGTCGGTTGCTCAACTCGAATTGGCTCAAACATGATGTCGTGCAACTTGGCATAAGTGCGATCGATAATACTTTGCAATTTATCAGGGTCGCCTTTGTACTCGATATTGATAGCCCCACTATCGTTAGCTTGCTGCCAAAAATCGGAATAATCGAAACCGCCGCCGATTCCCATATAGCTAACTTTGGCACCTAATGTGACATCGGCTTGCTGTTGTAATTTCTTCCAATCGGCGGTGATGGTTGCATCAGCTGGGTCATTCAAGCCAGAGAATGTCATCTCGAAGACCAACGAAACATCCGGAGTGTCCATTTGAAATGATTTCCACAATATTTGCGCGCCCATCTTTGTAAGGTGAATTGACACTGCTGCTTTGAGGCCCTCAATTAAAGGGGCTCGACCCACACCGACAACATGCTTTGTCAGCTCGGATGGTTTATCGTCATCGGCTGCAAAACTACTGACTAAGGCAAAACTACCTGCCTCGAAAATAATAGGTCCGCGAATACTCGCATCTTGATCAATGTCTTTGAGTGCCGCCAAGGCTTTGCCAAGCTGCTTATCGGTCACGCTATAATCAACTAGAAAGTGAACTATCCCTCCTCCGTCGGCTTGCAATATCCCGCCATCGCCATTGCTTTGAGCTTGGCTTTTTACATATCGAGTAAACGAAAACTCATGCTTACCATTATCACTTAGTGCGACATGAGGGTTGGCTGGCAAATAATAATATTGATGCTCATGATCAGCCGATGGAAAGCATTGCAATACGCCACACTTAACCGGGTGGTCTAAGGAGATATTCTGGCCGAAAGCGCCGTGCGTACTGCACATTGATGCTATCGCGAAAATGAAGAAAAGAAGGCTTCTCGAACTATTTTTCATCGTCGCTCAGGCCTCATTGTCAGGGTTTTGAGGCTGATCAGAGTCTGACTCACTAAGCGGTGGTACTAGGAACAGGTATACGTCATTTAGCTCGGCCCAAGGTTGAGCCTTAACCCCTGTTTTGCTATACCAACGAACTCTGTATCGAACTTTCGAACGTGGGTCGTGCAACAGAGAGACGGTTTTGAGTATTTCTTCCGCTTCAGGTAATAGTGCTACTGACTTACTTTTTTTCTCCCCTAATAGGCGATATTCGAACTCCACCATTGCCCGGCGTATCTTCGCATCAACCATGAATGCCGCATCGCCATCAATTTCAATTACCGATAAATCGGCGGGTGGTGAAAGCGATGTGCTCGGCGCCGTGCTCTGCGCCAAATCGTTGATATCAGTGGGTATTGCGACAGTTCTGCCCCCTCTAAAACTCCAAAGGGTTCTAAATTGATAGTTATGCCAGTCGCTACCTTGCAAGCCTAAGCGCGGGTAAAAAATGGATTTGGAAAAACTGCCTTCTTTAACATCGTTCTGGTTAAAGATAACTTCATCGGTGAAGTCAGCTTGGTCCTCTCGTTCTGGATAGGTTTTAACAAAACTGACTGAGACCGAGTTAATATGCTCTTGAAATGATTGGTAGTAGCTAGGGTCAACCTCAAAGAACACTTCGCGCCGTTCAAAAGCAGCATCATTTAGACCGATCACTCGAAATAAACTATCGTCTTCTCCCCACGATTGGTAAAGACCACTGATATTACCGGTAGAATTAAACGGTACTTTTATGGTGGTATTTTGAGTAAACAACATTGAGAAAGTGCCGCGCTTGATATCGGTTTTTTCCCTTAAAGTGTATTGATCATCGGTTACATATTTTTGGTTACCAGTGCCGGCAAATAGCTTGGCAATAAAGCCCCGCTTTTGACGCCCCTTGACCACCGAATCTGGTATTTTCTGTGTTTCGGGTAACTTTGATAAACCCTGGGTCGTATCAAAAATCATATTAACTAACTTGTCGGTCACCAAGGTCATAATGCTTTGCATTTGACTCGCATCTATATTTAGCCCAGCGCGATCGGTCACATCAATTTCGATAACGCCCTCGCGAACCATCTCATCCATTTGCTTGCGCAGCTCACGCTTAGAGTAGCCTTGCTGTTGATTGAGCACTTTAAACATATGCTCATACACGGTCTCTATGTTGGCAAATACTCGACCGCGATAGGCTGGCAAGGCAGCCTCATACGACGCATTAATCGATACCGAAATATCGGAGGTCGGTTGTTTCAAAGACTCCCACAAAAGAGTCGCGCCCTGCTCGCTTAGCCGTGCCGCGACAGCCGCTTGAGATCCGGGTGTGATCGGAGCAATACCACTCGATACCAAGGAAGTGGTAAACGAATCCTCGCCTTGCTGCTCGCTGATAGTAGAGGAAATTATTTTGAATGACGCGCCGGTTTCTTCATCGCCTTCCGCACGTAAAATAACCGGGCCTTTGACGGTGGCACCGGGTACTTTTTTGGCTAGCTCTTGACTAATTTTCTCGATACGCTCAGGTGGTAAGTCAAGGCTAAATAGAAAATGTATAAGGCCACCACTGGTTTCGCCGTTAGGGTCGACGAATTTAACCAGCGAGATTTTAGGTTTATCGGTTAGCCTATCCATTACCACGCTAGGTACGGTAGGCAGATAGTAGTACGCATTACTATCTTGCTTGTCTCTTAACAGCGAAACTCCATCAACAATTTCTCGGCCCTCGTCATACATTACTACTGCTTCTGAGCTAATTGAAAAAAGTCCAGCTGCGCACAGCACGATGGTAAATACGTAATTTCTGAAGGTATTCATAGGGTAGTTTCCTCGAGCTCGGTTTGCGCTTGGTCATTCTGCTGCGCTTGGAAGTACGGGTCGGTCGCCGATACATCTAACCAGGGGGTTGTACTCTTAAGCCATTTAGTTTTACTAAGCTCACCTTGATTGCTTAAACGTCTGACGCGATATTCGTAACCTTGCTTAATGTCTCTGGCTAATGCGAAATCAATATCAGTTTCGTAGGAGTCGCTATCGGCGGTAAATTTTATACTCTGGGTATAGAATTGATTCCGTTTGGTTTTAAATCGTATGTCGACATTGACGTAGTAGAGGTCGGTTTCAATCGCATTGATAAAGTCGTAACACATAAGCTTGACCGAGCTATACGCATGGTTAATACGCTGCCATAACTCATTTTTACTGAACAAACTTGGGTAGCGCTTAGCTGATACGCTAATCGGTAAACTATTGTTTATCTGATAGCTTGAGTCGACCCAGTTATCAGACTCATCTTGAATCTTACCGATAACGCTCCAACCATAGGCCAGGGATAAGGTTAGATTGTCGTCTGCGAAATTATCCCAAAATAGGTTTGCATCATTGCCGCTAACACCAATAGTGAAGCGTTGGTAAGACGCTGCAAAAATTCGCCCAGTGGAAACATTCGTTGATTCATCGGCTGCGCCAACACGAGTCTGCCCACCCTCTAGCTCACCATTAAACGCTTGCTCGTTTGAATTCTCGATGGTTGCGTACACTAATCGATTGTAAGAATCGACAACTGGGGCCGCTAACAAGCTCGCGGACACCTCATAGCGCTGGCTTAATTGTTGGCGAACTTGTTCGTAATCGGTTTCTAAAAAGCCGCTGATAGTGGAAAACTTAATAACACCACGCACCCAGAATGCGTCCGAATCACCCGTTTGAATGTTGCCCAAATAGCGATTTACCGAATAATGAAAGTCTGGCGCATTATCGCGCTCAGCTAACTTACGAGCGCTTTTATGATAGTAGAAGACATCACTTTTCTGATGATCCCGAAAGACCGTTACACCATCGATATTGATCACCTGTTTTAAGTTAGGCGCGGCATTAGTCTGGCCCACAAAGAGAGCGAAAACAAACCATGCTATTAGCTGAGTACGACGAACAGCAGGCATAATTATTGCTCGTCCGTCGGCTCATCGACCGCAGTAACGAGAGGCCTTATATCACCAGCCGATATGGTGATATCCATAATTCCATGGCTTGCTTTCCATTGCGAAAATTGGGTTGGCTCGCCATCAAGCAGGAACGGCTTAACTCGGTACAAAAAGCTGTTTTCATCATCAGATGCGTCACGGTCAACGTAGAGTGTTGTATCTAATTGAGTAATATCAGAGCGCAGGGTAAACATCTGTACTTGCTCAGCATCTGCATTCGGGCTGAATAAATTACTTTTAACTTCCACCAAAACTTTGAACAACGAAAACTGTTCAAACACATTAGGAATAATTTCTATTGGTAAGCTAATACGGCTTGCCTGCGCAGGTGAAACGAGAATATCTCGCTCGACTTCATTGATGCATTCGTCGCAGCCCACAGGTTCGATATCAGGCCAAGCGGCAACAACATCACCATAGGAGGCAACCATTTGCTGAAATGACTTATCAGCTTTAGCCTTAGCGCCAGGCCCCATCACCACAGGCTCATTGAGCGAGATGCTGTGACGCTTAAGCTTGTCACCCGTTTTAGCATTGGCGTAAACCACCAGCCCCTTCATTAACACAGGGTACGGACTGAGGTTTTGCACCGAATCGCTAGTATCGAGTTGTGAAATATCAGACAGCCAATCACCAGAAAAATCGGTGAAGCTTACAAAGTACGGCACCACCAATTCAAAGCTTTCATTATTAGTGGTGAAGACAATATCCCCAGAAAGACCACCACTTCTAATTGAAGCCACTACGTCTTCTTTTTGGCTCTGAGTCATTGATGCCTGAACACGAATCGAGTCGCCGACCTTTTGAGGCGAATTGATGATCACGATATTTTCTTCTGAGATCAGCGAACCCAAACCAGACATATTAACTTTAACCGACGAAATAGGTAGGCGGCGTAAATCAACGGCTTTATCGTTAGCCGGTTTGATCGCGTATTTAGCTAACCTTTTAAGTAGGCTCATGCCGCCGTCAAGCTTACGAGGAGCAAGTGTGAAGGTTAGAACAATCAGCTCATCTTCGGTCTCGTCGGCTCTAGTACGATGCAAAAAATTAATATCAAAGCCGTCCACAGGATCAAACTTCAAAAGGTATCCGGCAGGATAAAAGTAGTACGTATTTAACGACGTGTGGTCTCGAAATATTTCGTCTGAGAATGGAATGTGGCCGCTAAAGTCAGCCCTAATATGCTTTGGAGATACGTGCTCAAAGCGATCGGCCAAGTAGCTCGGGCTAATGTCACTATTTGGGCCGGTAGGTTCGCCATCTTCTGCTTTTTCAACCGCCGCCTGCGATGATCGCTCGGTTTTCATTCGCGACTGACTACGATCAAATTTATAGTTCTGTAGTATTTTCAGGTTTTGCACGGGGATAAGCTCACGAGCAACTACCTGAGCATGCGCCACCGTTAGGTTAAATAACAATACCGCACAAACGAGAGCACTACTGAGTAGACTTGTCGATAACTCTTTAGATGAGTTCATTCTTCTTCCCCTTAAGAGCATCGGCGAACGGCCGAATTAATAGTGTTGCCAGCAGCAATTGCTGATTTAAAGCAGCCAGTGACTTTTTGCGCGTTGTCTGTGCCCTCACATAAATCCAGCGCTGTACTCCACGTCATTTTATGAGATGGCTTCTTGCCCCAACTACTGCCCTTGTGCATCGCATAAGAGAAGCAATTTCCAGCAGCGTATTTTGAGGTGGTTCCTTTACACAAGCGCTTGACATTGGCATCGGCCCAGCGACGGTTTTTACCAGCCGCATCCCAAGCAATGCGGCCTTGCACATATTCATAACACGCTTTTTCTGCTAGTTTCTTGACTGGCGGCCGCTTAATTGGGGGACGCGTAATTGGGGGTCTATTATTAGTGATCACCACTCGTGTATTTGGGTCAGAATCACACGCATTGATTGCGTTTTTGAGAGTAAGATTTCTATTGAGTTGATTCTTGAGGCAATTGATAGGAGACCTAGCATTATTAGTGCCCGCGCAAAGCTGAGAAGCTAATGCCCAATTCATTTTATGACTCGGCTTTTTGCCCCATAAATTGGTTTTGAACATGGTGTCAGAGAAGCATTGAGGTGGCGCACTTGCAACTCGAGTACCCGCACACAGCTTTTTAATATTGCCCACACTCCACTGT
>Ga0316189_10004961_pt1 | contig 12746 bp, 11 predicted proteins | sample LowCovwburrow_MG_FD_204930 | JGI IMG/M metagenome (GOLD analysis project Ga0316189, IMG submission 204930) | Coastal sediment microbial communities from Maine, United States - Lowes Cove worm burrow | ecosystem: Environmental > Aquatic > Marine > Coastal > Sediment | place: USA: Maine... | reverse complement strand
CATTTATGGGCCGCGTGGGGCCAACTTTGGTGACGTCGAAGCTGAAGCCTGGCGCGAGGTTTTCGAGGTCAATAGCATCGCGCCGCTGATGCTGGTGCAGGCTTTTGTCGAACAGGTTGCTGCAAGCCGGCAGAAACTGGTGGCGGTGATCAGCAGCAAGATGGGAAGTATCGCCGATAATGGCAGCGGTGGCAGTTACATCTATCGCAGCTCCAAGACCGCGGTCAACCAGGTCGTCAGGAACCTGTCAATTGATCTTGCCGGGCGCGGCATCAGTGCGCTAAGCCTGCATCCGGGCTGGGTACAGACCGAGATGGGTGGCGCTAACGCTGAAACCAGTGTCAGCGATAGTGCCGCGGGTTTGAAGGCAATTCTGCAGGGGGCGGGATCTGAGCAAAACGGTCAATTCCTGGAATTTAATGGCGCACTGATTCCCTGGTGATTTTGTCCCTGGTTTCTTCGGGATCTTTTCAGAGCTAGCGCAAGAAACGTTTTTCGTTTTCTTTAACTTCGTCCATTTTCTGCAATCTGAATATCTCTGACACCGGCACGATGTCGTCGTCCACTCGCTGGATGCCGCCATCGGCGATGATTTGCGCGAACACTTTCTGCATCGCGGTCACCGACGCGCGAATCGCGTGGTTGCCGTATATCAGCATCTTGACCTTTTTTAGTGCAATTGCACGCTGTTCGGTCATCTGCGGATAGGACGTCGGCACGATGACGATGGGTACCGGTCCGCTCCATGCATTGATAAAGCTCTCGATCTCGTCGGCTGTCTTTTGTTTCGAGTGGATCAGGATCATGTCCGCCCCGGCCTCGGCGTAACTCGCCGCACGCTGCAGTGCAACCTTTTCACCGAGCCCGGCAATCAACGCTTCATCGCGGGCGATGATCATGAACTGCGGATCCTTACGAGCATACACGGCGGCTTCGAGCTTGCCCTGGAATTCGGCGACAGGCAGCAGTTCCTGGCGGCCGCCGGCAATCAGGCTGGTAACCTTGGGGAAGGTTTTATCTTCGATCACCACGGCGGCGGCACCGGCGTCTTCATATTGCTCGATGGTGTGCAGGATATTGATTGCGTTGCCGTACCCGGTATCGACATCGGCGACGATGGGCAGTGTTGTGCGCTGCGCCATTGCGCGCAGGTTAGCCAGGTGTTCGGCCATGGATACCAGGCTCACATCGGGTAGTCCGTTGGCCGCCGACAGTTCGAAGCCGCTCGCCCAGATACCGTCGAAGCCGGCTTCCTCGACCAGCATGGCGGAAAGCGGGTTGTGTGCTGCCATGATTCTAGCAAGCCCGTCACCGGCGATTATCTGCTGCAGGTCCTTACTGGTTTTTCGCATGATTGTGGAGTTCCTGTCGGAGTCAGGCCTGCGTCAGGCCGAACTCAGGATGATGCCTAAGTTAACTGCACAACGGCAGCATGGATAGCGGCAATGGCCCGGGTAAGTTCATCTTCGCTGGCGGCGTAGGAGATACGGATGAAACCATCGGCAAGGAAACCCGAGCCCGGTACAACCGCGACGCCAGCTGATTCCATCAGGTACATGGCGAAGTCCATGTCACTCGATAAAACACTACCGTCGGGTGTCACCTTGCCAAGTAATTCACGACAGTCGACAAATACGTAGAACGCACCGTCTGGCGTATCGCAGGATAACCCGGGAATCGCGTTCACCTGTTTCACCATCGCGTCGCGGCGCGCGCTGAAGGCGGCGCGAAATTCATCGATAAAAGACTGGTCACCACTCAAGGCGGTTACCGCAGCATATTGCGAAACCGAGCAGGTGTGCGAGGTTGACTGTCCCTGAACGGTGTTCATGGCCTTGATAAGCTGCAACGGGCCACCCGCGTAACCTACCCGCCATCCGGTCATGGCATAGGCCTTCGATACGCCGTTGACGGTCAGTGTGCGCTCGGCCAGATCGGGTGCGACCGCAGCCATCGTGGCAAACTCGACGTCGCCATAGACCAGGTGTTCATAGATGTCGTCGCTCAGAATCCACACGCGCGGGAAATCGCGCAGTACTTCGGCCAGTGCCTGCAGATCGCTGGCGGTATATACGGCACCGGTTGGATTAGACGGCGAGTTCAGCATCAACCACTTGCTGTTTTCATTCAGGGCTGCACGCAGTTCATCAGGCCCGAGGATAAACCCATTGTCGACGCTGGTCGGGATAGCGACCGGGGTGCCCCCGGTCAACTTGACCATTTCCGGGTAGGACACCCAGCAGGGTGTCGGGAATACCACTTCATCACCTTCGTCCAGCGACGCCATCAGCGCGCTGAACAGCAGTTGTTTGGCGCCGCAGCCGACCGTGATCTGGTCGACCGAATAAGTCAGATTATTTTCACGGCGAAACTTTTCCACGATAGCCTCGCGCAGCGGCGTAATGCCAGCCACGGATGTGTAGCGTGTGTGTCCGGCGTGGATGGCGTCGACCGCCGCCTGGCAAATGTGCGGCGGCGTATCGAAGTCCGGCTCGCCCTGGCTCAGGGTGATAATCGATTTGCCGGCGGCGCGCATCGATTCCGCCAGTTCGGTCATCGCCTTGGTTTGTGATGGTTTTACCGTGGAAAGCTTGTCTGACAGTATGCCCATGGGAATCTCTCTGCCTGCGTTGTTAGTTGGTTTGCGCAAAGTAGAACGCTTTCAAATGGTGATGTAAAGGTGAACCACTGTAAAACTCGGCATCAGGTTCACCTATCATCTGCCTGCGCCTGGATGATGCATTGAGTTTTACTCGGCGATGCTGCGTCCGCCCTGGCGCTCGTCCGAGCCCATGCGTTTCTCGAGTTTGCGCACCCCCGCCGAGACGATCAATACCAACACCAGGTATTGCAGTGCGACGATGCTGTAGATTTCCAGGGGTCGGTACTCGGTAACGGCAAGTTCGTTGCCGCGTCGCAACACCTCTGACACACCGATGACCGATACCAGTGAGGTCATTTTCAAGGTAATGACCAGCTGATTACCGATGGCCGGCAGGGCGCGGCGTAGCGCCTGGGGAAAGATTACGAAACGCATGGTGTCGAGGTAGCCGAGACCCAGAGTGTGCGCGGCTTCGAACTGGCCACGGTCGATCGACTGCACGCCGCCACGGAAGATTTCCGCCATGAACGCCGAGCCGTACAACGACAGGGCGATCATTCCGGCGGCGAAGGGCTCCAGGCCGACGTCGATGAGTATGGGAAGCCCGTAGTAAACCCAGAAGATCGACACCAGTGGTGGAATAGAGCGGAACACCTCGACGTAAGCGCGATACAGCATCCGCGGCAGGCGTTGTTCGGCCAGGCCCAGCAAACTGATCAGGAATCCGAGAGCATTCGATATCAGCACGCAGCAGATGGTCAGCAGTATCGTCCAGGGAATACCGGAAAGCAGAAACATGAGGTTGATGCGGCCGCGATGCACCATCGGGTTGACCACGTACCACCCCCATTGCTGCGAACTCTCACAGCCGGCCAGCAAAAGCAGGCTGAAGAGGAGAAGTGCGCCGATTGTCCGTTTGTATTTCATGTTGGGCTCGCGTGTTGCTAGTGAGACAGGATCTGGCTGAGGAATTGCCGGGTACGCGCCTGATCGGGTTTGGCAAAGAACTTTTCAGGCGCTGCCTGCTCAACGATTTCACCACCATCCATGAAAATCATCTGGTCGGCGACTCGTTTGGCAAACCCCATTTCGTGGGTTACGCAAATCATCGTCATACCATCCTCGGCGAGGCCGATCATGGTATCCAGCACTTCGCTGATCATTTCCGGATCCAGCGCCGAGGTGGGCTCATCGAACAACATCAAGCGTGGCTGCATGCAAAGACTGCGCGCAATCGCGACGCGCTGTTGCTGGCCGCCTGATAACTGTGCGGGTAGCTTGTGTGCCTGATCGGGAATACGCACGCGCTCAAGATATTGCATCGCCAATGCCTCGGCTTCCCCTTTTGGCAGCTTGCGCACCCGCATCGGCGCCAGGGTCAGGTTGCGCAGCACCGTCATGTGTGGGAACAGATTGAATTGCTGGAATACCATGCCAACTTCGCCGCGTTGGCCGGGGTGTCGCTGCGGACCGCTGGATAAGGTCTTACCATCGACAAGGATTTGGCCCTGCTGATGCTTCTCAAGTTCGCACAAACAGCGGATCAGGGTGGATTTCCCGGAACCTGACGGGCCGCAGATCACCACGCGTTCGCCGCTGGCGACGGTCAGGTTGATGTCTTTTAAAACCTGTAATTCGCCAAACCACTTGTTGACAGACTGCATGGAGACGACGGGATCTTCGGGCATCGGTTATTCCCCTGTGAAACGCTAACGAGTTATACGGAAATCGACATTTCCATTATTGACTTGCATACTACCGGAAGCCGACAGTGGCGGCGAGGCGCGCGCGGGGCAGGATGACCGCAGCTGTCCAGGTTTGACAACGGCCCTATAACAACCATTCGAAGAGGATTCCAAAAATGATAAAACAACGATTGCAGGTGTTGGTACTGGCCTTGTTACTTACGCTGGGTGTGTCCGCCGTAAGCGCAGCATCCGGCTCATCGCTCAATAAAGTGCTGGACAGCGGTACGCTGCGAGTAGGAACCACGGGAGATTTCAACCCGATGTCGTTCAAGGATCCTGAAACCAGGGAATATAAAGGGCACCAGATCGACGCTGCCAAACAGCTGGCCGCGGATATGGGCGTTGAAATCGAATTCGTACCGACCGACTGGAAAACCTTGATCAATGGTATTGTCGCGGACAAGTACGACATCGTAATGACCGGAACCTCGATGACGGTTGGCCGCGCCAAGGCGGCGGGTTATACCATTCCCTGGGGACGCACCGGTTATCTGCCGCTGGCCCGCAAGGACAAGGCGGAGCGTTTCAAGACCTGGGAAGATCTCAACAGCGCGGATGTCACCATCGGTTACAACCTCGGCACCTCGTTTGCCGATTTCGTCAAGAACAAGCTGCCCATGGCTAAGCGCAAGGAAGTCGAATCACCGGCGCGCGACTGGCAGGAATTGCTGGCGGGGCGCGTTGATGTGACCATCTCGAGTACGCTTGAGGCGGGCAAGCTTTCCTCCACGCACGAGCAACTGGTCATACCGTTTCAGGAAACAGCCAACAGTTTGCCTCTGTCGTTTATGGTTCGCCAGGACGACCAGGTCTGGTTGAATTTTCTCAACAACTGGATGCGCATGAAGCATGAGATCGGTTATTTCAAGGAGCTTAATAAAACCTGGGGAATTGAAGGGCAGTAGGCACCGGCTTCAGCTAAAAATGAACATCGTCGCTTGATTACGGAGGTATAGTGACAGGTCAGAGACTTCCCATTTTCTGACCACAGCTACCTGGCACGCGCAAAGCGACACCAAAGCCGCTGCCCCTCGGGGTGATAGCGGTCTTGCATTGGCAAATCAAGTGCGCAAAAGGAGATGTATAAGAATCCATAGTCAAAGGCCTGCCCCTGTCGCTTTCTCAGTTCCAGGCGGCAGCTTTCTTCAGCGAGATTAACTTAGTCAAATCGTATTTTTAATTGGGGTGTTAATTCTTCCTATGCCGGAACCTTGCATGAGGAACGTATCGAACTATCTGAAGAAGGAGTTTAAAGGAGATAGGTTGAGGTTCGAGCGGTTTAGGTGAGTGCTTTGAGAATAAGATGTTCAACGTTGTCACGCAGGGATGACAGAGATCAGCGCCGTAAACTTATCGGTGTATTCGCCCAGACGACAACCGTTTCCTCAAGATCGGAGGGATTAGCGTAGCGATGTTTCAACTGGCTTTTAAATGAAAAACTATCACCAACCTCAAGCAGATATTTTTTATCTTCTATCGTGAGTTCTAACTGACCTTCGAGGACCAGGCCCGCTTCTTCGCCCTGGTGATCATAACTGTCGTCACCCGTTGACGCACCGGGTTCATAGCGTGAAATGCCGAGCGCGAGTTCACCATTGAGGTTGGTCGATAGCAGGTGATCGTGCAGGCCAAGATAGTCGGTGTCACTCAGTTCGGAATAGGACAGGCGGCGGCGATTTTCACTGCGTACGATGTATTGCTGCTCTTCCTGAACAGGGTAAGGATTGGGTTGAAAAAACCATCCGATGTGTACCCCGAGTACTTCGGAAATATCCTGCAACGCGGACACGGATGGCTTGTTTTTGTTACGTTCGACCTGGCTGAGGAATCCCACCGATTTACCGATTGCGTCGGCCATTTGTTGCAGGGTAATGCCACGTACTTTACGTAGTTGTCGAATTTCACCACCGAGATCGCCCAGTTGGGATGATTGCTTCTTGACTGCGTTCATCATTAGATTTGTCGCCCGGCTTTGTAGCCTTCCAGTACCGCTTCTTCCACGGTACGCGGTGCCACGGCATCCCCAATTCGGTGAATACTGGCCGTTGTATCTGCCAGCAGGGCGTCGAGTTCTCGATTTGCTTGCGGGGCGTAGCAACTGACGATCGTATCAATGTCGTCACAAACAATCGCTTCGTTGCTGATCATGTGCTGGAAGAATACGCTTCCGCCTTCAGCACCATAAAGGCGGGCAAAAGGAATAATTTCGATACCGAGTTTGTGCAGCTCACCAATCCATGCGTCACGGACGATCCCTTGCAGGGATTCGCCGGCAACGCTACCACCACAATAGAGGCGAACGTAATGCCCCTGTTTGGCGAGATGTTGCGCAACGCCGAGTCCTCCCCAGTCGCAGGCCCAGTCGGCGATGACCACATTGTTGCCAATTTTTGCGTCTCCACGAATCACCGTCCAGGCATCGACCATGTCTACGCCGTTGATCTCGACTTCGGGCAGGCGCGGCAGGGCGCCGGTGGCGATAATGATGGCGTCGGGCCGCATAGTCTGGAGGGTCGATGCGGTAAGTTCCGTGTTCAAATTAAGCTCGACCCGCTCGCGTTTGATTTCCTGCAGCATATTGGTGGTGACGCCACCAAACTCTTCGCGTCCCGGTAATTTCTCGGCCAGGTTCACCTGGCCACCCGGCCGGGTTGATTTTTCAATCAGGTGAACGTCGTGGCCGCGTTGTGCCGCTGTTACAGCGGCTTTCATGCCGGCTGGCCCGGCACCAATGACGAGCACTTTTTTGGTGGTGCCGGATTCGGGTAAATCGCTGAAAAGTTTTTCTCGTCCGGAGATCGGATTCTGGATACAGGAGATCCGGTGATGCGCGAGTCGATGCCCCACGCAGGCCTGATTGCAACCGATACAGGCACGAATGTCGTCACTGCGACCGCTGGCAAATTTGTTAACAAACTCGGGGTCGGTAATCAGCGCGCGTGCCATACCGATCATATCGGCTTTGCCTTCCGCCAATATTGTTTCAGCAAGCTGTGGTTGATTAATCCGACCGGCGACCAGCACTGGTTTATCGACTGCCTGTTTCAGCATGGCGGCATCATTGGCGACAAAGGCATGCGCTACTGCCATTGGCGGGAACACGTGAACCCAGCCAGATGGGGCGGCGGTTGAACCGGCTATGACGCTGAAATAATCGAGCTGGTTGTCCGCTTCGAGTGCCTGGCAAATTCTAACGACCTCGGCTGCATCAAGACCCGTCTCTACTTTTTCGTCAAGGGTAATACGGATGCCAAGCGTTTTATCATCACCTATCTTTGTTCGAGTGCGCGTGAGAACTTCGCGTAAGAATCGTAGCCGGTTATCAAAGCTGCCGCCAAATTCGTCCTCCCGACGGTTGGTTGCTGGATTTAGAAACTGAGCAATAAGATAACCCATGCTGGCGAGCACCTCGACGCCATCGAGTTCGGCTTCAACCAGCCTCGCTGCCGCGTTGACGTAGCTCTCGATCATTTCCCAAACCATGTCATTGGGCATTGGCATGGGTACAACGCGATATCGCTCGTCGGGAATATCAGAGGCAGAGTAGGTGACCGGTCGCGAGCCGTCGTGGCTGAGACGTACTGCGCGCCCGGCGTGGAAGAGTTGTCCGAACACGGGTGTGCCATGGCTGCGGCAGGTTTGTCCCAGTCGTTTCAGACCGGGAATTATTTTGTCGCTACCGGCATACAGAAAAGCCTCCTCGAAGCCGTAGCTGGGATGCAGCGTCATGCTCTCAAGAATGATCAGCCCGACGCCACCCCGGGCTCGCGCCTCGTGGTATGCGACAAGTTCATCGGTGACGACCCCGTTGTGCCCCAGTGTTGTGCCATGGGGTGGATTGAACACACGGTTTTTTATCTCTGTCGGGCCAAGAGCGATTGGTTTGAGGAGCTGCTGGTAATTCATGAACGCTGCACTTGCTCGTCAAATTTTGATCCTATACTATCGCATAAGTGAAAAAATAATAAATATTTTCATTTTGGTGCAATTATCCTTTGCTTCTCGCGGGTGACTTCATGTCAAACTATTTGCCTCCCGGCGATGTCTCAGCACTATTCGACAACGACCTTGAGCATCGTCTTAATCTGCCCACGGAAGATGGTTCAGCTCTGCCCAATGCTGCTTATACCAGTAACGAGTTCTTCGCGCTGGAGCAAAAAATGATATTTCGCGATACCTGGGTGTTTGCCGGGTTTGCACATCAATTAACCGATAAAGGCGATATGTTACCGGTTGAGGTTGGCACTCAGCCGCTGGTGCTAGTCAAAGGAGACGATGCGGTGATTCGCGCTTTCCATAATGTGTGCCGGCATCGTGGCGCGAAACTGGTGGATCAACCGGAAAGCGCGCGAAAAAACTTTATCTGCCCGAATCATTCATGGAGTTATGACTTAAAGGGCAAGCTCAGGGCGCGACCACATTTTCGCGGTGGGGGCAAACATGATGTGAATCAACAGAGCTGCCATCGGGCTGACCTCGTCGAAGTCCGATGTGATACCTGGTTCGATTGGGTCTTTGTCAATATCAGCGGTGACGCCGAGCCGCTAAGCGATTACTTCGCGCCGATTGGCGACAAGCTGGATGGTTACGACTTTTCTGCACTACATTTTTCCTCGGTCCTGGAATTTGAAATCCAGGCCAACTGGAAACTCGCCATCGAAAATTTTATCGAACCTTATCACGTGTTTTCCTGTCATCCGTGGTTAAACGATTTTGTCGGCATGGAAGAGCGGGTGGCACCTGGTTTCGACAGACATGTGCTGTCATGTGGGTACGAATTCAAACAGGTCGATCCGGCTCGTGGGGGCAGTTTGCCGCACTTTCCCGATCTGCCGGAAAACAGGAAACATCGCGGCGACTGGTATGTTTTGTTCCCCAATTTTGCTTTCGAGATTTTTCCAGACCAGGTGGATGTATTTATTGCGACTCCAATAGCCTCGAATCAATGCAGGGAAACTATCGCCTTATATTTTATTGGAGATGGCGCATTATCAGATCAGTACAGTGAGGCACGTGAGCATGTGGTGCAGAACTGGCGTGACTTGAATCATGAAGATATTGGGGTCATAGAACGTATGCAGGCTGGTCGTGCCTCGGAAGGTTTTGACGGTGGCGTGTTATCGCCCTACTGGGATCCGGTACAGCAACACTTTGCCAGGTTGATTTTTGACGCAATCAGGCGTGAATAACAAAAATGATAGAGCACGCCAGTGCGATGCGTGCCGTCGTGCTCACCGGACACGGCGGGCTCGATAAACTCGAGTACCACGAAGACTGGAAGTTGGGGGAATGCTGCTATTACCTTTCCCCGAATTCAGGGCGCGGATGTTGCCGGTATTAGCGCCGAGGTAGGTGAGGGAATCGATCCAGCGCGGATCGCTGAGCGAGTCATGATCGATCCCTGGCTGTTAGCCACAGGTGACTGGCTTGATCCATCGTGTTCGATGTATTTCGGGTCAGAGTGCGACGGTGAATACGCTGAATACACCAAAGTACGCGCGGAGAATGCGATCGTCGTAAGCAGTCAACTATCTGATGCCGAACTAGCGACGTTTCCCTGCGCCTACACCACGGCGGGAAATCTGGTCTCGTGGACCGATCTAAAACCCGGGAAAGGGTGGTGATTGCCGGTGCTTCAGGTGGTGTTGGTTCGGCCGTGATTCAGCTATACAGCTTCCGACTGAAACGGACCCTCACGCCCGAGTCAAATCGCTAGCGTAGCGGGCATTTTGTCCGGCTGCATTCGGTCGTTATGCATTTTATTGATAGTCTCGACATTAACCTCCGTTTATCTGTCTACTGTAATCCAGGGCATCGAAGTGACCAAAAGACTCAGCTACCAGTCCGTCATCCGAATAACGCCAGTATTCCCAACCTGGAATCTTTACATGGTTTCCACTGCCGCCTGGCCCGGTATTGTGTCCTTCCAGAGTCCAGTGATAAACCGCATGAGTACCTGAACAGTGGAAATAATCCATACGCAAAACCAGGTCCGGAAATGCAGCCAAAAACCCTCGGGCCATTTCCGCGACACCTTCCCGACCTACACAGGGCTCATCCTCATTAATGGTGATGCCAGCAGAATCGATCGAATACAATAAGGCCACCGCAGCAGCATCATGCGCGCACCAGGCTTCGGTGTAGGCTCTTGCATGGTCTTCCGCCTGTTTTTGTGAAATTGGCATAGGTACTATTCCTCTATCAAAGTGAATCAATCAATTTTCTGGGGTTTACTTTCGTAGGTATCCCTGAAAAAGTCCATTTATGGATACGTTCGTTGCGAAACATTTTGATCAGCGAAGGTAATTCCTCGTCACCCTGCCATGCGGCTATACCTTGCTCGACCAGGTCATACATTTGTGTGGCATCACCGCAGAAACGCCCACCGGTTCAAAGACATGTCGTTCTCATTTCAAGCCGACTTTTTTCATTCCGTTTATATAGGGATCCAATCCACCTGGAAGCTTGGTTGGCAGGGTTTCCTCAAGATAGGCGATCGACAGATCGGGTTTGGCAGCGATCGCCTTATCTAGTGCAGTAACAGCCTCGTCGATACGATCAAGATTGCCAAGCGCTGCAGCCATTACCGCATGGGCCCAGTATCCGGTGGTGTTAGTAAATCGCAGGGTAGTTTTGGCGCTTTCGAGCGCCGCTTCAAATTCGTTGTTTAATAACAATGTTATCGCATGAACGGCATTAAACGCCCACAGCATCGGGTCGCGCGGGCTCATGTCGATCGCTTTTTCAGTGCATTGCTTCGCTTCTTCAAACTCGCCCGAAAGCGCCAAAGCCATCCCCAGGCCATGGTAGGACTGGGCAAAACAGGGGTTCAATTTTATCGATTTTCTCAGCGATGCAACAGATGCGTCGTGGTCACCTCGCATCATATGAATACGCGCCGCCGCAAAATAGGATATGGCATCCCTGTCATCACATTTTATGGCTTTATCGGCGGATTGGAGAGCTTCCTGTAAGCGCGCTTTCGGGTCTTTGGCATATCCCATAATAACCGTGATGTAACAGCTGTAGGCGTGATAAGCATAGGCCGGAGCGAAATCCGGATCGGCCTCGTTGGCCTTTTTAAACATTTCCATCGCAAGCAGTGTGGATTCGTCCTCATAGGTCCACATATGCCATAGCGCGCGTTGGTACAACTCCCAGGCGTCCAGATTACCGGGTGGTTTACTCACCGCCCGCGCGCGTTCAAAAGCATTTAACTCGGGTTCCAGTGCACTCGCAATAATCTGCACCATTTCATCCTGCAAATCGAAAATATCTTCCATTTCACGATCGTAACGCTCGGCCCATACATGATGTCCGTTGCTGGCATCAATCAGCTGTGCGGTTACGCGAACCCGGCTGCCAGCCTTGCGCACACTGCCCTCGAGAATAAATTTCACGCCAAGTTCTTTGGCAATCTGACGCACATCGACCGCGGTGTCCTTATAGGAAAAGGTACTCTCTCTGGATATCACCTTGAAGGTTCGGATTTTTGACAATGCGGTAATCAAGTCTTCGGTAATTCCGTCACCAAGGAAATCGTACTCGGAATCACCGTTCATGTTTTTCAGTGCCAGAACTGCAATTGACGGTCTTTCGGATTTACTTTGCCGAGTTGCCATATCCTGGTCCTGTATCACGGATAACTCGGGATACCAGCGAAATACATGCACGGGATGATCGATATTCTTGAATTCTTCGGCACCATCATCGGAAAAAATGACGTCAACCTTGCCTTGAACCTGCTCGTGAACCGAGGCTGAGATACAGATGCCGCCTTCGGGTGCCGCTGCTTCAAGACGTGCAGCCAGGTTAACCCCGTCGCCGAACACCTCGCCGCGGTCCTCGATGACATCGCCAATATTTACGCCGATGCGGATCTGTACCTTTTCATTCACGCCAAAGGACTCATTTCGGTTGGCCAATTCAATTTGAACAGTGGCGGCAGTTTTCGCTGCCGTCACCGCGGAGGCAAACTCGGCTAAAATGGCATCACCGGCATAGCGCAGTACCGTTCCCCCTGCCGCTGTAATCATCCCGCTGACGTAATCAAGCACTTGCATTACGCGGCGATGGGTGCCTTCTTCATCACTGCCCGTGAGCCGTGTATATCCGGCCACATCGGCGTATAGAATAGCGGTGAGCTTTCTGTTAAACGAATCTTGCAAAATTAAATTGGCGTTGAGGCCCTATAAGCTTTGACCGGCATCATACATCTTATATGAACGGACTGTAAAAAGACGAAAGTTCTATTGTTTTTGCCACTGCCATAAAATTTAATGTTTGTATGATTTGCAAGATTGTTTAGTCCACTAGCGAGGTAGTACTCAGTACCATACGAGTCGGCCAAATAATTTCCCACGCAGTAAGACTCCGAATAAATCAGCCACTTTGGC
>Ga0316189_10004960_pt1 | contig 12747 bp, 9 predicted proteins | sample LowCovwburrow_MG_FD_204930 | JGI IMG/M metagenome (GOLD analysis project Ga0316189, IMG submission 204930) | Coastal sediment microbial communities from Maine, United States - Lowes Cove worm burrow | ecosystem: Environmental > Aquatic > Marine > Coastal > Sediment | place: USA: Maine... | reverse complement strand
CACGGCATCTGGGGGCTTCCGAAAGAAGAGCTGCCGCGCCTTGGCGAGACCGTTAAAGACGGCATTCACTTTATCATTCCGGTTGCTATTCTCGTTACGGTGCTGATGATGAACTACAGCCCGATGATGGCCGGTTTCATTGCCGTTCTTGCAGTTTACTTCACCGCCATGGTTCGCAAGCAGTCACGAATTTCTTTTCGAACCCTTCTTAAAACCCTGGAACAGGGGGCGCACAACGCCGTCATGGTAGCCGTAGCCTGTGCCGCCGCCGGCATTATCGTAGGGATGGTGAACCTGACCGGTACCGGGCTTCGCTTTTCTTCCCTGGTGGTATCGCTTTCCCAGGGAATCCCGCTGCTGGCCTTGATGCTGGTCGCACTGACTTCTCTTTTGCTGGGGATGGGATTGCCGGTGACGGCCTCATACATTGTTTTGATTATTCTGGCCGGACCCGGCCTTATGGACCTGGGAATTCCTCTGCTGACCGCCCACATGGTGGTTTTCTGGTACAGCCAGGATGCCAATGTCACCCCGCCGGTGGCGCTGGAATCTTTTGCGGCAGCGGGCATTGCCGGTTCAAGCCCCATGAAGACCGCTTTTACTTCCTGGAAACTGGCCAAAGGGCTATATATCATCCCCATCATCATGGTTTACCATCCGCTGCTTCTAAACGGCACCTTCGCAGAGGTTTTTCTGACCGTGGTATTAGCCACCTTTGCGATCATTTCCTTTGTTGTCTGCCTGGAACGCTATTTCCTAACCGCTCTCGGCTGGCCGGAAACCATCCTGTGGGCAACCGCTGCCCTCACACTTATCTGGGCCGATCGTACGTTAAATTACATCGGCATCGGTCTTTTTCTTGTACTGGTGCTTTTTCAAATCTTCAAGAGAAAGAGAACATCCGGATAAAGAGAATTTTTGGTTTCGGATTGCAGATTTCGGATTTGTTGTATCGCTCCGCTCTATCAATATTTATTAAATTGATTCGTAAAAAGTCTAATTTTCGATTTTTGTTCATTGTAACAGACTGAATTTACAAACCCTGATTTTTGTGCTTTTTGCGGCTATATCAACTTTAGGGGGGGATAAAATGACGGCATTGCATCTTGATCGAATGACCTGGGCAGAGATTAAAGAGGAGATTCAAAACGGACGGGACACGGTGGTTGTGCCTTTTGGCTCCACCGAACAGCATGGAAGACATCTGCCGCTGGGGACGGACGCGGTGTTGGGGGATGAAATCGGATGGGGATTGGCCGAGAGGTTGGGTGCGTTTCTGGCGCCGACGGTGCGTTTCGGCTGTTCGGAGCACCATCTGGCTTTTACCGGAACCATCTCCCTTGGTGAAGAAACCTTCGGCAGGATTGTAGCGGATGTCGTTGCCAGCCTGTCTGTTCACGGATTTCGGCGCATTGTCCTTTTACCCACCCATGGGGGCAATTTCAAACCCCTGGCAGAGGCCGTGGCGAAGGTTAAACCTGCCAAAGGAGTTCGAATTCTTGCATTTACAGATCTGGCGGAATTTACAAACGCAGGATTTGAGAGCTCAAGGGCATTTGGTGTCGATGCCGCCAAATCCGGAGCTCATTCCGGGGAATGGGAAACCTCGTTGATGCTTGCTCTCAGGTCCGACCAGGTAAAAATGGATTGGGCCGCCGAGGGATTTGTCGGGGAATTATCCGAGGTTATGGCGAAAGTCTTTGATGGTATCCAAAATCTGGATCAGAACGGCGTGCTGGGAGATCCCCGCCCGGCAACGGCTGAAGCGGGTAAGAAATACCTGGAGGATATCATCGAATTTCTTTATCGGTGGGTGGGGAAGCAGGCGAAAGCGTAAGGATCAATCACTCATATGAACATTGTGAGCTAAACTTTTACCATTAACAAAGTTTCTTTTCGATCAGATCGGCCGTTTTTTGCCGGCAGCTGGGCTGACACTTTGAACCGCTTAATCTAAATAATAAAGGAATTCAGCTTGCGATTCAAAACGTACGCTGTACTACTAACAGCTGGATCAATTTTGGGATTTCTATTGTTACCCATGCCGTCCCACGCGACAGATACGGGTGAATATTCGGTGTTAACTGGATTTTGGACCAGGCACGTAGATAGATCGGACGACACGAATGAAAAGACGGGTATGATCGCTTTTTCTTATAAGGACTATATGGTATCGAGATTTACAAACAGTTATCATGATGAGACATTCTTTGCTGGGAAAAGATTGCATACGAAGAAGCTTGGCCTTGGAAAATTCAAGGATCTGGGTATCCAGGGAAACCTGTACACCGGGTTAATGTACGGGTATTCGGATAATTTACCAAATATCGGAGGGCTTTCAGTCGGTGCTTTGCCAACCGTCGGGCTAGTATGGAAAAAGACATCGACCGAACTCGGGTATATCCCAACACCAAGCGGCGGTGTGGTCATGAGCCTGTTTAGGTTTTCATTTAAATCACCTTAAATCATCGAAATCCGTTTGAGGTATTAAGTGTCAGGTTTTCGCTTTTGGGTTTATCGCTCCTCATAATTAACGTCTCGGAATTTCTACAACTCTTTGGAAATATAACGTTTTTTGTGGTCATCCACGTTGGGAGCCACATGGAATGATGGAATATTGGAATGATGGAGTGCTGGGTATGAAAAGCGGAAAAAGATCTATTCTACCAAAAATGAAATAAGACGATAGCAAATCTTTGGTCGGCTCAAAATAATCCTCTGGCAGCGAAGCTTAACCGCATGCAAGCACGGGACATCATAAATATTAAGAAAGACCTGATTGAGGTATTGATTTTCTTAGTCTTTGTGGTCTTGTATGTGTTTTTTCGGAAGGAAATATCAGGTAAATATTATTTCATCATTCCAGCGATTATTTTATGTGGGCTCTTCCTTCGTTGGGATTATCGAGCGGACAAACGTATCTTAAAGACCTATGGTATAAGAACTGATAACTTAAAAGAGGCAACTAGACGGTCGACTGCGATTTTCGGCCCCATGGCAGTCGCCATCCTCGCTATTTTTCCTTTTACGGATAATCCTAAGCCGCCCCCCTATTTTTATTTTACAATTTTTCTATATCCCCTATGGGGATTGGCGCAGCAATTTATGTTTCAATCATTTTTTCATTCTCGACTTCTAAAATTGGGGGTCGCGCCCTGGAGTATTTTCATCTGTGCTCTGGTTTTCACATTCGTTCACGTGAATTCAGAAAAACTTCTCATTTTTGCCCTCATCGGAGGATTGTCCTTCTCTTATTCTTTCTATCGATGTCCAAATATCCTGCCTTTGGGGATTGCACATGGAATTCTTGGCGCAATGGTTTATTATTTACTTCTGGGAAAGGATCCGCTTAAACATTTTTTTTAATACCTATAGGTCAACGCCCTTCTGAGACCAGAATATACGGGATTGCTTTTTCCGTAATCCATATGGCTTATTAGCTGCACGACTTTTGGTGTCGATGCCGCCAAATCGGGGGCTCATTCCGGTGAATGGGAAACCTCCTTGATGCTTGCTCTCAAGCCCGAGCAGGTAAAGATGGATCGGGCCGGCGAGGGATTTGTCGGTGAACTGTCCGAAATTATGTCGACGGTCTTTGATGGTATCCAAAACCTGGATCAAAACGGTGTTCTGGGAGATCCCCGTCCGGAAACGGCTGAGGCGGGTAAAAAATACCTGGAGGATATCATCGAGTTTCTTTATCAGTGGGTGGAGAAGCAAGAAAAAGCGTGATTGCGCGATTGAGGGAAAAAAGATCAATTGTGCCTTATTCGTTATCAGGGCATGACAAAGTCGGCTCTAACTGTTTCAAGATGGAAGCGATCCCCTTTCCCGGATGCGCCACTAAAACCCCAAATTTCAAGTGGCCTATTTAATAGAGCAGGCAATATCAATCCGCCTGCGGCGGACCAATGACCAAAACGTTTCAGTCACTTATTTGAAATCCGCTATTAGTGCACTAATAGAAACCTTTACGACGCCAAACTGGCTTAATTGATAGTTTTCTTTGATATTAAATGTGTGAATCTGTTTACCAAGCGTGATTATCTCAGTACAAAACCGTTCTGTTTGGCTTGCTTCGCTCGCATGGGCAACAAAGATTTTATTTGCCAGGTATGCACCAAATTTATTTCGCTGTTCAGCAAGCTTGGTGGTCGGCCGTCGATGCTTTGGTTCAAAAGGGGATATTATCAGTAGTCGATTTTCTGTCATTGGGTTCTGCCAGGCTTTGGGTATGCGCATGTTTTCAATGCCGCGGGCTGGACAAATCGCTACAGGTTGAGTACCTTTCAGGAGAAGGTCCAGGCAGTCTTTTTCAATGGGCGAATGGAAGCCGCTAATAACTGCAATGCCGGCATCCCGTAATTCTCGGGCCAAATCATAAGTTTTTAAGATGACATTGCCGGGGCATTTTACCGAACAGAAGAAACCAAGCAAATCCATTTCCAAAATATCAAGGTTACCAATCGTCCAGAGATTTGGATAGTGTATTTGAAAATCCTTTTTGTTAATAACGGAAAGGTATTCGAGGCGACTGGTTTCAATTTTTTTGACGACGTATGTCATGGCTTCAAGGTCTACAATTAGAACAACTGCATTTATCCAGAATTTTATCCAGAAATTATGGATAAGTCGGAGATTTCTGGTATTAGAAATCTATTAGAAAATCTATTAGAAATTATTGCTAATAGAGTTCTAATAGAACTTAAGGCAACTGATATCGAGTCCAGCGACGCTCACCTACCCGTTTAAGCAATCCCTTTTTAGTCAGTTTTTTGAGTAAATACGATGCCTTCTGCAAATTGGTTTCCAATAAATCCCGACATTCGGTATTGTTTATTGATCCTTGCTTTTTCACATGGGCAAGGATTATCTCCTCGTGGGATTTAATTTTGGGCTCTTTGGCTTTTTCCTCTATGATTTTAAGAATATACTTTGTCCCTCGGCCAAAGCCTGTTTGTTCAACTAAGCCGGTCTGAACCATGCCCCGAAGGTCTTGTCCGGCGGTCATCATGTCGACACGATTCAGGCGACGATAGTCTCGATTGTCGATATTAGAATGTTGTCGAAGGTATACAAGCGCCAACCGCTGATGATCGTTGAGCGGTAGGTGGGAAAATTGATTCAGCCAGGATACGGCCTCCGCAGTCATCAGGGTATGATTGTGGAATGTTACCTTAAAAGATGCCCGCCGATCATCAAACCTGGGAGGCTCCAGATTGGCCTCTCGCATGGCATGGAGCATGGCGCTGATCCCACTGCCCCGGTTTTCAACCACTTGCATATCCTCCATCATGCGCATCAATCTGGCATTTCGGGTAGAATGCTCATCTTCCAAATTGTCAACGGTAACGTTTCCAAATAGTCCGCCCGGGCTCTGGACTTCGAGACGGTCGGCAAACATGCGGATCTGAGTATAGCTGCCGCGCACATATGGGCTGTAATCGCGATGGGCCACTGCATTGGCAATAGATTCTCTTAATGATTCCCTCGGGTATTCCGTGATGTCCCGGCGGAACATGCCCTCAATCAGCGATGATTTTCGCATTGCGCTCATGATGTACGTTTCCGCCTCATCCACCATTTCAGTGATTGGGCCTTCGAAGCGACGGTTGTCGACAAACCTGGCGCCCTGGGGCGTCTTTTCATCCTCCGTGGTGCCGAAATATTGTACAAAAGTGATCATAAGCTGTGGGAAAAATTCCTGGGGATATTTTCCGAACGTCAGCAAACCTGCCAGGGTTGGGCGTATTACGCCGTCATCCTGGGCAGCAATTCTTAGCCGAAGCAATATCACTTCTTTGCCGCTTTTTAAAAAGCCTGCACGCGGACGGATTTGGCGAAGACGGTCCAGATAGGTATTGATTAGAGAATTATCCAGATCTTCCAGTGAAGCATCCGGGACGGTGTCTTCGTCATGAGTAGGTTGCCTCCTGCCGCTTAAATATCCGAACACCTCATACTCGGTCATCTGTCGGTTGGTATTGCCTACACGGAGATATGCGCCCTTGGGTAGTCCGGCATTTTTATAAAAGCACGGTTTTTGTGAAGCGGGAATCTCGTCAATTTCTGCCGCCACCACAGTTAAACCATCTATGTCATCAACAGTAAACTCGGGCCGTAAGGAGGGTTCCATGTTGTCGGAAGCCAGGCTTGTGATTTCTTCTTGAAGCCTATGGGCATCCCCGACACCTACAGTTGAAAAATCTTTGGACTCATCCAAGCCGAACAAAATGATACCGCCGCCGGTGTGGTTGGCAAATGCCGACATGGCTTCATAAAGCCTTTTGGGCGTGCCACCTTTGGCTGTTTTGACTTCGACTGTGTCCGACTCACTCTGAGCGGAGTGGATTTCGGAAACTAGTTTTTTTAGTTCTTCGAGGGTCACAACTATCCTATCCTATCCCATACGGTATTTTATGTCGTAGTTGATGATGAAGTCGAGTTCAGCAGCTGTAAAACCATAATGCTTCGCTAAGAGATTATCGATTTCATCAAAATAAAGTCGAGAAACGTCGTGTGTTGTCTTTTAAAATAGTCGTAGAATTTCTTGGTGAGTTTGTCCCGGTCAAAGACATCACGAAGCTTGAATGCGACACCAGTGAGTGTAAGCCCTTCTTCCTCATTCAAGGAAAAGGTGATCGACGTTAGCTTTTGAACGAGGGATTCGCCGCCGTGATATTTAGGATGATAATGGTGCTCTCTGTAGGCGGCGCGAAGACCCGGTTGGCGTGATACCCATTGCCATATTTGCATGGAGTTGGCGTTATCGATGAAAATGATCAGGTGCTCATAAGCGGACTTTGTTACCTGTTTTTCGATTTTGCGTCTCGTTGCATAGCTCGGGATAATGCCGCCGGCACCAGGCGGGCACGTAAAAATCTGGACTCCGCGCTTTTCGGCAACGGCGGAAAGGGTATAAGATGTTCCGTCCACCTCAATTAGAAGTTTTCCGGAATGGCGGTCCCATCCGAGCTCCTCGATGAATAGTTTTCCCAATTTAAAGCTTTTCAGATAGTGTTGAATTCGCGAAACGCTCAGTGTCATGTGCCTATCTCCCCGTTTGACGCTTTAAGGCCCATAGAACAGATGATTTTAGGTTCGTAAGCTTCTTCGGTGTCGTCGTGGATGATGCACAAACGGTCCTCATCACGGAGTGCGATGACCAATTCCGCCAAGGCCATATTCGATATGCCGCTTCGAAGCTGCCGGTTTAATGTATCAATAGCAGCCTGGCGTAGCGGATAGCGGTAGATATCGTTAATGGCGCGAAGCAAATCTCTTGATTCAAACAGCGTGCCCTCGACCTCCCGGGCATAATCTTTCAGGCGCTCATACGTGCGAAACCTTGCGCCTGATGGTCTGCCGAGCTGACCACCAACTTGTCTTTCTTCTTCAATCAAAAGTTCAACACCTTTTGTGACCAGCTCATGATGATTTTCGTGACGGGGGATGGCGTCTGTATCCGGACTGCATCTGGCGGCCCTGAGGATTTCAAATTGTGATTCTGTGACACTTTCGCCATCGGGATTGATCCAGGCCAGGGCATCGTTTCCCTCCCCGGTTCGCATGTAAACGAGAGCACCTTCCGGCTTCGTGCTTTCCGGCATAAATGTCCGTGTCGAATAGACCACGGGAGGCATGGCAGGAATGATCTTTTTCAGTTTTGAATCTGAATCCGTGGCATTTTTCCATATCTGGTAGGCATAAGATGCCAGATCGACTTCCGTGTCGTCATCCCCATCCAGGATTCCGGCCATTTCATTGTATAAATCCACAACCGCCTGATCGTTGCGATCATCTTCGAAAAAGGCCTCATCTGTTCCGACCACTTCTGCATTTTCCTGAAGCCTTTGACGGACGCGAGCTCGGAGTCGAATGATGCGTTCGACGCCTTCGGCGGGTAAAAAGGAATAACAAAGGATATTTTCGGCCTTTTGCCCGATTCGATCGATACGACCGGCCCGTTGTATAAGCCGAATGATGGCCCAGGGCAGATCATAGTTCACGACAATAGAACAGTCCTGCAGGTTTTGGCCCTCGCTGAGCACATCCGTGGCGATCAGGACCCGCAATTCATCCTCGGGACTGATAAATTCTCTTTTTCCATTGCTCACCGGACTGAATTTCCAAGCCAGGGCTGTGGGGTTTTTATCATCTCCGGTGACCCCGGAAAGCTTTGAAACTTGTTTATGCCTAAGTCGCTTTTCAAGATAGCGAACGGTATCTGCAAATTGTGAAAATATGAGGATTTTCTCATTGGGGTGCTTGTTTTCTATGATTTTAAAAAGTGCTTCAAGCTTGGCATCCCGTTTTGAATCCCAAGCGCCACAGTCCTTTAGAATCGACAAAAATGATTGTGCGCCATCTTCCAGATCTTTCGCTAACGCCTTGCTGAACAAGCTTGGCCTTAGCCATTTGAAACGACTTTTATATTCTGACGCATAGATGTTATAGACTTCCGCCGCGTGCGCTTTGTAATCATCTTCAGTTTCTAAAGCATCGTGATTTTCCCGGGCGTCTGTATCCTCACTATCATTCTCATCATTAAACAGCCCCGTGACGACACTGGTAGCATCGACATCTTCGTCCCAAAGACGACTGTCAAGGAGTCCCGAGTCCTGGGTACCGATGGGCAACGGCAGATTTTTTTCAACGGCGTTTAAAAAAATAAAGTTGCGAAGAATATGCCGCTTAATGGACAGGATAAACGCCTGACCACTGCTCTCGAGTCTTTTGAAAAGGTTAGTGCGGCAAAACCCCATGAGTCGCTTGCCGGCACGGGACAAATCCTGCAAAATTCTTGCTTCGGACGGTGTCGGGAGCTTTTTCGGAGAGGCTTTGACATAATTGCCCAGCCCATAACGCGGGAGTTTAAGGCTGTTAATCGCATTGACCACATCAGGGCCATAAAGCTTAGCGTATTGATCGCTCGGGTCGCTGTCGTCAATAGGGAATTTGACGGTTTTTGGAGAACGCACAGGGAAATAGGATCGCGTACCGTCGGAAAAGGTAAGAAATTTACGGCCATTTTCCGGATCTGTCTTTGCATAATTCTCCTGAATAAAGCTTCGGGTTCGCCGTACTAGAAAAAGCCGCATCAGTTCGCGCCAGTCATCCGTGTATTCACTTTTTTCAAATGCGGCAAGAGAACGCATGGAACACTGGTGTTTTTTCATAAACTCATCTTTACCGATTTTACGGATCAATCTTTCCGGCCGAATTCCCAACTCCCTATCTTCCGGGACAAAAAGGCGGAGTTGATTGGATAGATCCAGGTAGGTTTTATTGCAGGGTGTTGCGGTAAGAAGGATGACGCGGCTTTCATTTTCATTAATATATTCCTGTATGGCCCGGTAGCGCTTTCCTTCTCGGTTTCGAAGGTTGTGACTTTCATCGATGAGGACAAGTCGGAAGCGCCTCAAGTCAGGCAGTTTGGTGATTACCTGAGAAATGGAAAGAACCCGTGCCCGTAACCTGTATTGATCACGGTAGTCTTCCCACATTTCCACTAAGTTTTTAGGGCAAAGAATGAGGGTTTCCAGACCCAAATCATCCTCAAGGATCCTGGCGACAGCAGTTGCCATGAGCGTTTTTCCCAGCCCGACGACATCACCTATTAGTACGCCTTCTCGTTTGTTGATGTGGTGCGCGGCAATTTTGACAGCGGCTTTCTGGAACTCAAACAGCTTTTGATCAAATTCGCGCGGAATACTGAATTCAGATAGTCCGGTCCGAGCCTCCTGGGACAGGTGATAAGCCATTTTTATATAGATATGGTAAGGCGGGATCAGTTCTTCGCGTGCCCAACTTTCATTTATTATTTCAACTAGTTCATCAGATATATCGATACACCAGCGATCGTCCCAACGGTCTTCAAACCACTGAGCCAGCTTATTGCAGGCATCGCTGTCGAGAACATCGATATTTAGCTCCCCCTGATTCGATAGACCGGAAAATGTGAGGTTACTGCTTCCAAGATATCCAATAATGGGATTAATGGGATCAGGCCGAAACAACAGATAAAGTTTTGCATGTAATGCGTGTCGAAGAAAGAGCTTGACGACAACTTTTTTCTCTTTGATTTGTTTGGATAGACGCTGAAGCCCTTTTTCATCTTCGTTGGTAGGGACGCCAACCGTTAATTGCTCCCGAAACTCCTCTGCCAGTCTTTTCTTAAGACGTAGTGCAGTCTGATTATCTATGCCGGGATCGCCCCCTGAAAAGCTCATGGATTGCCGCAATTCATCTTGAGGCAACCGATGCATTCCGACAAGAAGACGACAACAACTACCTTCCCCGCCGGGCCATTCTTCAATATGAGAATCTAATTGCTTCCAACCCCGGAGGTTGAAAAATCCGACGCAAAAATCAGCATGATCAGATAATTCAAGAGTTTCCTGAAGGGTTGGAAGAAGGCTTGTTTCAATGTTGTCGAAAATACGTGGCACTAGTTTCTCCTTCCAAGATATTAGGAAAAATACGGCGAGTTTTTGAAATTTGATTGTTTCATCAGCTTTATGTCAAAAAATATCCCGCCCTCGTATTTGAGAGGCGGGATTTCTAATCTGGCTGAACCATTCTTTATCCTTTTATGTTCAGGATTTAGATCGAAGGTCATATTGTCATCTTAAATATGTATGCATGATACAGGAAAAGGGGCAACTAATCAAGATTGTTGAGAAATTGATTATGATTCCTGATAATTACATTAGCAGCAGATACATTCTTGTGCCAAATGGGAAAGAAAGTCACGGCAATTGAAAATGTTAGGGTTGAATATTTGGCCACGGTACAAAAAGCTTATCGTAGGACAGAGAGAGATTACCCTGGGAATTCACAATGATTTGATCTTTTATTTTACCTGTTCGACCATTTAACTATTGAACCAATTGACCCAGTTTAACGATCCAAACGCTTTTCCCTGGTAAAAAAATAGAGCGTGGTCGCGATCACCAGGCAGACTGAACACATTATAAAAGCGGCAGTAAACGCTTGCGGTCCGCGGGAGGCACCAGGATAAAGGGCTTGCATGAGGCTTCCCAGTCCCTGGAGGAAAACCGCCGGTCCGATCATATTAAAAAAGTTGACACCGGTCATTGCCACACCGGCCATTGCCAGCGGCATCATCTCTTTTATATGAGGATACATCAACAACCCGGCGGCGTTGAAAAAGCCGAAGCAGAAGAAAAGCAAGGCTAACACTGCGAGATGTATTCCAGCCGGGATTGCCGTCAAAATAATGATGGTCAGCGCAATGCCGATCAAACCGGCAATGACGACCCCTTTGCGGGTTCTAAACAGCCTGTCGGAAAGGGTCCCCCAGCACGGGGCCCCCAAAATCATTCCAAAATTCAAGAGCAGAATCAGATTGCCGGTGGCCAGAGCGGAATACCCCATGACTTCCATCAGATAGGGTCCCGCCCAAAGGGCCTGGAAGGCGGCAAGGACCCCGTAGCGGACAAGGGTGCTGAATGATATGATCCAGTAATCTTTTTGCTTAAAAAGCAATTGCATGTTGCCAAATACATCCTGCAGGCTCATTGAGGACCCGGAATCCTGGTTGTCCGGCGAGTTCGCCGGCGGGTCGCAAACGACGGCATAAAATACCAGGGTCAGAAGCAGATTGATGGCCGCAATGAGTTGAAAGCCGGCCCGCCAGCCGATGTTCTCCACCAATACCACCAGGGGGGTCGTCGCCACCATGTTTCCGACAGTGCCGATGGCAATAACAACACCCATGAGAGTGGCAAACTTTCTGGGGCTGAACCACAGGGTCAGCAGCTTTAAAGTTCCCATCAAATTGCAGGCCACACCTGCTCCCAGCAAAACGCGACCCGTCACACCCAACGCCAGCGAATCGGCCCATGAGAAAACAACGGCGCCCAATATGCCAACGGCGGAAAGCGCCGTCATCGAATTTCTTGCACCGATTTTGTCCAGAAAAAGGCTGATCGGTATCTGGGTGAGGGCAAACGCATAAAAGAAAGATGCTGAAATTAATCCAAGCCCTTCGGTGTCCAGGGAAAGATCCCGGATCAGCAGGGGGGCAATAACCGCATTGGAAACCCGATAAAACTGGGAAATGAAAAAAAGGGATGAGGAAATCGCAAATATTAACCAGCGGCGAGACATGTTATTCAGTAGATGTTCACAATTTTAGATTTCTGTGGAATAAAACTGGGATGACTTTTTAAACGTAAGAATTCGAAAGAAAGCTTGATTTTTCTTCATCACTTATTGATTCCATACTCGCCGGCCAGCGTTTCATCGTATTTTGCTTTTCTCGATTCGCACCTTTTGCGGGGGCACAGTTGACAGCTGAAAAAGGACACTTCCGTGGGGAAATAGAAACCGGAGATAGATTTGGCCGGAATCATCAAGAGGCTTTGGGTCAATCTTACGCCGATGGAAGCTTCCACGTCTCCGAGCAATTGGAACAAGGGCCCCTGCTCTTCAATGGGCCAGTCCAGCAATGATCCCGGAGCCATGGATGACATTTTTTCCAGGGCAAATTTAGACTGCAGATGCTTTTTTAGCTGTTTTTGAACCGAAGTCAGAGCAAGGTTGCCGATGGAATCCAGGTAATAGTTTTCTAAAAGATTGCTGCAGGCGTTTTGCTTTTCGCCCAATTTACTGCCCAGGGTGATGGCATAAGGGAAAATTCTTTCCACCCAGTCCAAATTTTTTCGCAGAACCCGGCTGCTCAGACGCAATCCGTCGACAATGACGCTGTCCTCCGACTTT
>Ga0316189_10004958_pt1 | contig 12748 bp, 6 predicted proteins | sample LowCovwburrow_MG_FD_204930 | JGI IMG/M metagenome (GOLD analysis project Ga0316189, IMG submission 204930) | Coastal sediment microbial communities from Maine, United States - Lowes Cove worm burrow | ecosystem: Environmental > Aquatic > Marine > Coastal > Sediment | place: USA: Maine... | reverse complement strand
ACTTAAAGGTTGCAAATACTTACAGAATTGGCGGTGAGCTAAGACATGATAATTTTAGTTTTAGAGGTGGTTACAAATTGGAAGAAAGCCCATATAATGACACTTCATTTTTTGGCGACTTAAAAGGTTATTCTCTTGGACTGGGTTATAATTTCGGAAATACTAAATTAGATTTGGCCTTTGAAAACTCTAACCGAAAAATAAATCAACAATTATACAGCACTGGTTTAACAAGCGCCACATTGATAGATGTCGAAAATACAAATTTCACATTGTCATTGAGCATGAACTTATAATATAAATAGAGATTATTTTAACAATAAAATGCGACGAAAGGATTAACTTCTTGCCGCATTTTATTGTTATCTTTTTAATGAGAAGTGCGCCTTAAACTCTTTTTGAACACCGTCACTCGGCTCACTATATTTAATGACGAACCAATAATCACTTGATGGGAGTTTGTCACCATTAAACGTACCATCCCAACCAACTCCAGTAGGATTTAATTGCTTTAATAATTTACCGTACCTATCATAAATATAGATTACTGAATTTGGTTGGGTTGCAATTCCTCTTATGTTCCAGGTGTCATGGAATCCATCGCCATTGGGCGTGAAATATTTTGGATAATCTATAACAATTTGAATTTTTGAGATTACATTACAGTTCAACAAATCTCTTACATATATTACATGTTCCCCTCCAGTAACTTGTTCAAAAATATTTGAAGTTTGCCAAGGACCAAAATCAAGCCTATATTCATAATCTCCAATTCCTACAACTGCAACTTCAATAATATTGTTGGCTGCAAATGCGGTTGACAAGAGTTCAACCGAAATACTTTCTGGAGGATAAGAACCTAGAACAAAGGTACTAGCAGGGATCCTACAACCTGTAGCTATGTTTGTTGCTATCACTGTATAATCTCCTTCAACCGTGGGTGAAAATGTAGATTCAGTGGCACCAACAATAATTACACTTCCTGGATTAGTATTAACTTCAACCTCCGTACCATTGTACCACTGAAATGTATATTCCGAATTATTTAACTTTGTATCTATTGGTGGCACTGGCAAAAATGCTTGAGTAACTGAATCGATTACAGTGCTATTATCATCTAAACAAATCACGTATTTATCTTCAATATTTATTTCAGGTACTGGGTTTACAACTAGTGTAATTGGCACAACAATGACGCACTCATTAGCAATTGGCTGAACCCGAGCATAAATAATTTGGGTTACAGCCTCTATATTTTCATAATTATCAATATTCGAAATTATGTTGGAGTTTCCAGAAATAGCATCAACTTCATTTTCATAATATGCAAAAGTAAAATCAATTGAATTAAGTCCGTTTAAAATTTCTAATTCCCGGCGCTTTAAATCAAAAAAATCAAAGCCATCATTATCTATCTCGCATTCTTCAATTGGTGTTGGAGTTATATTCAAATTAGCATACAAAATCGTTTTTAATGATAAAATGGTAGTCGACGTACACAAATTAGTTCCCGTTGCCAACACCAATATATCCCTCTCTAATAATGTATTATTATACATGTCTGGATTTACAATAGGATTATTATTATCTAAATCCAATTGTGATTCAAAATAAGAAAGCACTATTGATGTATCACCTCCAGTGATTTGGTCTTCACGAATTGTTAAATCATATATTGTAGGTGTTTGATTATTACAAATTCGGATTGATTCTGGTAAAAATATAGTAGGATTGTAATTGACAATTAAATCAAATGCCATATCAGTGCTGAAGCATTCATTGGCATCTCCTACTCCATTACCATTATCATCATATTGAGAACGAATATATATGGTTTGAGGGTTACTCGCGTTTGAATAGCTTGCGGGATTTGCAATTGGAATATTGTTAATTGCATCTTGTTCACTAAGGTGATAACTCACAAGAATAGATGTTGTTTGTAAACCAATGACTTCAACATTTCTCGTCGTTAAATCGAAAACTGTGAAATCTGTATCATTGCATAAAACATAATCTGAAATAGTATTTGCAAGGGGAAGTGGATTTACAGTTAAAGAAATATGATTTCCAAGTCCTAGACAAGCATTTACAACATCACTATCCACACGCACATAGATTTGCTGAACGTTTGCTGAACTCGAATTTCTATGATTGCTAATATCTGTTATAGCATTTGTCTCAGCCAAAGCATCAGCTTCATTAGTATAATATGTAACCGTAATATTTTGACCTATTGGAAATAATCCTTTTACTTGTGCAGTTGCATCACTAAAATCAAAAGCTGCTATTCCATTAGTATTATCTCCGTCAATTAATTTGTCATCACAGACTTCATAATTTAAATTAAAGCTTACCGGAATTTGAGTAGCTCCTACAACTAAATCAAGTCTTGAAGTTCTATAACAACCTTTAATTGATTCAACTCTAGCAAAGACTGAACTATTTAAAGGTGTTGGATTAGGGTAATTTATAAAGTTTGCTATTTGGTTTGCAACGAGTCCTGTATCTGCATCTGCTTGAGATAAATAATAAGTAAAGGTTTCGTTTGCCGCATCATTTGAAATTAAAATATTAGCTTCTGTTAAATTGAAATCTGAAATCCCATCAGTATCATCATCGCATTGTGTAAGAGTTATAATAGGAGTGACAAGTGGTAACGGATTTACAATAAGGTTAAACGCTACTGTACCATAACAATTTGTATTGTTTCTGTTTTCAATTCGCGTGACTATTGATTGTGGATTTGAAGTGTTTCGTATTGGTGTTGTTATTTCTGTTCCTAAAACTGCTGCATCAGCTTCAGCTTGAGTATAATAGAATTTCACTTCAAAATCTGTCAAAAGTCGAGTTCCTAAAACCTCATTTACTCTAGATTGTAAATCAAAAAACACTCTGCCATTAGTGTCATCTCCATCGTTAGTATTATCACATAGCTCATAATTTGCAACAATGCCTGAAGGAGTTTCAAAAACATCAATTAAAAAACTACCTGTAACAAAACAATTCGTGTTTAAACTATTTTCTACCCTAATAAATACATCTTCTTGCTGATAAGCAATTTGATTTGTATATGGATTAATTATATCGTTCATTTTATTATCTGCATCAACTTGTGTTGCATAATAAGAGACCGAAAAATCTGCAGACGATTGAGTTCCAAGGGCTATTATATCCAATGGACTAAAGTCAAAGGACCAAAAGCCATCATTGTCATCATCACACACCATTTGATTAGGAACAGCTGCAATCGATGGTGTCCTAAAAACATCTATAGTAAAGGATTCAATCCGAAAACAACCCGTAATCGTATTTTCTAATCTAGTCCAAATTGTTTCCTGAATAAAGGCAATCCCATTTGTATATGGCGATGCTAAATCATTATTGGCCGATAAGGCATCTACTTCAGAATCATGGTAAGTCACAATTGTATTAGCTTCACCATTTCTTATTATGACATCATTTTGTGATAAATTAAATTGAGAAAAGCCATCATTATCACCATCACATGTAAACAAATCATTAGGAGTACCAATATTTAAGCTATTAAGAACCGAAATTGAAAACTGCGTGGTCTCAAAACAGCCTGTCAATAGATTTGTTATTCGTACATATATTATTTGAGGGCTTAATGTATTTTTAAAAGCAGTAGGATCCGGAATAGGATTAATTCCTATTTGAGCATTCCCATTACTTGTAAAATACTCAACATCCAATCCCGTTTGTGCTCCCAATATAATTCCAGAATTAACGGTTAAATCGAAAGTTGTTTGATTATCAATGACGCCATCTATATCACATTCTTCCAAGTCAATTGAAGTCCCAATAGGAATTTCAATGTTTGGTGGTGGATTGAATGTAGCCGTACCTCCAAAATTAAGTTGGAATCCCGATGATGAACTAGACCAGTTATTAATAAACAAATAATAGGTTTCTGCAGTATTTACAGGTAACGGTGCTAAAAAAGCATCTCCAGTCCCTGGTCCCTCGGTAGTATCCACAGCTCCATTTCCTAAACCGGTCGAACCATTACCTAAAAACATAGTTGAGGAACATCTAATTGCATTCCCAAGAGTATTACATGAAACATTTGGACCGTAAACAGCCCAGTCGTAATCATCTGTACCATTATTTGGTCTTAAAACAAACTCTAAATTTCCCGGTGTATCAATGACGAGTTTCAACCAAACACTTTGAGATTCAACAGGGTCATTGGGTAGACAATTGGGATTCTGATTTAAACTAAAATCATCATTTCCTGGACCCGTAGGGGTGTATGTAAAATTTATATTTCCACATATTGCAGTGGCATTTATACAGTCGTTTGGCTCTTGAGCCAAAACTAATACAGGGCAAAGAACAAAAATTAGAACAAATATGTATCTCAAGTTATAAGGCATTTGATGGCGCTAAAAAGGATGAAATTTATGAAAATTAAATGAAACTGAATTTCAAGCTATCTCTTGAGGGTAAAGTGGGCTTTAAATTCTTTTAAAATACCATCACTAGGTTCGTTATATTTTATGGTAAACCAGTAATCCGCCGCCGGTAAATTATATCCATTAAATGTACCATTCCAACCGTTACCAGTAGGATTTAGCTGTTTTACCAATTTACCATATCTATCGTAAATAAAAATTTCCGCATTGGGTTGAGCATTCATTCCCGTTATATTCCAAGTATCATTGTATCCGTCACCATTGGGTGTAAAATATTTAGGATAATCCATGACTACAACCGTAGTGGTATCTATGCCACATCCATTCAAATCTATCACAATAATAATGTGCTCACCAATTGATATGTCTTCAAAAACATTATTGTCTTGCCAAGGGCCATTATCTAAACTATACTGATAATTACCACTACCTGTGGCTAACACTTCTATTACATTATTATCTGAAAATGCAAGCGATATTAGGGTGGCACTAACATTTGGTGGCGAACTACTCGACACTGTTGTACTTGATATTGCCTGACAACCAGTTACAACATCCGAAACCGTAACAGAATAATCACCAGGTTGTGAAACTAAATAATATGGACCCGTTTCACCAGTTAGAACATTGCCATTAAAGCGCCATTCAAATATATAATCCTGTATAGACAGACCCGTATCCAATAAAGGTGGACTAACAACTTCGCTTCCGTTAGGATTTACACAAATCACATAGTTATTATCCAAACTAAGATCAGGCAGCAAGTTTACATTTAATGTAAATCTGGCCGTAGCATAACAGACTGTGTTGGGTGCCGTAACACCATCAACTCTAGCATATAATATTTGTGGGTTTGAAATGTTTTCATAAAATGTATTGAGTGGATTTATTCCTAAATCTGCCTCGGACTGTGAAATATAATACGTAACACCATAAGTTGTTGTGGGTTGTCCGTCCAGAATATCAGCATCTAATGTTGTTAAATCGAATTGAGCTACACCATCATTAGCTCCAAAATTATCACATAACTCATAATTGATAGCTTGCAAATCGGTATTTGCTGTTGGATTATTAATCTCTTCAATATTAAAACTAACCGTTGAAACTGAACAACCTGTATTAATATTAATGATGTTCACAAATATAAGCTGAGGGTTAGTGAGATTTGTATAAGGACTGGTAAGTGGATTTAACCCTGCATCAGCATCTACCTGAATCTCGTGATAGGTTACCATAAAATCTGTTGTGGATTGTCCATTCAAGATTTCAGATTTTTTGGATTCCAAATCAAATTGGTTAATCCCGTCAAAATTAACTTCACACACAACTAAATCCGTGACTGCAGTAACTGACGGTAACTGATTTACAATAATATCAAAATTTACAACTATGAAACAACCTGTTAAATCGTTAGTCACTCTTACAAAAATCGTCTGGGGTGAGCCAATATTTGTATAAGCTGTTGGATTTACAACGTCATTAACTCCGGATTGAGCATCGGCATCTGTCTCGTGATATGTTACCGTCATGCCTAATTCACCATTAACAATGTAAGCTTCATTAAACGTAATATCAAAAACTTCTTGACCATCTCCCGGATTTGTATCATCACAGAGCTCTAAATCTGGAGCATCTGCTAATGATGCTGGATTAGCCAATACGTTTAATTCTAATTGTGTAAATCCAAAACAACCAGTATTAACATCTGTCACCCTAACAAATACAATTTGTGAATTAACTGTATTTGTATAATCATTTGCTGGATTTATGGGATTAGCATCGTTTTGCGCATCAAGATTGTTTTCAAAATAAGCCACTGACCAATTTGTATTTCCTCCTGTAATCTCATTGTCTTTTAGGGACAAATCAAATGTCGTTAATCCATCAGCTATTGTATCATCACATTCTTCAAGAGACATTGGTTGAATGGGTGTAATATCTGGCAACACCTCTATACAAACTTGCTCTGTATATTCACATCCAAAATCATCCAAAACCTTGTATGTATAACACTGTGTACCAGACACATTTGGCTGAACCGTTATTGTGCTTCCAACTGTATTTGTAATTGATAAATCAGCATCCCAAGATTCCGATGTGATAGTTGGCGTAAATGTGAAATCTGATGCCAATAAAGACTCGTCAAAATTTAAAGACCAAGAAAAAATAGTGCCGTCGTCTGCCGTTAAATGGTCAATGATTTCGAGCGTCCATTGGCCGTCAATTTGATTTCCAATAAAATCATTAAAATTTCCAACAGGCAAATAAGTACCTGCTTCAACTGCAAGACCTGTCGTTGGTGTACCCGAATTCACCCTTGGACCATCACTTAAAATGGTAGTGCCAAACATGGAAAAGCAATATTCCCAACCTACACCAGCACCTGTTCCATCGGTAACAACTGGGTTCCCTATATACAGTGACACCCCAGTTTGATTATGCAACAGCACTCGTGTCCCATCTGGGCTAATCACTGCAATTTCCAAATCGCCCATATAAGAATGCTCCATGACAATACAAATACTTTCTAATTGAGAAATATCAGTAAAAGATTGACCTTGAAAACAATTAAGATCAAGCGCAGATGTAAAAGTAAAACCTTGAACATCACCTAGCACCGTTTGTTCTCCACCGTTAGCACAGTCTGTTGTTACGGTAACTGGACTTACTGAACCTTCAATGGTAGTTTCTTCGCCTAGACAAATTATTTTTTCTGTTGCTTCTGTTCCTGTAAAATCTGGAGTAGATGAGACATGCACATATTTCTGGCTTATATTATTACTTGTGCACCCCGCAGGATTTGTATCTGTGATTACTAAATTGATTAAAAAAATACCTTCATTTGTATATGTTGCTGTTGTGTTGGTGCCTGTTCCAGAAGTTCCATTACCAAAATCCCAATCGTAAGTAGCTCCTGTACCATCTATTGAAAAAATACCGCTACCATTAAACTCCACTTGATCACCTTGGCAAATTTGAACTACATTATTTGCATCGGCTGGAGGAAAAGTATTGTCTATTTGTGATTGAATATCTTGACATGGCTCAAAACAGGAAATGGTTGCAGTCCATCCTGTATTAGCTGTAACTCCATCGCTGCTAAAGACAATCGTTAAACATCCTTGTGGATTGTCTTGGCCAGTTGCTACTATTGCCGTTAAAGATGCTCTTATCTGACCAGGAGCGTTAGCATTAAATGTTCCAAACGGGTCATATGTTGCGTTAGGTCCATTATAAATGGTTAAAAAATCTGCGTTTTGTTGCAAATTAAAAGCAGTAAAGTCTAATTGGGATTGTCCCCCTGGCATATCAGGACATATAGTAAGTGTTAAAGATTCATTATTTCCATAATTACCACTAGCACCGCCTGAATCAAAAAATGTTCCAGAGCAGGAATTCACAGTACCGTTTTGCATAAGAACATCTTGGGAAAATGCCACTATTGAACATAGTAAACCTACAATCAGTACAATCTTTTTCATTATCTAATAACCTTTTTTATGCGGCTCAAAATTAAAGTAATTTTGATAACCTAAACGGGCTTTAGTGTTAAGTTATTACATATTTTCAACAAAATTAATACTTTGTTAATTCAATTATTAAAATCTTGGAAATGCTTATCTTTGTGCCTGTTTAATCTATTATAGATAGAATTGTATAATGAAAATAGAAAAAGATATAGATGATTTTGAAGCCTTGGGAGATAACCATATCGGCACCTCTTCAAACACACCTCTAAGAGCTGATGCTTTTAATTTATCTAAAGAAGAGAAAATTGATATAATTAAAGATGACGTAAGACGCATAATGGAAACACTAGGCTTGGATCTTACTGACGATAGTCTTAAAGGGACACCCAACCGAGTGGCCAAAATGTTTGTAAAAGAAATATTTGGTGGACTGGATCCTGATAAAAAACCTAAAGCATCCACTTTTGAGAATAAATACAATTATGGGGAGATGTTGGTTGAAAAAAACATAACAGTATACTCTACTTGCGAACACCATTTACTGCCAATCGTAGGTAAAGCTCATGTTGCATACATTTCCAATGGTACAGTGGTTGGTCTTTCTAAAATGAATCGTATTGTAGATTATTTTGCGAAGCGGCCCCAAGTTCAAGAACGTTTGACAATTCAAATTGTTGAAGAACTTCAAAATGCACTTAACACTAAAGATGTTGCTTGCGTTATTGATGCAAAACATCTTTGCGTAAATTCCAGAGGTATTAGAGATATTGAAAGTAGCACAGTGACTAGTGAATTTGGAGGAAAATTTAAAGAAAAAGAAACTCGAAGAGAGTTTTTAGATTATATAAAACTAGATACTAAATTTTAATATCTGCTTCATCTATCAACCAACTATCTATTTAAATAATATGCAGCTTTTTAAAACCCAAACTCTAAAAATATACAATTCTCTATCCAGTAAAAAAGAAACCTTCAAGCCTATTAACGATGGCTATATAGGCATGTATGTTTGTGGACCAACCGTTTACAGTAATGTCCATTTAGGAAATGTAAGAACATTTATGTCTTTCGATATGATTTTTCGATATTTTAAACATTTAGGCTATAAAGTGCGTTATGTTAGAAATATTACAGATGCAGGGCATTTAGAAAATGATGCTGACGAAGGTGAAGATCGTATTGCAAAAAAGGCAAGATTAGAGCAAATTGAACCCATGGAAGTTGTGCAAATGTACACGGTCGATTTTCATAACACTTTAAACAAATTCAATTTCCTTCCACCAAGTATAGAACCTACTGCAACTGGCCATATTATTGAACAAATTGAAATTATTAAAACCATTTTAGAAGAAGGACTTGCTTACGAAATTAATGGTTCGGTATATTTTGATGTTCTTAAGTTTAATAAAACTCATAAGTATGGTAAGCTAAGCGGTAGGAATGTTGAAGACTTAATACACAACACAAGAGCTCTTGATGGGCAATCCGATAAAAAGAATCCACAAGATTTTGCGTTGTGGAAAAAAGCCGAACCGCAACACATTATGCGTTGGCCTTCTCCTTGGAGCGATGGTTTTCCTGGTTGGCATTTGGAATGCACCGCAATGAGCACTAAATATTTAGGAGAGCAATTTGATATTCATGGTGGTGGAATGGACTTGAAATTCCCGCATCACGAATGTGAAATTGCACAGGCTGAAGCTTGCAATGGACACAGTCCAGTGAATACTTGGATGCACGCTAATATGCTCACCCTTAACGGTCAAAAAATGGCTAAATCTACTGGTAATTATATTTTACCCAATGATTTTTTTACTGGGGAAAGTGAACATTTAACCAAAGCTTTTTCAGCAAGCGTGGTGCGATTTTTTATGTTACAAGCACATTATAGAAGTATATTGGATTTCTCTAATGATGCTCTTTTAGCTTCAGAAAAAGGGTTTAATAAACTTATGGAAGCCATTAATTTGTTGTCTAAACTTGAAGTTTCTGATACTACGGATTTTAATGTTGAAGCATGGAAGGCAACGTGTTATAATGCCATGAATGATGATTTTAATACCCCCATTTTAATAGCTGAACTATTTACTGCGGTTAAATTCATCAATCAAGTTAAAGATGGGAAAGCGAAAATCTCGCAAGTGGATTTGGATGCTTTAAGGGATACCATGAATATGTTTGTGTTTGATGTGTTAGGTTTACAAAATATTGCAAACGCTAATGAAGGTTCAGAGAAACTATCTGACACCGTTGAATTACTTATAAAAATGCGTGCAGAAGCAAGAGCCAACAAAGATTTTGCATTGTCTGATAAAATTAGGGACGAGCTCTTGACAATTGGGATTCAACTTAAAGATGGTAAAGACGGCACAACGTTTTCGACTAATTAATTTTACTTTTAGGCATTTAAGGATTGACCTATCAGTTTTAACAATAATGAGCATTAAAAAAATACTTATAGCACCATTTATTTTCTTGGTAAAGGTCTATCAAATACTAATATCTCCATTAACTCCAGCAACTTGTAGATTCCAACCAACATGTTCTCATTACACCGTTGAAGCACTAAAAAAACACGGCCTATTTTATGGAGGACGATTGGCTATTATAAGAATCTTTAGTTGTCATCCTTGGGGCAAATCTGGTTACGACCCTGTTCCCAAGAAAGAGCATGAAAATTAATTCCTACTTAACCTTTACAGACAAAATAACTATATTTACAGTACAAAAATTTGATTATATGCACGCTTTACAAATTGTTTGGAATCCAACTTCAGAAGGTATAGAAATATTTGGATTCACCATTCATTATTACAGTATGATGTGGATGGTTGCGTTTATCTTAGGATGGTATATCATGAAAAAGATATATAAGCGTGAAAATCAAACTGAAGAAAAATTAGACTCCCTATTTATCTATTCTATTTTAGGTATTATGATAGGTGCTAGGATAGGGCACGTTTTGTTTTATCAGTCAGATTTAATTCTGAAAGACCCTTTAAGCATCTTTTTACCTTTTAAATTCGCGGGTGGTTTTGAATTTACCGGATTTAGAGGATTAGCAAGTCATGGCGCTGCAATTGGAATGATAATTTCAATGTACCTGTACAATAAAAAAATTCTTAAAAAGTCTGTGATTTGGATTTTAGACCGGGTTGTTATTCCTGTTGCACTTGGAGCCATTTTTGTAAGACTTGGCAATTTTTTTAATTCTGAAATGATTGGTAAACCTGCTGATGATTCATTACCATGGGCCATTGTGTTTGCGGATATTGATAACGTGGCACGGCATCCCGGGCAACTTTATGAAGCCTTTGGATATATTTTCGTGTTTTTAATTCTATGGATTTTATTTTGGAAAACAAAGAAAAGTGAACAAACCGGGTTTCTATTTGGATTATTTCTTGTGCTTTTAATGTCTGTCCGTTTATTTATCGAGAATTTTAAAGTAGAACAAGTTACCGGTCGAGAAGATTGGATTTTTACCTTAAATACTGGACAAGCACTTAGTATTCCTTTTGTATTGATTGGCTTGTATTTTATGTTTATATACAAACCGAAATCTGAGTGAAATGAAACTCAATAGGTTAACTAAATCTTTAATTATATTGGCGATAAGTTCAATATTGCTTTACATCACTTCATGTAAAAAAGAGGAAAAAGTTATTAAATCTATCGAAATAAAATTCAAAAAAGAAGGTGAACTCCAATTATTTAAATCGACTACAGATTCCTTAATTGCAACATTTAATATTGAGATTGCAGATGATGATTATGAAACACAACGGGGTATGATGGATCGCAAATCTATGGATTCCAACAATGCAATGTTATTTATTTTTCAAGATATGAGGATGCGTTCTTTCTATATGAAGAGCACATTAATTCCTTTGGATATTATCTATCTAGATAAAGACAATAAGATTGTTAGCATACAGAATAATGCGAAGCCATTAGATGAAACTTCGTTACCTTCTGTAGCTCCAGCAAAGTATGTTCTAGAAATCAATGGAGGACTCTCTCAACAAAGGTCTATTGAAGCTGGGGATTATATGAAATTTACAAAATCAAAAGAATAACCATCCTTATACAAAATCACATTAAAAAAGCCTTCCCATTAAAATAGAAAGGCCTTAAATATATTTTGATAAAAAAGTTCTACTTTTTCTTCTTATCATCAATTTTTCTAACCGTATCAAACATAATAGGTGTTGCAATAAACACTGATGAGTATGTACCAACAACAACACCAACAATCAAAGCAAATAACAAGTCTCTTAAAGAATCTGCGCCAAATGTAAACATGGCCAATAGTACAACCAAAGTTGTTAACGATGTGTTTAAAGTTCTACTTATAGTGCTATTTATGGCAGTGTTAACGGTTCTTTCAAATTCCCAACTTGTGTGCTCATTTAAGAATTCCCTAATTCTATCAAACACTACTACCGTATCATTCAAGGAATATCCGATTACAGTTAAAATAGCTGCTATAAAAGCCTGGTCTATTTCCATATCAAAAGGCATGAACTTCCATAAAAGAGAATATATACCAAGAACAATTAACACATCATGGAAAACAGCAACTACTGCACCTAAAGAGAATTGCCATTTCTTAAATCGGAGTAAGATATACAAGAACACTACAATCAATGACCCCAAAATAGCCCAAATTGAAGCTTTCTTAATATCATCTGCAATAGTAGGACTCACCTTAAATGAGTCCATTTTACCAACCTTTTTATCTCCAGAACCATCAACAAACTCGGCATAGGTAATTCCGTCTGGTAAAAATGTTTTTAAAGATTCGTAAAGCTTGGTTTGAACTTCTCCATCAGCTTCAGC
>Ga0316189_10004957_pt1 | contig 12752 bp, 9 predicted proteins | sample LowCovwburrow_MG_FD_204930 | JGI IMG/M metagenome (GOLD analysis project Ga0316189, IMG submission 204930) | Coastal sediment microbial communities from Maine, United States - Lowes Cove worm burrow | ecosystem: Environmental > Aquatic > Marine > Coastal > Sediment | place: USA: Maine... | reverse complement strand
ATTGTTGCTGGTGCAATATCCTTGCCCTCGGACGGTATCAGGAATTCATTAAGCAGGGCATGTTGGGCCAACGAGATATGATCGCCTTCATATCCAATGACCTTGCCGGTACCAGTTACGCTGCGAATGGCGCGCCAGTAGTTGTTCCGCTGCCAATCTGTGTAGGTGATGTTATCACCATGACAACGCCGCCACGGCTGTGCGGCATCGATCCCTGCGCTGATCGTGACGCTTTCGGTGAGCGTCACGACAAGGCCATAAGGTCGGCCAAAGGAACAATACAAGAAACCCGAATAGTAGGCGATGTTGTGCATCGACGTGAACACACAGGCCTCAACACCTGCGTTAGCCATACGAGAGCGAAGCCCTGCCAGGCGTGCGTCATACTCGGATGTGTCGAACGGCAACACGCGGTCGCCTTGGTGAAAACGGTAAAATTCGGGACGGTTCAACGGAACATTCCTTCTCTTGGCGCTGTCACAACAGGTGCAGTAATTGCCACTATCGTGAAAACTGAAAAGCAAAACCCGGCGTTCAGGATGGGTGAAAGGGCGCGCGTTTTTCGCACTGGCGACGCCATCGCCTGCCCTGTGTCAGTAATTGCTTAAAAGATGCGGTTTGTGCAAGGAAAACTATGCGTAGCCGGTCTATTGCTAAACGATTTTCAAGTTTTGTGATCTCGGACAGCCCTGTGGGACTTTGCCCGCGAAGAGTGGATTTTGCGGATAGGGCCCGTGTAGTCTGCGCCGCTAGACGCTTTTATACGTTTGGACCAGGTCGCATCGGGCTGCCATCGTTAAAGCGTGACATCCGGAACCGTTGGAGATCATGGCCAACGTCCCCACCCGTGGCCAGCGCGGCCAGTATACGACCCATTGCCGGTCCGATACCAAAACCATGTCCTGACATGCCTGTTCCAATCGTCAGACCGGGCAAGCCCGAAGCGCGGTCCACCACTGGTACAAGATCGGGCATTGTATCAATCATTCCCGCCCAAACCGCCTTGACGCGCACTGGCGGTAATTCCGGAAACATCTGCTGAAAGTCGCGTACCAGCTTTGCAATCTTGCGTTTGTTGGGCGCGGGATCCAGAACGCGCATCGCCTCGAACGGAGTTGTCTGCTCAGCCCCCCAGCGCCGCGCCGTGCCCCAGGCATCAGGAAATCCTTTGGGCGCAAAAGGCAGCAAACGCTGACCAAATGGCTCTGCATACAGCTGCGCTAGATACTTGGGAAACGCGCGGAATGCATCCGGACCTACAAATAACTCTGGCGCTCCGGGTGGCGCCAACGTGTATCCGCCATCAGCTCGGCGGCGTAAGGCGACCTTGCGGCTCGCCGCTGCACCGGCGTGGACATCCGGCAGAGGTTCGGTCGCCGCCACGTTTTCGCGCACAGACAGTTGCGGAATATTGATGCCGTGATTGCGCAAGAATAGCGAAGACCACGCGCCGCCTGCCAACACGACCTCAGGCGCCGAGATCCGACCAGCCTCAGTGACAACACCTACGACCCGTCCTGCGGCAATCTCCAACACGCGAACCGCGCAGCTTTCGACGATCTGAACACCTTCGCGTGCAGCAATCGCCGCCAAAGCTGGCACCGCGACCCAAGGCTCTGCACGCAGATCGGACGGGGTAACCAAAGCGCCCTTGATACCCGCAGTCTGCATTTGTGGAAACTGGGCTTCAACCTGCTGGCGAGACAATATCTTGCTGTCCAAATCGTTGGCCTGTGCTGCTGGCAACCAATCGGCATAGCCCTTCATATGTGCATCAGTCGTCGCGAGATAGGTTGTGCCTGTTTGACGCAAGCCAATGTCCACATTGGTCTGTGCCGACAATTCATGCCAAAGTCTGTGCGCCTCAACCATGATCGGCAGTTCGTCAGGATCGCGCCCTTGCTGACGGATCCACCCCCAATTGCGGCTTGATTGTTCCGCAGCAATACGCCCCTTTTCCAGCAACACAACACGGTACCCCGCGCGTGCCGCATAAAGTGCTGCACACACACCGATAACACCACCGCCAATCACGATGATGTCTGCTTGTGCAGGGGCAGGACCCGGATAGGTCAGAGGGGTATCCATTGTGATCATAGATGAGATGTAAATTTTTATCACACCGTGGTCCAGCAAATCGACGTCACCCGAAAATGCATCAGCATAAGACGCTGTCAGATTAGGCGTTGATGGTCTTGGTTTGATGGCTTTGCAAAGATTCACACTGTTTAACGGCTTGGATGAAGCCCCCGCCAAACGTCTGTTTGCCGATTGCACCAATGGTGCAAGCTAGGCGTACAGCATATTGCCGTTCCGCCATTCCCAGACCATGGTTTGGGAATGGCAATTAGAGATAGATAACGCAAGGCGGCAACGCCATATGATGACGGAGGTGACATGGCGCACAATTACGAAACGGGGCGATTGAATCTGCCGTTTGTCGGCATCGCGACATTTGGCAAATATGAGTACCAACCAGATTGGTCGGCGATTGATGCAGATGTGGCCGTAGTTGGCGCCCCCTATGATTTCGGTACGCAGTGGCGCCCAGGCGCACGGTTTGGTCCTCGGGCTATCCGCGAAGCGTCTACATTGTTCGCCTTTGGCCATGCAGGGGCATATGATCACGAAGACGACGTCACCTATCTGGGCGAGGGCACAAGGATCGTCGATATTGGCGATGCCGACATTGTGCACACCGACACCGAACAAAGCCACGCGCGGATCGAACAGGCTGTGCGGGCCATCCGCACATCTGGGGCCTTACCTGTGGTCATGGGGGGTGATCATTCGATCAATATTCCCTGCGTGCGCGCATTCGACGATCACGGCCCAATCCATATCTTGCAGATCGACGCGCATCTGGACTTTGTCGATGAACGTCACGGTGTGCGGCATGGCCATGGCAACCCGATGCGCCGCGCTGCAGAACAAGAACATGTGACAGGACTATCACAATTTGGCATTCGCAACGTGTCATCGACGGCCAAAGATGGGTACGAGCAGGCGCGCGCGATGGGGTCGGATATCCTGTCGGTGCGCCAAATCCGCGCTTTGGGCGTGCAGGCAGTCGTGGGCCGCATTCCGGCCGATGCGGATATCTACCTGACGATTGACATCGACGGATTTGACCCATCCATCGCGCCGGGCACCGGCACACCCAGCCATGGAGGGTTCCTCTATTACGAAGTACTGGAATTGATCGCAGAAGTGGCCCAACGTCAGCGGATCGTGGGAATTGATCTGGTCGAAGTCGCACCAGATTATGACCAGACAGGCGGGACAGCGATCTTGGCGGCACAGCTTTTGCTGAACGTGATCGGGCGCATTCTACACTACCAAAAGGCGTGAAAATGGAATGGTGGTCCGGGACGTAGCCGCGCGCAGGGCCGCCTGGTTTCGCAATGCACTTGTCTGTTCTGTAAGGCCGGACCACAGGATGCCGAACGACCGACAGAGAGTCCTAACTGAGCCGCTAACCCTCGCATGCTCAGACCTTGCTGGGTTAGCTTTGGCGCCTCATCTTTCTTGATCTTCGATGTTGGCTCTCGTTTTTCCGATCTCGACACTTTGCGCGAATGCCTGCCGATCTGAAGGATTTGGCGTGAAGGCTGCGCCAACGGTAACAGGCAAACAGTCGGGGGGAATATAGATCGCCGCCAAAACAACAGCTTCGCGCGAGATACAGGTGATCTATAGGCCCCTCTAGAAACGGATAGATTTTGGAAATATCTCTTCGTTTAGTCGTAAATGGGATTGTCGCCGTGGAACAGGCCATCCTCGCAAGAACCCAACCAGATGCCCCAAGATGCAGGAGACACCCAACGGATAGAAGAGTGGTGAAAGAAGTGTTCCACTCTGAAACCTAGCGACGTCACAGAATTGGACTACGTTCAAGAGGAACGAACATGATGATCAGGCTTCACCACGATCTACTCCGTTCCTGTCGGTAAAGCGAGAATGCCAAATAAGATCACTGAAACCGAGCTTCTTGTGCATAAAAGCAAGCCGGCAACAGGGGCGTTCTTTCGCGTCACGTTCAATGACAGGTAAGATTTTCCGACTGAAATCAAGACGCGGATAGGCTTGTACAACTGAATTGATTTGATCCTTGTGTAGAACATCAAGTCCAAGTCCGGCGATGTCGCCCCCTGCTCCTAGCCATGCTGGAGAAAGACCATGGATCCCGCTTGAAAGCGCGCGTTGCCAAACAATTGGTGATCTACTCAAACCGGCCAGGAAACCAATCGCAATTCAGTGACCTGTTGTTGGCGCAGGTAAAGGTAGACGCGCAGTTCGACGGACTGGTTGACTGGCTGCAAACACGCACGAACGAGCCCACGAAGGTCTCTGATATGGCCTCGTTCTTGAACATGACAGAGCGCACATTTCACCGGCAATTTACCGAAGCGTTCAGTGAAACGCCCTCAAAACTCTTTGAGCAATTGCGGCTTTCATCGAGCCGACAGCTCATTGAGGCCGGGGACCCAATCAGCTTGGTTTGTACAAAAGTCGGATTTAGATCTGAGTCAGCTTTCAGAACTGCTTTCAAAAACCAGTATGGGGTCTCACCGACAATGTATAATCGGGTTCACCACAACTAGGCTGCCCGAACCCCCTGCATACCTCAATCGATAATGAGGCTTAGTCGCTTTGCCTAATGATAGAAAACGCTCCATTTCGCGTCCAGCGGCGCGCATGCTCGGCTCTCGTATACGTGCGCCCAACATATGCTTATTCTAGGCACTACGGTCGCCACCATCGCGCATGCAAACGGTGTGGTCATTGATTGATGGCAAGGCCATCAGCGTCAAAGCAATGAAGGCTTTCGGACGGAAACGACAATCCTGCCTTGGTTCCAGGCGTTAACATTGTATCGCCTTTGATCCGCACAGTGACTTGTCCTGCATCACCGCAAGCCATGATCACAAACGTGTCCGCGCCCAGATATTCCAGCACATCAACCGTCCCCTGCAAGTGCCCCTCACCTTCGCGCACAAGCCCAATATGCTCTGGCCTGATACCAAGCGAGACTGCGTTTTGTGGTAGTGTTGCTTTTGGCACGGCCTTGGCAGGCATCACGTTCATGCGGGGTGAACCGATAAACTGTGCGACAAACAGATTAGCGGGTTTTTCGTAGAGCTCTCGCGGGCTACCGACTTGTGCAATCTTCCCGAACTCCAACACCACGATCCGGTCGGCCAGTGTCATTGCTTCGACCTGATCATGTGTGACGTAGATCATCGTCGATTTCAGCGTTTGATGTAGCTTCGCAATTTCGTAACGCATTTCAACGCGCAATGCGGCGTCAAGGTTGGAAAGAGGCTCGTCGAACAAGAAGGCCGTGGGATCGCGGACGATTGAGCGGCCAATGGCCACCCGCTGGCGCTGCCCACCTGACAGGTCCTTGGGGCGGCGATCCATGTAGTCATTGAGTTTCAAAACGCGTGCCGCTTCGTCGACTTTTGCATCGATCTCAGCCTTTGGCAGTCCCGCAGATTTGAGCGGGAAACCAACGTTCTCTCGCACTGACATATGCGGGTATAGCGCGTAAGATTGAAAAACCATCGCAAGGCCACGCTTGCTGGGTGGCTCGGCGGTGGCGTCACGCTCACCAATCAGGATTTGACCGCGTGAAGTTTCCTCTAACCCGGCAATCATACGTAGCAAAGTGGATTTACCGCAGCCAGACGGCCCAACAAAGATGATGAATTCGCCTTCCTGGATTTCCAGATCAACACCTTTGATGACCTGAACGGCGCCAAACCATTTTTCAACGGCCTTGAGTGCAATTGAAGACATCAGGCGGCCCCTCTGGCTTGTTCACGATCACGTCCAGCCCATGTCAGCCAGATTGCTGCGGTCCATGTGAAATTGTCGCCACCACAAGGTGTTGCATCGATTGGATCGAAATATTCAAAGAAACCATGTTGCTCGATCAGTTCTGCAGTTTCCGCACGCAGTCTCGCTTCAAGATCGTGCCGCCCGGAGTCGCGTAATCCAATCGCCATCAATGCGTTGACGACTGGCCATGTTGGCCCCCGCCAATAGCGACGGGGATCGAATATGTCTGCTTCTGGGTCAGCTGAAGGAATGCCATATCGCACAGCGTCCCAGACGCGCATCAGCTGCGCGTCCAGTTCTGGGTTTGAAGCACCCGCCAGATAGGCAAGAAAGGCGCCGGAACCGAGTACACCGGCAAATTGCCCTGTTCGCAAATCCTTGGCGTCATAGGCCCCCAGTTCGGGGTTCCAGATCAGCGGCAAAGCATTGCGCAACTCAGTAGCCCAGCCCTCAATCTCGGTGACGTCTTCGCCAAGCGCACGGCCTAACACAGCCAGATCTTCATGGGCGCGCAACAACACAAAGGTGATGCCGGGGTCTGCCATCAGGAATGGACCTTCGGCAACGATACGTTCTTGATCCCACCCTACAGCAACGCCGAACTGGACCATCGCAATGTAGCGATCATATTCTGCCTTGCTTGGGCGCATTGATGGATCAACATGACCAGTGTCGCGGCGTGTATATTCGCCCGCCTTTGATCCATCGACACCTGCCATGCCAATGTCCCAGTCGGGGCAATTGTCACGACCACTTTCCCACGGGTGCGTAATCGCCACCGGACCGTAGGTGCAGCGCATATCATGCCACCAGCGATGCCATTTCAGCAATTTTGGATACAAGTTTTTGATATGATCTTGGCCCGCAATCTTGTCCTGCTCCCAGATCAATCGGGTCAGAATTGCTGCAACGGGTGGCTGCGAAATACCGGACGTTGCCGGTGTCTTTTCTGTCGCCCAAACATCTGGTCCGGGAAAATATCCGGGATCGGACTTGTGGAAGACGATATGTGGCACCATGCCATCCGACCATTGCGCGGCCATCAGTGTTTCAAGCTCTAGCCACGCGCGCGGCAGGTCGAAGGTCGCAAACCCCCATGCAGCAAAAACACTGTCCCAGTTCCATTGATAGGGATAAAGGCCGTCGGTGGGCACCGTATACCCGCCACGATCGTTCTGTTTGAGTATGGCACGGGCTTGGTTATCGAGAGTTGTCATAGCGTTATCCTTTGACTGACCCGGCGGTCAGTCCTTTTGTCATGAAACGTTCCAACCCTAAGAACAGCGCCATAATAGGCACAGTCGCGATGACCGATCCGGCCATCAAATGCTGTCTTGGGATTTCGGATGAATTGAGCGCGGCGATCCCGCGCGTCAGCGTGAATTTTGTCGGATCATCAAGCAGCATGAAGGCAAGCAGAAACTCGTTCCAAGCGATCATAAAGACATAGAGCGAAACCGATGCGAGAGCCGGCAGAGACAGCGGCAGAGTGATCTTCCAGATGACTGCCAGTCGCGACAATCCATCCATCAACCCCGCCTCTTCGATTTCAGCGGGTAGTCCACGGAAGTATCCTTGCAGCATGTAAAGCGCGACCGGGATCGTAGTGACGGGGTAGATCAGAACAATCCCTACGAAAGAATTGCGTAGGCCTGTCATCGAGAAGGCAATGTAGATTGGCAGCGCAAGCACGATCATTGGCACCATGTAGATCAACAATATGGATCGCGAAAACGCAGCTTGCCCACGGAAGCGCAAACGGGCAACTGCGTAGGCCCCCGGAATGGCAAAGGCCAGCGTGATGAATACCGTCAGCACCGAGATAAAGAACGAGTTGAACAGATAGGTGCCAAAGTTGAATTGCGTGAACAGCTCGTCATAGGAGCGGAAAAGTTCGACGCCTTTTGAAAGATCTATCGAGAAATCTAGCGGGTTCTGGATCAGCTCTGACTGGTTTTTCAGGCTAGTCATGACCATCACGTAGAATGGAATAAGGACGATTGCGGTAAAGAAGATGTAGCCAAACCCAGTCAGAAACCTGATGACGGCCCCTTCGAATTCGTGTCGGTTTAGGGCCCCCGGAACAATCTCATAGAGAATGGCTGCCAATGACACCGCAAACCCTGCACCCAATATCAAGGCTCCGACAACGCGCGCGAAGCCGCTTGTTTCCGCTCCTGCCAAGACTGGTCCAATGCCCAACAGAATGACAGTGATCAAGGCTGCCAAAATACCTAGCTGAATGATGCGGCTGCGCCCAAGTGCAACCATCGCGCCGCCCGCCAAACCGCCCCATAGCAGTGACAGCAGCATGCTTGGCCGGAACGCCTCGCCCGTTGCAAAGGACATAGCAACCGCAACAGTCACCGAAAGAACGACCATCCAAAGGGCCCCAAGCACTGGGCCTGTCAAATATCCTTGGCGGATCATAACCCTTCCTCCCGGCTAATGTATTTGAGGAAGAATAAAGAGAACGTCAGCAGGCAGCCAAAGATCACAACAGCGACAGCGGCACCTGCACCAATATTCGAGATCGCGAAGGCCTGTTCATAGACGTTGACCGTCAATGTGCGTGTCCCGGCGTTACCGCCCGTCAACAGGAAGATGTCGTCGAATTTGTTGAATGTCCAAATGAAGCGCAACAGGAACAACACGCTTAAGATTCCCAGCAGTTGCGGCACGCTTAGATACCAGAACTGCTGGAACGGGCTGGCACCGTCCATGTCAGCGGCCTCGTACATATCCGTGTCGATGCTTTGCATCCGCGCTAAAATGAACAGGAACGACAAGGGAAAGTAGCGCCAAATCTCAAAAATCGTCACCATGATCAACGCCAGTGGACGTTCCCCGAAGAAGTTGATCGCTTCGTCCGTGACCCCCATTTGCACCAACAATGCATTCGCCGAACCCGAAAACGGATCAAACAGGATGAGCCATGCAAAGGCCACGGCGATAACAGGAGCCACATAAGGAAACAGATAGAGCCCGCGTAAAACGCCCTGACCTTTGAAAGATTTGTTCAAGAGCAACGCCGCAAAGAGGCCGACAAGTAAGGCCCCGATCGTGCCAAAGACTGTATAGAAAAGTGTGACCCACAAAACTTCGACGAACTCATCGCCGTTGAAAATGCGGGCAAAGTTATCAAATGTGAATGTGCTATTGGTCAGCACGTTTGACGACCGTCCCGTCGTCACCGCGTCGCTGTCTTGTGGCCTGAGGCCATTGTCCAGATAGCTCTGCTGAACCGTTACTGGAATTGTGAGCGTTTCGCGAAAGCCTGGTTCCCAATCGCCAAATGTGCAGCGCAGGTCACGGTCATCCAATGAGCAGCGCTCATCAATTGACTGAACTTGCAGACCTTCTGGGATCACATCATTAAACGTCACACCCAGGATCGGTTGGTCTTGTGATGAATTGCGCAATCGGTAACGGATCGTGGCCTGATCACCCGCAACCTCGGGTCCGCCACGAAGGTCTTCGCGCAGCACCACCTCTGGAGGCCGCAAGTCGGCTAACTTCACCGGTTTGACGGATATCCAGAAAATGGACAGAAGCGGCAAAACAACAACCAATGCCACAGCGGTGATCGTTGGGGTTAACAGACCCCAAGCCAACCGCGCCTCACGCTTGCCTAATGGCCCTGTCCCTGATGGTGGCTGTGCGTCGACCATGATGTCCGCGCGCTCCGTTTTGGCGTTCTTATTCGGAAAACACGGGGCGCAAACTGGTCGCGCCCCGCTGATTGGGTAGGGTTACTCGACCGCTGCAATCGCATCGTTCAAGGCGACAACTGTGGCGGCGGCATCGCGCTCGCCATCAATGTACTCGCGAACCAACCGGTTGATGACTTGGCTGTTGATGATCGCTGATGCAGCAGAAAGCTGACCGTCGGCAACGCCCCAACGTTGGGCAACATCAAGGCCGCCTACGATTTCATCAATCATGGCCGCATCATATAGGTCGCCCAATGGCGCACGGCGATCAACACCTACGTCTAGCGTCGCCCACACTTCTGCGAACTCTGTCGGGTTGTCCGCGGTTCCACGGCGCACAGGGAACTTGCCCTCAGGCGCAATCGCAAGCGTTGAAGCATAGCCTTCGTTCATGGAGTAAGTAACAAACTCCATTGCCGCATCAGTGGACGCATCTGACGTAATACCAAAGTAACGTACATCGCCCCATGCCGCACCGTCAGGGTTGGATGGGCCCGCAAAGTTAGTGACGATCCCCGTGGCCGCGGCCAAATCAGAAGATGTCGGGTCATCGTTGATAGTTGGTGGGGCGCTATCGCGCAGGCCAGCCAGTTCATCAAGGATGAATGGCGACCAGATAATCATCGCCGCATTGCCACTGAAATAAAGGCTACGTGATTGATCCCAATACAGGTCACCGGGAGGCGATGCTTCGGCGATAGCCTTGTAGAATTCCAGCACCTCGATCGTCGCACCTTCATCAAGCGCCTGAATGCCATCTGGTCCAACCGGTGAGACACCATTGGCAAGGAAAACATGCTCCAAAACTTGGCTCATAAAGTTTTCGTCAATCTTGGTCGCGGCGACAAAGCCATACATGCCCGGTGGGTTATGCAGCGCATCTACTGCGGCCAACACGTTGGCGTATGTGTTTGGTGGCTCCAGTCCGCTGGCCTCAAAGAGGTCTGCGCGATACACAATCATCTGCGTCCAGCCGTCCACAGGCACAGAAACATATCCGCCGTCCATCGCCGCCATGTTCAACGCACCGGGGGCGAATGTGCCAGCACCCAAGACTTCGACCACGTCGGTCGCGGCATCGGTATCAAGAATACCCGCCTCGGCCCAAGGGGCTGCATATTGAAGCGGGTGGTATATTACATCGGGCAAATCGCCTGCCGCAAATGCGGCTGTTGCGCGTGTTCCAAGCTCGTTCTCAGAGACAGGGATCACTTGCACTGTGTGACCTGATGCTGCAGCGAATGCGGCTGCCATCTCTTCTTGGCGCGCCAGTCGTTCGGGTTGCTCTTCTGTGGTCCAGAAACGCAATTCTTCTGCCTGCGCCCCGAGCGCAGATAGGATAAGCGCAGTCACTGCTCCTGTTCGCAGCATTGCTTTTGTCTTAAGTTTCATAGTCTTCCTCCCATTGAGACTTGGTAATGTCAGTTATTCAGTCGTCCGGTTGATCCGCGATCGATAAATGTCGCGGACGTTGTTTCGCGAAGCAGTCTTGGGTCTTCACCACGAATGCGGCGGATCAAGAGTGTGGCAAGCCGGGATCCCGCGTCGCGATTATCAACAGAAAAAGTGGTCAAAGGTGGTTGCGCGTAGGCGCCTTCTGGAATCCCGTCGTAGGCAACCACAGACAGGTCACGGCCAATCGTCTTTCCCCGTTCAGCAGCAGTGCGGTAAACGCCAAGAGCTGCAAAATCGACTGCGCAGATGATTGCTGTTGGCGGGTTTGGCGTATCAAGAATGCGTGCAGCAGCCGCTGCGCCATCTTCCATCGTAACGGCATTTTCAGCCATCAGCTCTGTATCAATATCAAGGCCTGCGTCCTGCATGCCTTTGTGAAAGCCTTCAAGGCGAATGGGGGCATAAACATACTTCATCCCGCCGTTGATGAACCCGATCCGTTTGTGACCAAGCGCCGACAAATGTAGCACCGCATCACGCATCGCATCCTCGCCAAGAATATCGAACCAGGCACACCCTTCGGCATTTTCCTGACGTCCAAACAGAACAAAGGGGACATCGGCATCGCGCAGAAGTGCGACGCGCGGATCGTCGTTCATTGCGCGTGGCAGGATAAAACCATCGGCCTTTCCATCGCGCAAAAGGGCCTGAAAGGTGCCGATCATATCATCATGGCTGTCGGCTGCCGCAACTGTCAGGGTCCAGCTCTCAGAACTTGCTCCTGCTGAAAGCCCCGCCAGAAATTCGGCCAGGAATGGGCGCTGTGCATCGTGGTCAGAAAGCTGCAGAACAAGACCCAGTGATCGTGTACGACCGGTCTTGATCGCCTGCGCGTGGCTCAGCGGATGATAGTTCATCTTTTCAGCCATACGTTTCACACGTAGCTGCGTGGCTTCAGAGATATCCGTATAGCCATTCATCGCGCGTGACACTGTGGATTTCGTCAACCCAAGTGCTGATGCAACGTCTGAAATTGTAACGCGGCTTCGCGTCTTCCGATCTGGCAATTTTGCCAACGAAACAACCATTTCGACTCCTCCCTATGATTAAGGTTGAATTCCGAAACCGGTTTCGGCAACAGATATTTGTCTGTAAATCTGATTTAACTGTAACCAGTTCTTCACGGGGCAATCCTAGCTATCTTTAGGTCGGCTAATGACAGCCTTAGTTTCCGGGGGTTTCAAAGCCGAAAACCTGTTGAAGAAGAGTGCTCCTTCTCTTCGCAACCCTGATCGTTTTAAAGTCATCACGAAGGTCCGTTGTCGATCCCGTTCTCACCACTCGTTTGGCTCGCCGCTTCTGTTACCAAGGGCTCTGATGCTCAACACATCTTCGCCTTCAACATCCAGATATCTTCTTGCGTCGTCGGCAACTTTATGACCAAGCAAAAGCTGTACAGCGCGGGAGGTTTTGAAGCCACAGTTCGCTTAAGCTGGGATGATCATCAGGGCGCGGTCCCTTTGGCCAATGGAACAAGCGGTCAGCATGCCCAATTGGCACATCGTTGATCCAAGCGTGCCGGACAGCCATGTATCCGCCCGCGCCAAACTTCCAGTTCTCGTTGCCATATGCGCGAAACCACTAACCGTCTGCATTATGAAACTCATAGCAAAATCGTACCGCTATGCAGTCTGCACCATATGCCCAGATTTCCTTGATCCGCCGATAACCGTTCTCATCGGCCCATTTGCCTGTCAAAAAGGCTTCCACTTCGGCGCTACAATTGTGGAAATCAGACCG